>Ga0160420_100377_pt1 | contig 20619 bp, 22 predicted proteins | sample CelAP2metagpilot_FD_108197 | JGI IMG/M metagenome (GOLD analysis project Ga0160420, IMG submission 108197) | Phycosphere-associated microbial communities from algal ponds in Kailua-Kona, Hawaii, USA - Cellana AP2-5-5 metagenome pilot | ecosystem: Engineered > Artificial ecosystem > Aquaculture >... | reverse complement strand
TTTTGTTTTAAAAAAAAAAAAAATGGGGGGTTTAATGCCCCCCTCTTTTCCCCTCCCCCCGGGCAAGGGCCCCCCCAAACCTTCCCCATTCCCCCCTTCCTTCCCCCCCCCCCCCCTCTTCCTCCACTCCCTCAATCCTAAGCAGCAAGCGCATCATCACATGGCTGTTGGTTCGCCACTGTCTCCTTCGTCCGGGACTTGGAACGATGAGCAATGGCAGCTTGCTCATACAGGGCAGTGAGGGCGGGAAGATAGGCTTTGATGACGGCATGGCGCTTGATGCTCATCTTTGGGGTCAGCATCTCATTCTCGACAGTAAAGGCCTCGGTGAGCAAGAGCCATTCTTGGGGCATTTCGTATTTTTTCACCTTGTCTTTACAGGCTAGGACGATGGTTTGACGCATAAAAGCTTGCACTTCCGGATGGGCACTCAACTCTTCCTTGCTCGGCGTGGGGGATAGTCCGGCTAGCTTGCTGCTCAGAGCCCACAAAGTGAGTTTTTCCCAATTGGGCACGATCAGGGCAACATTGAAGGGGAGGTCAGCCCCATGCAAGACGACTTGGGAGATGTACTCGCTCTCAAGGAGGGCTTTTTCGACGACGGGCGCGCAAACGTATTTTCCGTTCTCCAGCTTGTAGAGTTCCTTGAGGCGGCCAGTGATCTGTGATGAAGTGCAGACAAGCAGACAATTAAAAACACTGAGCAACATCCCTTTTTCTCATCTCAGGAGACAATGCACGTGTGTCCTTCCTCTCTTCCTCTTCCTTATTTTTCTATTTTCTGACCCCCCCTCGCACGTACCGTCAAGAACCCCTCAGAAAGCCTGCCCAAGTCCCCTGTCCTGAACCACTTCCTCCCTTCCAACACCCCAAACGCTGCTGCCGTCTCCTCCTCCTTGCTCAAGTACCCTTTAAACACCATCGGACCAGCTGCCCACACCTCTCCTTCTTCCCCCTCCGGCACACGCCGCCCATCCCTCACCACCGCCAGCTCCGCGCCCTTTACTGCCTGCCCAACGGATCCCAAACGCCGTGTCTGCACCTCTGGTCGACTTATACTCAACAAGGGACTTGTCTCCGACAGGCCGTACCCCTCGAGAATCGCAATACCCAAGGCTGCCTCAAAGAACCTCGTCACGGGCAAACTCATTTTCGACCCCCCCACCGGCGAGAGCTTTACATTTCCCCCCATCGTCTCTCGCAACTTGCTCAGAACGATCCGATCCACCAAATTATACTGCACTTGCAGCACAGGGCTCAACACCCCTCCTTCCCTCAGGACCTGCAACCGTTTCTCGGCTACCGCGACTGCTGTATCGACCAGCCACCTACTCCATCTCCCCGACGAATTGATCTTATCCTGGATTTTATCATACACTTTCTTATAAAGCGTAGGAACAGCGAACAAAATATTGGGCTTCACCTCCTTGATATCACTAGCAATGGTCTTTACGTCCTGCGCGAGGGCCACGCGGGCACCACGGCTCATCATGTTGAACAATTCGCAATTCAAGCCAATGCTGTGAGCCCAGGGGAGGAAGGCAAGAGAGAGGGCATCGGGCATATCTTCCGGCTTGACCACTTCCCACATTCCCTGAATGTTGCTGCACAAATTTGCATGCGTGAGTTCCACTCCTTTGGGCGTGCCTGTCGTGCCTGAAGTGTAAATCAACACGGCGACATCGTCAGGGTGGATGTGGGGGGAGGAGGGGGAGGAAGCAAGCATCGAAGGAGACACCATGGCCATGCGCGCAGGCACATCAATATCAAACGTCCAAATGTCCTGCAAAGACGGCACAGGGCCTTGAAAACCTTGCTGTGTAATACTGCTGCTGCTGCTGCTGCTGCTGCTGCTGCTGCTGCTGCTCCTGCTGCTGCCGGCGCTGTTCGAGGCGAGAAAGTGCCGGGTCTTATCGTAAGTCTCTTCACTCCCCACCAATAGCAGCTTGGCACCCGAATCCTTCAGAATATATTCGCATTCATTCATTCGTTGCTCTTCATACATCGGCACCCAGGTCGCGCCCAGGCTGAGGGAGGCCATGCAGCCCACGGCCCATTCGACCCGATTGCGGCTTATGACGGCGACCTGAAAGGATGAGAGCGGAATAGAAGGGAAAGAAAGCGAAACGCCTGATTATCCATTGTCTAAACATGCATAAGTGCTGGACAGAATTTTCCGAGGGTACCAGTCTTGCACATGCGACCTCGCTGCGGACCTCCACCTACCCGCCCTTACCTTATCCCCCGGTCCAATGCCCGCCTGCTGCAATAGGTACTTGGCCTTGTCCACCATGCCCCCAAACTCCTTGTAGGTCACCCATTGATAAGGGCTGGTGGCGTTGGGCTTGTAACCGAGGAACTCCTTGTGGCCCTGGGATCGAACGACACTGTGGAAGGGGAGTGAGGGGAAGTCAGCGTCGTATGTGGCTGCTGGGAAGTACGTGGGAGGAGGACATGGGCATACTTTTGCTGCATTTCGACGAGGTTGGTAAAGGTGGGAGCGATGGTTGTCGTTGAAGACTGGGAGGATGAGGACGACGCCCGGATTATGGATCGAAGCCGTGTCACGCAAAACGAAGAGGGGGCGGGTTGTGTCAAGGTCTGTGGGCCTATCCAGTGGCCGAGAACTACCCGGTTGGAAAGTGGCTTGAAGCGATGCATTATTCTTAAGCTTGGTATCGAGGCCTTCTTTTCGAATGCTGCGGTGGATGTGGGTGCGAAACCAACAGAAGGTTGTTGCACTTGCCTTATTGCTTGGGAAAGGACGGGAGGAGGGGATTGTCAGTGTCGTGTTCGACAAGCTAACCAGGGGGCAGCGGCATCGAGACAGGCAGATCTCTTGTGACTCTCATATAAAATTTTGACACCTTTCAACCAGGCTAAAGCCATTATTTTTTTGCCCAAAGGCTTATTTCGTTTTGGAACACCGAACGGCAACTCACATTCCTTGACACCAAAAGGTGAAGGGTATAGGTCCTCTTAGCCGCTGCTTTGCCTATGCTCGATCGTTGCAGTCGGTTGTCCGAGGCACAAAGAAAAGGCTGACCATCCTGGTGTTTTGCATGTGGTTCAGTGGGCTGGTATCGGAAAAAAAGGCGAATTGGACGGGTTGACACTCCCAGGACTGTACGGAACAGGATCTGGGCAGGATGTCAGATGTCGCTCGGTTCAAAGCCGTCGCGGAAAAGTTGGAGGAGGCTGAAATAACTCAGCTCCCCACGGGCCTCTTGAAACACAAGCGGCTCCGCTTGGCACGTACACTCGTATACTCACTCACACGTATTATACCACAGGCATGAGTCGCCCCTCAAGCCTCGCCTTTGCCAGGCGGGGTAACGCAATGGCTCGCCAGGGGGCAAGAGCAGGCACCACTCCCCCCTTGTCCCCTCGTCCTCCTCCTTGCCCTCTTCATCAACATGAACACGCCGCTGCCTTCACGTCCAGCCCAACAACAAATCGGCGGCAACAGCACCCTTACAAGACCATCACCGAAAAACCTCTATTCGGCAAGGCTATCGACGTCCACACCCATCTCTATTTACCTGGGTACATGAACCTCCTACGAAGCCGCAGTGAGGTGCCTCGTGTTACTCACCCGCCACCAGGCAGTCCAATTGAAGCATCCGAACGCCTTTTGATCCTACCAGGGGAAGATGTGGATGCCACCACGGCAAGTGGCCGGCCGATTGGAAGGGAGTACTGGAGTATCGAGGAAAAGCTGGCGTTCATGGACTCTCACGGTAAATTCGAAGGAAGATGAGGCATAAACTTATCCTCCCTTACATCCTTTCCTCCTCATTCAAACGACGTGTATTCCAGTCAGCAGCCCCCCCCCTGCAGTCCCTTGCTGAACTACCTCATTCCTTTCACCGACATCAAACATTCCCTCCCTTCCTCCTCCCTCCCTCCCTTCCTTCCTCCCTCTCTCTCTCCTCATCGCACTACAGGGATCCAAGCCAGCGTCCTCTCCCCTGCCAATCCCTGGCTGGACTTCCTCCCTCCTTCCGAAGCCCTCCCCCTCGCCCGAGAACTCAACGACGAGCTGCACGCACTCTGCTCCTCCTCCTCCTCCCCCTCCTCCTTGCAGCGACTGTACGCTTTCGGTTTCCTCCCCCTCCATCCTTCCCTCCTCCACCATCCTTCCTACGGGGCTTCCGTTCTGATCAAAGAAATTGAACGACTTGCTTCCCCTCCATTGAATAGTACTATGCGTGGTGTGATCATCCCAGCTCAAGGTGACGAGGGGGGGAGGGAGGGAGGGAGGATGGGAGGTGTGACGTTGATTTATGTCTGTCCCATTTGTTTGTGGATGAAGAATATACCCACTCATTCTACTGTCCTCCTTCCCACCTTCCCACCCTTCCTCCCTCCTTCCCTCGCCACAGGGCTTGACGACCCGTTAATGGAGGGAATATACGAGGCCTGTGAACGACTAAAGCTCGTACTCTTCGTGCACCCTCACTATGGCCTCAGGGGAGGAGGGAGGGAGGGTGGGAAGACGGGCGCCTTCGGTCACGTCCTCCCTCTTGCCCTCGGCTTCCCCTTTGAGACCTCCCTCGCGGTCGCCCGCTTGGTCCTGTCGGGCTTTCTCGATCGATACCCCTCCCTCCTCCTCCTCCTGGCCCATGCGGGGGGCACGCTACCGTTTCTTGCCGGCCGGCTCGACAATTGTGTGGAGCATGATGTCGCCTTCTCGTCCCCTGCTCCTTGTGCTGCTGATGCGGCTGCCGCTGCTGGTGGTGGTGGTGATGGTACTCCTATCTTCCCTTCCTCCCGGTTCGCAGATGGAGGGGGATGGAGGGAGGGAGGAGGAGGGGCAATAGGGAGGCTGGAGCGTTTGCCTTCGTTTTACCTGCGACGTAATTTTGTGTACGACAGTGTCATATACCACAGCGCGGGTTTGAAAGGATTGAGGTCGTTTTTGAGGGAGGGAGGGAGGGAGGGAGGGAGGGAGGGAGGAGGGGCGAAGGTGATGTGGGGAACGGATCATCCGTTCTTTCCGCCGGTGGAAAGGGAGGGGGACATGGAGGGAGGAAGGAAGGAGGGGAGGTTGTGGGCATCGACTATGAAGAACTATGAGATATTGTGGGAGGAGGTAGAGGGGGAGGGAGGGATGGAGGAAGAGGAGTGGAGGGAGGGGGTTGTGTGGCGGAATGCGAGTGAGGTGTTAAGGATCCCGGTCAAGCCTGTCGAGACGAAGAAGGGGAGAAGGGAGGGAGATAAGGAGGGAGGGAAAGTAGGACAGTGAATCCGGAGACCGTGAACAAAAAAGTATATACAGCAAGGGCAGGAGCAGGAGCAGGAGCAGGAGCAGGAGCAGGGCAAGATGATTTACATCACTCCCTTCCTTCCTCCTTCCCTCATCCCCTCCCAGAGGTCTTCCTACCAAACCTAACCTTCTTAGAAGCGTGTACTTTCTTTAAAACCTTATTTAAAATACAACCATTTCGAGGAGTCCTTTCCATTATTTTTTTGTGCAACGTCCACCTCCGTCGCTCCCTCCACGTCTCCTTCCTCCCCTCCGCGCGTCGCGAATACAAAGACAGCAATGCCCCCTCCCCCCCTTCCTCCCTCCCCTTCTCCCTCCTACAAAGGCAGCATCGTGTCCCTTCTCTTCTTCCTCTGGCCCGTCCTAAATTTTTCCCGCATCCTTAGAGAAAACACAACACACAGCACCACAATAAACCCGCTCAAATACACATAATCCCGACTCAACGACGACAACTCCCCCCCCCCCCCCCCTTTCCCTCCCCACTCTCTCTCTCCTTTCAACTCCGTGTCATGTACATTATAGTCCTCCACCATCGCCTCATAAATGGCCTCCCATTCCGGCTCTTCCTCCCCCCCGTCCTCCTTCTCTCCCTCCTTCCAGCACCTCCTGCATCTTTCCCTCGTCGGCCACCTCCTCTTCCCCAACCGCAAGTTCACCTTGTCATGCAGCCACCATACCCACCATACAGCCCCCTTCCCTTCCTCCCTCCCTCCCTCCCACCTCGCCCTCCCCTCCTCATACGCTGCCAGGAAGTGCGTCCTGCAGTCTTGGCAGCCAAAGAAATGGGAGACGAATCCCTGGATCATTTTCATCACATAAGGAGGGGAGATAATGGACGTCGAATAAGACGTAGCCTTGCTCTCTGCACGCACGGCGCTCTTCACGGTCAAGAGGTGGAACAACATCCACAGGCCGCACGTGTAGCCTGCTGCCGACGTACACACGACCCACTCATACTCCTTCTTTTTCCTCCCCACTCCTGCCGTGGCAACTGCCCCCACTGCTCCTGCTACTCCTGCTGCTGCCACTCGAGGGGCGAGCGGGTCAAGATGCACGCCCAGAGCAGCCTCCCATTCCTCGATCGACAACTCTACGAGGGGGTACACGCTCTCGAGCAATCCCCTGAACGCGGCCCTCCTCTTCTTGCCGGGAAAAAGCAAGGAGAGGACATGCAGGAGGTCTTTGAGACTGACAAGCCCTTCCTCCATCAAGACCTTACTCCCCAAGAATACATCGTGGTCCAATGCGAACCTCAAGGAAGTGAAAGCATCCTCTACCCTCGCTCGTTTCAGCTCCTCTACAGAGAATTTCGCTTGTGCTTCTATTTCTTCCGGGCCCTGGGCAGTCGTCCTGGTATTTTTGGAATCGGCACCGTTGGGCGTAGCGACAGCATTAGCACTCCCAGCTGCAGAGCGCTTTTGACCGTCCTCGTCAATTGAAAAGGAGCCTTGACCTGCTTCCGCTGCAGCTGCTGTCACTGCTACTGGCACTGCTGCTGCTGCTGCTTCTGTATACTTGTCCATCAACCAATCAACAATTTTTTTTTCTGTTTGCTGTCTCACTACCACTCCCTTCCCATTCCCCTCAGTCAGCCCAAACGCCTTCAACGTCGGGTAGCTGTTCACTTTCTCATTCCGGCAAACCCCTGGCTCGGCCAAGCAGCTCACTGCTCCTATTCTCAGGCCTCCCAACCGACCATTGTTACTCCTCTTCACATCCTGTATTGCTTTCCAGACTGCTGCCCACGTGGGGGCAAAATGCTGGCAGTGTCCACAGGTGGGCGAATAAAACATGATAGCCCATGGTTCCCCCTCTGTTATTAGGTTGTTGAAGTAGGATTCATCCAAATCAAGGACATTGGAGAGGGCGGGGGCAGGAGATGTGTCTTTTTCGATCTTGGAGGGGGAAGTGGTGGTTCTGCTAAAGAGGTATTGTTCGTAAGCTTTGGAAAGGGGTATAGCTAGGAGAAGGAGGAGTTGGAGGACTGAGGAGGAGCGTCGACGTGTTAGTCGCACATGAGGAGGGCTTCTCATGGCCGACTTTGGCTCGGTCACCACGACCTCCTTGTCCAATCGTGCTAGCGTCCCCTGCGGTCAAATGCATGAGGTGCAACGGGTGAGAGTGAGGCGTGTGCACAGGTCAAAAAAAGCACCTTGGCGATCGACGCCGATGGATATGATGACACATGCCCCTCCGCGGCGCGTCTGGCATCATCCTCACAGTCTTCCCCCTCTGTCACCTCCCTCTGTGTGGTGGTCGAGAAAGCATCGCGGTCCTCTCCCTCCTCCATGACAATGCGTGCACAAACATGCCTGGCTCTACCAGATACTCCACAATCACCCACACGCAGGTGCCTGGAAACCGGAACGGGTGGGAAGGTTTAATGAAGCGAGGCTTGTGTGGTGGTGGATGGTGGAGGGCTCTGCAGCAGCGAACACTCCCCTCCTCATCGTCCATGCCAGCCAGGCGACGACGATCACAAGTGTGGCAGAGGATTGCCGAGACTCACAACCCCTTCCTTGACCTCGATGACGATGCGCAGCCTCCTATGTGTCTGCGTGTGTCGATGAATGGCTCTCCTGTCTTCACTGCCCAGCATCGTGAGGGGGGGCCAAAAAGAAGTAAAGAAGAGGGACATCCCACCACACCACACTAACCATGCCTTTCTTGCGCCTTCCAACACAGACACGATGGCCCCCAAGAAAGTCAATAAACGCGCGGGCAAGCCTCGCACGACGATGCTGGCCCGAGGTGTACCCTCCTTGAGCCACTCGGCGGTACGTGCAGCAGACCCCTCTTCCCCCCCCCCCCTCTCCCTCCCTCGCTCCCCTTGTCTTCCTTCCCCTTCCGCTCCCTCACCATTTTTATTGACATACAACAGACCGTCAAGAAGGGTGGCCGGTATAAGTTCTTCGGCAAGGGCGGGAAGAAGGCCGTGACCGCGGCCCCCGCCACGGGCAAGGCCCCACGTTTCTACCCTGCGGATGACATTGCCGTCCCTCGCCGTAGCGCCCGCCATGTGCAGAAGCCGACCAAGCTGAAGGCTGGCATCGTACCGGGCTCCATTCTTATCATGCTTGCGGGCCGATTCCGTGGCAAGCGTGTGGTGTTCCTCAAGCAGTTGGCATCGGGCACGCTGCTTGTGACTGGTACGTCTCATGTGAGGAGAGGTGACAGTGGATTAGGAGGACAAAGTTCTTGATCTTGGAGTGTTTTATTCTCCTTCTTCTGGTCTTTCCTTCCTCTTTTTCTACGCTTCTGTCCCCTCGCTTTCTATGCTCCCTCGTCAAAATGAAGGCCCAAGGATTAAAATTGATTTATGCGATGGCCTGTGGCCTCACCCTTCCCGCGTGGCGACATCCAAAAAGGACGCACATGGCCGACATACACAACCTGAAAACATTGAGGGAGAGAGGTGGAGGGAAGGAGAAGGGAGGGTTGTACCGAAGGAAAGGAGCGGGGAGAGGAGAGGGAGGGGGGGTGGAAGTGGGGGGCAGGGCGTGAGGATAGGCAGGATGTTTTGGGGTAACCCTTCGCATTTCTGTCAACGTCCAAGCGTCCTGTTTTTCCTCCCTTTCACTCTTCCCTCTTTTTCTCATCTTCTATCGTTTTCTTCTGTGCTGCTCTTCTTTAATTCCGGACCACCTCTTTTCTCTGTGGGATCTGGGCGTGGGTGGTGACAGGGTGTTGATTGGTGTTGCCTGGGGGGTGGCAAGAGGGCATGTGAAAGGGCCGATGACGTTCTGGATTATGAGAGATGAGGGCTCTTCTTATTCTTTATTATTTTATTTGATGTCTTCGACTTCGACTTTACTACTGACTTAGACTAGATTTATTTGCCAGGAAGAGAGAGAAGGGAGAGCAACAACACTCAGTTATGCCACGCTCCACTTGCGCAAACTCAACTCTTTCCTTTTTCTCTCCCTTCCCCCCCCCCCTTGCTCCCTCCACTAGGCCCCTACTCTTTGAATGGCGTGCCTCTGCGACGCGTGAACCAAGCCTACGTCATCGTCACCTCCCAAGCGGTCGACATCTCGGCCGTCAAGGTGCCTGCCACCATGGACGACAATTACTTCGCGCGTCCGGCGGATGCGGAGGAGGGAGATATCCTGGCAGCAGGCACGGGAAAGAAAGCCACAGTAGTATCTGAGGGAAGGAAGAAGGACCAGGAGGCCGTGGACACACAGGTGCTTGCGGCGATCAAGAAGGTGCCGCAGTTAGACGGCTACGTGAAGGCCCGCTTTTCGTTGAAGAAGGGGGTGAAGCCCCACGAGATCAAGTTCTGAGTTCCAGAAATGTGATGAATATGGAAGGAGGAAGGACGCGCGCTGTTTGATTTCTCTTCTGTTGGCATGAAGAGGATGGATGGGGAAGCAACGGGAGGTTTGTACTCTCTTGTCATTCTTTTCAGGCAGGAGACGCGTAGGGGATGCATCGCGCGGCGTGATTTAGTTTAGCCAAGCAATTATTTTACAATGCGCCCCCAAAAACAAAACCCCAAAAGAAAGGAAAACAAGGACAGCTAGAATCAAAAAGGTGCGGGGAGGGGAGTTGTGGCTTTGCGTTTTTCGAGCACTCGCTGGAAGTGCGGCCCATGTCCATGACCGTGCCTAGTCCCTTCCCGTTTCGTCAAGTGGTTGTAAATGCAAGGTACAATATCTTTGCGCTGTCGGATCGAGCTTATCCAAAGCGATCTCAAGGACGAAAAATCTAAGGATGAGGGCAAAATTTTGCAGCTCGGGTGCCGGTTCTTCACATGCAGCTGTCATCGTGATTTGAATGTCCTTTGCTTGCCTTGATGTGTTGCGATTACGACCATACCTGTGAGCACACCGCATCCAACCCACCTCTCCAACACTCAACCTACACCTACAAAGAGTCATGGTGGCCAGGGACAAGAACACTAAGACGATGCCCCTCTTGAGCAAGCAACCCAGCAACTTAGGATGCGGCAGCAGCAAGGAAGACGTCGTGGAAGACCTCACCCTGCAACCCGACGAGGAGGCCCGCCAAGCCCTGTGCGCCGCCTTGTACAAGTGCACGGGGCCCTTCAAGCGCATGGTCTCACCTTTATTGCCTTACCCTTTGGTTCTCAATAAGCTGCACCGCGACTTCGTCGAAGCCGAGGAAATGAGTGGGGGCTCGGCGGAGGAATGCATGCTCACTTTTGCCATGAAAATGGAAGAACCCGATACCAAGACATTCCTCGAAGATGCCGAAAAACGCATCAGGGCTGAGCCTAAGGTGTACGGGGAGCACTTGCTGGAGGAGGAGTGGATCAATGATTTCCAAGCACAGGTTGACTATGTCCCTGGGCTCAGTAAGGGCAAGCGCTTAATAAACGTTGAAGACGCGCAGCAATATGCGGCTTTTGCCATGGATATGAAGGGGGCAGGGAACAAGTGTTTTGCCACAAAGGATTTTGAGATGGCCTTGACGAGGTACCAGCAGGGAGTGGAGTTGCTGCACAACGTCGAATGTAAAGAGGCTTCGGCCCAACAGGAGCTAACAGCCCTCCTTGCCTCCCTCCTAACCAACCAAGCTATCGCGGGCTTACGAACCGGAAACTGGCGTGTGACAATTACGGCATGCGATGCCTGCTTAGATATTAACCCTCAGAATCTCAAGGCGCGTGCCCGACGAGCCGAGGCCTACAAATGCTTGGGAGACATCGAAAAAGCCACCACGGACCTCGATTGGATTGTCCGCCTACAATGCTCTGATCTCCTCGCCGACCACGACGTCGATACCGCCCAAACACTTTTAAGCACCGCTCAAAAAGACGCCCAAAAAATGATGAAAGACCTCCAAGGGATGCGCATTCAAGAAAGCGAGGTCGCCAAGCGCATGATCTCAGGTGCGGACTTCACTGCTAATCGCGAAAACGAAAAGCCTTCCTTCCTCCATCCCTCCTCTTCTTCCTCCACCTCCTCCGGCAGCCCCTCGCGAATGCATGCCCAGAATCCGTTTTCATCAGCTTTAGCCGAAGCAAAGAAGAGCACGAAGATCATCACCGAGAAACTGATTGATGAAGTGGTGGCGTTGGAGATCCAAAGGACTTTGGTCGACATATACGCGCAACCCAACGTCCACTCGGAGTTGATGGCCATGAGGAGGGCATCTGAATTCGAAAGCGGGCGATTCGTGCTGCGCTTGAGGCCGTATCTGGTGAGACTGCTCGAGAAGCCCGTGTTGGAAAAATATGGCTTTGGGGGGGGGGAAGGGGGGTATCGGAAATTGGAGCGGGCGTTGGGGCAGCATGTGACGACAAGCGAGGACGTGAGGGAGAACGCCAAGAGAATTTTGGCCACCCTGATGGGGGATTTGTTCGAGGAATAGGGCGGTGGGTTCTTCTTTCCCTCCCTCCCTCCCTCCCTCCCTCCCTCCCTCCCTCATTCCCATTCCAATTCTGATGGGGGATTAGGGAGGGTAAGGATACAAGATGACGAATTGAGTATGTCACAATGGATAGGTCACGAAAAACGGAAGAAATAGGGAAACACAAAAACACAGCGAGTCGCGCAATAACCACATTGGGAGTTATACGCAAAATACGAGGAAAGGAAAGAGATGATGGGGTCAAGGCAGCACAAAGTACGGACAAACGAATAACAGAAGGACATGGAGAGGGGTATTCAGTAGTAGTAGGAAGGAAGAAGCCAAACACAACAGTATACGCTTATGAATCGTCTGCCCAAATGACTTGATCATAGAGTGGTCGCCCTCTTTCGTGCGAATCTCATCCTTGATTTTACAGAGGGCGCGTCCCCCCTCCTCCTTGTACTCCTCGGCTTCGCGGGCTTTCAAAATGTTGGTGTTGTTTTTGGTGTTATTGGTGCTGCTACTGCTCCTGTTCATCCTCATCCTGCTGCTGCTGCTGGTACCGCTGCTGAAAATTCCTTCAGCTTCTCGATCATAAGTACTCAGATCGACAAGCGCCGTCTTCTTGCTTTGTGCAGGCCGTGTCCACCATCCATCGCCGCTCCTCCTCCTGCAGCTCCTGCAGCAGCTTCTCTTTTTGTCCATCCTCCTTTATTCCTCCACTACTTCTCTCCCTCCGTTTTCGTTTCCTTTTTTTCCTTTTTTGCCTTCTTCGCCGTCGGAAGAGTCTTCTTCTCCGGCTGCTGCAGCTGCTTTCCCTCCTCCTTCTTCCCCTTTCTCTCTTTCTTTTCACCCTTCGACTGTTCCTCTTTTGCCACATCCTCCTTTTTACTTTTCTTCACTGCCTGATCCTTCCTACAATTCTTCATATCCTTGTCCCTCTTCCCCTCTGCCTTTCGCTTTTTCGCTATCACGATAGGAGGAGAAAGGGGAGGGGGTGGAGGAGGAGCAGCAGCAGCGGGCGTGACTTTCTTCTTCTTCTGTTTATCCTTATTACTCTTCGCTGCAGCTTCCGTTGTCACTTTCCCTCCTGCTGCTGCTACTGCTCCCCCTCCCTTGTTGCCGGCGGGCACCCCTGCTCCTCCTTTCTGTCCCTCCTTCCCTTTCGCCTTTACCTCCTTCCCCTTCTTTGTCGTCGGAATCGGCTTCAACTCAGGAACCGCCTCTTCCTTCTTCCCTTCCCCATCTACCTCCATCCCGTCCTCCTCCACCACTTCCTTCCTCCCCTTCGCCGCCTTTCTCTCCTTCTTCCCCCCCTCTTTCCCCCCCTTCGTCCCCTCCTCCTTCTCCCACACATTCGACATCTTTTGCAGCTTGCATACGAAAAACCCATCCATATTGTGGACATGAGGATAGAACCTCCTCGCCAGGCCGAGGCTCGGGTGAAACCGATGTTCCCCCACTCGTGTAAATCCGGGCCTGCCAAACTCCCCAAGCCCCGTAGGGACGACACGGACATTGGGGCGGGCCTTGAGAATGTAATCAACGACGAGCTCGTTCTCTTCGACGGCCACCGAGCAGGTGGAGTACACGAGCACCCCCCCTGTCTTGCTCCCTGCGTCCACGCAGTCAACGGCAGCGCGCAGCAACTCTTTCTGTAAGTGGCTCATTTTCAAAATGTCGCTGATTGTCCGTTGAATTTTAACTGACTGATCCCTGGCCACGATCCTGAGGGGGGGAAAGGAGGCAAGGAGGAGTCAGAAGAAAAGGGAAACAAAAGGAATGAAAGGGATATTGGTTAGGAGGGAAAGATAAAGGGAGGGAGGGAGAGAGAGGGAAAACTCACCCCAGGCCCGAACAGGGTGAGTCCAGCAGCACGCGATCGAAGCCCTTCATCACGCTCGGTAGCCGCCGCCCATCATAGCTACACACCAAGGCATTGCGCACGCCCAACCGATGCAAATTTCCAACGGTTGCCTTCTGTCGCTCGGGCTTGAGGTCGTTGCACACCAACAATCCAGTGTTCTTCATCAACTGCGCACAATAGCTGGCTTTTCCTCCTGGTGCCGCACTCAAATCCAACACCCTCTCACCCGGCTGCGGCGCCAGGGCCATCACCGGCGTCATCGACGAGGCAGACTGCAAGATGTAATGGCCGGCGAGATACTCGGGAGTCGCCCCTACCGGCACTTGGGAATCGATAATTTTCAAGGCCACCTTCGACCATCCCCCTGCAAGAGGCTCCAGGCTAACCCCGCGTTTGACGAGAGCTTGGCCGAGGTCCTTCCGTCGGGTCTTGAGGGTGTTGGCGCGAATGACGAGGGGGCGCGGCTTGTCGTTCGCGGCCATGAACTCCACGCATTCCACAGGGGCGAACATGGAGAGAAACATGGACGTTAATTCCGGCAGGTACCCGTAATGGTCACTTAAGTCCCTTGCGAGCTGTTTCACGTACTCGGGCCTCGCCACCCCCGTTTTCCTTCGTACCTTGAAGTCAGATAAGATCTCCACCACCTCCTCAATCCTATCCTTGACCTCACCTGATAATCCCAACGTTTTCCATGCACGCCTCGCTCCCTTCTCCCCCTCCTCGTCGTCACTCCCCGACTTTCCTTCTTCCTCATATTCCTCCTCATACTCCTCCTGCGGCTCTGCCTCGTCATCCTCCTCCATCTCTTCCTCATCACTGCTTCCCCCCAGCAACAAGTCATCGTCGTCCCTGTCCAAGTCCTCTGATTCATCCTCTCCCTGACTCTCGCTTCCCTCCCCCTCCTCATCCGATGACAACAGCGCATTCTTCTTGCTGCTCTTCTTGGGCTTCAACCACGACTGATTGTCGTCTGTGAAACCCGCAACGCCCTTGGGCAGAGTCTCTTCGTCCACTCTCTCCGACTCGGACTCCTCCATCGCTTCTTCCTCTTCCTCTTCCTCTTCCTCCTCATCCTCCTCTTCTTCCTCTTCCTCCTCTTCTTTCTCTTCCTCATCCTCACTCTCTTCACCATCACTGTCGGGCTTGGGCGCCTTGCCCCTCTTCTTGTTCTTCCCCTGCTGCTGCTGCTGACGATGTTGCTGCTTTGCACCCTTCTTCAGAGTGCCTAGGACCTTCAAGGTGGCGGGGGGGCGGCGTTGCGGTTGTTGTTGTTGTTGTTGTTGTTGTTGTTGTTGTTGTTGTTGTTGTTGTTGCTGCTGCTGCTGCTGCTGCTTGCTCTTGCCCTTGGCGGTCACGGCGGCTACGGAAGCCCCACCAGGTTCATTCCCACGGCTGGTCGCCAGTGCCCCGCCGAGAGAGGCCGTCTTTTTCTTCGTTCCCATAACTCTTTGGTCGTGCTTGACCTTAAGCGTGTCGTATGCTTGGGTTGTGGAAAGGAAAGGTGGGGAGGTAATTGGTGGGTGGGGAGGGAGGGGAGGTCGACTAGCAACGGGTGCCCCCTAAAAATGCGATTTCACTTGCACGTCAAAGAATATGGATAGCACGATGATCAGTGTGCTGTGCACTTGTCCTTGGGGTGCGAGGTGCTTGGGAGAAAAACGCGGGCTCGTAAGATATCAAGGCATGCTTGTCTCTTTGGCCCACGAGGAGTCTCTTCGCCACGCGTTAAGCGAAGGCAAGGAAAGCTAATCCCATGTCAACGCACTCGGCCACGCCCGGCGTTCACGTGCTCACAAAAAAATCCCGAGGCGTTTGCGGTGCACGCCTCGGCCGCAGCTATAGGGGCGAGAAGCGCGGTGTGGTGCGTGAATGTCCACTGATTTGAAACATTGGACAGACGGAGGAGCCCGATACATGCATTCTGTGTCTATTGCCATATCTCCTTACGTATGTGTCATGTGCCACGCACGGACTCCTTCCCCCTCCACCTCATTTGGACATAGCTATAGGGAGCAGCGCCCACTCTTGGCGCAGCTGCACGTGGCGCGGAGCAAGCGCAATACAAGTAGCCAATATCCTGTCATCTCGTTCTGCACCAGCCTCGTCGTCACTGCAACGATGGAGGAGCAACAACCCCCCCAACCCGCTCCACCAGCGGCAGCAGGCGGTGCGGACGCGGCAGCACACACCCCTCCTAATCGGGTCAAGACCGGGGGGACTGGTGGAGGAGGCGAGGAGGAGGGCACAGAGGCCATGATGGTCGTGGATGGAGAGGAGATGGACCCCCCCTCCGCCGATTTCCAAGCGGAAGTCGCCGCATTTCTGGCAGACCCCGCCACAGCGTCGAAGCCTGACCCGCCTGATCTCGCTGCCTTTATGGCGAACCCTTTCGCATTCAACCCGAAAGCGAAGATTTTGAACCCGGAGGAGAGCCTGGGCAAGGTGGACGCAGACGGGAACACAGCGCTTATTCATGCCATTAAAACTGGGTCCGAAAAGTACGTTGTTGAACAAAGGGAGGGAGGGAGGGGAAATTGGAAGAGGGAGGAGGGAAAAAGTCTTGGATGTTTATCGCTTTGATTTTGCGGCTGATATAGTGTATGTGTGAATATTTCCTCAACAAAACTCGCCCCTCCCTGCCTCCCTTTCCCACCAACCACACAGAGCCTTCTTCACCCTCCTCCACGACAAAGATCTTTCCTACATCAACCGTCAAAACACTAAGGGTGCCACGGCACTCAACGTTGCTTCTCACCGAGGTCAAATCGAGCAAGTTCGTGCCCTCCTTACCCTTGCCGGTGCCGACGTGAACATCCCCAACAGCAGCGGTAGCACCTCCCTCATCCAAGCCTCCCATTTCGGTCACACCGTCGTCGTCCGCCTCCTCCTTACCCATGGCGCCCACGTGGATCTTCCTAACCATAAAGGGACCACCGCCCTGATGCGGGCGGCCCAGGAGGGACATTTACAAGTCGTCGCAGCGTTGCTCAACACAGGGGGGGACGTGAACAAGCGCAACCACGAGCGGATGAATGCGCTGATGCTCGCATCCCAACGAGGGCACGATGGGATTGTGTCCCTCTTGATCAAGCAAGGGGCTGATATCGACTGCCAGACCGTCCAGGGGTCCACGGCATTGATGCTTGCGTGCAAGCGGCAGCATGAGGCGGTAGTACGCGTGTTATTGACGGCTGGGGCCGAAATGTTCGTCAAGGATTCGAGAGGGAGGACAGCGAGGGATACTGCGCTCAAGAGAAATCACAAACCGATCATTGCGATGCTGCAGGCAAGTCGGCAGGTGAGGCTAATGCAGATGGAAGCCCGCGTCCACCGCGCTCATTTATTGGTGAAACTCTATGAATTAAATGGCGCGAAGCGTGCTTTCCCTGTGCCAGATCTTGTGAGCAGTCTGGCACTGAAGGAGCGACAGCATCGGCAGCGTCGAGCGCGGGAGGAAAAGGAACGGCAGCGGCGACGGGCACAAGAGCAGCAGGATAAAGGGACAGGTATGGAGGAGGGGGTGGGAGTGGGTGTCGGAAAGGTGAGATTGGAGGAGGAGGAAGAGGGGGAGGAGGAAGGGATGGAGGGCGATGATGAGGAGGAGGGACCTCGCGCGGGTACCCGTCGATCGCAGGAAACTTTGTGCCGGGCGCTCGAGCTCCCCTTTCCCCTCTTCCGAAACATTGAGCGCTTTCTCCCCTGGCCGCGGATGTGGGGTCCCCTGCTTCCCATCCTTCACAAGAGGTGCCATGTGGATGCGAACGAAGCCTTGCGTGGCGCCCTGTCGATCATGGACGAGGTTCTGACGGACCTGGGGGTGTCCAACGACCCAGTCCAAGAAATGCATTTGGTGCGTGCTGCGTGCTCTCCTTCGATTCGTGCCTGTCTGTGGGAGAAGCACGGGATGCCTCCTGATATGGTAGCGTCGATTGTCAGGTGGAACGACGCACAGAGCATCCTAGCTCGATTTGAGAGAGGCGTGACTTTCAGTCCCCTGGTTGCTGACCGGGCCGTAAAGGACGCGGCGAGGCTGTACCTCTGGGTCGGTTTGGGGGGGGATGAGCCCGACTCGGAAAGGGAGGGGGGAGGGGGAGGAGGAGGAGGGGAAGGTGGGGGGGAGGATGAGGGTACGGGGGTGGAGATGGGACAGGATGAGGACGAAGAGGAGGACGAGGAGCAGCAAGAGCAGCAGCAACAGATGGGTTTGCAGCAGCAGCAAGAAGGAGGTGGGCTTATGCCAGCGCATCCACCGCATTTTGCCGCGCACCATCACCATCACCAGCAGCAGCTCCAAGACCATCACCAGCATAACCAGCAGCAGCAGCAGCAGCAGCAACAGCAGCTACTGTAGCGCCGATAGTGGTGGGAATTGCTCCTGCAGCGAGTAGTAGAGGCGGAGGAGGCGGGGGCGGTGGAGCGGTAGCTACGACGGCGACGTAAACGCAATAGGGGGATGGGGGACAGAAGGGGACAGAGTCTGAAAGCGGGTGGTAAGAGAGAAGAGAGGGAGGGAGGAGTATATGCGCATGTATGAAAGTGGGTACGGAAAGTAACAGGAAATGAAAGATGGGAATACAAGGAAAGAGGATTAGGCGATTTCCCAACTTTTAATGGCAATCATTCCGGAGAACATATGTACAGATGCAACACGTGAGAAATGCTTTCTGACATGCTCTTCTATGCAGACGAAAGAAAGATCCACACGCGTCGGTCGTTTCCGTGTGCCAAAAAGGAATAGATGGATTGTGACGAATTGGAGTTTGGACAAGGTTTGTGTGTGTGTGTCTTTATGCTTCGATGAGCGAGCAACTGTACTTTAGGTAGCAGCAAGGAATATAGGGCAGCAAGGAATATAGGAGGTGAGTCAGAGGATAAGATCAGCCAGTCACGCAAGAAAAACTGTTAAAGCTCCGTGTTGTCACTTTCCTCTCTTTTGTTTGTTGCTTTTTGTGATATATGCTTACATTTTGGGGTCATGGAGGACAAGAAGGGTCCCTTGACATCGAATTCCTTTTGCTGCTTTTTGAGGCGTATGCTTATATTCTGGGGTAACGCAGGAGGCCCCTTACGAGGACCACCAGCAGTGCAAAAATAAGATACCCGGCATTCAGGTTCGTTCCTAGAGAGCTTCCCTTTTTTTTCCTGTGTTTCCATGAAACAGTATCCGGAAGGCCAAAACATAACTCTATTGTAGCTTGTATCTGCTTCCACCATTTCTCTTCGTGTGGGCGACGTATCTACCTGCGTTTTCCCGGATCACAAAGCGTTACCCCCCTATGTATGATGTTTTCTACCTGACCGAGGAGATACGTGGGAATTAAAAAAAGATATGGCGTCATTCAAGACTTTTGTCCAATCACAAGCCATAATCCTGCTCCTGGAAACCCTCTTCGCCTGATTTTTTTAATTTATTTCCCCACTTCCCCCTCCCCCGGCTCCCCTTTCCGTTCTAGTGTTAATGCTTCGGCTTGTGACTTCTGCCTCGGGTGTGTCGCGATGTACCCTCGTCCCTTCTGTTTATACCCACTTGCTCTTCAGAAAAATACTCACTCACGCAATCGTGCCGCATCCTCCAATGCACCATTGGATTGGCCCTCCCCTCCCCTGTGTTGTGCCCTTACGGGGTCAGGTAGTTTCCCGCCCCGTGCACTCCACCCTCCCCTACCTGAGTTCCACCATTAGACCCGAGCAAGCGCTCAGCACACCTCCTCACACTTAATGCCCGCCAGCGGAACAGTCGTTCCGATGTACACACTCGTGACCAAACACCCACCTTTACCCTTTTCTCCCGCATGACAACAGACCACCTTTTCAACACCACTTAAACCATGGCCAAGACACCCTCCAAGAAGTCCGCCAAGGCCCCGAAGAAGGCCGGCAAGGGCACCAAGAAGAAGACCCGCGTGGAGAGCTATGGCTCCTACATCTACAAGGTCCTCAAGCAGGTGCACCCCGACACTGGTATCTCCAAGCGTGGCGTGTCCATCTTGAACTCCTTCATCGGTGACATCTTCGACCGCCTCGCCACTGAGGCCGGCAAGCTGGCCCGCTACACCAAGAAGTCTACCCTCTCCTCCCGCGAGGTGCAGACGGCAGTCCGCCTCACCCTCCCCGGTGAGCTGGCCAAGCACGCTGTCTCCGAGGGCACCAAGGCCGTCACCAAGTACACCTCGTCCAGCTAAACGCTTTCCGGGTTGTTTAAATCAAAAAAAACTAAACAGCAACAGAGGCCTTTTCAGGCCTCTCATTTAATCACTCAATGCCTTGACCCCGCTGACTCTCTAATCGTCTTGCTTTTGCTTTTTCTGGGGATGTTTGAGACCTCTTGACTATCCATTTGTGGGACAGGGCACGAAAGAGGCTTTTCACTTGTTGCCTGACGGGAAGGAAGGCAAGCCATACATACTGTGTTGCTGTGTCCGTTTCCCGTCTTGCGTGTTGGTCGTGTTGCGCATGTAGTTGCTTGCGAGGCAATCTGCATGCCTCTCGACCGCGGCTGACAGGAAGACAGGAGTCACTGGTAATGGCTTGCCAGGGTCAATTTTACCAGTTACAGGGCATGGAGCTGGATGCATGCGTTTTGACACGTGTGCTATCGGTCGGACGAGTCACTTAAAGACTTGCCTGTGTGGGAGTACTGATGCGCTTCGGCCTTGTTCGCTCAATTTCTCTTGAACGGGGTGATGAGATCATAGGAAAAGATCGCATAGACAACTTTGTAAAAAGAACAGTTACACCCTCTTGCATTTTTTCATCGTCAACCCAAGGGGTCAGACCGCAAGCAATATATAACGTAGCCCCCTCATTCGTTTCTCCGCCATTTTAACGGAACAATTTATATTGAGCACCCAAGTGGTAGTCGTTTTTTCACATGTCAATTTTCTAAAAATCTTTCCTTCGCTCCGTCACCAGTTTCGTGTCAAATTTACCAATATCGTGGCTTCTTCATGTATACACATATACCCAGAAGACAAATCCCGTCCCCCCTCCCTGCTTCCCTCCCCTCGTTACCCTTCCCGCCTCAAGTTATTCAGCCGTGCTTCCAAATCGCTCATCGCCGGGTCCACCGCCCCTCTCTTCCCACCTCTCCTCCCCCTGCCCCCTCCCCCTCTTCCCCCTCCCTCCCCATCCTCCTCTCCCCCCCCAACTCGGGCTC
>Ga0160420_100375_pt1 | contig 20717 bp, 28 predicted proteins | sample CelAP2metagpilot_FD_108197 | JGI IMG/M metagenome (GOLD analysis project Ga0160420, IMG submission 108197) | Phycosphere-associated microbial communities from algal ponds in Kailua-Kona, Hawaii, USA - Cellana AP2-5-5 metagenome pilot | ecosystem: Engineered > Artificial ecosystem > Aquaculture >... | reverse complement strand
GACGAGGTCTTGGAGGAGGGCGTCCTGGAGGGAGGGAGGGAGGGAGGGAGGGGGAGGGGGAGTATTTGGCGCTCTTGGGGATGGACTCGGCTTTGACAAGGTGGCGTGGGAAGGGAGGAGAGGGGGCAAAGGGGAGAAGGAAGAGCAATGACATTCTCTTCCTTTCCCACGTCCCCTCCTCTCCATTTCTCTTTGTCCAACTCCACTGTTCTCCCTCCCTCCCTCCCTCCCTCCCTTCCTCCCTCCCTACCTCTTCGGGGGACCAAGGCCCCTTGATGGGAATGTCCTTAGTCTCCTCCCAGCGGATGGTGCACTCCTCCTGGGTGAAAGGATGAGGGAGCAAGTGCTGCAGGACAAGGATCCAGTTCAATGTGCCGAGCCGGAGGACGCCTTCCCTGAGGGAAGGGGTCGGAGGGGAAAGGGAGAGAGGGAGGGAGGGAAGGAAGGGTGAGTTTGGTGCACCTTCGTTCTTGCTTGTCCTGCCCATGATTCTTCCAAGCTTTTGCTCTGACTATCCCCTCGCTCCCTCTTTCCTTCGTTTCCTCCCTCTTTCCCTCCCTCCTTACCTCAATAACTCGTCTTGTTCGGAAGTCCACAATTTCCCCGAGCTCGACATCGCAACGGTTACAGGAGCGTTAGCCGGCTTACGGCAGTTCCCTTGCGGGCCTCCTCCTCCCTCCTTCTTTCCTTCTTTCTTCTTGGCTTTGCTGCTGCTACTGTTGTTGCTGCTGCTGAGGACGCTGCCCTGGCTACGAGTTCCGCTCGGGAGGGAAGCGACTGAGTGAGAAGACGACCCTGTTCCTGCAGTCGTGGTGCTTGGTAAGCTCAACCCACCACTCAGAGAGTGCATGGAAGAGGAGAGAAAGGTAGTCGAAGCTGCAGCAGCTAAAGAGGCGGAGGAGGAAGATGACGATGAGGAGGAGGAGGAGGAGGGAGGAGGGATGGCATCGATGGTGGTGGCAGCGGAAGGAGACGACGCGAGCACGGTGAAAGGGAGAGAAGGGGTCGTGGTCAGGGAGGAGGTGGAGGAGGTGGAGGCGGACAAGGAGGAGGACGAAGAGGAGGACGAAGATTTGCCAAACGACGGAGAAGGTAATCCCCTGACTGCGGCGGCGGAAGCAGCCACCGCAGCAAAGGAATCTTGTCTCCCATTCTCCATCCTAGCTGCTTGTCCGTACAGTGGCTGAGGGGAGAGCGAAGGGAAGAGAAAAAGAAAGGGAGGGAAGAGTTAGATCAATCAGAACGGCCCAAGCGAATGGCATGCAAAGACATGACTGATGTGGACCAAAGGGGCTCGAAATGACCGCATGGCCTTGTGCACGTTTGTGTAGCGTTGGATGTGTTGCACCCTTCCTGCATGACTCCCCCTCGCCGCGAGCCATAGGAGTAGGAGAAGACTTGCTGTCTTCACCAAGGCCCCTTCGGCTCTCCTTTGGAAAAATAAAGAAAGGGAACGCATCGTTTGCCTGTGTGTAGTGCGTGAGAGTGTCGTGTGTGTAGAGACCAACCCTCTCGCCAAAGACAAGGGGACCACAGATTCACCATTACATAGATGGGTGCAACACAAGCCCAAGTTAAATCAAGAAGACAGCGATTATGCATGCTAATGTGCACTGTGTCCTCGTCTATTTCAGGCTTGGCCCTTAATAGCCCCTTTGTGCACCTCTCCTCTCGTGCCCCTACACGATCTTCCACAGCACTCCACAACACGACGTTTTGCCAACTTGTTGAAGCCGCGGGGATGGGCCACATCCATCACCCTACACGGATAAACAGACAAGGACAAACGGCCATAAAGTGTCCTGACTTCCCTTGTCTGCTTCCAGGGTCAAGCCTTCCGCGAGCAGACACCTACATGTGCACAGATAGATACTCTTCTCCTCATGTCTTCTTTCGGTTCGAGCGTTTCCTGCGCCTCTTCGAGAAACGCATCTTCTCCCTCCCCCAACGGCTCTTTGAAAAGTGGGGGGGGTGAGAAAAGTCAAGATGAGATGACAGGAGATGCCTGCCTCGACCCTTATTATTGATAAATCTCTGCATCCGGTGGCAGAGCAACGATGCTACTTGTCTGTATATATGACCTTACTTTCATGGAGCCCGTGTCCTTTCTTCTCTTCGTCTGTTTCGACCTGTATGTACTGTCTACTGCGCGTTGTCAAAATTTTGGTTGTGACACCCCCAGATTCCACACCCCGTGCCCTCCCTCTTAAGACAAGTGTATCTACTGCAAATGTCACTTTTCCTCCATACCTATAACTATAATGAGGGCAATGGCCTCTTCCTCCTTCTCTTTCACCTCCCACTCCTCCTCTTCCTCGACCTCTCCCGACTCATCCAAGACCGAAACCAAAGGCCACTGTCTTTCTTTGATGAGGTGAGGGAAGGAATGGCGGGGGAGGGACATGAGGAGGAAGAGCTGAAGGACGTATAAGAAGAGAAGAGAATACGTACATGCATCCTGCCATTAGGTGGTTTTCGCTCAAACGGATTTTGCATTTGTTGCTTGCTGTGAGATCGGGAAAGGAAACATTGCCTCACAGTGAACAAAGAGGGGAAAGGGGAAAACATGTTTCTATCGAATCATTTGGAAAGGGTAACGAATGAATCTAATGTAATGTAATGTAATCTTTCCCTTTTTGAACTCTGCCTACTTAACCCGGGCCATTCACATATGTACCATGTATATGTGATCGGTCGATTGTCACAATTTCTTGGGTCTCCTCAATGAAGCGGTTGAAGTGGAAGGAGAGAGACAAGGAGATAGAGAAAGACGAGAAGAGTGGTCAAGCAAGGTGTGAAGCCACCTGTTGATCTTTCAGTAGATTTAAAGTTAAAAGAAGCAAGCCTTCCGTCGTTGACTATCCTCATCTCTCTTCACCACTTTCCTTCTGTATCCATAACTATCCTACACCACAATTGTGCTTTGCAGTATTCTTTCCTCCTCTGGCTTTCATTCCTCTCCGTCTCTTCTATCCTACTTTTCTTCTTCTCTCCCTTCAAATTTATTCCCCAAAGCCTTCCATCCCGTCCTCCCATGTCATAATCCCCTCCTGGGCCATGATGCTGCCAACCGCTTCCTGCATCTTTTGAAAGTTGCGGGCGCTGTGAGACATCAGATGGCTCGAGGCCCGATCATAAAAGGCATCCTCCAAACCTGGGCGTTCGGTCTCTCCTTCGTCTTCCTTCCCCTGCTTGTCCTTTGCGCTTTTGTCTCCTTCCCTCTCTTTCCCTTTCTCCAGCTTCTTCTTCCCCACCTCCAAGGGCCCCATCATATGCGTGATAATGTTTCCGAGCGCATCCGTTTGAGACGCTGTTTCCGGCTTCTGTATGTGATCGCCCATCCCTCCAGGCACGGCAGGGACAAATTGGTGCTGCAGTAGGCCCGCCAGCGCTTCCAGGTCCAAATTTGGATTGTCCGCATTGCCCACCCCCGGCACCTTAGCAGTGCTGGATGTTGTTGCCGTCGCGGTAGGTGTAGTGACTGCTGTTGTATCGCCTTGGACAAGACCCGCGGGCGATGTGGTGGTAGTGTCCGTAGTTTCTGCAGCCGCTGCGTCACTCTCAGTCAGGGTGCGCGTCGTACGCTCTTCCTGCTGCCAGTGTTGATGTGCCTTGTGCTTCTTGACCAGGACTAAAAGCCACTCAGCCCACTCATGGCCCTTGGGATGCGAAGGATTAGTGACGCTACCTTGCCCTCCATAGAAATGCTTCCCATCTTCAGTCTCTTTGACACTCTCCCCACCTATCGCCCCCGCTGCACCTTGGATAATAGGACCCAAAGGACCAAGTCGCGCAAAGGCCTCCTCCTGGAGGGAGGGATCCACATGTCGCAGTGGCACATAGATGGCATCAGTCCCGTTACGGATTATGGATATCAAGGTATCATTCGATGAAGAGTTACGTGTATAAGGCACAGGGAGGCGGACCGTGGTCTTTAAGCCCCGCAACTTTCGCTGACCATTTGGTTGGCGCCCAGCAGCTATAGGAGGACGACCCGCCGAGGGACTGTTGTGACGAGCAACCTCCCGGGCGACTTCCAAGAGGCTTTGCTTTTTAGCAGGAGCCCCGCTGCCACCGCCATTTTTGCCACTGCTTTCCACTTTGCCACCGGGGCCACCGGAGTGCGAAGCAATTCCACCGTTAGCATTGTTCACTTCCTTGGAGCCGACCGCATTGATCATAGCGTTCAGAGCCGCTGTGTAGGCATCTTGATTGACCACGTTGCTGCCTACATTATTCCCATTAGCCGACGGAAAAATGCTGTTGCTGCTACCCCCACTACTTCCTCCCTGGTTGGTATTCAGAGCCTGTCGGGCCGCCTCCCGCATCATGCTCAGCGCTGCATCATAAAACATTTGCCGCAACTCCGCTTTCTGAGCCTCCGTGAAAGTGCCCGCCAAAGCCGCCCCCACGCCAGTACCAGGTGCAGCTCCTGCTTGCTGCAAGCCTCGTAGTCGACGGTGCTTCCGCCCGGGAGGTAGAGGGTTATCCACCTTGGGCTGCATGCCATCCCCGGGCAAGCGCACTTGTTCACGTTCCTTGGTGTTCTGTGGCTGTGTCTCCACCATAGGAGTGCCCATTGTGAAGCCCGGCACAGGAGGGCGACGCACTGCCAATGCTTTCATAACCGATTCCAAACTGTTCCCTACCGACAAGTCTGTGCGATGCGCTTCGGCGTCGCGCGCCGCCGAGCGCAAAGCCTGCACCAACTCTTCCCGCGCTTCCTCTTGGATTTGTGCTAGCTCGGTCTCGGACATGTTGGCGCGTGCTTGCTCTCGCAGCTGACGCTGGTGTTGGTGGATGTGGTGGTGACGCACTTCGCTCGTGCTATCAGGGAGAGGAAAGCCTTGCGGTGTCTTGGGTCCTTTGAACTTGCGGCGCCATAGCCCATTGTCCTTGCTGTAGTAAGGGTCCACTTTCTCGTCTTTTTTGTCGTTATTATGCTTGTGCGCATGTAATTTAAAGTCTTCAGGGTGCATAAATAGCTGGCGTTGGTGATGGGGCGAGGAAAAGTGGGTCTCAATGACATCGTCGGCGTAATTCTCGGGTTCGTCCTGGGAAAACTCCTCCACTTGTTCTATCGGCACGTCTCCCTTCACCGTCTTGAATGATGTCATATAGATAATCTTCCCATTATCGTCGTCCCTCTCAATATCTCTTGTGTGCTCTGCTGACTCCGGGTGATAAGGCGACCTCGTGTGGTCTCCTGGCTTCGGGTACAAAGGCGCCTCAGACACAGGCAGGGTCGACTCCTGGTAGGGGTTCTTTATGTTCAGTGAATAGGTGTCCGGATCCTCATTGTCGGGTATGTCTTGCAATACCGCGCTGAGAGAAGAGTAATGCTCCACGAGATCCCCCACAAGAATGGGTTTTGGGCCTGTTGTGGTCTGCTGGTGCACGTAGTCTTCGTCGTTCTTCCTCTCGTCCACCATGTTGTCATCGTCAATTGCCGTCGCCCACAAGCGCTCATGGCTAGTAACGTCCCGGGCCCGTGAGACCTGCACCATTTTCAAGGCCCGAAGCTCTGTATCCTTGCTGTGCTCCCCTACCCCTTTTTGTAGGTGGCGGTGGGTTGTAACGGGTGTCGAGTCGTTTTGCGTCACCAGGGTAGTCGCCATCTCGTTGGCGGAGAGGGACATCGTTTTTGATAGAGGATGCCTTATCTTTTCGCACTCCTCGTCCTCGTCGTGGTGACCGTGCCAGAGCCGCGCCACAAAGTGTCCGAGCTTGTCCCAGACTACGGAGAGTTCCCACAGAGACCGGCGCTTCACCTCAACCAGGCTGCTGTCGTCTCCGACCATGACATGAGCTGCACAGCACAAGAGAGATGGAGTAGAACGATAGGTAAAGGGTATAGTGCTGGAGTGGAGAACCATCAGGACTAGGAGGGTGGTGGGGAGCGGGACCAGGCACTTCATGGTTTGCTAAGGGAAGGAGAGGGTGGGAGGAGGAGTGTGAAGGGGGAGGATGCAAGGTAGGTGCCTTGAACTTGGATGTAGGCTGGGTTATAAAATAGAGCTCGAAAGCGTTTTGGGGATCGAAGCCGGGACAATGCATCACAAAATCGACCCTTCTACAAGCACACGGCTTGACATGAACGGCTCGAAAGAAAGCCGTTAGACGACGCCGGGTTTGGACGGAGGTACTCGAGATATCTCGCGTTTGTGAATTCAAAAACCGCAGATATCGATACGCATACAAGATCATTGCTTGGGGTGTTATCATATTCAGTATAGCCAAGCTTCTTTATATCAGATGTGTTATAATCTCGTATGCCCTTGGTCCAATTGCCTGCTATGGATTCAGTAGACACGGGGCAACAAGCTCGGCCTCCGAATCATCTTCGGCCGATTATTTTCTTGTGCTCGGATGACCCGCCCAAGCATTATTTTCAGCACACAAACACGCGCGTATACTGTATTCAAGTGCACAGGAAAGCCACATCATGACTGGCGGTCGCTGTATCTTGTTCCTTTTTCTGGCCATCGCTAGCACGGCTTCAGCGCAGCGACAGCACCTGCAGCAAGGCTCCTCCCTCGGATCCATGCCCACATTCCAAATTCAAAGCCACGCCGTCACACCCGCCACTGGTCCGACCCCAATGCAATTTATACCGGTTGCATCACCCGCAGTGCCGACGCCTAAGGCAGCAGGAGGGAACACATCTCCTGAATCGCTCTACAAGCAGCAACGCGTGGAGTATACTTTCCCGGTGCCAGTCACACTAGCTCCAGTCCAACGGGATGGGAATGGTGAGCACTATCTGTTGTTGGATGATAGGGAACAAATCTATGGTGGAGCGTATTTAATGGCATCATTCTGGGTCACAATTTTGGGTCTTAATTACGACTGCCCCCTCTTCTCGTCTTGCCTCTCCTGCCTTCCCTCCCTCCCTCCCTCCCTCTTCCTCTTTCCAGGCTGGACCAAGGCCTTCGCCGCCTTTCCTTGCTTGCAATGTTACGTGACAGACGCCGGCTGCTATTATGAGTACACACAACAAGCCAAGACTCAGATCGCATTCCTATCCGGAAAGCAGTTCAAGGCATGTCTCTCTTTCCCTCCATCCCTATTCCCTTTCATTTCTTCCTCCCCTTGGAGTACCTCCCAGCCACTTCTTCTCCTTTCCGTCATTCCCTCCTTTCTCTAATCACGTCTTGCTTTCTTACCCTTTCGACCTTCACCACATTCCTGTCAACGTTCCCGCATCGGGAGTAATTCACAAAGATGGCAGACACAGACCGACCTATGAAGGCGTCCATGAAGCTGGTAGATTCAGTTATCGGGATATTTAAATTTATCGAGCTGATGATCCTTCTTGACATTTAGTCTCACTTTCCTTCCCTCCTTTCCTTCCCAAAGACCCTCCTCCCCTCCTTTATCATCACCCTCGAGCAAGCCCCTAATCCCCCCCTCCCTCCCTCCCTTCCTCCCTCCCTCCTCCCCCTCTCCCTCCGCCCGTTAGAGGCTCCTCACCTCATGCGTATCTACTCCGGGCAAAGTCACTCAAAGCTGCTGGCAGGCCGCGGGGCTCGAGAATGTAAACCTGGAGGATTATCAGTACGAGGTTTACGCCTACCACGATAAGGTCAAGAAAGGAGGGAGGGAGGGAGGAAGGGAGGGAGGGAGGGAGGAAGAAAATATCAAATTACTGATTGCATTTTTTGCATCGCCATTTTCTTGGTGACAGGGTGCGGAGGCCGTTTTTGAGGGAACATACCTTGTCTTTAACAATGGCAACGACCGAGGTACGTCCCTCCCTCCCTCCTTCCCTCCCTCCTTCCCTCCCTCCCTCTAATCTTCTCACCCTTTCCCCTTCCCTTCCTGCCTACCTGCCTCCCTGTCTCGCAGCTGACATTAACTATGGCATGGCCTACTTTGGCCTCAAATCCGGGGCGCCGTCTGAGCCAGGGGGACTGGTCGTTGCGAAAGGAGAAGGTAAGAAGGGAAGGAGGGAGGGAGAGAGGGCGGGAGGGAGTGAGTGAGGGTAAATGGATAGCCGGCAGGATCGATGAGAGCGGAAGAAGCATAGAAGGAGGGAGGGGCGGAAGAAGAGTAGTCGCGAGCACGTCTCTAAAGACAAGACTCCATACCCTCCCCTCGCTCCCTCCCTTCCTCCCTCCCTCCCTCCCTCCCTTCCTCCCTATCCCAGGCAAGATTCCCACCCGGCTAAAGGAGGTCGTCCAAGGGCTTAAGCATCCCATCACCATCCCCAAAGCCACAAATACCATCGCTGCCGCCATTCCTCCCACTCAGCAGCAGCAACAACAGCAGCGGCGACCAAAAGCCCTGCGTATTCCCCCTCCCGTGGAATTAAGGAACAAGGCGGAGGAAGGGAAGGAAGGAGAATGGACGCGTCACGCCCTTGGCCTGGGTAACGAGGTAGCGGCCAACGGTAGGTCTCTCTTTGTTCTCCCTTTCTCCTCCCCCTCCTCCCTCCAACTCCTCCGGGTCGATTACAAATGTTGAGCCAAACCTGAAACCTTAAATATACTCGGACTCTGACTCTCCCTTCCTCCCTCCCTCTCTCCCTCCTTTCTCCTTCCCTCAGGCTACAATTGGTGGTCAAACGCAGGTGCGGAGTACGACGGAGGGTCTCTGGTTGCCTCCTTTTTGTCAGGAGAATTTCACACCAAACTCAGGCTCCTGTGCCCCGAAACGACGGCGGAAGGTGAGGGAGGGAGGGAGGGAGGGAGGGAGGGAGGGAAAGAGGGAAAGAGGGAAAGAGGGAAAGAGAAAGCAGCAATAGGGACCCTCGCTTTTTTCGGGCGATTTTAACTTCGAGATGAGGGAGGAAGGGAGGGAAGGAGGAAAGAGAATTGCCTAACCACGCCTTTTATTTCTTTCTTGTTCTGTAGGGCTTTGGATTTTGACGTCGGAGTGCTGGAAGGAGGTAGGGATTACCAAAGCCAGACATTGAGAAAGAGAGAGACGGAAGGAGGGAGGGAGGGAAGGCAAGAGGGGACAAAAGCAAGCTAGATATAGACGTGACACAAATCCTCCCTTCCTCCCCTCCCTCCTTCCCTCCTTCCTACCTTCCTTCTCCTTTCTCACTCATCCTCCCTCCCTCCCGCCCTCCCTCCCTCCCTCCCTTCCTCCAAGATCGCCAACGAGTCAACGAAGCCTCAAGTTCTAGAAAGCGGCGGGCGGATCGAACGTGCGTACGTGGATGGGGCGGGAGGGAACGAAGGAGGATCATGTGTGGATGGATGGTGGATATTGATGAATGTATCCCAGGAAGCAGACGCGAAGGTGACGCAGGCTGACGCAAATTTTGGGTTACGAACGCTGGATAAGAATCCGAGGGATGAGCATTAGACCTCTCCTTTTCTTACTGCTGTTTCTAGTGAACGGAGGGAGGGGAAAGGTTGCAGAAAGGAGGGGAAATGAAGGGAGGTAAAGATTAAGGTTTATGGACGTGGTATTGGACAACCGCCAATTCAATTACCTGTAGGGCAAACAAAGAAAACGAGCGAGAGAACGCTGAGTGCTGAGAAGTCAAAAATCAATCAAAGAGACAAGGGAAGACACAAAGAAAACAAAAGAGACAATGACCCCGCAAAAAGCTTCAGGAAACAAGGCTTGCTTTCACCCCCATTATCATTCGCCATATCCTGGGAGCTGGTGTTTAGTTTCCCTCCAGGCTTCGATTGTACACGTAGAGGCTCATGGCGGACCAAGAATTTTGGCAAGGCATTGTCGAGACAGCGAGTGGGAGAGTCAGAATAAGATTCTCAAAACGCAACGACTACATATTTATGGCAACGATTCATTTCCCCCCAAAGCATTGGCCCCGACAGAGGGTACGCTCGTGCATTCAAAAAAAATCAGGGGCAGATTGTCTTCTTGCTTGCGCTGTTGAAGCCACGTGCTGCGTACTGTTGACTCTCAACGTGGGACAATACCCGGAACAATTGGCGTTCTCGGGTCAGATCGTGCCGATCATATTCGTAACCCTAACCTAGTCTTCATTTTCTATTGTGTTTGGTTATCTATCACAGGCACTTTGTAATTTAATTTACATTCAGAATCCTCAAATGCCCTTTCCCTCCCTCTACCACATCGAACCACGCATCCTGTCTCTTCGGTAGGGCTCATAGACGAAGGGGGTGGCAATCCCCGTCCCCATATCGCAGGTATACACCTAGGGAGAGAAGGGCGGAGGGAAGGAGGGTAGGTAGAAAGGAGGAGGGAGGGAGGGAGGGAGGGAGGGAGGGACGTACCTTGAGTGAGGGGTACTGCTCTTGAAGGGCGGCCTCCATGTAGGCGCTGTCATGGCACCCGTTTTCCTGAGAAAGAAAAATAAGAGGAGAAATTAGGATAACGATCAAGTGCATGTCTAGTCCCTCCCTCCTTTTCTCCCCTCCTTCCCTCCCTCCTCTCTCCGTCCCTCCTTACCTACTTTTTTGCAATTAGCCGTCACGTAATCGATAGACTGGACTTCCGGAGGTTGGTTGGTGGCGATATGAGTGGGAAGCATCTCTCTCTCGATGACGGCAGGGATGGCAGGTGAATTGTTGTTGAGCTTGTCGTTCCGAAAGGGAAGCAAGAGTGCTCCGGGGTCGTCGAGACCACACGCCTAAAAGGGGAAAATTGAAGCGGAAGGGAGGGGAGGAAGTGAAATGGGGGATAAAAGAGACGCAGGGAAGGAGGGGGGGAAGGAGGGGCGAGACCATTCATACCTTTGCCACTTCTCTGGAGCGTGCTCCCAGGATCTTGTAGCGTCGGTCCCACCCTTCCCCTCCATAAAATGCCTCCATCTCCGTGGCCGTGATGCTGCTGTAGGTCGGCCCGGGGAGGAAAATGTCGGCGGCGGCGAATCCCCAGTACCTTAATATGGAAAGGACAGAGGGAGGGAGGGAGGGAGGGAGGATGGAAGGGAGGGAGGAAGGGAGGAAGGAAGGAAGGAAGGGAGAGAGGAGTTAAGCTGTGGCTGATCCATGGACAAATGTAGAGGGGCTGGTCTTGAGCAGATGCAGGTCTTCGGCAGTGAGGACGACGGGGGGTTGGAAAGAAGGAAGAGAGGAAGGCAGATGATGATATCGCGTATTTTGACCCTTCTCCGTCGTTCCCTGCGCCCTCCCTACCTGACGCTGTAACTTGACACATTCCACACTTGCCTTGTCCCCTCAAAAAGACCAGTGGCCGTCAAAGGCGCTGTTCCTTCGATGACCATAACAAAATCTTTGCCCAGCTGGAAGGCAACAAGGAAAGGAGAAAGGAAGGAAGGGGGAGGAAGGCGGTCAAAAACAGCGCGACCCCAATCCAGGAGCACACAAAAGAGAGCAGGAAGGGCAATAAAAAGCTTCTAGAAGAAAACTTCCCAAAAACACCCATACACACGTACTTTGCGTCCATCCGTGCACCAATGCAGATATGAAGAATCGTAGTTGGCGTACGGGACGTAAGACGCACTGCCGGGCCCGTCGAGATTGATGCTGGGGAGGAGCGTCGGGGTGTCGGCTTCCGGCACGCCCAATAAATCACACGAACGCAGGCGGTACCATTGAGAGTGGAGGAATAAATCATGGAGCTCGTAGCCGCTCCAGCCTGAGGAATGTGGGAGAAGGGGGAGGGAGGGAGGGTGAGCAAGGTACGGCAACCATGACGGTGCTAATCAGAGCGATTGGAGGACTCACGGCCGCTTCAGTCCTTAAACGAGAGAGGAGGGAAGGAGGGAGGAAAGGAGGAAGGGAGGGCGTTGATTGACCATGAGAGGTCGGTGTGGCGAGGAGCCAGACAATTGTGCGTTTTCAATGCGCCCCCCACCTCCCCCCTCCTTCCTTCCCTCCCTCCCTCCCTCCATACCTATCTGTTTCATGGCCTTGTTAAATAAGTAGCGGGTTGCATCCGTGCAGGGCTTGAGTTCCGTCCACTTTTTGCCATCGTCATCTGCGGGTGGGAAAAGGGGAGAGAAGGAGCGATGGAGGGAGAGTAGTAAGTGTCACGTACTGAGGGTATCAAAATGTGTGTGTGGCACATGCCGTTCCTCCCTCCCTCCCTCCCTCCCTCCCTGCCTCCCTCACTCCTCACCGCAGAGGCGCAGGCTGTTCTTCCCTCCTCTCCTCTATCCCTCCCTCCCCATCACCCGCCTCACCGCTGTATGTAATCACAGGTGGGGCCACCCCTCCCCAGACACTGGGGGGCTGCTCGGGTGTGTAGAATCGAAGCATGAGGATGGAGAGATTCTCAAGGAAGTCCTAATGGAGGAAGTGAGGGAGGGAGAGAGGGAGATAGAAAGGGAGGAATGGTCAGTATCCGGAAAAAGCGGGTCCAGCCTGCGATGACGTGCAACGGCAAGTAGGGAGGGAGGGAGGGGAGGAGGGAGGAAAGGAGGGACGGGAGGAGAGGGCATGAGATCAAAGAGATAAGAGCGTTGAATGCCAAGGACAGAATTGGTGGGAGTTCGTCACTCTTAAGCCCTTAAGTACGTATGCTACCCCTTGGAAATCGTTCTCAACCTCCCTCCCTCCCTCCTTCCCCCCCTACCACTACGCGAGTGTAGGGCGTCCGAGTGCCGTTGGTTCTGTCTTCGCGCAAACCCCGAACCTCGTTCGCCCAGCCCTTGTTTCCTTCAAGGGGGGGGGGGGGAGATAAGGAGGGGGAAGAAGGAAGGGAGAGAGGGAGGGAGGGAAGGAAGAAGAAAGAGCGCGAAATGAGTTTGTGGAGTAAGCTTCAAGATGGCAAGGGGCTTCTTTTCCTCCCTCCTTCTGTCCCTCTCTGACCCCGCGCCTCCCATCGATACCGCACTTCCCACCCTTCGTGGTCACTCCCCTTGCTTTATATACTTTTCTTCCCAATTCCCACCCTCCCTCCCTCCCACTCTCCCTCCCTCCCTCCCTCCCTACATGCCTACCTACCTTCGCGCGTCACGTGAATGTCGTACGTGCCCATCTCGTCCTCCCTCGCTTCCTCCCTGTACGGGTTCTTCCCGCTGCTTGGCCAGATATGCCGGTCGGATAGGGAAGTGAGAGGAAGCCCTCTCAAGGTGTAGCTCTGATAGGAAAAGTAAATCACCTTAGGGAACGCCGCCGAGACCTGGGAGAGGGTGGGAGGGAGGGAAGGAGGGAGGGAGGGAAGGAGGGGTCAGGGGGCGGATTGGAGATGGAGGCGAACAGCACCATTTGCAGCTCGCGGACATGATGTGGGTTGTCACTCCATTTAGAGAAGCTCGGGAAAACAAATTTTTAATCTTAAACCCACACTTCTCTCTCCCTCCACTCCCTCCCCTCCCTCCCTCCCTCCCTCCCTCGTTGCTACCTTGTACACCCTATCCGGATGGGCAGCAAAGGAAAGCACTTGCGGCTGGTACACAGCATTTGGATCCAGCAGCAAGGGCGTGTAAATACTTTCGTCCGTTGTGGCATCCCAGGCGCAAAAAGGGTAGTCACTCTTCGCCACGGCCAAATCCGCGTAGCGCGATTCCATTCGCCAGCGTGAGCGCCAGGAGCGGGAGGAGTTAGGGTCATCAGGCGGAATGGAAGGGCTGCTGCTGTCGTCGTGCTTATTAAATTGGAGGTCTTGGTCGATAGCGATAGTGTTTCTATCTTCTTCTCGGCTGTTGTCATCGCTAGGCCCAGTGACGAGTACGACAGGATCATCTTCCCAAGGAGAGAGCTTGGGGGGAAAGGAGAGGTAAGCAGCTTTCGATTCGTGGGTTAGGTCGAGGAGAGATGATGAAGGAATGAAAGATATGTCCATCTCTTCCTTCATGAAAGCGGGGGTGCTGTTTATGTAGGGTTAGGTCGAGGTATGAATCAAGGCGAAGAAGGAGAGAGGTGCATATCCCATTCTTTTTCGTTCTCCTTCTTTTCCACACTCACCCCGACAAAGACACTGGGGATGACGAACAAACCACGAGGTGATCTAGAATAAGAAAGCAGGAGCATGCCCAGGTCCGCGGCCGCAGCCTTTTCTGACGAGACGATGACATGGGTATCTTATGAATTCTCGCGGCTTGGCAAAGAGAAATTTGCATGTCGTGCGATGTGTGAGAGGAGAAAACAGATCAGTCAGTGAGGTCATATAGATGTATACGTAGGGATGGAAATATGTCCTTAACAAATCACGTGTGAAATTGCACCAGGGATAAGGAATACGCTTGCTGGCTAACCTGCAGCCATATGACGGGAGACGACCGCCCCACAATGGGCCGGCGGTTGAGCCTCTCGCGCTCTTCAACGGCGGAGGATTTCAAACGAAAAACGTTACACACAAGTCCTCCACCACTTACCCCTCCACATGTCGTTTTATTTATTGCGGATGTATCTTGCCTAGCGCCTCTATCCCACCAACTCAGCCTCGCTGCGTATATATCCCACGAATACACCACACAGTGACTCCTGGCGCAATGCCACGAGACGAGGCAGACGAGGCGGCCTCGTTGCAGCACGCCTCCCACTCGCAGGAGGAAGTCGTGTATCAGCTCCCCCCGCACCACCAATCGGCCTGCAGTGGCGAGGATGAAAATTTCGAGGGGGATACCAACTCTACATACTGCGAAGAGACCGAGGGGGAGGACGAAGAAATAGTGTTTATCGTGGAGGGAAATTTGATGAAGCGTCAGCAACACCACAGCACGAAGAAGTCGACGCCTGCCTACCATCATCAAGCTTCCCAGACCTCGATCACAACCTTTGTCCCTGCATCTGGCATAACTAACAATTCTGAATCAGATGGCTACAGCAAGCGAAGTGCCGCTCTTCTCCTGATCCTTTCCATGGCTCTCTTGCTGGGTGTTTTGGCGGTAGTGGTTATGGTTTTTAATGATTCTATCAACAGGAGCCGCAGTAGCAGCAGCAGCAGCAGCAGCAGCAGCAGCAGCAACTATGTTCCTCTCCATAGCCAAAATACCGATCCCTTGCAGATTTCTGCCACTTCAGCCGCTACACCCACTGCTGTGCCAGTCCAGAAAAACCCTGTGAGCTACGAGACCGAATCCATCCTCCCCTTTTTCTCTGCTGAGGACGGGGTGGCGAAAGGGTCGCCATCAGCATCATCAAGCAAGGCAGCGATGACAGCAGGAACGACTGCTACCACAGGTGACATTTTCACAGGAATCATCGCAGCGGCAGCAGCAGTTGGAGATGCGACGGCAACTATGGTAGCGGCCTCACCAGCTCAAATCGCTGTCAATGCCACCGCTCCTGCCGTTTCCTCTGATAATACCGTCAACAAAACCAGCAACACCAACGATTTATCTGATCCTCTTCATCGACGTGGTCTCCGTGGATTTTTTCGTCGCTTGGAGGACAGGCAGAGCACGTGGATGGACGCCCTCACTCGTCTGGCCGTGGCGTTAGAGGAGGCCGTAGATCGATTCGAACATGGAGGAAGAAAGGAGGGAAGAGAGGAGGGGGAAAGGCTTAAACCGACGATGGCAAAGGAGAGTAATGTAAATGACGAAGAGAAGGTGAAGAGGGATGTGGATGGGGCTGTGACAAGTTGAGCAACTTAGATGAAAAAAAATGGGGCCGTGAATGTGGATAAGCGAAAATTGGGACAAGAGTTGGTGCAAGGGAACTGTTTCTACCAACTGTAAGGAAAATTCTAAATCAAACGTCTTATTTTTTGTTTCTCTTTTACCTTTGTCTCCACTTTCGTACTGAATTTTCCCTTGTGATTTTCCTTGTCCCCTCACCTTCCTTCTCTGGTAGATTTGCATCTAATCTTCCCTTATCCACACACACTCCGGTGCATGAACGATCAGAGCAGATCAAATTTGCATACATCGTCTCAAGGACAAATAATAATGGTGTATGACACTGACAAGATGACGATGATATGGCGATGATGGCGGGATATAGAGGGCCATTTGCAAACGGCAGCAGAGCTACTTCGAAATTATCTTGCTCGGCTTAGTCACTTACGATATACATGAGACAAAGGAGGGATATGATGTCATACAGTTGCTTACCTATTTTGCTTAATGAAAGTGATGTCCTTGCTTCCCATGGTGTCGCCGCTGGGCTTCAGCAAAGAACTCATCCTCCCCGAATGCCTCATCCTCCTCGTCCGATTCCCCTCGGCCCCCCATCTTTCGCCCGCTGCTGTAGTAGTTCCACAATTGTCGGTCATGCTCATCACTACTTTCATTGTCGCTCAAGTACCCGTGCTTGCCCAAGCTCCCGTGCGTGCCGTGCTTGTTGTAGTCTTCATAACTGCGGCGACCGCCAGCCCTTCCCTCATGAAAGTACGCCTCGTCCCACCCGTGTTCAGGAGCTTGTGTCTTCTCATCATCGTAGGACCATCGCCCTGCGAGCTGGCGGTCACCCACATATCCATCATTTTTATCCTTGTGATCCAACTCATGGTGCAGCATACGATTACCTGTCGGCGTGGCCGCCGAGGCATCTCCAGTAGTCACGGCAGGCCCGCCCGAGTTTGCAGCCGCAGCAATGTTTTTGAACAAATTCTCGAGGCTCATATCGTCTTGGATTCGATCCTCAATCCCGGCTTCCCGAGCCACATCCCGAATGGCTTGTATGGCGGCCGTTCGCGCCTCGGACCGCAAGCGCTCCGCCTCCGTCGCCGTCATATTCGTGTCGCGCAGGGCCAAAAGCATGTCTTGGATCAAGGGCGTGTCAGAGGTAGTAGCGTCGGTAACTTTCGATGTGTTGGCAGTTGTATCATTTGTCACCTGAACACGGTCAAGGAAAGAGATGGCGGGCTTACTCAAAAGAAGCAGGCCATCCAGATTCAGCAAGTCCGCCAAGGCCTCCTCGATCTCCTCTTCCTCATAGTTCTCTGCCTTGGCACCAGCCGCAGCTTCAGCCTCCTCTTCGGCTTCGGTCAGCAGTGCCGCGTCGAATCCCGCATCCTGGGCAGCATCCTTCAGGACCTTGAGCGCAGCTTCACTAATTCGAAGAAAATAGCTTAAGTGTACTCACGTGTGATAACAAAGACAGGCACGCATATAGATTCTCATCCCACTCGGTACTCTCTACCCTTCTGCCCTTGCAACTTACCGAGCAATCATACGAAGCTTCTCTTTATCCTCCTCGGATAGATTCTGCCCCGGTTGGAGAGCACGGTGGAGGTGGTCGACATTGTGGGTCTCATGGACGGCATGGGCTACAGCATGAGCAGCATGGGCAACGTGGGCGGCTTTGGCCTCTGCCTGCTTCTTCGTCTTCTTGATATGGGCAGCGTGACCGTGGGCTGCCTTGGCAATGTCGCGGTGCATCTTCTTGCTCTTCTTTTCGAGCTCGTAGTGGAGCTTCTTACCCTTGGCTTTGAGGACAGCCTTCTCCATCTTGTGAGCCGCCTGCAGGGCCTTTTTCTTTGAGTACAGGTGAGCCACCACCAGGGGATTGACGTGTTTCTTCTTCTTTTGGCCATGTCCGTGCTTGTGGAGGTGATCCAATTCTTCTTCGTGCCCATGGACTTTCTTGTGACTCTTGTCATGCCCAGGCACCTTGACGCTCTTGGCCTTGTTGTTGTCCTTGGCACCGCCGTTGCCGTTTACTTGGTCGACGGGAACCATCTGATTGGGCGTAGCAGGCGTGGCACTAAATGTGGGAGGGAGGGCCTTAACATACTCTAGCTGACGGGAAGAGTGCGGATTATGACGATCCTATGAAGAGTGTATTTCACGAATTTTGAGTTGTGAGTCCGTTTAGTATCGTGTAGAGAAGGAAAGGTGACCTTTAACAGGGCAAACGGTCAACCCAGTGCACGACAGGATACACGACAGGCCCACCGGTACATGATCTTCTTCCAACTGTACCTGAACGGCCTTGACAATCGGGTCATTGCGAAGTCCTCCACCCAAATGCAGTACCGAGTCGTTTGCCTGATTCGGCTCAGCAGGATTCTCGCCAGCCAGCATCATGCCCAGGTCCGGCCGGCTAAGACCTTCGCTGTCGCCCACGGCCTTGTGCACCCAGTTGCCGCCGATGTCCTTACCCTTATGTTTGCCAAATCGTGGTTTCAGTGCGTGATCGAGGGCCTTGCCTACGCGCTCCAGGGGCTGTTTCATGAATGTTGGGATGGGGTAGGGGAGGGAAGGCGTGGAGAATTGGTGAGGAGGACTGCGCTGCAATTAAGCAGAGGGAGATAGTACCATTGTTTCACATAATAAAATTGAGACCTACCCCAGCATGGCTAAGCTGGCGGCGGCGCAGGGAACGGTTGACCCAGGGCGATGAAGGCGTGGATAAGAGAGGCGTTGTGGTGGTGGTGAGGGCGAAGAGACCCACGGCTCCGCCTAGGACGATGAGAAGGAGCTGCTTCTTGTTTAAGGCATTCGAGCCACTTTCATTAGAGGTGTTAGGCATGGTATTGCTGCTGCAAACAAAGTGCTGGACGGTGGAAGATGGTGTGTCTCTGTGTGCAGTGGAGTGACGTGAGATTTGGGTCGGGAAGGAAAGGCGTGCGACGCACACACAATTCGCGACCAAAAACAATGTAAAATAATCAATTCACGAGCTAGACCAACTACAAACAGAGTAGCGTGTGTCCATCATGCAACGGACCGTAAGAATACTAATCGAGCTGCCTGCTGCACGGCAACAAGACGAAAACCTCCTCTCTCGTGCAACGTTTTTCCACGGTCAAAAGTCAAATTTCAAATTCAGCCACGCGGAGGTTGACGGGTGAGTGGGCTGGAAGGTAACAACGTTTATGGTCAGAAAGAAAAGGAGCGTCAGGAAAAGGTATGAGCTTGAGAAAAACGAAATCAAGAGTGTATCAACATCAATATCACAATCCGCGCCCTTGCTCTTTTTCATCCTCAATTTTCTTATCTTACTTTATGTGATGTGTGGTTTTTGTTGTCGTTGTGGTTGCTTTTGTTGTAATCGCCGTATTTTAATTGTTTTTCTTTCCCCAAGAATTTTTGTCAATCCGCCCTGCCCTTGAGCCTTCCCCTCATCAAAGTGGTCACCGCCCTCCCCTCCCTCCCTCTCCTCCTCCCCCTGCTTTTGCTGCCTGGCCTTTCCTCCCTTGTCCTATTCGCTCTGCAAGACCTCGTCGTTGATCAAGAATGACCTAGCGGGAAAAAACGAAAGAAATAGGTGAAAAATCAGAAATAGGTGGAGGCGGTAAAGGTCGAGAATTTGGAAGGAGGGAGGGAGCGAGGGAGGGGGGGAAGGAGGGACCCTCGTACCTCTGCTAAGGGCACGAAAACGCTCAATGCCGTTTCAGCCGCCAGCATCTCGTCCCGGAGCTCCATAATGATGCACCCTCGCTTCTTGACCTTGTCCACCCCTTCTTTCCCTTCCTCCTCCTCTTCCCGTTCCATCACTCCCTCCCGAAAATAAACATCCCGTCGAAGGTTGGCGTGTCGCCGCTGGGAGGGATGGCGGGAGGGGGAGAGGGAGGAAGGGAGGGCGGAGGAGAGGGCATCCCAGTGAAAGGAGAGGAGATTGCGCGTGACGAGGATGAGGCGAGGACGAGAGTCCTCTGTGGGGGCGAGGGAGGAAGGGAAGGAGGGAGGGAGGAAGGGAGGGAGGTGAGTAACAGAGTTGGGAGACAGGACGCAAGTGAACGCTGAGGGCAAAATCAGATAGACGGGAAAGACGAACGGAGAGGCATGTGATCTCCCTCCCTCCCTCTCTCCCCTCCTGACCTGTCGGCTTGATCAGCGCGAGCGTTTCACCGCTCAGGATACGACAGGCTAGCAACAGATTTAAACGGATGAAAAACATGCGAACGGCACGGGGGAGGGGCGTATGGGGGGAGGAGGAGTGATATGTCACCCTCCACCGCTTGTGCAGGTCCTGAGGGAAGAGGGGGGAGAGGGAGGGAAGGAGAGGGAGGAAGGAATAAATGAGAGAATGAGGGAGAGGAGGAGTGACACGTCACCCTCCACGGCTGGTGGAAGGAGAGAGGGAGGGAGGGAGGGAGGATGGGAGGGAGGGAGGGCAGGAAACATACCCTCAGATGTTTGAAGGTGGGCGCCAAGCGCGCTTCTTCTACCTCCGCCATCCGCGTCTCCTCGTTGGGGAAAAAGGAGGAAGGGAGAAAGGAGGCGGAGAGGACTGAAGGGAGGGAGGGAGGGAGGGAGGGAGGGAGGGGTGTGTTGGTACAGTCATTTCACCAAAGAGGCATCCTTCCCTTCTCCCTCCTCCCTTCCTCCCTCCCTCCCACACCTTGATTGGTGGGCTGGCCGTCCATGAGGTTTATGTCGGTGAATGGCGTGGGCTCGATGGCCGTTCCACGGACTAGGGAGGGAGGAAGGGAGGGAGGAAGGGAGGGAAGAAGGGAGGGAGGAAAAGCATGTGTGGAGATGAGTGAGTGGAATTGAAATGAGGAAGGAAGGGAGGGAGGAAGGGAGGGAGGGACGGAGGGAGGGAGGGAGACACATCCATACCTTTCAGCAGGGCCTCGGCCAGCATGTTCATATAAACGTCATAGCCCACACCACTGCCTTTGTCACCGCTTTGTTCATATCCAAGAACTTCGCCTGGGGGGAAAGGAGGGGGAAAGGGAGGGAGGGAGGGAGGGAAAGGTGGAAAGGAGGAGGGAAAGAAGGGAGGAGGGGAGGGAGGGAGGGAGGGAGAGAAGGAGACCGTACCTGCCCCGCGAATGGCAAGATCGGCTTTGGCCAGCTGTGGACCCATGCCGAGAAGGTGGCTGTATTCCTTGAGGGCGGCGAGGCTGGGGGAGGGAGGGAGGGAAGGAAGGGGGGAGGGGGAGTGGGAGGAAAGGTGAGGCATATCGAGAAGATGGCTGTATTCCTGGAGGGCAGCGAGGCGGAGGGAGAGAGGACAGCAAGG
>Ga0160420_100374_pt1 | contig 20760 bp, 29 predicted proteins | sample CelAP2metagpilot_FD_108197 | JGI IMG/M metagenome (GOLD analysis project Ga0160420, IMG submission 108197) | Phycosphere-associated microbial communities from algal ponds in Kailua-Kona, Hawaii, USA - Cellana AP2-5-5 metagenome pilot | ecosystem: Engineered > Artificial ecosystem > Aquaculture >... | reverse complement strand
TCCCTCCCTCCCTCCCTCCCTCCCTCCCTCCCTCCCTCCCTCCCTACCTCAATGAGCATCACCCCAGGTATATCCACCTCCAGGGAGGCTTGCTCAAACGGATCCAATGGCTCGGGGTGTGGTACCTTGTTGCGCTCGAGAGGGAGGGAGGGAGGGAGGGAGGGATGGAGGGAAGGAGGAGGAGCGTGAGAGAGGGAAGGAGCGTCAAGACTCTCTCCTCCAGCAGTATTGTTGCATCGCACTGCGCATTTCTTCCCTCCCCTTTTTCCCATAGCTTTTTTCCTCCCTTCCTCACACTCACCTCCTCATCTGCCGTCACCATCACCGAATATTGCACCTTCGGCACTCTCCTCCCTCCTATCAACGGCGGTCCCCTTCCCTCCCTCTCCCCCTCCTTGTCCCCCACCCCTGCCAGTGCGTCCTTGGCCCTCTGGGCGCTGTTCTTATCGAGGTAACGCACGAGGACAAAGCCTCTTTTCGCAGGCGCTTCAATGGCCAGACCCTCGCTGTCGTCGAGCGGGCCGTAGGTCTCCAATAGGGCACGAAGCTCCTGTGGGAGGGTGGGAGGGAGGGAAGGAGACGGGCGAATGGAATCTCCCTTGACTTGCCACACTTCCTAAACTTTGAGACACCACTGGATTGCTATCAAGAAGCAAAAAAGATTGGTAGTTTCGACCCACCTATTTATGCCTGCAGTTCTTACACCTATCCACAACCTCCCACATCCCCCACCCCACCTTCCCTCCTTCTATGCAACCAACCTGCAGGTCCGTCTTGAGGGCATCTCCAATGCCTGAGAGGTACAAAAAGCGCGTGGGCACATTTTCCTGGCCATAGGGAGCAGGATGGAGTCCAGGTTGTAAGGGTTGCGGGTCGTGTGGCGGCTCGAGCGGCGGAGGCGTACGCGAGAGTGGTCGAGGCATGGCCGACGTTGGGGGCATATTGGAAGCGTCTTGTCAGCTGCAGAATTGCGGGCGCTCTGTATCTTTATATGTTTATAAGCACTATGTTAGTATGTGCTAGCGTGTCTATGTGTATCCAGTGCCCGGCCACTCCTTATTGCCCATCAGAGACGGACCACACACTCTCTTGCCGTTTCACTGCCACAACTCCTCGCGCCAACGTCTTATCGTCAACTTGCCTTTGACTACCTCACACCCACGACCGCGCAACCCCGCACAGAGACAGACCAGCCGCGCCCATCCTTACGGCCTGCAAGCCCCCCTGGCCGGGGCTTCTCCTTTAGCTTGTCCCTCAATCATCTGTCCATATGCGTCACACGACCTCATTCATGCCTGAGGTCATATTGCCTCCCGCGCGCCACACGCAGCCATGCCCCTTGCAAAAACAGATGAACGATGCGACGGTCTCCTGACTCCCCCATGCTGCTGGGCCTCGTCTCTTTCATTGTCGGGCAAATGCATTCATCCGCTGGCAACCTAAATCCTCTGGAGCGTCCCCTCCTCAAGAGTCTCCCCGCCTCCCTGTCTCCTCCATCTCGATTTCCGTCGATTTCTTGTCATAGGAATCGGAAATGAACGCTCCCATCTGTATGCTGAAGCACACAAACACACTGTGAAGCATGAAGCCCTGGTCCAAGCAGCGCAAGCGCAAAGCAGTGGGGCTGACGCCAAAGAGCAAGTTTCGACTTGCAGCATAGCAATGGAGCGTACGTAAGCTGTTTTCGGGCATGTGTGACCAGTGCACTACTGAATGTGCAACTTACATGACGTCAGGGATGTTCCTGAAGATCCTGTAGCTTGCCTTTGTTTCTTAAAAACAGCTGAATGAAAGGCAATCCTGATACCCCCAACAAAACCCACTGAATGCGGAAGGAGGGAACCTCATGCTTGTGCCTCAGCCGTGTCTGTGGATGAGTTTATGCCCTCTGTTTGATTCCGGTCTAATTTACGCACCCGGAACGCACCCGGAATGCTCTGACTTCCGCGGGTGAGAAACACGGCGCTCCCTTCTCGCTCGACTTTGCCTCGAGTCAAGTTGGTCGTCGTGGGCTCTTTCGCGGTGGAATCTGTAGCACGATTACGGGATTGAAAGATCCTCCTCAAAGATCCTTTGGATGATCCGTCTCGTTTCAAGGGGAGGAATGGCAAGAAGGGGAGAGGAAAGAAGGGAAAGAGAGTTGTGGCATCTGGTGTGCAATCTCTCGTATGCTGCAGGTCAAGAGAGAGAAAAGTACAGCAGCAACAATGAGAATGAGAAGGGGCTGGAGGTGGAGAAGGTGCACTTCAAAGAGATATCGCTAGCCTAATGGAACGTTATTTCATCTGTTGAAAATGAATGGTACCGGTGCTGCAGTGGCACTAGCAAAGTCAGAAGCAGCCAGGGTGGCACGTTTTGCGATGTAAAGGGTAATAGCGAGGGGAGAGGGGCAGAGAGAGATCTTGTCTGTATGGAGGAGGCCGTAGATATTTAAAGGAGTTCGGCAAACAGATAAACTGGAGGAGGGATGGGAAAGGGAGAAATGAACTCGAAAAGAACAAGCGAGAAAGGGGCCACAACGCTTGAAACAGACTCCCCGTCCCTAACAAGCTCAAAAGGGAAAAAGAAAAGACTGGAAAACGGTGTCATACGAAACTTTTCTATCCTTGTTTATCTTTACTTTAATGCTGTCCTTGTGCGTGTTACAGGTTGTAGGAAGCTCATCGAGTAAACAGACCCTAACAGAGACACAGATACAATTTGGCTTTGCCTACACTCATTCGTTAGTTAACTTCCTCATACAGAAGACGTATGGTTTGTCACACGGATCTTCTCTATAGGATCGCCATATCATCAATCGTGCCCGCAAGAATCGGTTGACCCACGGCATCCATCCTGCGACACCCGCATTGCGGGGGACGCGCTTTCCTCGATCATGAAAATGGGGGCCAATAATAACAGGTATTCTTGATCTCAGACATTTGTGCACTAATGGATAGGACATATCTACTCTAGTAGCTCAAACATGAAGCCTGACCATATTTTCCGGAAATAGTGCTCTACGTCCGGGGGAAAGAGCTGTTAACAAAGTTCGGCCTAAAAAAAGATCAATGCTCTGACGCCGAAGTGCACCCCTCATCGTCTTAACCTAGTGATTCAAGGCCTTTTTTACAAAGTAAGAGACATGTGATGACTGTGTCTTCCTCTGCCCACTACGTAGAATGTCTTAGTGTAACATATTGTCACGGAGATTTCAAGATGTATATACCGCATTTCGCGCTGTCATCAACGTTGCGGTTAAGCAAGCCACACCTGGCGGTCGTACCACAAGCATTTTGCGAATTTAATGCGACCACCTCTCTTTTTAACTGAGATATTTTGCCTTTTGTGCGTGTATCTCTCGACCAATGTAACGAGGGACCTAGAAAAATGGCTTTGAAGGGAAGCGGGCAGTAGTCCAGGTTCCTGCCGTTGAATTGCTGGCACATGCCCGCACACATCTCCTGTCGTATTTGATCAAATGATGGAAATCTAGTACAAGGAGTCCAAGAGCGCATCCAGTAGCGTCTTCAAAACGTACATGATGTGTGTTTTGTATGCGACGCCTTGGACGAAGCTGACCAGCTCATACTTTGACAGACAGGTCATAGGAGATGCAGGAAGAGCAGCTGCATTTTGCGCTCCTTTTGTGCTAATCCACGCACGCTCTCCGGCAGCTGCTCTTTCTGTACCTTACATCCATATTAGCTATACAATGAATCATGAAGGAGGCCTTTCAACATATACATGTTTCCACTGACGTTATAGAAATATTATAATCATATAATGGTGGTTACGGATTGCAATTAATATTTCATTGCCTCTTGTGACACCGGGAGAAAACAAGGGGGTCACTGACGCAATTTCCACTGAGGTGACTTATCGCCATTGTGCTTGAATATATTTTGCGGTGAAACGTCGAAAGCCACCAATCTCCCACTGTAAGTCCTTGTTCCAATCCTGTAGCAGAGAGGCTTGGCCGGAGACGTGTAAGCTGAGTGGATCTTCGATTTTCGCTTGGAATGGAATAGCAAGACATCGGACGGGAGCCGACAAAAAATACTGGAGCGCCGTTCGATGCCAGAAGGAGGACAAGCCTTACATGGCCGCATCGTCGCATTGGAAGCTGTCCCTGGAAAGATCGCGGGTCAAGGAAGCGCTTAAACTGGTCAGCCGGGTCTGCACCCGCTGCCGTGATGTCAGGGTGAGTTTTGCTCTCAGTCATACACCACTGAGTCTGGCGCCATGATCACGGGGATGCAATGGCAACGCCCCCAAAAGAGATTAAATGCCTTTATATACCTCTCCACCCTGAAATAGGCAGCGTGTTCAGGATACCCCTGCCAAAGGTACGTCTGTTTAGAGACCATAAAGGTGCTCTTGGCAGAAACCACCAATTGACTCTTCCATCTTCTACCTCCATTCTTCTGTTCCACATGCGTAAAGATGTTTTCGGCTTTCCTTACGCTGCTGTCCTCAGCCTCCAAGACTCCCACGAACTTCTACTGGCAAGAGCGCTCGCACGACCTCAAGCAGCATCAGCGCCATGATACCCGGCAGCAGCAGCCGTAGTCGGAATGAATCTGTATACTCCACAGTCTCATCGATGGCAGAGCTCGAGGAGAAGAAGGAGGCGGACTCAAGATTACTGCAATCGCAGCCAATTTCCTTCATCGACTTGGCGTTCGCACGTAGCGATCCACGTGATCTAAGTGTTACTTATATGGCCAGTTTTATGAAGGCATGGCAAGAAGTAGGGAGTGGTGGTGTAGACCGCACGCGAGTCATCCAGTCCATGCGGGCGAGGCAGCGGTGGAGCGTCGTGGCGGGGTGCGACGTGAGCTGGGGCATAGGCGCTCAACTTAGAAAGATAATGAAGATCACGCCCCTGGACCTCAAAGATGTTGTCTTGCTTTCGTGGGGTCCAACATGGGCTCATCAGAAGGCCAAGGCAACAGATGAACTAGTTTCCTCGACCGCCCTGGCTGAAGAGGTGCGGACTTCGGAGGAGTACCGCGCCTTAGTGCAGGCGTATGGCCAAGGCACGGCTATGTATGTGGAAGTTGTCGACGGGGATATGGCGGCTCAAGTCACCAACACTGCTTTCGATCACTTGCTAGATGGAAGGGGAAAGATGGAAAGCCGCGTCTTGATACATCGGATGATGCCCATGTTGCTGCTGGGCCAGCTGGTGGCACCTGAGGATAGGGAATCTTTCTACGACGGTGTTATGTGCTTTTTCGTGCCGAGCCGAGAACCGAAGAGCACGTTTTTCCTGAAGCTGTTCGCTGGGAGCGGGGACATCAGGCTCTGCATCGTTTCCTTCCGCACCGTGCAAATAGGACATTGGCGCGGTAGCCTATTGTTGGTGGAGTTGGCTCCCGACAGCCGGTCCCTCACCACCCAGCCAAAGCGCAACCAGATCGTCGACAGCTTCCGCGCCCCACGTTCCTGCTCTCTTTCGTCTCTCTCGCCCTCCTTCGGACGAAGGGCGCCATTACCCTACTTTTCATCCCAATCCCTTGCACCGCTGTCGGTGGAAGAAGAGCAACAACATATGGGCAAGATGTGGGGAGAACATGCAGAGGAAAGGCGACAAGAAGCGTGGCAGAGGGCCACCACCATGCAAGGGGATGGAGCGGAAGTGAATGCGAGCACAGCAGAGGAGGGAGGAGGAGTGGGAGAAAGAGGACGAAGAAGAGAAGAGGGAGGGAGAGAGGAGGAAAGGAGAACAGCAGGTGTCTATGCATTTCCCGGCCTGGCTTGTATAACACTGTCAGCGAATGAGAACCAGATGCGGGGTCTTCTGAAAGGTGCTGTGGAGAGACAAAGCCTCTTCGTCACAGGGCGCGCGCCCACGAGCCTCCACCAACAGGCGTTCGGACCGGGTAATAGTGCTGATGGAAAGGGTGCAAGGGGAAAGTTGGGCAGAACGGTCGACTTGCAAAGGAGAAAGCAGGAAGAAAGGGATAGCAAGGATCTTGCTGCCAGCAACAGCGGCGAGACGACGGGCGTGGTCGGGGAGGAGGACGACGAACTGGACGCCGTGCTGGCCAATGCGGTAGGTCCGGGGTTGGATGACGTGGTTATGAGCCAGGTATTAAATGACTGTTGATAGGTGGTAGTGGTAGGCGGCTTTTGTAGTAGCACTAGCGGCATATGATGGGAATGAGAAAGGACAATTAGGAGCGGAATAGGAGCCAGAGGAGGTGGGGGGTGGATATATTACATTGGCTTTACGAGACTCACAATTGAAAGTATATAGGAATAGGATATGTCGCTGTGACATGCTATCGAAGTGTAGCGTGCCTTTCGTAACATAAAACTAAAATCACTGAGACAAGGCAAGCCGTGAAAATAAAGCAATACGTTATAACTAGTTGGAGCCCGTCGAAGTCTGAACCAAAGAATGTAAAACTTAAGTATGCACAGGAAGAGATATAATGGATAACGACAACAAGCGGGGTTTTTCCTCTTTTTGCCCTCCTCTTCTTCCTTTTCTATACCCCTATCCCAACCCCCAAACTCAGGGTTAAGAAGCGAGGGGGCCTACTCTCAACGAAGACCTAATACATATTATATATATATAAGTATAATCCATACGACATCCACACTCAGCCTCTATAATACTACTGCTTTGTCCCTATCTAACAGCACACCATCCACTCCCCCACTTCATCCTCCTCCTTTCCAACCGACGCGTCATCCCAGCTAATCCCCTACTTCTACACGATAATTCATGGACAAATTCCTCCATCCCGCTTCATCCTCCTCCTCTTTCTCCTCCTGCGTCTCAGTACCCCTACAACGTCTCTTCATCATACAACCCTCCCGTTCCGCCATCGCTGCCCTTTCCCTCCCCTCACGTCACGACCACCTTCTTGGACGAACCGCTCCCCTTCCTCCTCTCCCTCCCCTCTATGAACTCCCCATACGTCAAACTGAACTTACTACTCCTATACCTCGTCAGCGCCACCCCATCCCAGAACCCCCCCTTGTCTATCCTACCTGCATACCCACTCTTCCTCACCAAGCTCTCCAATGCCTCCCTCCGACTCCACCCTTGCTCCCGCGCTACCTCCGGGAGGTACGTTGCAGAGAAATGCCTCGCATTTCTTCCCATCCCATCTTGAAAGGCGATAATAATCCCATGTACCCCTACCTCCCAATCCATCACATTCCCCTTCCCCACCTCCTCGTACGCCACCAACAGGGACACACTGCAGGCAAGCATCGAGAGCTCATGCGACGCGATCGGGGAAAATCGTCGGTCCTTGAACGCACTATTGTACACGTACTCTTTTAGACTCCCCAAGCTCTTCGGGCTCAACGTGCCGATGCACCCACGCAGTTGGCGGTGCCCGTGCCCCCAGCCTCCTCCCCTTCCTCCATCCCGCCCTCCCCCTCGGACGACCACCTCCTTCTCCCACGTCACAAATAGAGGGCATTCCACCGTCGTGTCGAACGTCGGGACAGGAAGTGGGCTATTCCCGCCGTCAAAATGATGTAAGAGGACCTCAAAGCAGTAGTGGACATGGGCAGGAGTCGCTTGGGGGTGGCCTGCCGGAGGGAAAGACGAAGGGAGGGCGGGGGAGGATGGCTTGCCTTTGCGGACTGGCACAGTGACTGCTTCCTCCTCGCTCTCACAATCACTGCTGCTGCTGCTAAATTCCTCCTCTTCATTTTCGCCTTGGGGAGGCATGGCTGGTTGGGTTGTGGTGGTGGTGGCGGTAGTTAACGACAGCAGACGTCGTGACTACTGCTGTTGACGCTGCCTGCTGCTCCCCCTCCGCTTCTTGCCTTCCTGTATCAGGGTGCATGCATAAGAGATAAAGAGGAGTGAGGTACGTGCCTAGATTGCGCTCTTGGTGTCTTTGCACGTGGCAGCAAGCAGATCGGCGGGACATCGTTTCCATATACGTTATGTAACGGGACGACTCGTTCGGAACCTGTCGCCCTCCCCTCCCCTTTCTCACCTCCCGCGTAGTGGATATCCAAGTCACCATGAAGTCCTTCCAAACTCGCACACCGACATTATCCCCCCATCGCAACACACAGGTGGGCACAGCCACGTCATTCACTCAGATGGTCCCACCACTGCCACGGCTGCTGCCAAAGTCCTCTGCACCAACCTCCCCCCTTTCTCCCGCCCTCCCTCCACCACCGTCGTCGTCCCCACCGACACTCATTCTTCGAATCAAGCGCCGCCGGGAGGAGACCCCTGTGCCCTTACTTCTCCTAGAGGCCACCGCCGCGGGGCCCCACAAGCGGGTCCGTCCCACCTTGTCGGCACGTCTAGCTGCTTTGACAACTCAAGAGCGGGAGGATGAGGGAAGGAGGGAGGAAGGAGAAAAGGGAAATATGACAGGGGAGGAACGGAGGAAACGCTTTGTGTTCAGTCGAGTTGAGACGGTAGAGACAACTGGAATGGATGAAAACGAGGACGATGGAGGGCAGCAACAGCAGCAGCAACACGGGGGGAGGCGGCTCCAAGGGTGGGAGAAGCCACGTCTTGCACAACGACGAGGATACGGAGCAGCGCAGGAGAGAGGAATATTTCGGGAGATCCGACGGCTCTATTCTAGGATAGATGATGAGGAGGAAGGAGAGAATAGAAGAGGAGGAGGAATTGGAGGAGGAGGAGGAGGAGGAGGAGGAGGAGGAGAAGGAGGAGGAGGGGAAGGGAAAAGAAGAAGAGGAGGAGGAAGAGAAGTAGGAGGAAGAGAGGGAGGACGAAGGCGTTTCTTCCACTTCATTGACCTAGCTCGATGCTCTCAGACACCTCCCTCCTCCCCCTCCTTCCTCCCCCTCCCTCTTCCTCATCCTCCTCGAAGACCTCATGTTATCTTCTCCCCCGTCGACCGCCAACTCGACGCTGCCATCGCCACTGCATTCATGTCCCTCCCTCCCCCCCTCCCTCCCTCCCACGCTCCCTCCCCTCCTGCCTCCGCGCTCCTCTCCCTCATCCTCTCCCAGGGCGCCAACATCAATCATCAGCGGAAGAACGTGGGAGGAAGGGAGGGAGGAGTGACGGCACTGATGGCATGTGTATGGAGGGGGGAGGTACAAGCGACCGCGAGTCTCTTGGCTGCAGGGGCAGACGTGAAGGTGAGGGACTGGGACGGACGGACGGCCTTGGAATGGGCCGAAGAGGGAGGGAGGAGGGGAGGGAGGGAGGGAGGATGGGCGGGGTGTGCGATGATGGTGAGGGAGGCGATGTTTGAGGCGCTTGAGGAGGAGGAGGAGGAGGAATGGGCGTACGTGTACGATGTATATTCGATGGTGAGAAAGGGGGTGAAGGAGGGAGGAAGGAGGGAGGAGGAGGTGCCTGTGGTGAGGGTCGAAGGACTCTCATTCGTGTCGAAGAAGGGAGGAAGGGAAGGAGGGAAGGAGGGCGAGGAGGAAGAGGGAGAGGATGTGTTGGTGTTTGAGGAGGGGGGGGGTTGGAGTGAGGACGAGGACGGGGGGGAGGGAGGGGGAGAAGAGGAGGACTCGAACGAGGAAGGGCACTGGGCAAATGACTACCCGGAAGAGGAGAGCGAGGAGGAGGAGGAGGAGGAGGAGGAGGAAGAGGGGAGGGAAGGGAGCGAGGGGAAGGGGGCGGGGCTGGGAGGGAGGTACCGTCTGAGGAGTGGGAGTAGTGAGGAAGAGGAGGAAGAGGGGGAGGAGGAAGAGAGAGGAAGGGGGAAAGGGAGGATAAGAGGGAGGAGAAGGTTTTGGGGCGGGGCGACTGGATGTCTGGGGATGGGAGGAAGGATGATGGTGATTGGAAGGGGAGAGAGTGAGGAGGAAGAGGAGGAGGAGGAGGAGGAGGAGGAGGAAGAGGAGGGGGAGGGGGAAGAGGAAGAGGAAGAGGAGGGGGAGGAGGAAGAATAAGAATACTAACACCATCCACCAGCACAAGCACGAGAAATGGAGAGAGAGAGAGAGAGAAAGGGAGAGAGAAAGAGAGGGAGAAATAAATAGTAAAAGTGTGATTGTACGTCGTTCGTCTCTGCTTTTACACTCCTTCTGCCTTCGCCTGTTCTTATCCACACACAACGCTAGTTCCTTTCTAACCCCCTCCCCTCCTCTCCCTCCTCCTCCTGCTCTCCCTCCTCCTCCTGCTCCCCCTCCTTCCCCTCACCCCTCCCCTCCTGCCTCTTTGTAGGACCTCCTTCCTCCTGTCGCTCTACATCAACCCATGCACATACTCCCCTCCTTCCCACCCTCCTTCCCACCCTCCTTCCCACCCTCCTTCGCCCTTCTTCTTGCTTCTCCCGCATACATTTCTTTGTACACGATTTCCTCCCACGATTTACACCCCAATTCGAAGTCCCGACTCCTCCTCCTCCCTCTCTCCCTCCTTCTCCCTCTCCCTCCTCCTTTCCTCTCTCTGGATAGTGTGGCATGCCGACACCATCGGCATGCCACCTACATACAGTCACAACCCTCCCTTCCCCCCTCCCTCCCTCCCTCTCCCTCCCTCTCCCTCACCCTCACCCTCTCCCTCCCTCACCCTCTCACTCCCTCACCCTCTCCCTCCCTCTCCCTCTCCCTCACCCTCTCCCTCCCTCACCCTCTCCCTCCCTCCCCTCCTCCCGACCAGCACTACATCACCGCCATTCCATCCCTAGACGAGAGAGAGAGCCGGCCCTCCCTCCCTCCCTCCCTCCCTCCCTCCCTCCCCCCACTCCAGGTCGACCACTATGGGGTAGTGATCGGAATCCAGGCTCCCACAGAACTCGTCGTAGGCATGATAGATGTATACCGCCACCACCTGGCCCATCAGCCGTTGGGTTAGGAAGACATGGTCGATCATGTCCAGCTCCTGCAGGGAGGGAGGGAGGGAGGGAGGGAGGGAGGGAGGGCGGCGTCTGTGTGAGTTCATCAGCATAAGCAAAGAGGAAAGAGCGAGGGAGGGATGGAGAGAGGGAGGGATGGAGAGAGGGACGGAGGGAGGGAGGAAGGGAGGTCGTGCGTACCTGCGGGGCATCTACCCGGCAGTTGCCGTTACGATCCCACCAATCCGTCCAACGGTCGGACTGAGGCACAAAGGAGGCAGCACTGCCAAGAAGGTTATCTCCTCCCTTCATGATGTCGAGGACGCGGGACGTGGGCTCGTTGTTGTTCACGTCAGGGATGGACCCATCATAGTCTGAGGGAGGGAGGGAGGGAGGGAGGGCAGGAACGTGACAGACGAGTGAGTCTTGAAACCAGCCTCCATCAGGACAAGGAAACGAAGGAGGGAGGGAGAGAAGGAAGGAGGGAGGGAGGGAGGGAGGAAAACCCCACCCCTAAAGTCCACGCACCGTTAAAGTCACCAAGCACGACGACTTCATACCCCTCCACCACCAGCCCTTCTACCACTTCCCTCACCACCATCGCCTGAGCCTCCCTTTCTGCACACCTCTGGGGATCCGTTGGTCGCGCCAGAAAGTGAATTCCCACCACCGCAAGCTTCACCCTCTCCCCCTCTACCTCCAATTCGAACGTCGTAAAATAATGCTTCGACACCCCGGCATGTCCCTCCTTCCCTTCCTCCCCTCCTCCTCCTCCCTCTCCTTCTCCTCCACTTCCAACAATTCGATCCCCGTACTGCTGCCGAAGACGCAGCCTCTCCCTCCCTCCCTCCCTCCCTCCTTCCCACCCGCACTGCGTGCCCGGCAAGGGATAAGGATAGGTGGATATAGACCTATTGAGATTCATGGAGGGGTCCACTCGCGTTAGAAGAGCTGTGTTTTGTCCCTGTATTTATGGAATTATTTGTAATATTAATAGGAAAGCAGACGGAAGAATGTGGTGGGGTGGTGGGCTTGCGCTATGGTATGGGTGGGGGGGCGTTTATTGTGAACAAAGGCACGGCACACAAGAAACACTGTGTGCACGAACAATTCCCCTCTCTTTCTACACATACACATACTCCGGAGCCCAGAACCAGGTGACTATGAGTGCAGGCACAAGAGGCGAGGTCCACACCTACAACTCCAGAGGCCCTTTCGGAGGCTTCAAATGACCAGACCTGCTCAAATTTCACAAGCGAACGGCTGAATTCCCGTCAAAGGTTGAAATCCACGCTTTTTCCGAGCTTGTCAGTCCCACCTGATGCTCATAGCTTCTACATTACCTACCGTGAACGTGTCCTGTCCCTTGAGTAAATAGTAGTTGTAGAACCCACCTTGGCGCTCCCTACCTCCATCCCCCCTCTCCATCTCTTCCTCGCTTTCCGCATCATTTAAATGCCGCGCGAGCCACTGCATCTCATCGCAGCCTTCCACCTCACACAAATTTACGATGTCGGGCCTCAGCTCCTTCAGCACGGTCGCCACTCGCAAAGCATGGGCTTGCGCTGTGGCAGCGTCGGGCCAGGGACAGTCGGTGCCAGGACACACCAAGCCCCCACTGCTCTGATCAAGAAAAAAGAAGTCGACATTATACTGCACGAGGCGGAGGCGATTCGGGTTTGGCCGACGGTCTTCAGGAACGGATGGCGCGAAGTGGCAGGTGTAGTTGTCACCGTAAGCGCGCGAGAGGGGGAGGGTAATGGCGAGGAGGGAAAGGAGGAGGGGGAATTGGCGGAGAAGTTTCATTATGCGCTGCTTTTACGATGAGCACGGGGCCACTCGCTTGAGCGGGCCAGGGCAGGCGACCACGACAGCAAAGACGGAAGAGTTTAGGGCTCTCCAGTGGGGAAAGGTACAGAAAGGTATGTAAAGCAGGGAAAGCGTTGTGTGTACACTGTGACAAGAAATCGTGGGAAGGAGCTTTGTGAGAGGGAAAGGAATTCTTGCTGGAGAGAAAGGACTACTTGCCCCTTGTCGCTGTATGTGTCATGTGTGAAGTCAAATGGAGGACAGGGAACATGTCCTGGTGGGCCGTTGGACTGGCGGTGAATCGGACGGGAGGTTGAAGACATGCAAGAGACTTCGATCAAATGAAGTATTTTATTGAACTTGAGGCTTTAAGCTGGACTTCGTCAAATCAAATTAAAAAGGGATCAATTCGGTGGTGCTGTCTTTATTTGTCCTGCAATTTGCGCATGGGCGTGCGTCTCTTAGTCCTCTTGCTCATACACCTTACATTTATTCACACTTGTCGCACATGACCGCCACACCGCCGACCTGCTCCTTTGATTTAACTAAATACACCGATGGGTGTCCCACCACATTTCGCCTCACCAATGTATGATCATATGCACATATACATCCCCACACACCTTTAAATTAAACCAGGGCCGTACCTGCCTTTATTCCTTTCCTTCGAACCAGCGACGATCCATCCCACCGTCCTGCTCTTTCTCCTCCAGCCTTTTCTCTTTTCGGCTTCTTTCTTGCTGCTGCTGATGCTAAAGACGTCGGATGGTCTTTCTACTGTTGCTGCTGCTGGTGCGGGTGCTTAAAATTATTGTTGGTCCCGCCGCACATACTGCTCATACTGCTGCGGCGGCTGCTACCGTTTTACACGCTGCTGCTGCTGCTGCTGCTGCTGCGCGACCAAAGGCCGCAGGAGGTCGTCGTATTCAAGCAAGCACTGCCGGTAAGCCAACTGCTGCTGCTGTTGCTGCTGCTCTCGACGCCACCGCCGCCGCCGCTGCTGCTGACAGCCCTCTCTCCCGCCCTCCGTCGCCCTTGCCCCAGGCGCGTTACCACTTTTCTTTTTTTCCTTTTTCACTCCTTCTTCCCTCCCTCCACCTTCTCCTCCTCCTTCTCCTTCTCCTCTATACCTACTTCCACCACTTCCTCCCCCTCGACTTTTCGCGCCAAGACCGACACTGCTCCTCGTTACTACCATCATTCTCTGCCTCCCCTCCACCTCCCTCTCCTCATCCTTATCCTCCTCCTGCATCCTTCCCTCCCTCCCTTCCTCCCTCCCTCCCTTCGCCAGCAAGACTATCGCTGTCAATAATACAATGCCAGCCACAGGCCTCTCTTTCGGATTTGGGGCCATCATCCTCCCCAATAACGCCTGCACCTGCCTGGCCAGCCCTCTTTCCTTCCCTCCTTCCCTCTCTCGTGCCTGAGAGACTTGCTCGAGAGTCGCTCCCAGGGAGTAGACGTCCGCAGCCAGGAGGAGGGAGGGAGGGAGGGAGGGCGGGGAGGAGGACGAGGGGCCTTGCTCTCCGTCTTCAACGAGACGGACAATCTCCGGGGCGGTGTAACGGGAGGTGGAGAAGGAGGGGGGGAGGACAAGGGGGAGGGAGGGGGGAAGGGCGTGGCCGAGGTTGGCAAGTTTAAAGGTGGTAAGGTCGGAGGCGAGGAGGATGTGGGAGGGAGTGAGGGAGAGATGGGCGAGCCCTCGCTTGTGCATGTGGTGTAGTGCCAGCGCTATGTCCCTGAGGACGACGAGGATCTCGTAGGGGGTGCCGGTCCAAAGAGGGGGGGAGGGAGGGAGGGAGGGAGGGAGGGAGGGAGGGAGGAAGGAAGGGGAGGAGGACGGGAAGGAGGAAGAGGAGGAGGAGGAGGAGGAGGAAATGGGGCTGTTACTGTCGCTGCTGCTGCTGCTGCTACTATTACTACTACTACTACTACTACTACTACTACTACTACTACTACTACTACTACTACTACTACTACTACTACAGCTGCTGCCACTGCTGCCACTGCTCCGCCCCAGGACGGGGGAGCACAAGGACGAGCCAAGGGCAGGTGGAGGGGCGAAAGCAGCCACGCCTCTTGCCGCCGCTGCCGCTACAACAGCTTTGACCTCCTTCCCTCCCTCCCTCCCACCCAAGGCTCTCTCCTCGAGGGACCCGCCTGGGCAGAATTCCAGTTGGAGGTAGAGGTGGCCATCGTCATCGATCCATGCGTCATAGTACCTAGAAGGGAGGGGGGAGGAAGGGAAGGAAGAAAGAAGGGTGAGTGACAACTTCGGCAGGGAGGGATGGATGGAGGGAGGAAAGGAAGACGTACCGCACAAGCTTAGGGCAATCGGCCAGGGCGGCCCATGCATACACCACTCGGAGGGCCTGCTCTCTTTCAAGGCTTGTCCGAAGACGCTGCCCGAGGCGTTTAACCGCGTAGAGGCAGCCGTCGACGCGCTTCAGGACACCACGGACTAATCTGTGCTTATGCATCTTGTTGCTGTTGTTGTTGCTGTTGCTGCTGCTGTGGCTGCTGCTACAGGTGGGTGGATGGAGCAACGAGGAGGGGGAAGAAGAGGAGGAGGAGGAGGAGGAGAAGGAGGGGGAGGAGGAGGGAGGGTCGAGAGGCCCGAGGTCTTCAAACTCCGAGGTGTAGCGGGAGAGGGTGGAAGGAAGGGAGGGAGGGAGGGAGGGCGCACGGGGAGAGCGAGAAGGAGGGGCAGCACAAATGCTGCCACATCCACCGTAGAGAGGGAATGTTCTTCTGGAGGAGGAAAAAGAGGGGATGGCGGAGGAGGAGGAAGAGGAGGAAGAGGAAGGGGGGGAGGGCAGAAAAGGGTTGCGATTGCAGAATAGAAAGGGAGCTGATGCTGCTGCTCCTCCTCCTGTCACTGCTCTTCCTGCAGATAGGGGTACTCCCGGCGCTGCTGTTGCTGCTGCTGCTGCTGCAGCAGCTGGAGGCATACCGGCCACAGGGAGCAGCGTCAAGGGCAAGGGAGGGGTCTGGCGCGGGTACATCATCCCCTCCTCGTCCTCGTCCTCGTCCTCGTACAGCTTCAGTGATCCCATCCCCAACGAAGGTCGAGATGGCGCCCATTCCCCTTCCTCCTCCTCTTCCTCCTCCTCCTCCATAACTTCCTGCTCCCCTTCCTCCATCCCTCGCTCCTCTGACCCTTGGCTTCCCGCCCACCCAAGGCCTTCCATCCCCGCCTCAGCCTGCGAAAATTGCTCTTGCTGCTGCTGCCACCGCTGGGAGTTCGATGCCCCAGTCACCGCCGGTGCTACTGCTGCTGCTGCTGCTGCTGCCGTCGCCGCCTTGGCTCCACATGAAGGCAAGGATAAGAAGGAGGAGGAGGAGCAGAGGGAGGAGGAGGAGGAGGAAGAAGCGGTTGGGGCACGCAGGGCCCGACCGGGGAGAAGGTGGGAGGGAGGGCGGGCTTGAAGGATGATTTGAGGCCTACTCCGACCGTCAGGGTGGAGGTCCGGCCATTCCGCCTCCAACTGCTCCTGCTCCTGCTCCTGCTCCTCCCCCTCTTCCTCCTCCCCTCCCTCCTCCGCCATCTCCTCTTCAGAAGTGGTTGAATGCTCAGTCCTCTTCGCCTTCGTATTGGTACTTACAAATGACCTCCTCCTTCCCCCATCCCATTCCCCTCCTCCTTCATCCATCTCACCCGGCGTTGACAATGAGGAGACCGCAGTCGTGTAGGAGGAAGCCGAGCTCCTCCGTCTCCTTCCTCCTCCTCTCTCTCCTCCTCGTCCGCTTTTCATGCAGAGAGAGTCACGCATTAAAGGACGGTATTCGTGCCCATCACTTTGCCGCGGGGCACGACAAGCGGAGGACAAACCCGAGGAAGTAGACAAAGAGGAGGGCGTACGGGAGGAAGCAGAGGAAGGGACAGCAGCAACAGCTGCCGCAGCCGCCGTAGCAGCGACAACAGCAGCGGCAGGCGCTGCACGTTTGAAGAAACCAGCGGGCGGCACAACGTTCCAGGGAGGAGGGACGCCTCCTCCTCCTCCCCCACCTCCTCCTCCACCACCAGCACTTTCAGCGAGACCACTTAACCCCATGCCGAGGATGCTACTTCTCCCACTGCTTCCCGGCCGACTTCTTTTCTTACATGGTGACAGGGAGCTTGCCCCAAGGTAAGCCATGTTGTGATAGCCACGCACCTTTTGCGGTGTGAAAAAGGACTCGTCGTCTTCCTCCTCCTCCTCCTCCTCGTGGTCAGAGTGATGATGGTGGTAATGGTCATAATTAACGGCAACGCCCGCGCTGGCTGCTGCTGGCATGGCCCCGGCAGGAGGGTGAGACATCAGAGCAGGAGGAAGGGGGGGGTCAGGATGCCTACAAGCCTCCTCTTCCCCCTCCCCGTCCCTCTCCTCCTCCTCGTCCGAGACCTCCGCAGTGGTGTCGACCTCGTCGTCAATCAAGCCAGGGACAGGCATGGCTTGTTTGCGTGAGGTGGCCCTCGCCCTGGTCGTAAGCGGCGGCGGCTATAAATGTTTGGCTTCCTCAATGTCCTGTGCGGGTGCGTGAGAGCATGTGAGACAAGGGTGTGTTTGTCAGTGTGTCATGGAAAAAAGAGAGGGAAAGGCGCAGCACCCAGCAGCTCATCGCCGAGGATAACAAGAAAGAAGACGGCTAGGTGCGGCAATGCCATAGCCACACGCAAGCACACCCCAATTACAAGACCCTGTGTGGTGCGTGTGTCTTATGTTGCCGCACGGGTAGGCGTGCAGAAATTGCGACAAATAGGAGGAGCAAGGAGCGTGGAGCGCGTCGTTTTGGACCTCTTCCCGCGCTTCTGGTGCCTTTTTTCGTCCTGTCTACGGACGACATGCGATGGCGAGAAACGGTGGCCCATTCCACAAAACGCAAAGATCACTCTTGTCCTTGCTACACCAACCCCTGACACTATACTCAAACACACAGGGTCTTGATATTCTAGTTATCGAGGTCTTTAAGCGCGGGTTGGTGGAGTGAGCGAGTGTAAGAAGCCGAAACCGCAGGCAAAGCATGGACCACCAGCTGAGCAGCTCGATGTGGGGCGAGGTGAGTTAGTAAAGAGTCAGAAACTCGTAAAACGACACGCGGACATCGGTGTGGTATGCATACTGGACCAAGATAGATGTATAATTTTATGCGGCTGAATGGCTCCAGTCCTTGATGCCTCCACACACTGCTTAAGTAGGCACCCCTTCCTCAATCCTCTTTCTTCTTTGCACTATCGGTTCTTGGGATACTGTGTACCTGCATACACACGCACAACCCCCTACAAATGTATGGGTGTGCATGTCGAGTATAGGAACTCTTTAGTTACCCCCTGCTTAATGTTGAGTCGGCGCCTCTCTCTCTCATTTACCCCTCTCATCCCTCTCCCTCCCCCGTCCTCGGTGCACAGTTTCAGCCTTTCTCAGGCTCGTTTCTGATGAAAGGCTACCACCCCCTTGCCGGGGGCCTGCTGGACGACTCCTCCCCTCTCACCTGGACCAAGGTATTGGTGTACTTGAAAGAACCGAATGTGCTAGTCATCTGCCAGTCGAACATTGACAGAGAGGAGGAGGTGAGGGAGGGAGAGAGGGCGGAAGGATGGGAGGGGGATGTGCGAAGGGGAAAGAGAGGGATACAGGAAGTACATGGACGTGGCGCTGGATGGTGCGGTGAACAATATTCACAGCACACACCACTTAAAAGAGAGACACATATACATAAATATATATATATATGTAAATATCACTTACAAAAGACACATGCTGCACACACGTGGTTACCCACACATCATGCAAATGAGGGAGACACACACACCTATAGATTCATATACATATCATTTGCACAGCTGATTCAAAATGAAACAGACGCTGGCGGCGCCTCGCAACGGACGCTACCAGACCGGGTACGTAAATCACACGAAGAAGGAGATGCCGAAGAAGGAAGGGAGGGATGAAGGGAGGGAAAGAAAGATGGAGGTAGGGAGGGAAAAAGGAAGTGACGGAGAGAGCCCCTTCCCCCGGAGGGGCGGAGGAAAGAGAGGGAGCTCTTTGACGCGTGTCAAGTTGTGTTGACATGATATTTACTCGTGTGTGTGTTTATTTTCCTTCCTTCCCTCCCTCCCGCCCTCCTTCCCCAGTCGCGGGACGATCTGACAATACGCATCGACAGACACACCTCAGTAACTGGAGTTACGAAAAAAAACTACTCTACCGACCCGTCCAAGAGCATCGTCCTCGAGGCCTTCGCCCTGGAGAAAGCAGTAGGGAGGGAGGGAGGGAGAGAGGGAAGGAGGGAGGGAGAACATGTAGGCTTGAGCAGGCTCTTCAAAATGCGCTCGAAATAAATTGAGTCCATCACTTTTTCTACGGACGGCCCAGCCAATTCCCTCCCTCCCTTCCTCCCCATCTTCCCTCCTCCCAGAAGGACTGGGGTGTTCTTCTGGACGGGCTTAAATACAAGAGATTGAAATTTGCCGTCTTGCCCTCCCAGCGACAGAAACTGGTCGACCTCCGTACCGCCATCATCGGACTCTGTGATAAAGTGAGACTCTTCCCTCCCTTCCTCCCCCCCTCCCTCCCTCCCTCCCTTCCTCAGTCGGTGCCATGCCTCAATTTTGATGTGTGCAGAAGTAACACTGCTCCGTCTTATCTCCCTCCTCCCTCCCCTCCCTTCGTCCGTCCCTCTCTCCCTCCCTAGGCACGCGAGGTTCCTGAGGAGGTGAGCAATGGCGGGTTATTGCATGGTATCAGGGATAGATCAGGAGGAGGGAGACCTACGTACAGTACGATGAGATAGAGAGGGGAGGAAGGGAAGGAGGGAGGAAAGGAGGGAGGAAATTCGGAAAAGAAAGGCGGGAGGGAGGGAGGGAGGGATGGAGGGATGGAGGGAGGTAAGACGGAGCAGTGTTACTTCTGCACACATCAAAATTGAGGCATGGCACCGACAGAGGAAGGAAGGGAGGGAGGGAGGGAGGGGGGGAGGGAGGATGGGAAGAGTCTCTTTTTATCACAGAGTCCGATGATAATTGTTCGAGTGGGGGTTTAGGATGCTCTGAATGTGGGTGAGTGTGCATTAGGGGAGGATGTGGGCGTGTGTGGATGGGCGTGTATTGGCTGGCGGGCGAGAGGGAAGATAGGAGGGAGGGAGGCTGGAAGGATCAACATTGGAGTGATGGAGGGAGGGAGGGAGGGAGAGATGGGGGGAGGGAGGGGGAGGAAGTGAAGGGGAGTATGCGTACATATCAAGAGCCAAAAGGAGCAGAGCCCTGACCCGAACCCTAACAGAGAAAGAAGCAACATAGAGCTGCTGCTGTTCGTGCTGCTGTTGGAAATGCTTGTTGCTGCGGCGCTGACAGACCGGAGAGAGGAACAGAACGCGACTGCCCATATGCGCGAAAGGAGGGAGGACGGGAGCTCTTGATTTAAAATGTATGCCAAAAAAAAGATGAAGCAACCGTGAGTGGAAGGGAAAGAGGGAGGGGGGAAAAGAAAAACTGTGTGGTGGGGCTTCCTCTTCCATTTACGTCTTTCCTCTCTCTCTCTCTCTCTCTCTCTCGGTGTTTCTCACTCTCGCTCGCTCTCTCTCCCTATTCTGTTCCCCTCTCCCTTTCTCTCAGCGTGCGTGGGTATTGTGGCGCGGGAAACCCTGAACTTGATCCAGAGCTTGCGAGGCTCTCTCGGAATGAATGTACACATTGATGGCTTTAAAGAAGTCTCTTTTTTTAATCTCCCTTGTATCTCTTTCATCTTTTTACTCTTATGCTTCTTCTAATGCTTCCTTTTCTCTTTCTCCTTCTCCTCTCTCTTCTTTCCCATTGCAGGGCACGGCTGAAATGCGGGTCTCTTCCTCTCAGTCTCCCTCCACTCGCTGCTCTCATCCTTCTCAGTTTCCTCCCAGACACATGAATTAGATCTTCCTTCCACGAAAACAAAACCCTTCCACCTTCCCTCCCCAGCTTTTGCCGCATTCTCTGACCGAAAAAAGGTCCTTTCCCTCCCTCCCTCGTTCCCGCCCTCTCCCATCCTCCCTCTCCGTCTACACATGCACAAAAATCACCATCGCTAGTGGTACAGCTCATTCTGAAAAAGAGAGAGAAGAAGACTCCACGCCCCTCCTCCCCTTCTTCCTCGTTCCCCTGTTAGCTCTTCTTCAATCACCTTCCGACTCCGAACACTGCCACACGTGCTTCTTACTCGCTCTAGCTTCTTCTTCTCTGCTGCTGCTGCTGCTG
>Ga0160420_100372_pt1 | contig 20891 bp, 34 predicted proteins | sample CelAP2metagpilot_FD_108197 | JGI IMG/M metagenome (GOLD analysis project Ga0160420, IMG submission 108197) | Phycosphere-associated microbial communities from algal ponds in Kailua-Kona, Hawaii, USA - Cellana AP2-5-5 metagenome pilot | ecosystem: Engineered > Artificial ecosystem > Aquaculture >... | reverse complement strand
GGGGGGGGGGGGGGGGGGGGGGGGGGCGGGGGGGGGGGGGGGGGGGGGGGGGGGGGGGGGGGGGGGGGGGGGGGGGGGGGGAGGGAGGACGAGGAGGAGGTGGAGGAGAAGGACGCAGCCCATATCCCCTCCGCTTTGCTAATGGTGGCCAGCGCTTGGAGCCAGAGATGGACGCGCTCGGAGGAGGGGGGGAGGGACGGGAGGAGGAAGGGGAGGAGGAGGTGGTGGGCGAGGGGGAAGTAACCGAGGAGGAAGGCTTCACGTGCCAGCTGATAACGAGCCCAGCCGGAGGAGGAAGGGAGGGAGGGAGGGAGGGAGCGAGAGGTGTACGGATGTAGCAAAGCTACTTTTAGATGCCTGCTACTGCTGCTGCTGCTGCTGCTGCTGCTGCTACTTTCTGTCTCTACCTCCATCGCACTCTTGACCTCTTTTTCCGTCCTTGGCCTCTTGGCTTCCTCCTTTCTGCCCTTTGCTTCTTCCTCTTCCACGAAGGGAGGGAGGGAGGGAAGGAGGGCGTGGAGCAGGAGTTCTTGGTCCCTCGCCGTGCCTCGACAGATACGCATGGCTGCCACCAACGCCGCTACCTCCTCCCCTTCCTCCCTCCCTTCCGTCCCCCCGTCCTCCATCTTCTCCTCTATTCTCGCCGCAGGGAGGGAGGGAGGGAAGAGGAGGACGCCGAGGGGGGAGCGTGCAAGGAGGGAGGAGGAAGAGGAGGAGGAGGAGGAGGAGGAGGAAAGGAGGGAGGACATGATGTCCCATCGATCGAGGGTAGCAAGCGCCGAGAGAAGCTTGAGGAGGAGGAAGGAGGCAGGGAGGGAGGAGGAGGGAGGGAGGGAAGGGGCGTCCTTCCGGAGGTCTCCGAGGAGGGTCATGGTAAAGAGAAGGGTTGAATGGAAGGGCGCTTGCTCCTCCGCGCTAGCCGCCGCCAGCACCGCCGACAACAGACAAGCGATCTCCTCCTCCTCCTCCTCCTCCTCCTCCTCCTCTTCCTCCTCCTCCTTCTCCTCCTCTCCCTCCTCCTCACCCTCCTCCTTCCCTAGAAGCAGTGTCCTCACCCTTGGGAAGAGTACGTCCTTCAAAAACACGTCCAGGATCCTCGTGGCCTTCCCTTGCTCCTCGTCCCCTCTCTCCCTCCCTCCCTCGCTTTTGACTTTCCTGAGTGTGGTGGTAAATGCCTCTGCCCATGCAAAATATACACGCGCTTCCTCCTTCCTCGATGCGGCCAGGCGCCATCCTTCCCTCATCCCCTTTATTCCTCCCTTTGAGTCCTCATTCTGGACCTGCGCTTGGATGGAGGGAGGGAGGGACGGCGGGGTGGAGGGAGGGACCGAAAGCCAGAAAAGAAGCTCGTCGTTCGAGAGGACTCGCAGGACGGCATAAGCAATGGAGGAGGAGGAAGAGGGGGAGAAAGTGGAGGAGGAGGAGGAAGAGAGGGCAAGGGCGGCGAGAAGGTGGAGGTAGCTTGCCTTTGTAAGACCGTCATACACAGGAGGAGAGCTCAGCAGCCGCATGGAAAGCGACGAGAGGAGCTTGTGGTGAAGGAGAGAGGAAGGGGGGGAGGGAGAGAGGGCGTGAAGGAGGCGCAAAGCGCATTTTGTGGCATGAGTAGGGATTTGTGGACCCTCGGTGGCGGCGTGCTGGAGATTGTCAAGAAGGGCAAGGAGGATGGGGAGGATGAGCTCCTCGTCCTCCCTTCCTTCCTCGTCGTCCTCCTCCTTCTCCACGTCTTCATCCGTCTTGTTACCCTCCCTATCTGCTGATCTGGGATTTCGTTGATAAAGCTGCTGCTGCAGCAGCAGCTGCAGCTGCCGGAGGATGAGTTTCTCTTCTCCCAGGCAGGTGAGGGAAGACAGGGCATCGCACACTGCTGCTGCTGTGTGGAGACGAGGGAGGGCGTAAAGCAGGACGTCCCTAATTTTCAACCAGACGTTACAGGACCGTTTCCGCTCCCAGGAGGAGGGGGAGGAGGAGGAGGAGGAGGAGGAGGCAGCGACGCAGCGGCAGGCTTGGAGAAGATGTCTTTTCCCTCCTTCTTCCAGGGAGAGGGTGTCAGAGAGGAGGATGGCCTCGAGGGACGGAAGAAGGAAAGGGGCGATGAGGGGGGGTAACTGCCTGACGAGAGCGTGGAGCGCAAAGGCCGCGGCGGGGGGCTCACCAGAGATGAGGGAGGGGAGGGAGGTGTGGAGAAGGAGAGAGGGAAGGAGGGTTTGTTCGTGCTGGCTGGGGTTGGAAAAGAGGCCGAGCAGACGAAGGGTTAGGGAGCGGAGGTGAATGTTGGCCTGGCCATAGAGATTGAGGAGGTGATAGAGGGAGGAATGGAGGGAACGGCAAGGGGAGGAAGGGGGGCAAGGCGAGGGGGAGGAGAAGAAGGAGGAAGAGGGAGGAAAACAGGGGAAGGAGGGGAAGGAGGAGGAGGAGGAGGAGGAGGGGAAGGCGAGGGTGTTGGTCGTGGAGAAGGAGGAGGATGAGGAGGAGGAGGAGAAAGTAGCGGCAGAGAGAGGAAGCTCATGCAAGGGCGGGAGGGCACTTCCTCCTCCTACCCCTCTCCCTCCCCCTCCTCCCCCCCCTTGCTGCCCTCCTGCCAAAGACGACGCCGTCCATTCCATGGATCCCAATCCCCCTCCTCCCTCCCTCCCTCCTTCCCGCCCTCCTTCCTGAAAATTCATCGCAGAAGAAAAAGAGGAGGAGGCGGAGGAGGAGGAGGAGGAGGCAGATACAAATTTTGCCTCCGCAGCAACGGCAGCGAGTAACGGCCACTCGATTGACTCTATAAACCCGACAATGACAGCTTGGTACGTCGGAGAAGTGATTAAAGGCAAGAGATGAACGAGCTGATGGAGAAAAAGAGCTAGTGATGGCAAGGGGTAGAAGGAGAGGTGGGGGAGGACGGAGGCCAAAGCCTCGAATTGCGGTCCTACGGCGTCGCTGTGCAGGAAGGGGAAGGAATGAGAATAAGGCGAAGGGAAACTGAGTAAATGGATCGTTGAGAGATGGTCAGAGATCAACTGTCTTTCTTCTCCCTCATGTTTGGTTACCCTTACTCTTCATGTCTAACACCCGTACCTTGCAATCCCCTTCATATGCTCCTGGACATACAGAGGGTTCAGCCGCCATTGCCCCTCATTCTCGTTCTCATCCTCCTTCCCTCCAACGCTTTCACTCCTTGTCTTCCGTACTTCTCGTACTCTTCTGAGTCCTCCCTTTTTTCGATTAGGAGGTGGAAGACGGAGGGGCTGGGCGATGGGCGCTATGCGGGAGTACAAAAAGCGGGCAACGTTAGCCAAGGATGGGGGAGCAGAAGCAAGGGATGACGCTGTGGACTCCATCGAAGGGGGGGGCAGCAACCCTTTTTGCACGTCTATGCTTTTGTACGGATGCTGGTAATTGTGTTTGGTGTGCTGTGGGAATAGGAGGGGGGTAGAGACATGAGTGCCGAGTGGTACAGGACTTCTTTTTGGGAGACTCGGATGCTTTTTTGCTGGCGAGGCAGGATCATTTTTAGGAGGAAAAGAGACCTCGAGACGTCCCTAGTGCATGTGCCTGCGTTTCGTGCACCTGAGTACAACTTAGACTAGTGGCGCTGCCGTCTGGTGCGCTTGGCGAGCGACTGCACATGTCCCGCGCCCCGCGCCCGAATTTATGAAGGTGGTATAGTGTTGCAGTACGGCGTCCAAATGCGTCGAGCACCAACACATCCATGTGACACACACACAGGGACAAAGCGAGAGAGGGATGTTGCGGCTATCCTGCCGCTGCATCGTAAAAGGCCCTTCCTTCCTTTTCCTGCTGCTCGTCCTCTTCACAAGCCTCCCTGCCACCGTGACGTCCATCCCACGAGCCTTTGCGGCAGTACCTCTGTCCTGCTTCCCGTCCTCCTCCCAGGCACCATCTTTCAGCAGCTCTATAGTCACCTCAAGCAGTACCATCAGTATTGCCTCTGTACCCTGGCACTGCTGCGCCTCTCTCACCTACACCGCACAAAAACGACGCCTCTCTCTCCTTCTGCTGACCAAGGGTGGTGCCATCGACGCTGCGGCTGCCAATACCGCCGCCGCCGCTGCCGCTGTGAATGGAGCAGCAGAACTTGCAGCCACTAGCCTTCCCGTTACTGCCACGTCAGAAGAAAAGGCACGAGCGCTAAAAGAGGCTATTGCCGCGGAAGACGACGACATCCTTTCCGTGTACCCTCCCGAGGACTCGGTTGACTTGGGCATCGAGACACCGCAATGGGTGGTGCTTGACGATGATGATGACGACGATGAAGTAGATGATAATGATGAAGCTTATGCGAATGAGGACGAGAAAGACATAAGTTCCCGGACAGAAGGAGGTAGAGGGAAAGGAAGTCGCCCTCCTCCCCTCCCTCTCTCGGATCGGACGGCCTTCGTCATTATTGACCCCTTCTCACCCTTCCTCGGACGATACATTAAGAAACAAGCCCAAGCCCGCAATCTGGTCTGTATCGATGTTCTCTCTCCCTATACGGTGGCAAGCCTCCGAAACGGCCCGAGAAAATGGCGGGCCCCTCGACCAGGTTGGTTCCCAGGGAGGGAGGGAGAGAGGGGGGGAGGAAGGGAGGGAGGGAAGGAATAGGGGGAAGGGGGGAAGGGAAGGAGGGTGCGGAAAGAAGTTCATGTGAGGATGGATATAAATGGCGTCTCTTTCTGACCCTGTGATGGGCTAGGTTGTCGTCCATTTTGCCACACATATACACACACATAAAGAGTACGACAAACACGTACTCACTAACTCACTAACTCACTCACTCACTCGATCTCCCACTCACTCTCTCCCTTCACACATACACACATAAATGCAATTATTAATCATCCATCGGTACAGGACACGAGGGGAAATGGGCGAATTTACTCCCTCCCTTTAAGAATGTGGCCTTTGTGCTATCCGAGTCCGATCATGGCGTGGCCACTGCCGAGCGGATGCATGCCGCTGTAGGCGCGCCTGGGAATGGAGTAAACCCCACACGGCGGAACAAGTGGATGACCAACGAGGCTTTGAGAGAAAGAGGGGTGGGGCACACCAAGCAGGTATTTATTGTATTTATTCATTTATTTATTCAATATATAATTACTATGATGTATTTATGTTTTTAAGTACGCCGATGACATTAGGATGGGGGAGGACATGTCCTTGAATATGGTTGAGCACACCAGGTTCTCGCGCGGCTCTTTGTTGTATTAACCTCCTCCTAAGAAAAAAACTGCATTCTGATCGGCAGGGGAGGTGAATACCCCTTACGGTCCAAATCGCCGGCTGTGCAAATTGGTGCAGAGATATTACATATGTATGAATTCCTTCACCGGCTGCTCAAACAATGACGCCTTAGTTTCCAGGCACCATTGACAGCCATGACCTCGAATACATAGTCCTTTTTTACGGCCATGTCGTCCAGCGTCTCAAGGATAATGTGGAGACTGAGGACACCTCGTCTGTGGCCTGATATACCTGCATCGCTTCGCAGGAGGAGGTTAATACGGCCAAGAGCCGCGCGAGGATCTGGTATGCTCCACCACATTCAAGTGCAATTCCTCCCCCATCCTATTTTCATTCGTGTGTTTGAACTTTTCATTGTTATTGTTATTATTACGAATTAGAGTAAATATTAATTATTTATTCTATTTTAGGAGTCGGGCATACCAACCTGGTACTTGCTGGCTTTCTTTATTCATTCATTAATTTAACATTATACTATGATGATTCATTTACAAACTTACAATTACACCTACATTTATTATTATTAACCGTGAGAGTTAATATTATTATTTATTTTTTGGCGGTGGGTACACCAAGCTGCTACTTGCTGACTTTCGATACGTATGCATTCTTTTATGTATTTATTCATGGTCTTTTATGTATTTATACTATTACAACTTAGTCGGAATAATTGCCTTCCGAGAAGGAGTATGATGCTTCAGCATCTGCCGATGGGTGGCGGTCAACCCCTCAATGAAACAAGACATCCATACCTCGTGCCGGGTGATTTCATTCCTGTTTTCCTCCTTCCCTCCCACCCTCTCTCACTCCCTCCCTAACTCCCTCCCTGCCCCTCGTCCTTTCCCATCAATTCCAGATTCTGACGGGAAACTGGGAAGAAGCCGAGGCTTTCATCCAGGCCCACCTCCTCCCCTCCCTCCCTCCCTCCTCTCCTCTCGCCGTCGTTAAACCCAACCGTGGTGCGGCTAGTGGTGACGTCCACGTCTGCCTCTCCCTTACCGAGGTCAAGGACGCGTTCGATGTGATTAAAGATGCCCCCAAATACGGCGGAGGGGTGAATAAAGAGGTCTTAATCCAAGAATATTTGATGGGGGAGGAGTACGCGGTAGACACCGTTTCGGCCACTGGCACGCATAAAGTGACTGCTCTGTGGAAATACGACAAGCGGGCAGTCAATGGAGCACCATGTGTCTACTTTGCAACGATACTCCAGGGGGCGGGGGAGGACGAGGAAGAGACGGAGGGACGGAGGGTGTGTGACTATGTCTTAAAGGAGGTGCTGCCGGCGTTGGGGGTGGAGTGGGGGCCGACCCATACAGAGGTGAGGAAGGAAGAGAGGGAGGGAGGGAGAGAGGAAGAGGAAGACGTTTTGGTAGATGGACAGAGCATTCCATCAGTATTTCAAACATTTGTATGCGATTCCTCCTCATCCTTTTCACTAATTTCCTTATTCAGGTGATCATGAAGAAGGCCAGCGATGGGAGCACCATCCCCGTCATCGTCGAGTGTAATACTCGGTGGCATCTCTGCAACTTCCTACCGTACGTCATGGAAGAGAGGGAGGGAGGGAGGGAGGGAGGGAGGGAGGGAGAGGGTAAAAGACTGACGCAAGGATGAATGAAGAATGTGTGCTTTATCTCCTCTCACCTTTCTTTACATTCTTCTATCCGTCCCTCCCTCCCTCCCCCTCTCTCTCTCCCTTGCAGACTAACCGACGCCTGCCTCGGCCACAATTCCGTCGACCTGACGCTGGATGCCTTCATTTCCTCCCTTCCTCCTTCCCCTTCACTTCTCCCTCCTCCCGTCTCCTCGCCCTCCTTCGCCTCCCTCCCCTCCTTCCCCTCCTCCCTTCGTGCCCACGGCCGAGTAGTGCACTTGGTGTGCTTCCAACAGGGAGAGGTAGTGAGACAAGACAAGGTTGTGTTCGATCTCCTCCAATCCCTTCCCTCGGTGCGAGAGCTGGTGATTTACGAGGAGTGGAAGGAGGGAGGGAGGGCGAGGAAGACAGTGGACATAAGGAGTGACATGGGATATGCTCTCCTGTGGCATGAAGAGAAGGACGTGGTGGAAAAAGACTACCAGACTCTCTTGGGCCTGCAAGGGAAACTGCTCGTAATCAAGGAGGAGGAAGGGGGGGAAGAAGGAGAGGAGTAAGGGTCGTGGTGACGCATCAGCATGTACAAAATATAGCGAGAATGGAGTGTTAAAGGGAGGGGATGGGGGGATGACAGTACCCGGGAGCGCTCTGATTCACAAGGGTCAAGCATGGAAAGGGGGGGGGGATAAAAAGACTGAAAATAAAAGCAAACCCAGAAAGAAAGTGATCTGCGTGACTCTTCGTCTTTCAATCATCGTCACGTTTTCATTCTTGTCGTTGTCATGAATAATTACTTTTGCCGCCTTGCATCCCTCCGCGCGTTGTAAACATTAGTCTGTAGTTATTTCCCAGGTCTTCGTCTCTTCTTTACATTACGTTTATGCAATGACGCACACTCGCCTAACACTTGTGAGCGTGGAGGAGGTTTTAAAAGGGTTTTCGATTTCCTTGTCTTTCCATCCACTGCTTCACGAGCTCCCTTCTCCGCGATTCTTCTGCCCCGCCGCTGCTGCTGCTGCTGCTGCTGCTTCCACTGCTGCTGCTGCCTTGGTATTCTTCACCTCGCCCGTCAGGTAATCTATTTCTAAATCAACACCCTCTCCGCCCGCACCTGCGCCAAAATGTTCAATAGTGTCCATCATCCTTGTCGGTCCATTAGTATTCCATCTTTCCTCCGCCGGAGCGATAACATAGGGGTCCTGTGCGTTAGCGCTGTCTTTCCCTCCAGCGCGATAAAGGAGACCCCTTTCCGATTTCTGCTCGAATGGGTATGCGTATGCCCCCTCCCTTTCTTGCTCTACCTGGTTCATCACAGCCTCGGCATCTGCCGTCGCTTCTGCCAAATTTCTCACCTCAACCTCCCTCTCTTCTTCTTCCTCCTCCTCCTCCTCACGAATGCGACTCTTCGATGCCGGCAAAGTCCTCATGTACGAGTCCATCGTCTTCAGCCTGTCCCCAACAGCATTTTCCAACATTGACACTAACTCCGGACGCTCCTGCAAAAAAAATCTTGTCTTTTCCCGTCCTTGTCCCATGACCAACGACCCCTCCGCTCCCATCCTCCCGCCCTTCCCCCCTGCCAGATCCTTCAGCACAAACCACGCCTTCTTCTTATACACCAGTCCTAGGGCCACTCCTATGTCTAGCAGCTCACCTAATCGGTCTATGCCCTTGTCGAACAGCACGTCGATTTCTGAAGTGCCAAAAGGACGCGCGACCTTATTCTTAACTACCTTAACTCGTATCCGATATCCGACATCATGAGTCTCGCCCCGGAGCGTCTGTCCCCGCACAAACGCCAGCCGCACGGCACTCCGCAAATGCAGGACTTTTGCGCCTTTGTTGTGGACCCCGCTATGGTGGAGGCAGACAAGGAGGCATTTCGACTTTGCTGCTGAGCGCGTAAGCCTCCGTAAGGCCTGACTGAGCACCCTTTCTTCTCGATTTCTGTTGCCCACGTCCCTCTCTACCTCTGCATCCAGCAATAATGTAGTGAGACTATCCATAACAACGCAGTGCACTGCATGGGACTTGACGAGTTGTTCGATAATGTCCAAACCTTGCTCGCTATCATCCGGTTGAGAGATGAAGAGGTTCTCGACGTCCACCCCTACCCGCCGCGCATATGCAGGGTCCAAGGCCTGTTCGGTATTAATGAACACACAGGTTCCGCCACGTTTTTGTGCTTCAGCAATGACGTGTAGTGCAAGGGTAGTCTTGCCTGAGTGCTGCGGGCCAGACATCTCTACGAGGTGGCCCTGAGGCAGCCCACCGATGCCTAACGCGTGGTCAAGGGCTCGAGAGCCAGTGGAAATGACAGATTCGCTATCAAAGAGAGGATTTTGGTCCCCAAGCCTCATGAGAGCCCCTTGGCCATGCTTTCGTTTGAGGCGCTTGATAGTAGCGGACAAGGCGATTTGTTTTTCCGTCGAAAAAAAGGGAAATGCGGAGGAGGGCGACGAAGCATCACTGGCGCTGGAGGCAAGAGCACGCCTACTGCTATGGTATATAAGGGATGTGCAAGTGCGATTTAGGAAGAGGGCTTGCCTCCGCAACATTTTTTGGTGGCTTTTTCACGTTCCGTGTCGTGTAAGGAGGCTTCTCGACTGGGGGAGGAGGCTGGTGATGAGGAGGCGCGCCGGTAAGCTTCTAATGAACAAATAGGAACCACGACGCAACCCCGCCCAAAACGTAAAAAAACCTGTAGTTTTGATGTGCATATGCTCCTGAATTAGCAAGGTTGTAAGCAAGAGGTTGCGCAAGTCTGCTTAGGAATGGGGGCGTATTCTGCTTTCCTGTCGACCTCCTGCCTCTCCAGGAGCCCACCCCCCTTCTGTCTCTCGCTCGGGCAACACACCCAAAGCAATAATCCCAAAATACATGCACAACACAGTGTAGCAAAGCAGCAATGGAGGACGATCTCTACCAAGATCTGGACGTCCCCGCCTCGGCCGTTGCTACGCACGAGCTGGAAACCCGCTTGCAAGCCGCGCAGGGCCGTATCACCACTCTCGAGCAAAAGGCAGCCTTGGTGGGGCGGGAATGCGTGAGCTTACGGAAAGAGAATGAAGTGCTACGAACAAATATATCTTCTCTTTACAACACGGCCAAGCGGGAGCTGGGGAGGAAGGACGCGGAGCTACAGAGCTTGAGGGAGCAAGTGCGAGCATTGGGGAAACAATTGCAGAACGGAGGTGGAGGGAGAGAAGGAGGGAGAGAAGACGGAGGAGAAGGGCGGAGGGAAGGTGTAAGGGAAGAAAGGAGTGTGGTGAGGAAGCAGGGATTGAGAGAGCAGAGGAGGGAAGGAGGGTGGGTAGCGTGCAATGGAGGAGGGAGAGAAGAAAGGAGAGCCGACAGATGGGAGTGGGAAAGAAAAGGAGAGAAAGAAAGAGGACAGAAAGAGAGCAGGGAGGAGCGAAGGGAAGTGGGCAAGGAGGAAAAGAGGGAAGTGTGGAAAGGGGAAGGGAGAAGTGAACGGGGGAGGGAGGGAGGGAGGGATAGGCGATGACACCAGCCTCCAGGGGGAGGGGGGAAGTACAAGAGACATATGTATATTAATAGTTGTACGCGTGGTCGCCATGTTTAGCTCTAGTCTCTTTCATTTGCTACCTTCCTTTCTCTCTGTCTTTTTTTGCGTCTCTGTCATTGTTGACCTATCATTTTGTTTGCACACATTTAACCCTTTCACTCTTGTCTATCGATAAAAGGGGAGAAAGGAGGGAGGGAGGGAGGGAGGGAGGGAGAGAAGGAAGGAGAGAGGACCTCTTCGCACAGTTCCTCCCGTCAACTCCTCCAGCCAAAGGGGTTGAAGGAAGGGAAGGAAGGAGGGAGGGAGGGAGGAAAGGAGGGCTACACTTCTACACAGACTTGTCGTGGTGATCATGGTACCTCAAGGCCACCTGCAGACTCACAAAGGCGAGCACACTTACGGCCGCCCCTAAAAACAACGCCGCTCCCGGTAACTGAAATGGCGCTTTCTCCGAGATGAAGTAGGCAAATACCGAAGTCATGAGTGGGAAGCCAATGGCGGAGGAAAGGGTGCGTACAGTATCAGCGGCGCCGTTGAGGCTGCCCTTCTCGCTAGGGGGGGCCTGGTTGGTCAGCAGGGCCAAAGTGGCAGGGAGGGAAACGGAGCCCGCAGCGATGATGATGAGGGAGAGAAGAATGACGGGGGTGGTGGTAGCGAGCCCGAGGGTGGTGAAACCGACAGCAAAGAGGCAGGAGCAGAGTCTAAGGGAAGGGGAGGGACAGAGGAAGGATGACATTCAAATTTCAAATTCAAAATTCGAACCAGGGAGCCGGGAAGAGGAAGGGAGGGGAAGGGAGGGATGTTTGTATTTTTGAATGAATCATCCACTCGTCAGATTCCCAAGGGCAGGCGGAGGAGGCGGGGAAAGAAAGCCGTGCAGGTGAAGATGAGGCATAGGGAGGGAGGGAAGGAAGGGGGGATGGAGGGAGGGAGGGACGGGAGTGGGGGGGAAGGGAGGGAGGGACGGGAGAGCAGGGTGAAGGGAGGAAGGGACGAGAGGGGGGGTGAAGGGAGGAAGGACAACGACAACCACCAACTTACTGAATGGCCTGTCGGATCCCTAAGAGGGGGAGTAGGAGGCGGGGAAAGAGCGCCGTGAAGATGAAGATGAGGCAGAGGGAGGCAGAGGACTGTGCAACGTTCCACCCAAATTTGTATTGACTGTAGTTGACAAAATTGATCTGCAAGGGAAGGGGGGAGGGTGGGAGGGAGGGAAGGAGGGAGGGAGGGATGGAGAGAAGGAGGGAGGGAGGGAGGGAGGGAGGGAGGGAGGGGGACGAGAAACGGGCGATAAAAAGCATGTCGGTTCTCACAACACATTCGTCTCCCCCCTCTCCCTCCCTTTCTCCTTCGCCCTCCCTTCCTTCCTTCCTTCCTTCCTTCCTGCCTACCTGCAGTCCATTGAGTGCCAGATGGAGGAGGAAGTAGGTGAGCGAACAAAGAGCAATGAAGGGGTTGGTGGCCACCGTCCTAACGGCTCCCCAGACGTTTGCCTCAAGCAAAGACGCATCCGCACGGCGGAGGGAGGGAGGGAGGGATTCAGGGAGGGCGGCACTAATGAAGAGGACATTAGTGGCGCAGATACCCGCGCTAGAGGAAGGCAGGGAGGGAGGGAGGGAGGGAGGGTATAGATGGTGAGTTGGTGAAATGTCGCGCTGTCTTTTCTTTCAAAGCTAAAGAGGAGCGAGGCCTTGATGCCCGGAAGGAGGAAGGGAGAGGCGGAAAGATGGGGAGGGCAGGTATATACTCACGCTATGTACAAAGAGAGTCTTAGACCCTTTTTAGCGGCGATTAAACCAGAGAGAGGAATGCCGAGGAGGAAGGCACCACCGGTGGCCACGCCCTGGAAAAGACCGAGGGCCTGAGGGAGGGAGGAAGGCGGGGTGATATCCGCGATATAGGACTGAGCAAGAGGGTAGGAGAAGGAGGTGGCACCGTCGATGGCCGCACCGAGGAGGAGGAGGCGGGGGTTGGTGGCGAGGGAAGCGATTAGTTGACCTTGGGAGAAGCAAAGGAGACGGAGGAGGAGAAGGAAGAAGAGGGTGTTGAAAAATCAGGCCGTACTCGTGGCACTTAATCTATTTCCTCCCTTCCTACCTACCTACCTACCTACCTACCACCTACCTGTGCCCAAGCCCACGTTGGCTAAGGCCATCAAAGGGCGCCTTCCATATTTGTCCGACAGGAGGCACGCACCATTCACAAGGAGGAACGTGACTGCTTGGTCGGTTGCTTGCACCAGGCCGTACATGCGGGCGGACGCGGGTGATACCTGAAGGAGGCAGAGAGGGAGGGAAGGAGGGAGATGAGAGGGACGGGAAGGAGGGGGGAGCATTCCAACGGCCCCATTGCAGAAGATTCGGGAAACAGGACATATATGTATGAAGAGAGATAGCGGAAATAGTGGAAAATAGTAATGGGGGGGGGGGAAAGCCTTACCTTAGGATCACCGTCATTGACGAGCATATTGATTATCTTCGGCAGTACAGGGACAGTGAATCCAATGCTGCATTTAAGGAGGGTGGGTGGGTGAGAGGGGAACAAGAGCGGGTTGTGAGGAAAGGCGACGCAGCAGACAAATCCAATCATGGCACAATACCTAAGATTATAGAGGTACGCCGCCAAGATGGGGTAGACCAGCGAGATTTTCTTGTCTTTTGTGGCGCTAGCTGCAGCCCTCTTGGGCTTCACGGCGGCACCGCCACGTCGTGCTTGCAAGGGGAGTATGGGTAGGGAATGGGCTGGCGAACGGCGACGGGGTTTGGAACTTCTAGGAGAAGGAGAGAATTGTGCAGACGTCGTAGAGGTGCTGACGGTGGTGGCAGCGATGCTATATAGAGCTAGTACCATGCATAGCAAGAGCAAAGGCAGCTTCTTCTTCATCATCATCATCTCTCGTTGACGGGTGCAGTCCAGCACAGCGTCGTTTGAGAGTTGGAACAAAGCGAGAAAGCGGTTTAGCTGGTTGGCACAATAAGGCTAGTCCTGTGGGGTATGCTGTAATGTGGATGCATAAGTGGACGTGGATTAGAGTGCTTTCCATGAGTGCTAAATGGTGATATGTGAGTGAGGAGTTGAAGGTATGGCGTATCGCTTCAACCTATTATTTATTTTGTCGGCCTTTCATAGTAAATAAGCTTACGACCAAATGCATCGAGCAAACTGTTCCCTACTACCGATCGCCCTTGCAAGAAAGCATATTTTGTTTTATTTTCAAAAATATTTTCCCTACAAGTGGTCTAAGCTCAAAGAATCCCTTGCGCTTTTGTTTCATGTAATTATACTTCTTTCGGTCACTCCATGGACTCAGTGTCTCTACGGCTACACACACTACAAGTACACCCCCTCTTTCCCTCACTCATTTTTTCTACTTGCTCTTCTTGTCTTCCTCCTCCGTCCCGTCCCTCACGACCGCCGCGCAAGTCGCGCGAACCAATCCCTCCAGCTTGGGTTTGTTAGCGCCCGAAAACCGAATCTCTTCCTCTAGGCCATCCTTAGGCCTGAGGAATACAAAGGTGGGCATGGAACGGATGGCAAAAGCTTGGGCGACGTCGTCAGCTTCGTCAATGTCGACCTTCAGAAAGGCGGCATTGTACTGCTGGCTGTGAGAGGGAGAGAGGAGTATTAGCAACGGAACATGACAGAAAAATAAAATCATCGTTAATCGACGGAGAGGATAGCTTAAGAGCATCAAATCAATAATCTTTCACTCTGTCGGTCCGGTACATTTATATATATACATGCATACATACCTCAATTCCTCAAAGACAGGCGCAATCGTCCGGCATGGCCCACACCAGGTGGCTGTGAAATCAATCACCACCGGTACGCCCGCCTCTCTAGCCTGTGCCCGGATCTTGGCCAAGTGGGCGACGTCAGTGATGTGGACGATGGAGGAATCAGTCCACGTGCGCTTATTCACCGCGGGCGGGCGGGGCATGGCGGCCAAGGCTTGCTCCTCTGGGGAACCGGCACCTAGACGATCTTTAAACCAAGATAATGCCACCCGGAAGAGGACGAAAAGGAAAGGGATAAGCGCGCCGAGAGGCACACAGAAGGGACCGATGCATATGTTCGTCATGGTGAGGAGTCGAGACTGTATACTAGGGAGCGAGGTGTGAAATAGAGGTGAGAGAGATGTCGAGTCCGCTGTAGACCGTGATGTGGCTTCGGCATGGAATGAACATCCAAGAGGTACGCCATGTGGGAATGGAGGTGGGGGTGCTGGTGGTGAGCCTGGAGGACAGCCCTGCGGGCGGGGGGCATGCATGAATGTGCATTATATGTGTCGGAGAAAGGAGGCAGAGGGGAGCTTTGTGCTGTCAAGCAGAAGCCACGCCGCCCGTGCCGCTTGGGAGGGGGCATCAGGTGCGTAGATGACTTTTGTCCCTGCCGCTGTCTGTGGGTAGCGTGCAAGATTGTCGTGGGGATGGAGTATGGAGAGCTCGAGATGAAAGAGCCGGGGAGGCGGGGGTGCAATGACTGAGACTCTGAGACAAAGCAAAATGCCTCTCAGTATCCGTCCACGCACTAAAACACCACCACTGCTGCATACTTCTCATGTAGTACTTGCTACCTGCGTGCCCGGGGGGTTGACACCAAAGTCAATGAAATGCGCGTGTACTAGCAACTCATGACTTTTTGGTTTGAGACGATGCGCTTCTCAGCACGGCTCGACAACGTATATCAATCAAGTCATGCATGCCCTCCTTTTGGCCGCCCCTGGCCTTGCACTATGAACGCCGCCACTTACTGCTCCTCCGCACATGCATACACAACACCCACAGGACCGGCTGTTAGAATCTTGTCGTCTGGCCGCCTGTGCTGGGGTTCCTGGTTGTCGTCACACCTAGCAATACTACAAACTATACTTCCCCCGCCTCCCTCCCTGTGAGTCATCAGCATCAGGCATGGACAAAAAGGACAAGCAACGGCAGTCCTCCTCTTCTTCGTCCTCGTCCTCTTTTCCCTCCTCCTCCATTCCCTCTTCGGAAGAAAGATCGACAACCCCCGTCGGCACGACGGCCGCATCAGTGTCCTCCACTACCACGATCGGAGGCGGCATCCTATCCTCTTCCTCTTCCTCGTCCTTGCAGCCCCCACGCTACCAACGACCCCCTAAGGCCGAAATAGACTATGCCTCGGCCTTGCCAGACGAAATGCTGGTGCGGATCTTGCTGTTTCTGGACATTGATTCAGGGGTGACATCTACTCTGACTTCCACGCGGTGGCGGCCATTATTCACTGAACGGGTTTGTCAGGCACATTGCGAGAGAGTGTATCTGGACCAGGTAGCGAGAGAGGGAGGGAAGGAGGGAGGAAGGTAGGGAAGGAGGACAGTGTGCAGCGAGGAAATAGTGTTCTATGTTCACTTGTCTACGGCTGTGACGCTCACACACCTTCCTTCCCTCCCTCCCTCCCTCGCTCGCTCGCCGCAGTCCCGCACCAAACGCCTCAACCCCGCCCGCTTTAACGGCAGCTGGAAGAAGATGCTTTTCACCCGTCCTAGAGTAAGGACCAATGGCTTGTATTTCCTCCTGTCGAGCTACATTAAGAAACCGATGAAGGTACCCTCCCTCCCTCCCTCCCTCCCTCCCTCCTGACCCCTTCCTATGAGCAACGTACCACTCAATCCGTTCCTTTCCCGCACTTCATCTCCTCACTCCTCCCTCTCTCCCTCCCTCCCTCTCTCCCTCCTTGATAGGACATGTGGACCGAGATCACCCCGGGCTCCATTCTGGAAGTCAAGTACTATCGCTACCTGCGCTTCCTCCCCAACGGACGTCTGGTCTACGCCTTGCTCTACCTCCCTCCCTCCGAAGCCGTGCGACTATTCAAAGATTGGGGATCAGCGCACCCTTCCTCCTTCATGTCCTCGCCCTCGTCCTTACCCTCGTCCTCCTCCGCGGCCTGTGTGCGAGCGCAGGTGGAAAGGAGGGAGGGTGGGAGGGAGGGAGGGTTGACCACCAGCAATAAGAAGAAGGAATTGAGCGAGGGTGTGTATTGGACGCACAAGAAAGAGATTTATTGTCAGATTCGGACATCTTACTCCTTGATTAATTTCCGGTTGGAAATCGGAGAGAGGGGGGCAGGGAGGGAGGGAGGGAGGGGGGGGAAGTTTACGGAGCTGGCGATGGAGGAGCATTCGAGCGTGCCATACAATGACCCGACGGCGACACCAGTTGCACACAAGCCGGCGTATGCCCCCTTCATGTTTCACAGGGTCTCCATGTGGTAAATAAGAGGGGTGAAGGGGGGAAGGGGAGGGAGGGAGGGAGAGAGGACTGTGTATTAGATCAGTAAGAACTGAAATAGGCACTAACTTAGTGACCGGGGATGGAAAGGAGGGGCAGGATCGTACACACGAGGAACGAGAATCTTCAAAGAAAAAAAATGTTTACTGTGGGGACATGGAAGAAGTGGAAGATGAGGGAGGAAAACTATTGAATTCAAATTATGTGTCTGTTCGTGGGAAAGCGAGATGAGAGCAGGCGAGTGAAAGAAAATAACGTGAAAGCTGAGATCAAAGGAAATGTAAACTTCGGAGTGCGGGCATTTCATGAAAAGATGTCGTATTTTTTTGGGGAGCCCTCAATGTGTCGTATGGTGAGGAAAACGTTTGAATAACGGTTGCTGAGCGTTCTCCTCCCCTTCTTTCCCTCGACGTAATTATTACCTTACCAGCGCACATTCATCCCTCCTCGCTCACCACTTAAAACGCATAGACAGTCATGCTTCTCTTCAATCATATCAGACCGTTTCCTTTCTGCTATGTGCGCGGCGTGATTTCGCTGTCCGCCTTGCAGAAGGTGTATATGGAATTTAGGGCGTTCGTTGCCTTTGCTTGCATGCCGTTCGTGACGTACCCGAAACACCCTTCTCTTTGTGCACCCACATCGACACACTTACATTATAATTTCGCGCATGTTACACAGATTTTAATCTGCAGACGCCATCGTCTTTGTTCCTTCTTCCGGCACCGCCGCCATTTTACAACCAGCATGACATCGATCCACCAAGCCGCCGCTCGGTAAGCCCGCCTCTTTCCCTTCCTATCCCCCGCCTTCCTTTAATCGTCAGTTCCCAGCCAATTTGACCATCGATCTTCCATCTTTCATTCCTTCTTAGCGGTGCCGTCTCCCTAGTCAACCATTTCCTTGAATCCTCCTGCGAGACACTTAATGCCCGTGACACCCAAGGACGCACTCCACTCATGCATGCTTGCCAGTGGGGGCAATACCTAGTATGCCGTCTTTTGTTAGACCGGAATGCGCATGTTAATGCGGTTGACTTTCATCGGCGTAATGCCTTGTACTGGACCCTAGTCACATCTGGGGCGAGTGTGAAGATTGTGGAGTTACTGTTGGAGAGAGGGGTTGATGTAATGGGAGGGAGGGATTGTCCTTCTTTCCTTCCTTCCTCATGTTTGGTTGGTGGGAGGAGGCGGAGGAGGAAGAGGAGGAGTGGGTCTCGTGGACGAGAAAGAGGAGAAGAAGGAGAAAGGGGTGAGGTGGAAGTAAAGGAGGAGGAGGAAGAGGACGAGGAGGAGGAGGGATTTCGTGGAGGAGGGGCAGGCATGACATTTCTGATGCGCAGGTGAGTGAAGATGAAGGTAAAGGAGGAGGTGGGGGGAACGAATAGAGGGAGGGAGAGAGTTTAGATAGGGATCAGAGGCGGAAGTGGGATAAGAGGAGTCATTCACAAGGCCGTCTCCACCCAATCATCCTCCCTCCTTCCTCCCTCCTTCCATCCCTCACTCCCTCCCTGTCTCTGTAGTTGCGCCCTCGGGTACGAGCAGATTGTCCGTCTCTTTCTTCGTCATGGTGGCAGTGATGTTAACGCCCGCGACCGTTACGGGAAAACGGCCCTGCACCATGCCTGCGAGCGAGGGAGGGAGAAAGTTGTGGGTCTCCTACTGGAGGGGGGGAGGGAGGGAGAGAGGGAGGGAGGGCAGCAGGTGGATGTCGAAATCAGGGATAGGGATGGAAGGACGGCGAGAGAGGTGGGGGAGGGATGGGGACAAGAAGGGTGTGTGCAGCTGGTGGTGGGGGAGGAGAGGAGGTACATGATCTGGAAACTTCGGAGGATGGAGGAAGGACGGGAGGGGGGGAGGGAGGGGCAACGGTTGAGATCGCGGGTGGTGTTCGCAGGGGAGGGGGGGAAGATGGTGAGAAGTAGATGTGTGGAAGGAGAGAAGATGGGGAGGACCAAAATGGAGGTGAGGAAGGAGGAGAGGGAAGGAAGGGAGGAGGAGGAGGAAGAGGAGGAGGAGGAGGAGAGGGAGGAGGAGAGGAAGAGGAAAGCTGTATTACGCTTTGTGGTGAGTGAGACGGAGGGAGGGGAGGGATTATCGCAGGAGCTGTTCAGAGAGTGGATTGAGGGATACATGGGCATGAGGTGATGAGGGGGGAGGACGGGAGGAAGGGAGGAAGGGAAGAAGCGAAGAATATTTGCATATATTTGTACGAGTAGATATGCATGTGTGTCTACATATGTCAGTGTATGGAAAAAACAGTCACTATGTGCGTTTGGGGGGGGGAGGCTCGGCTGCAGGTTGTTTTCTTCTTTTCTTTTTAACGATTTTTGGGCTCTTGCGAGTGTTTTTCACTCTTTCCCCTTCTTGAAGACCTTTCCTCCCTCGTCGTCGTCTCCATTCTTTCCTTTTTCCCTCCTCCTCCTCCTCCTGCTCCTCCTCTTTCGTCGTCTCTCTTCACGCCACTCGGTCCAAGCATCGATTCGTTCTCTCTTCGTCATGCCCGATTTATCTCCTCTCTTCACACGCACATACATCCTCCCTTCTTTCCGTAATTCTTTCTTCCTTTCTTCCTTTCTTCCCTCCTTCCTTTCTTTCTTCCCTCCTCGTCACTAGAGTGCCATCTTCCCTCTTCTTTCTCTCACTATAAATTACCATCTTCCCCTTCTCACATACACACAGACACACCCTCCTTTCCCCCCTCACTTCCCCCCCTCCTTCCCTCCTTCCCTCCCTCCCTTTCCCCCCTCCCTCCCCACACCCGCGCTCGCTTTCCCCACACATCGGAGAAAGCGACAGAGGAAAAGGCAAGAGTGAGGGGGCAGGAGGGCGAATCCTCTTTCTCTCTCTCTCGCATACACACACACACTCACATTCACACATACATACACCGAAGGCTCAGAGCTGTCTCCTCGTCCTCCTCCTCACTCTCTTCAATGAAAGCGCCAGCTGTTCCCTCCAACCTCTCCATCCACCGCACTTAAAACTCCCGCCTATTGGCACCCTTCACTTGAAGCGTCAGCTGCTCCCCCCTATCGATCACATCCAACCGACCAGGGCCCACTCCGATCCATCGCACCGGCACACCCACCAGCTCCTCGATTCGCTTAACGTACGCCTGGGCTGCGGGGGGGAGATCGTCGAATACCTATTGATGTATGTAAATGTATGTGGGTGTGGACGGGTGTGAGGGTGGGAGAGAAAGGGTGGGTGTTTGTCGTACTAATGTGTGAAAGTTTGTGTGTGGACGGGTGTGTATGACTGACTGTGACTGTGACGACTGTGAGTGTCTGTGTGTAGGTGTCTGTGTATGTAGTGTGTGTGTGTGTTCATCGCACTGGTGTGAGTGTGTGTGTGTGAGTACGTGTGAGTGTGTATGTATGTATAATTTCGCACTCTTTCTTCCCAGCCAGGTCAAGCGGATACACTGGAAAGAGATCAAGGAGGGGAGGGAAGGAGGGGGGGTGGGAGGGAGGGAGGGAGGGACGTACCCTGCACTGTGCCAGCGATTGCTCCCATCCGGGTATGGTTTCGTACTCCACCTCCAGCTCTGAAAGCGTCTGGAGAGAGGAGGGCATGGATTCGAGCTCGCGGCCTTCGTAGACATACCGGACGCCGACCTACAGGGAGGCAGGAAAGGAGGGAGGGAGGAAGGGAGGGAGGGAGGGAGGGAGGGCCAGGTGTCAGGGATCCATATCCGTGAAGATGGAGGAGGGACGGAGGGACGGAGTGAGGGAGGAAGGAAAGGAGGACGTACCTTGATCTCCTTGAGACTGTCGAGGACGTCGAGCTTGGTGAGGTTGAGGGAGGTGAAGCCGTTGACGAGGCATGAGTAACGCAGCTGCGGGATGTCCAACCACCCACACCTGAGGGAGGGGAGGAAGGGAGTGGGGGAAGGGGGAAGGGATGTATACCGGGACAAAGGGAGGGAGGGAGGGAGGGAGGGCCGGTTGGTGAGAGGGAGGGCAAGGCGTATGAAGCTCTTCCTTCACGGTCGCTAAAACGCCCCGAGAGGCAGAGTATGAGAGAGGGCGGGAGGGAGGGCGGGAGGGAGGGAGGGAGAGAGGGACGTACCGCCGAGGTCGGCCTGTGGTGGTGCCGAATTCAGCGCCGACGTTACGGAGTTCGTCTCCCTGTGCATCCAGCAGCTCGGTCGGGAAAGGCCCTTCACCGACTCGAGTGCAGTAGGACTTGACTGTGCCGATGATCTCGCCTGCGGGGAGGGAGGGAGGGAGGGTGGGGGGGCGGGTGGGCGGGGGGGGGGGAGTGGGGGAGGGGGT
>Ga0160420_100371_pt1 | contig 20905 bp, 32 predicted proteins | sample CelAP2metagpilot_FD_108197 | JGI IMG/M metagenome (GOLD analysis project Ga0160420, IMG submission 108197) | Phycosphere-associated microbial communities from algal ponds in Kailua-Kona, Hawaii, USA - Cellana AP2-5-5 metagenome pilot | ecosystem: Engineered > Artificial ecosystem > Aquaculture >... | reverse complement strand
GGGAGGGAGGGAGGGAGGGAGGGAGGGAGGGAGGGAGGAAGGGAGGAAGGGAAGAAGAGGGAGTCAGTAGGGCTCCGGTCATTTCCCCCGGAGATGCTGAGAGGATAGAGGGAGGGAGGGAGGGAGGGCCACGTACCGTAGCCAAAGTCGTGCGCCTCCATACTGTCGAGCGTCTTGAGCAGGGCCTGATCGTATTGCTCCAGCTCCCTGCTTTCTCCCACGTGCGTGCGGACGACGCGAATCAGAGAGAGGGAGGAGCCGGCGGCGGCGTTAGAGGAAGCGAGGGAGTCTTGGATTTGTTTGCCTGTGGGGGGGGGGGGAGGGAGGGGGGAAGGGAGGGAAGGAAGGAGTGAGCGAGGGCATGGAATTGACAGACAAGGAGGCTCCAGCGGCGACCCAAAAAAGGAGAGGGGGGGAAGAAAGGAGAGAAGGATGACCGCCTACATCGCAGGTATCTATTTATTACCACCGCCGCAGTAAGACCATGAAAGGAAGAAAGGGGAGAGGGAGGGAGGGAGGGAGGGAAGGAAGGAAGGCAGGCTCACCCATTGCGCGATTGTACCGTCCATGAAGGCCGGTAATGACGAAGAGGACACTGAGGCCCATCCCAGTCACCACGGCCATCAGCCGATGCAGGCGGTAGAGGTAAACAAGCCCGCCCAGGAGCTGGATGGATTGCCGCAGTAATATGTTGATATTAAGGGACACCACGTTGCTAATCTTGCTGCAATCAGACGTGAGACGGTTCGTCAGGTCCCCGCTCTGGTTTTGGTCGAAAAAGGCGATTTCCTGGGAGAGGACGGAGGGTAGAAGGGAGGGAGGGAGGGAGGGAGGAGTGTGGGGGGGAGGGTCAGCTGGTTGATTCTCTCCCTACTTGCTCTCGAAACCCTTCCCTCCCTCCCTCCCTCCCTCCCTCCCTACCTGCTGCAGTAAGGCCTTGAACAAAGCATGACGCAGACGACACACGATACGGGTGCCGGCCAAACCGAAGCACAGCCCTCTCACCCCGGTGGTAATAGCCGCGAGGACCCCTGGGGAGGGAGGGGGGGAGGGAGGGAGGGAGGGAGGGAGGGAGGGAGGGGGAAGGATGTGAAATAAGCATCCCCCAAAAGAGACACTTAGGCAAAGATGAAGATAGAGGCACACCCCTCAAAGCAAGGAGAGAGAGAAGAAAAAATGACCAATCCCAAAAGGAGGAGGAAGCGAGAAGGAGGAGGAGAAGGCAGGGCAACGCACCTAGTTGGAAGACCCTTGCAACGGCCTTGAAAAACACCGGCCTTCCCTTATCTTGCAGGATGGCGCTGAGCGCTTGCGAGGAGTAATGGGGGAGGGATACCTCTACGGCAGCCGCGATTAATAGGGCTAGCGCGCTCAGGCACAACAGAGGGACTTCTGGTTTGGAGATCTCTTTCAGGCGGGGCCAGACAGAGGGAGAGGTGGAGGAAGGGGAGGAAGGGATGGAGGACGCGGCGGTGCTGTTGCTGGTACTGGAGGAAGAGGAGGAAAAGATTGTCCGAACTCGATTGCAGAAGTAGGAGAAGGAACGACGGAGGGAGCGATGCCGCAAGGGGTGAGCTGCTTCGTCTATATGCACATACGGCAGTGAAACAGCAGCAGACGCAGCAGAGGAGGAAGTAGGGAAGGAGAAGGGCTGTAATGGCAATGAGGAGGAGAGGGAGGAGGAGAAGGAGGAAGAGGAGAAGGAGGAGGAGGAAGAGGAGTAAGAGGAGGAAGGGGAGGAGAGGGAGGGAGAGTTGGGAGAGGTGTTGCTGAAGGGGGAGGCGACGTCGTCGTCGCTCGCTTTGTAAAGCCCGACGGGGTGAGGGCCGAAGGGACGGAGCCACAGCCTGCGACCGAGAGGCACAGTGTAACAGAAGGCTAGGAAAGGAGAGTTAAAAAGTGGGTTAGCCAAGAATAGGGATACATGGTAGCGACGGGGGAAGAATATGAGGGAGGGAGGTGTCCAGATCGAGGGGGGGGGAGATCGGATGGATCGATCGGAGAGGGATAGAAACGATATAACAACGAGACCCTGGACTTAAACAGCCGACACATCTGTCCCAGCGAGATGAAAATATAATGGAAAAGACCAGGACCATCCAGCGGATGTCATGCAGGCAGCGCGCATGCTTGCCACATAGATTCACGTACCCGACAACGCCGCCGATCTTCTCCTTCCCAATGCACTGGCCGGCGTTGCCACCAGAAACAGTGCCGCCAGGAGCAGCGGCAGGATCTGTGGCAGTAGTGGCAGTCGTCGTTGCATATTTGCCGATCCTCGAGACGCCCGCACAAGCTTGGGGGAGGAGACTTGCACAGACGTGCGAGGTGGCGAATAGGTATCACAAACTTATTTCCTCTTGTTGCCGTCCGTCGTCTTCGTCCTATCTTGATGTGTGGGATAGATGTGATAAGATATGAGCGGCAGGTTATGGCCAGGCGTGTTATACTTAAGGGTCAGAGATGCTAGCCATGCATCAATGATAATGATAGGCATGTCGCATTGACGCACGAGATTTCATCTTTTCATTCTCGGTGGCGAAGTCGCTGCCTCTGACGACAGATAGGCCCAAAGACTCGCCAGAAGCCAGCGTTTGTTTCCTTTTTGATATGTGCTTTTAGGGGCTGCATGGCTTTCTCATTGTGACACAGTCAGTGTAAGTAGTCTGTGTTTATTCGTAGTTGAGGGCCCAGTGGCATGTGCTTCCAAGCTAGATTGGGGTGTCCAAAAGCACTGTCGAGACTTCCCCTAAATTCCCCGCTTTCCCTCGCTCCCTCCTTCCCAGGACACAAACAGCCACGATCCCTGCCCCTTGGCTCTGCACATCACAAGACGGGCTCACACCATACAAGGCTGGCGGCCGTAAAAGGAGGACTGCGGTGGCTTTTTGGGGTCTTCCCGCGGCCAGCCACCACCAACATTTCCACCGCGGCGACCCAAAGCAATGTGGTCAGCAATGGCAACAGGAGAAAAAGGCCACGACAAGGGCCGCTGCCGCCACTGCTATTGCCATTGCGGACGAATGCAAGAGGACACAATGTCAGCAAAGTGCAGTTGCTGCAAGGGATCAGACCAAAACTAATGTCTGCCTGCGGGCGGCTTGCGTTGGCGCACTTTTCGTCCTCGTCCTCATTCTCGTCCTCATCTTCCTGTGCTTCTTCCGAAATCACACACCCGTCATTACAATCACCGCTGTCCGCGTCAAGAGAGGAATTGCTGGCGGGCGGCGAGCCGGAACCGCCAGGCGAGTCGGAATGCTGTGGGAATGGTAAGCTTTTGCCAGGATTTGAAGAGGGATGCAGGAGAAAAGGATCAGCGAAGTAGACACTATCATATGGTGTCCTTCCACTTTTGGATTATTTTTTTGCCAAAAGAGTGCGAGAGTGCGAGAGAATCTGGAGAACATCAAACAGACAGACTCAATGCACAATCATTCCTTCGCTGTTTCTTTCCCTCCCTCCTTCCGTCTCCCCCCCTTCTGCAGGCTGCGACGACTGCGTGTGGATTGAATACTGGGAAAGACTAGAGGATTACAAACGAGCAAAGGCTCAGGTGGAGGATATAGTAGCAGCAACAGCAGCAGCAATAACAAAAGTTTTAATCGATAAGGAGGGACGCGGAGAGGGAGAGACGATGGGGGCGTGTGAACCAGAAGCTGTAGCAGCAGCAGCAGCAGTAGCTGCGAAGTCCTCGATACCAGCACGAGTAAAAGGGAGGAAAGATGATGACTGAGTGCCCCATTTATTGCGTCAAATTGTTAATGCTAGGGTCACATGTATAATAAAGAATCCATACATACGAACAACGAATGATCTCATAGAAGCGTAAGCGCTACAGCAGAGATAATCCATACACCACAAAGAGGGAATAGAACGGGAACATATATCCACTAGCCACACAAACATTATGCCATATGTTCTTAATTGCGTTCAATCTCATCAGTGAGTGTCTCATACCGATGAAGACAATAAATCCAGGAGGAACAAAGACGCGAGACCCCCAGTGTGCGGCCAGAAGCCAGGCCGCTGACGACTGCAGGCCGCACACTATGGAGGAAGATGAGTGTTTTACGATGGGAGCTCGGCGAATGTGAGCGTGCGCACTCTGCACACTGTCAAACAGATACAAGGAAGGATGAAAAACGACGGCAGCGCAATGCAAGGGCGGCGTGGATGTGTGAAAAGGCGTTTTCAGGGAGCAAAAGTGCCGAGACCAGGATGGTGGGCAAAACGCGGACAGCACCTAGAGGCTCAAGGCACATGACACAATGAGAACTAGCCATGAGACAAACGAATCGCGAAAGATTTCAAAGTTTTCTGGCATTCCTTGATGATACACGCCTGTCTCAATTTCTTCTTACAAATTGTTGTTTCTCCGCCCCCCCTCCCACACCCCCGCCCCATTTTCTTATCGTCTTATTTTAAAATCATTAATTATTCCTCGTTATTTATTATCCCCTTTCTTCTTTCTTCCAGTCTTCTCTCCCTCCCTTTCTACATGGGCTCGGTCTCCCGCAGCAAGTAGGCTGTCGCTACCTTATCCTCCTTCAGCAACGGCAAGAGCGATGCTCGAACCTATAACCCCCAAAAATAAAAATCAGAACAAGGACATAGAAAAGGAGAATGAGTGGAGATTGAATGTGAATACGGGGAAACCGTTTCGTTCGTCAGTCCCTCCCACCCTCGCTCTCTCCTCGGGTGCGGGCGAAATGCACGGGTGTATCTGAAGAGAAGAGCAGACATTCAAGAAAAGAGGTAGGCCATTCAAAAAGGAATAAGGTAGGGGAAAGGAAGCGAATCTGCGCATGGCAGCTGCTGAGTTCCTTCACGTCCACAGGCGCCATGAGGGGAGAGACAAGGAGGGAAGGAGGGAGGAAGGAGGGAGGGAGGACGTACCTGTGCATGGTATTCATTCAACCAGACCGTGTCATCGGCCGTCATTAAGGAGGGCTCGATCATCTTGAGCTGGATAGGAACCATAGTGATGGTTTCGAAGGAGCAGTATCTAGGTAGGGAGGTAGGGAGGGAGGGGGAGAGGGAGGAAAAGATGTCAACATCGGGAGGGTCATCCCGATTTTTCACGAGCTGCTCAAGAAATTGAATTCGTCGTTTACGGCCGCAGGCCTTCAAACGAGTTGTGACTGACAGAGCCGAGCGACGATCTTTTGGTAAACCAAGCGTTCATATCTCGCATTGCTGGTCTCAAACGTGCAATATCAAAGGAGAGAATGATTTCCCTCCCTCCCCCATTTGTTTACCTGATCATGCCAAAGCGGTGCTTGGTCGGGGCCTCATTACATACCAACAGACTCTCAATCCGGATCCCGAAACGACCATCGGAATAGTACCCGGGTTCGTTCGACGTGACCATGCCTGGCAAGGGAGGGAGGGAGGGAGGAGCGAAAGGATGTGGTGAGCTTTGGCATGGACAACTCATATATACAGTCAGATCATTGCAGCGGGCGTAACATCCAGCCATGACTACAGAGAAGAAGGAGGGGAGGAAAGAAAGAAGAGAAGGAAGGAGGAAGGGAAGGAGAGAGGGTAGGAGGGAAGGCAGAGATGTCACTAGTTCAGAAGGGCCCGAGGAGCTGGACGCGATGAGGAGGGAGGGAGGAAAAAAGGAAGGGAGGGAGAAGGGGAAGGAGAATGAAGGTACCCGGAGTTAGCCCTTCTTCGTACGCCCGTTTCTTGTAGGATATGGATTGGGGTCCCTCATGGACGTTGAGGAAGGCGCCCACGCCGTGGCCTGTTAAGAACAAGACGAGGGAAAGGATAAATATATGAAAAGTATTACAAAAGTATATTTATGTATATACAAAGATATGAAGAGGTGCACAAACACACGCACCCACCCACGCACCCACGCACCCACACATGTCTCTCTCCACATCTATATATCTATATATATATATATGCGTGTGTGTAGAGAGAAGAAATCAAAAAAGCATTGACCGAGCGAAAGAGTTGGGGAAGGGAGAGAACCAAGGAGGGCTTGCTTACCAGTGCCGTGTCTGTAGTCAAGACCGACGCTCCAGAGAGGGAGCCGTGCCAAAATATCTAGCTTGGCCCCCAAGATTCCTTCGGGGAAACGGGCGCGGGCCAGGGCAATGTGGCCTGGGGGGAGGGGGAGGGAGGGAGGGAGGGAGGGAGGGGGAGGGGTTAGTCGGGCGGGGCGGCGTCCAGTGAACGTTAGCAAGGCGAGCGGGGACTTGCGCGAGAGGGCCTGGAAAGAAGGAGGGAGGGAGGGAGGGAGGGAGAACATACCACGGAGGACAAGAGTAAATGCCTCTTTTTCTTCAGGGGTCGGGTTGCCGAAGTGCACCTGTGGTGTTCCATGTTATGAGAAGAGGAACGAATAAGAGCCAAGGGAGCGGGTCGCCTCCTTTTCTCACTCTCTCTCTCTCTCCTCCCTTCTTCCTTCTTCCTTCCCTCCCTTCCTCGACTCTCTGACCAGTCCCCCTTCCCTCCGTCCGTCCGTCCGTCCGTCCCTCCCTCCCTCACCGTCCTCGTCACGTCCGTCGTGCCGTCCAGGTATTGCGCACCACTGTCGAGAAGCAGCAGCACGTCACTCACTCCCTCCTTCCCTCCCTTCCCCCCCTTTCGCTCTTCTGACCCGATCAGGGCCGCGGACGTCGAGTCGTCGGGCTTGTAGTGGATGATGGCGCCATTGCTGCCGACCGCCGAGATGGTGGCAAAGCTGGGAAAAAGAGGGAGGGAGGAAGGGAGGAAGGGAAGGAGGGCAAAGGGATCGAGGTTTATTTGTTTGAGATGGTGAACGACATGCTCGGAAAAAACAGGGGCGGGGTAAGGAGGGAGGGAGGGAGGGAGGAGCTCGCGTGAGGACACGAGACCAAACACCAACACATGTGTTCATCTCTCTTTCCCTCCCTCCCTCCCTCCCTCCCTCCCTACCTCGGCGACACAAACATTTCTTGCTTTCTCCTGAAATCCTCAAGCTTCTTGGCAATACTGGCCTCGGTCAGAGGCCTGAAGGAAGGGTGGGAGGGAGGGAGGGAGGGAGGGGACGAGGAATCAGAGGCAGTAACTCGCATCACCCACGCTATTAAGTAACCCCCCTCCCTCCCTCCCTCCCTCCTTTTCTTCTTGTTGTTCTTCTTCTTTTTCTTCCCTCCCCCTCTCCTTCCTTTTCTTCTTCTTCTTCTTCTTCTTCTCCTTCCCTCCCTTCCTCCTTTCCTTCTTCTACTTCTTTCCTCCCTCCCTCCCTCATTCCTCTTTTACCTCCCTCCCTCCCTCCTTCCCTCCTTCCCTCTTTCCCCTCTTACCACGACAGCCCCCCCCGCACCTCCGCCGGCGCCTCCTTCCCTCCCTCCATCGCCTTCTCCAGCCATGCCAGGAATGAGGTCAGCGCGACCCCATCACGAATGTGAGCCTGAGGGCGGGAGGGAGGGAGGGAGGGAGCGTGGATTGGCGCGAAAAGGGAGGGGGGGGAAGGAACGGATAGATGAATTAATGTATGGATAGATGGGAAAAGAGGGGAGAGAGGGAGGGGGGGAGGGAAGAGGGGAGGGAGGGAGGAGAGTACCTGTCGCATGCCCCGCAACTCGGCGTGGTTCTTGATGGCCTTGGCGAGTGTGATGGGAGAGGGACCCTCGATTATGCACTACAGGGGGAGGAAAGAGGAGGGAGGGAGGGAGGGAGGGAGGGAGGGAAGGAGGGAGGGAAGGAGGGAGGGAAGGAGGGGAATTAAAAATGGGTGGACTCGGGTGGGTGAATAAGTTGGCCTGGACTCAATCCCTCCGCTCCCTCCCTCCCTTTCCCCTCCCCCTCCCTCCCTACCTCTGTGGGGATGAGGGAGCCCAAGGCAAGCGAGACTTGGTTGGGGTCCATCATCACCACCTTCTTCTTCCTCGTCGTTGCCTGGGCCTGCTGCTGCTGCGGCGGCGGTGGAGGCGGAGTGTCTTTCGGCGTATCGTCCAGGGAAGGAGGAGAGGGAGGGAGGGAGGGAGGGAGGGGGGGAGGAAGGGAGAGGGGGAGGCGGTAAACGAATGGGAGACATTCTTTCTCAAAGAAATCCACGGAGAAGGGAGGGAAGGAGGGAGGGAGGGAGGGAGAAAGGAAATAAGACAGGGCATGCGGACCTTCTTGTGCTTGCAGCGAGGGCAGCAGGCTCTCCTTCAGGTAGGTGGTGATGGCGGTGTAGGGCAGGACAGTGACACCCGCGGCGGCGAGGTGCTGAGGGAGGGAGGGAGGGAGGGCGAGAGGTGGGTAGGTGTATATGACAGAGTGGGAATGAGGGAGGAAAGGAGAGAAAAGGGCAAGTCGTACCTCCTTGACGTCCTCCCCCAGCTTCTCCCCGTTTATGAACAAGACTGCCTCTTGGTCGGTCACCACGCTGTAGGCGTAGACTACCGGGTTGTACTGAATGTCACTCCCACGGATATTGTAGAGCCAGGCAACCTCGTCCAGCGCCGAGAGGAGAAGGGCGGCGGCCGACTGAAAGGAGGGAGGGAGGGAGGGAGGGACGGACGGAAGGTGGGCGTTCTGTGAGAGAGAGGGAATGTGCGGGAGGGAGGGAGGTGGGGAGGGAGGGGGGAAATACATCTGCCTACCTTCTCCCGCAGCCTCTTCCGGAGGTTTTCGAGCTTGGCGGGTACGTCCTGACCCGCGTAGATCAACGGATGGACACGGACGGGGGCGTCTGCAGGGAGGGAGGGAGGGGAGGGGAAGAAGGAGGGAGGGGGGGACTGAGGATCCTGGAGGAAGAAGATATACATAGAAAGAGAGTCAGGCAAGCCCGAAGGAAAGAACCGCTTTCCCTCCGTCCGTCCGTCCGTCCCTCCCTACCTGGAGCTGGGGGCTGGGCAGCGCCCCAGACCTCGTCGACCAAATCCACGTCCAGGATCTTTAAGGAGACATTCCGGGGGTCGAAAGCCAGCCTGGACGAAAGGGAGGGAGGGAGGGAGGGAGGGAGGGAGGGAGGGTGCAAAAGTGAGACAGGGCGAGAGCAGAGAAAGTAGAGGCGGCCGAGGAGTACAGGACAGGGGGAGGGAAGGCGGGAGGGAGGGAGGAGGGAAAGGGTACGTACTTCCAGCTCCGGGCTTGAGCCATGTTGAGGAGAAGGCCGTTAACTCCTACCACGCCGCCGCCCTGGAGGGGAGGGGTAGGTAGGCGGGTAGGGCGTGTAATGGCTCGTACACGTGGGAGTGATGTTGTGATGCGCGAGTGACAAGAAAAAGGGTCTGTTGAATCCTGAGATCGTAATCTCCCTCTCTTTTTCCCTTCCACTTTCCCGCCCTCACCTTGGCCTCGTGCAGATGCTTGGCCAACCATACCTCCACGGTGGGCACTCCCTCCTCTAGGGCCTTCATCAGATCCCACTCCGGCCCCAGCTGTTGTTTAGCCTGAAAGAAAGAGAGGAGGGAAGGGGGGGAGGGGGGGAGAGATGTGAGGAAGAGTCTTCTTCGAACGATCTTATCAGACCCCCTGTTAGGGTTAAGGGAGGGAATGAGAAGGGAAAGGAAAAGTAGGGAAAGAATGAGTAAAAGGAAGCCGGAAGAGGTGCTTGGAACGTGCTTCTTACATTATGTTGATTCATTTATCAATTTAATGGTGGCTTCAAGTCCTCCCTCCTCTCCCTTGCACTCTTTCGTCTCCTCCCGTTTCCTCACCTGCAAAAAATAGCGTCCGTCCGTCCAAAGCAAAGCCTGGTCCGGGGTCACGACCGCCGTGCCTGCACTGCCTGTAAATCCACACATGAACTCACGTCGTCTATCCTTCAGGGAAACATATTCGGACTGGTGAGCGTCTGCAAGAGGGGGAGGGGAGAGGGAGTGGGGGGAGGGAGGGAGGGAGGAAATGGTGAGGTATTAGCGGATTTAGAGGAGGAAAAGTGACCTATTGCCCTCCACAGATATCTGCCGATATTATTTTCCAGAAAGTGGGAAGACGTGCACGGAACCAAGCATGGTTTGTCGTGGAACTGACCTTCAGAGGGAATAACGAGCGCGTCGAGGCCCTGGGCTTCCATGCGCTGCCGGAGGGCGACTAAGACGGCCGCGGAGCCAGGCACCGGCCGCAGCGAGGAGGAGGAGGAGGAGCAGGAGGGCGACATATTATCTTGATGTATTTATCTGTGGGTGCGTTGTGTGTGCGCGTAATGGAAGTGCGGTGATGGAGCACGTTCGGGAGCGTGTAGTTGTAGTGGCGATTTCAAACAGCGACGACGGGCGAGAGGCTGTTTGTTGACTGCCAATTGTGGCTTGGCCTTAGCGAGGCTGGTGGAACGTCTCCCAGAACCTGGCATAAATGCTACAGTATAGCGCCTATCATCCCTACGAAAACATGCCGCTGAAGCATCAGGCAGGACGACTCGTAAGCCTGCTTGTCATGACAGCAAAAGCAGAGAGCTCGAGAGAGCATCGTCGTGCATGGCCCGCTTCATCCTTCGTCTAACTTTCCTATTCCCCACCATCTACCAACGCAGAGCGCCAATTATGCCGTGGTGGCCCAACTCTTTGTCAACATTACGGCCACCGCATGTCCCAGACGACACCGAGGCCCTGCTTTCTCCCGATTCCCAAGAAGGCGGCACCACCAGCAACAGCAACAGCAGCAACAGCAGCAGCGGCGCTGGACCTCCCCCGAGATCGCGGCGGTGGAGAAGAGGATGGCGACGTCCTGCCCCCTACACCGCGACTACAGCGGCTGCTGCCGCTCCTACTCCCTTGTCTTCCCCCTCTTCTATCTCGGGGGCCGCACCCTTCAAAGCAGCAGCCGGGGAGCAGCAGCCCCCACCATCGCATCCCCCTGTGTCTCGTCAAGACATGGCACGGCTTCTTCGCCTCGCCCTGGACATAAAAGAGGTTCGTTACCTCATCTCCTGTCAGTATTTTATCGTTTCGTGGTAAGGCGTTTCTTATAATGCTGGTGACGTCTGACTCTCACCCCTCCCTTCCTCCCTCCCCTGCCCACAACTCCCTCTCTGCCCTCCCCCAGGGCCGGTGGATGGTGCCCCTCACGCTCGTTCTCTCCACTGCTGCGTATGAAGTAGCGGGCAACAGGGTGATGGTCGTGATGTCTGATTTCTACGTTTCCATCACGGGGCACGACATCGACTTGTACTTACGCACGCTTTGGCTCTCGATGCTGATAGTAGTGGCGGTGGTGCTGTGCAAGGTGAGGAGAGAGGGAGGGAGGAAGGGAGGGAGGGAAGAAGGGGAGCTGTGATGGTAATGGCGCAATGCTAAACAAGGCATGGAAGGAGGGAGGGAGGGCGAGGAGGGGAGGAAGGAGGAATGAGTCATTCAAGGGCGGTAGCAAGCCGGCCCATCTGCCATAATACCAATAAACCCCCCCTCCCTCCCTCCCTTCCCCCACATCCTTCCTCCCTCCCCCCCCCAGACCGTGCAGGTGCTTGCGATCGAATCCCTGGCCCTTCAATCTCGACATCGGTTACAGCAACACCTACACTCCCTCTACTTCCTCCCTCCCTCCCTCCCTCCCTCTTCCCCTTCCGAGGAGGAGGAGGAGGAGGAGGAGGAAGAGGTGGAGGTGGCACACAAGAGGGGTAGCAGTAGCAGCAGTAGCAGCATTGGAAGCAGCAACGGTCTAAGAAGAAGAAGAAGAAGAGGAGGAGGGGGAGGAAGAAGAGGAAGAAGGGGAGGGGGGGCCTACTCCATCCTCCTTCCCCCTCTCCAACCCCAGCAGCTCGAGCACCCATCCGAGACGTCATCCTCGTCCTCCCCCCCTCCCTCCCCCCCTCCCTCCCTTCTCGACAACCCTGACCACCGCCTCACCTCCGACGTGGACCTGTTCACAGCCAAGCTCTCGGAGGTGATTGGAAAGACAATTGCCGTGCCCGCCCTCATCATTTACTGTGAGTGCCGGGGAGACGAGGGAGGGCAAGGAGGGAAGGGAGGAAGACGGAGTGAGGAAGACGGAGGGGGAGAAAAGGGGGAGGAAGAGGGCGCAGGGGAGCGGAAAGGAGCGCAGGAGGAGGGAAAGTTTCGCATCGCTCATCTCCCTCCCCCCCGCCCTCCCTCCCTCCCTCGCTAGATACGTGGTATCTGGCGTTCATCTTCGGGTGGACCGCGCCTGTGGCCTGCTACGTGTATTTTCTCGTAGGCGCCTACGTAAATGCCTTGTTTTTTAAGCCGCTGATCGCCGCGGTATACCAGCAGGTGCGGGAGGGAGGGAGGGAGGAAGGGAGGGAGGGGGGGAAGCTCTTGCACAGAAGGGAGTAGAAGACTTCATCCTCCCACTCACCCACCCACGCATCCACCTCCTCTTTATCACCTGATTTAGAATAGACACATGTCTCTTACTATCATACACCTTGCATATACGCACGACCTCCCCTAACCACGCCCTAAGACCAATGGAACGACTGGAAGGCCACTCTTGATGCCTGGACGATAACCTCCCACTCACCTATCCATCCATCACCGCCTCCTCCTGCCCCCTAACCTCCACCCACCAACCCGTATGCTCCCCGTACTAACATTTGTAACATAAAGGAACGACTGGAGGGTCATTTCAGGTACCTCCATGCCTCCATCCGAGGAGCAGTGGAACCCATCGCGCTCTACGGGGGGTGGCAGGTGGAGAAACGACGGGCAGGGCAGGTAGGGAGGGAAGGAAGGAAGGAGGGAGGGAAGGGGAGGGAAGGGAGGGACGGAGAGGACCACACATGTATTGCATCTCTACTAAAAGTCACCCTGCCCTTCCCCTCCCTTCCCTCCCTCCCTCCCTCAGGCATTTGACTCTGTTTGCGCGAATCGGAGGAGGATCATCCTCCAGCACGCCCCCCTCTACCTCTCCACCTTCTTCTTCGACTATCTCGGATCTGTCATCAATTATGCAGGCACGTTACTCCTCCTTCCCCTCCCTCCCTCTCCCTCCCGCCCTCCCACCTTCCCACCGAGCTCCTGCTCCAATCGACTCCTGACCTTCCCTCCCTCCCTCCCTCTTTCCCTCCCTCCCTTCCTCCCTCCCTCCCTTCCTTCCCAGCCGTGGGAGCCTCTGTGCTTTGGCTCACATACGCCAGCAAGGCCACTCCCTCGGAGATCTCGGGCCTGGTGGCCAAGGGCTCCTTCAGGTACGGAAGGAGGGAGGGAGGGAGGGAGGGAGGGAGGGAGGGAAGGAGGGAGGGAGGTGATGATTCGAGACACACATGACTCCTTCGATCGAGAGATTACACCCAACGCGACCAAAATCTGACCAGCAAAACTTTCTCCCTCCCTCTCTCCCTCCTTTCCTCTAGCTGCCTCTACCTCATCAACGCCTTCTCCACCCTTCTAGACGCTTCAGAAACGGTCACAGACCTCGGCGGCCTCGGCTCTCGTCTCTCCGAGCTGCTGCATGGACTTTCCCCCTCCCCTCTCTCCCTCCCTCCCTCCTCATCGTCGTCCTCCTCCTCGCGGACAATCACCAACCCTGCGTCCTCCCAGGAAGAAAACGACCAAAATGATGACGAGGAAAACCGTTACACCCCTCCTCCTCCTCCTCCTCCCTCCTCCCCGCCCTCCACTCCTTCGTCCTCCGCCCTCATCACCCCTCCCTCCCCCCTTCCCTCCTCCTCCTCCTCGTCCTCCTCCGAACCCCTTCTCCGCCTCTCTCATTTCTCCCTCCTCCTTCCCCCCTCCTCCTCCTGCCCTTCCTCCCACCATCGATCCCTCTTCCTCCCCCTCTCCCTCTCCCTGCATTCCGGTGAATTTCTTCTCCTTCGAGGCCCTAGCGGCGTTGGAAAGAGCTCGCTCATAAAGGCTATAGCTGGCCTCTTCCCCCACAGCTCTCAAATGGGGCGCCTCGTCCTCCGTCCCTCCCTCCCCCCCTCCCTTCCTCGAGGAGCAGGAGAAAGGAAAGAGGGAGGGGGAGTGTTTTTCGTACCGCAGGAGACGTACGTTTTCCCGGGCTCGCTGTTGAGTCAGGTTGTCTACCCGGCAGTGGTGGAAGAAGGAAGGCGGGAGGGAGGGATGACTCCAGAGGGGGAGGGAAGGGCTTTAAGGGCGTTGGAGGCCATGGGACTCCTGCATCTCTGTGGTGGCACCTCCTCCTCCTCCTCCTTCTCTTTATCCTGCTCCTCCTCCTCCTCCTCCTCCCCCTCCTCTTCCACCTCCTCCTCCGCCTCCAAAGACACATCTCTTGCTCCCCCTCCCCTTCCCTCCCTCCCTCCTTCCCTTTCTACCATTCACGGCGACTGGCAGGGACGCCTTTCGAGAGGGGAGGCTCAACGGCTGGCGTTGTGCAGGGTGCTGTTCCACCGGCCCCTCCTTCTCTTCCTCGACGAGGCCACTGCAGGGATTGAGAAAGAAATGGAACAAAAATTCTATGCATTGCTGAGGAGGGGGGGGGGGGAGAGAGGGAGGGAGAGGGAGAGGGTGACGGTGGTGTCAACGGGGCACCGAGAGAGTCTCGTCGGCCTGCATGATCGGGTCGTGAATCTGCAGGGGCCGGGGTGAGGGAGGGAGGGAGAAGGTTAGTGAATCATGATGGTGACGGGAGGGACAAGAGGGGGGAGGGAAGGAGCTTAGGACAGGCACGACAAACACATGGTTTCACCCGCGCCCGCGATGGGAAACAGCTTCTGATGTGGAGAGAGAGAGCTGAAACGGGTTACCGAGTGTAGAGATGTTGTACAGGAATAATGAGAAGAGTCCACCTGAAAATTAATGAAAGTGAAAAAGGGTTGAAGAAGTAAATCAATTATTTGCTTGCTTGCTTCTTCCTTGCCTTTTCAAAGCTTGAGGTCATTTTGCCTATTTTTTGATTAAAAAAAATACCGGCTCCTCCCTCTTCCTTCCCTTCGCAATCCTCCTCGGTCGGGACACATATTTTTGTTTCAGATTTCACTTTTCCTCCTTCCTTAGACCCAACGACACCAGCATCGCTTCTCCTAACCTCCTCCCACTCAGCCATGCCCTCTCGATTCCCCCTTTCCCCTCCTCCTCCTCCCCTCCCTCCCTCCTTCCTTGCCAACCATCCCCACAAGCCCCCACCTTCTCTCTCTCCTCCCATCCAAACGGTTCCTCGGAGGGATTAAACGTCTGTGCGTAGAGCCACCGTTGTACTGACAAATAAACAGGCCTGGGCGCCCTTTCCTCCCCTATGTCTTTCTTCCCTCCCTCTCTCTCTCCCTCCTTCCCTCTCTCCACCTCTTTGAAAAACGCATCCAACACATTCAATATGACTTTCTCTTTCGGGAAAGGCTCCGTCTGGATATGACTAGCAGAGAACGCTGGAGTCGCGTGGATCACCCACCGCTCCCCCCCTCCCTCCTTCCCCCCCTCCCCCCCAGGGCGGCCTGGGGTTTTCAGATCGTCCCGGCGGGCGCTGTAGAGGATACTGTGGGAGGGAGGGACGGTTGGAATTTTTGGGGGGATTACAGAGGAAAACTGTGGGTGAAAATCTTGAGGAGGAAATAAAGTGGGGGTAGGGGAAGGGGACAACGCACTTACCCTTCGTCCTCTCCTTTCTTTTCCGCCTTTGCTTTCTTCCACTCGGTAAAAGGAGCACCGACAGGTTGATCCCATGCAGCCATCACACTCAGACAGGACGCACTCTTGACATCAATCAAAGGTGCTGCCAGTGCAGGAGATACCGGTTCAAGCAAGGGGATGCTTTGCTCGGCTGGAACGGCAACGACCACAGCGTCAAATTTTTGCGTGATTTTGCCGTCATCGTGGTGGAGGATCCACTGCCCTCTTTTGTTGTTGTCATTGATGTTGTTGTTGGTGGTGGTGGTGCTGTCGCTGCTGGTGGTGGTGGTGGTGGTGGTGGTGGTGGTGGTGGCTGCACACCTGTGTTGCTCTTGCTGCTGGTTTTTTGTCTCTTTCATCTCCAGTTTGGTGATGAGAAAAGGCCGTTGAATGGACAACCCTTGGGCGAGATGCGTAGGAAGAGAACGCATGCTTGGATGGACCACATAGTGACCAGGCCACAACGACGGTGACGACGACGAAGACGATGCAGGCATAACCAACCCCTCCTCCTGCCATTGCTGGACTTGCGCTTGGAATTCTGGAGAGAGCGCAGAGAAATGAGGAGCGCCGTGGTCGAAGGAACCAATGCCCGGGACGTCTCGTGTGGCGCAACGACCGTGGGTGGTGCTTTTCTCAAAGAGGGTAATGCGAGGAGTGGGATGGGCTTGGAGCAGGACACGAGCGCAGCTTAGGCCGGCGATACCCGCACCAATTATGGCAATGTTAAGGGGAGGGGGGGTAGTGTTACTTGTAGCGGTGGTGGTAGAGGAGGCGGAGGAAGACGAGAAAGACATCATCCGTGTATGTGTGGGTGCTCGGGGGGTTAAGAAGAGGGGCGTGGCGGTAGCGGTGGCAGTGGCGAAGCGGTGTAGGAAGGAAAGAGTGGTCTGCATCAGCATGACAACGATGAAACTGCTGGCATACTTGCTGGCTGTGCCGCCCCTGCCATTTGGAAGGGAAAAAAGAGATTTTTAGGGCGTTAACTCCGTTTTCCAAGTATCCACCTGGCCTTCCTACGCATGGCTGTGGGGGAGCTGCAGCAGCATGCCCCACCCAAGTAGCCCTCAAGCAGACATCTCCATTCAAACCAATCAAGCAGTAAGTTGATATCTCCATTCAAACCAATACCTCTTCAGGTTCGTGCCTCAAGCCCAGTCTATCCCCCGACTTAAGAAACAGTATTGACCCTTTCCATCGTTTTGTGGGCTGGGCTGGGCCACACTCAATTTGCCTTGCTTCAGAGAGGTGCCGTTGTACAGAGCACGTCGCCAACCGTTGCCAGTTCCCATCTTCCTTCCCTTTCCACTCGACCTACCACATTGACAGGAAAAAGTGGGCGGCAGAGTAATAAATGAATAAATTGATACTCGTAATATCAACGAAAGACAGACACTCAGAAAGAAAAGGAGGGATAAAAGCATGAAACAGCTTGATTTCAGTCGCACAGCGTCTATCGTGCATATTTATTCCTTAACTTTGTATGGTAGTGCTTTGACCCTTACCTGAGACTAGTTCCCGACTAGATACAGATACACATGATGTCTCTCCCTCACTGTATCGTCATCTTCAAAAGTACTTTCTCCCCGATACTTATGTTTTCCTCCTCCTTTTTTTCTTCATCTATCAATACACGTACACCAACGAGTTTATCAAAAATCCACGTCCTTCTTCCATTCTGCACTTATTTCTCTTCCTCCTCCTCCTCCTGCTACTGCTACTGCTGCCACTTCTGCAATATCCATCCCATGTCCTCAACGATACCTTTCGAACCTCGCCATATAAAACCCATCTGTTCCATGCACGTGGGGTAACAACTGCAACGTCCCCGGCGCCAACTCTTCCCTTTTTCCCTCTCCTCCGTTTCGATCCCTCCACGCCTGGGCCGCCGCTCTCAAGGGTGCCTCCTCCTCCCCCTGCCAAGGCAACGCCCGAAAGCGCCCTTCCTTCCCTCCCTCCTTCCCTCCCTCTCCGTACTGTTCCAAGAACCAAGCCACCACCTCCTCGTTCTCCTCCTTGAGCAGAGAGCAGGTCGCATAGACCAACCTCCCTCCCACCTTCACATGAGCTTGCGCTTGCGTCAGCAGGGCACGCTGGATGGCCGGGAGGGTGACGAGAGCATCCTCGGGTTTAAGGGTCCACCGCAGGGAAGGGCGGCGTCTCAACACACCCGAGGATGAACACGGCGCGTCCACCAACACGACATCACACCGCCCTTCCTCCTTCCCTTCCTCCCTGGCTCCTTTCTTTGTTTCCGGAGACAATAGCGCATCGAGCGCCTCCTCACTCTCCAGCACCCGCACCAAGCCCCCCATCCCCGCCCGCCTCGCTCCTGCCTCCAAGTGCTTCAATCTTGACTGGTGCGTGTCATACACCCACAATCTTCCTTCCCTCTTTCCCTCCCTCCCTCCCTCCCTCCCCCCCCACATCAACGACCCCATTGCCAGGCTCTTTCCTCCATTCCCTGCACAGATATCCAGCACATGCTCCCCTCCCTTCCCTCCCTGCCTCCCCACCCCCGTCGCCAACGCCACCAGCTGCGATCCTTCGTCCTGCACTTCGAACCATCCCTCCCTCCATGCCGCTAGCCCCCACAGTCCATGGGGAGGCCTCCCTCTACTCAACCGCACACCCACAGGCGACCACCGGCAGGGCTCTGCCCCCTGCACCCCCTCCTGCGCCAGACGGGCCAGGAGAGGGAAGGACGGAGGGAGGGTGGGAACGGTAATGCTGCTGGTGCTGCTGCTCGACGAGTTTTCCAACTGCGCCTCCGTGCTCTTACACATGTCCCCTTTCCCTTCCTCCCCCCCCCCTTTCATCTGATTCCACCTCAGGGTCACCGGTCCTGGCCTGTTGGCCTCTGCGGCGAGAGCTGCGGCTTCTTGCCACCCGTACTGCCCTCCCCATTGTCTGGACAGCCAGAGGGGCAAAGACCCCCTGGCGGCCAGGGCGAACGCTGGCTGAGTCTCTTCGTCCGGCCAGTCAAATGTGGCCAAAGCGCTGGGGGAGGGAGGAAGAGAGGGCTGTGGAGGAGATGACGTGGTATTGCCATCCACGGTTAAAGAGGAGCGGGAGAAGGAGGAGGAGGTGGTGGTGGTGGAGGAGGAGGAGGAGGAGGAGGAGGAGGAGAGCATTGAAGAGAGGGTGGTGGCGGTGGCGAAGGAGGGGGCAGGAGGAGGGAGGGAGAGGAGGAGGGAGAAGAGGGCGGGGTTGCCGCCCATGAGGCCGCGTTTCAAATCATCGGCTCGACTGGGGGCATGCTCGTAGTGGAGGATGTATAGACAGAGGAGGAGCCGAGCTTGTCCCCGGAGGGAGAGGGGCAGGGGGGGCAGGGCTGGTGGGAGAGGAGGGAGGGGTTCCCTGCTACCACTAGTACCGCTGTTGCTGCTGTTGGAGCCGCTGATGCTGCTGGTGACGCTGCTTAAATCGCTGTTAATTTTGCCAGTGCCTACCACCACCGCTTTCCTTGCCGCCACTGCCTCTTCCTGCCTCTTGTGCGCCGTGACCAGGGCGGTGTTCACCATGTACTCCAACCGGCCCTTCAAACTCGTCACCCCCAGGCATCGTCTCGCCACCATCATCCTCCCTTTGTTCCCCAGCTCCCTCCCATCCCTCTGCAAGGCCTTGCGGACCAGCCATTCGGCTGTCCTAGCATCGGGCGCCAGAACAGCTTCGAGCACCTCCAAGCATACTTCGTCCAGCAAGGCGAGCTGGCCCAAGGACAGGGAGCTCATGGCGTCTTCCTCTTCCCCAAGCTCCCCCTCCACCTCCTTCTCTCCGTCGCCTCTCAGAGGAGCGAAGGAGGAGGAGATGGAGGAGGACGGATCCCACTCTTGTTGGGGTGTGGAGGCGAGTGCACGCAGCGTTTGGGCTACGGCAGGGGTCGTGGCCGAATGTTGGGCACCGGTACCAGCTGTGGTGCCGCTGCTGCTGCGGCTGCTGCTGCCCTGGTGGCGCTGTAAGAGACGAGCGAGGCGGGTAGAGGATTTGGAGGAGCTGCTGCTGCTGGAGGAGGACAATGAAAGTCTCCTTGGCGTGATGGGGGAGGCTGAGACTGAGGCGGAGGAGGAGGCGGCGGCGGCGGCGACGGCGGAGTGGGGTGTGTAGGCCTGATAGAGGACGGGCTGGAGGAGGAGGAGGAGGAGAGGGGGGAGAAAGGAGCATAGTGTGCAATGCCAAGCGGCCTGTACTGTAGGTCGTCGTGGTCGTGGTAACGGTGGTGGCCGCGGCATCTATTCGGGTCCTGTGTGTAATGATTGTGGAGTGAGCGTTGAGGTCACGTCAAGTGCGAGTATTGCTGTAGCGTAGTGATGAGCGATGAGATTCGAAAGACGATGAGAGAGGAGATTTGGTGCCAATGTCATGTCCACCTATCGTTTCCTATGCTGCACCACCCCAGCCTTCACAGGAACAGGCAGGAAGGCTTGTGACTGGTGAGTGACTTGTCGCTAGCCGTAATACCAAAAGTCCCTTCCAGCTAGTTTTCCCACCCGACCTTCTCCTTCCATGTGAAAGACTGGCCGTGCCCCAAAAAGGGGACAAGGATCAACAAGGGCAGCGCCAGCCACAGGATCAGAAGCAGCGTAATATGACATTAGTAAAATTCGCCATGAAGAGAATGGAGTGAGGGTACAATTGGAGGCAGCGAGGTCAGGCAGACTGGCCCATTCGTGGAAGGGCAGAGACCGGTGGGACCCGCGTCCCCATCTCCGCCAGTAGCGGCAGCAGCAGCGGCAGAAAAAGAGGAGAAGGATAAGAGTGTGTGAGAGAGGAGATATTGAAATTAGAAGGACACGGGAGAAGGGATGTTGAAATAAATGGGACACGGGAATTTTTTTGTACGACAGGCTCGTAAAATGTAAAATTATGTAAACATGAGAAACGCCGCACGCCTCCGTTTGGTGGTAATAATTGCCCGTCCGAGAGCGTTTGTATCTTGTCTTCTTTCCTACATGGTCGCTGATAAAGCCACCCTTCCTTTCTCCCTCCCTCCCCTTCTATCAAGCACCACCCCAACCCCCCCTTACATCCACACAATGATGACGAGGTGTGTAAGGCACACCATACAAGCACTCTGTATGTACGTATATCTTCTCTTCTCTTAATTTTTACCCTCATTGTCTTCATCTTCCTCCTCCCTTCCTCTTTCCCTTCCTCCATCCCACTTTATGTTAAATATTCACTCAATTCTACGAATAAATCCTGGTTCAACTCCACCAGCACCTGTGCACACACCCACTTCACCCTCCCCCGAGCTGCCCTCCCGCCCTCCCTCCTTCCCTCCTTCCTCTTCTCCACCCTCCTATCTCCATCCACTCCCTCTTCCTCTTCCTCCTCCTCCTCTTCCTCTCTCACCTTCTCCTCCTCCCTCCCCTCCCGTATCTCTACCCCCCCACACCATAGCGCCTCCTCCCCCCATAGCGCCTCCTCCCCCCTCTCCTCCTCCTCCTCCTCCTCCTCTTCCT
>Ga0160420_100370_pt1 | contig 20919 bp, 21 predicted proteins | sample CelAP2metagpilot_FD_108197 | JGI IMG/M metagenome (GOLD analysis project Ga0160420, IMG submission 108197) | Phycosphere-associated microbial communities from algal ponds in Kailua-Kona, Hawaii, USA - Cellana AP2-5-5 metagenome pilot | ecosystem: Engineered > Artificial ecosystem > Aquaculture >... | reverse complement strand
CTTGCATTTCTTCTGCGGCAAAGCCACCCTGGAACATAATTTGAATGGTATGGATGTGAACAGGTCGCTGGAACTGCAGCCAAATCCACTGCGGCGAGCCCTGTGGAGTAGGGAGTGGAGGAGGACAAGTGGGTCAAGGGGATGAGAAGGCAATCAAGAGACCAAGACAGTGCTGATGCGGTGGAGTGTGCAGGGCACAACGAAGATATTTTTGACTGCGAGAAAGGGTCCTCAACATCGACAAACCATGAAAAACGAGATGCTATTTCAAAGTGGAGACTTTCACCTGGTCTGAGTTCCAGCAAGTGTCAGGGCTTCCATCAAACAGGTGCGCGACCCCAAATTCTTTGACGTTGCGATTGAGAACGGAAGAAACCCTGTGGAAGTGGACGTGAAATGGAGAGGTGAACGGGCAAGTCGGTCCGTGGGATGCAAAGGCGAGGTAAGGCGGGGCGGGGCCTGGGCAAGAGATAATGATGATCGACGTACCTGACTTTGGTCGTAGTGGACGGTGCGGTCAAGTCCACAAGCGCCACCATATCCGAGAACGGAAGAAGAAGGAGAAATGGTGGGTGTGTTTGTCTGTCGTGGTTGGTCGGGCCCTGAGGAAGTATTGAAGTGGATTGCGAGACCACGGGAGGAAGTCGTGGGGAGGTAGAGATGAAGATAAAAATACTGATTATATGAGCCGTCGAGGCTCTTTTCCCTTCGTGCACGCTCCGAGTAATCCTCTTAGAACTTTGGCTGATTAATTTTCATGCAGTTTTAAAGATAACAATCAGGTGGAGCAGCTGGTTAACTGGCTGTGGCAGTTGCTTTTGGAGCGCACATGGTTGTTTGGTGATTGTGCGGGAGAACAGAAGACCAGCATGAGGTGCTCGCACGCCTTAAATGAATCTGTGGTGATGTCATGCATACAAAAAGTGAAATAAGACAGGGCTTGTGGACGACCATATGGGAGCTTGTAAGGGCTTATTGTTGGCGGGTTTGGCAGTGAGCTTATGATTCTGAATTAGACGCACACTCTTCTTCTTGATCTCCGTGGAAAGGGGTCCTATTCATTTTGTCGATGTCACATAAAAAACAGAGCTGCAATTGAGAGACTGCCTGATTGTCGTACGGATCACGAGAAACATTGTGCCTGTGAAGAGCCCATTTTCGTGGATGAAATTACCCCATTCGAGGCAGAATCCACCTATTCCTGACGTGACTCAAAAGAAACGACATTTCCACGTGGTGTATCGATTGTGAGTGGTTTTATTGTGTTTCATTATATATATATATGGTGATAAGACAGAAAATATGTGGGAAATCCTGACGCCGAAGAGAGCGTCAGGCGGACGACTACAATGAACAGCGTAGACTATTACGACTTCTTCCAACTTCAAGAATTAGATACAAAATGCATAGCCCGACGGCTTCTACTACGTTTAGAAATGCATACATGCATGCCTACAAGTGAGGAAGATAGAGCCAGGACACAAACCAGGGGAATCTCGATCTTCTCCCTTGACACCCACTACCGTGCTATGGTAGTGTTACACAAACTCTATCGCCCTTACCATCCTTTCCCTCGCTGCCTCCACTCCCTTAATTGCACTGGCTCAAGGCCTCCTCCAATTGCTTCTTCTGCTGGACGTAAGCCTCTTCCAGTGCCATCACGTCGGCTTCAAACTGTCCTTCCAAGCCCCGCAGCATCTCCCTGACTTCCTCCCGTGTTGCCCCCTTCAATTCCCTCAGCTTCCGGTCGTGATAAAGCGAGGACAAGGAAGAGGAGGAAGAAGACTCCACGATCACACTCTTTTTCAAAGTGCTGTTGCTATCACTGCTGCTGTTTCTGCTCCTGCTACCCCCTGCATCTCCTCCGGTCGGCCCATCCCTTCTTCCCGCCGTCTCCAGCGCTGATGACACGCCATTCACCAGCATCGGCGCCGCCATCCCCGCCTCTCCCTCTCCCCCAGTGCTCCCTTTCCCCCCCATCGACAAACCCCGTAAATACCTCCATGCAGATTGCAAGCCCGAATTACTCTCCTGTCTTCCCTCCCCCCCTCCCTCTCCTCCTCCTCCACGGGAAGAGCCATCCGCCCCGGACTTGATTTGTAACGTGCCATCCTCCTTCAATCCCTCCTTCCCTCCCTCCCATGCTCCGCCCGCGTTACTCTTCCTCGCCCTCGCCCCCCCCCCATCCCTCTCACCAGCACCAGCAGCAGCACCATCATCACCACCGCACGGACCTGACATGGGCCGAATCCGATGCCTCACCATCGTCCCCGCCTGAGAAACATCAACCGAGGACCTAGCTCCTCCCTGCCGCCACCGCTGCTGATGCTGCTCCTCCTGCACCTGTAGCTCCCACAGGCGTAAGGGGCAGTCCTCCTCTCCCTCCTTTCCCCTCACGCGGGCGATTACCGGCCGCACCAGCGTGTCCATATGATGCCCTTGACCGGATTCCCGCTGCCATTGGGGACCATGCCCTCCCTCCCTCCCCTCCTCCCTCCCTCCCTTCGCATCACTCCTCATCATGCTACTGCCGCTCTGACTCAGCCGAGGGCCTTGCGCAGGGCCGCGCAACAAAGTACCCTCCCCTCCTTTTCTCCCTTCCTCCCTTCCTCTTTCTCGAGAAGAACCCGCCGATACCGTCGACAGACTTACCGGGCGCATCTTCCTCTCCTCTCCCCCTCCCTCCCTTCCTCCCTCCTCCCCCTCCTCCGCCTCCTCCATCAGCTCCAACACCCCCGTCTTCTCGAATTGCTCTTCAAGGGGGAGGGAGGGCGGAAGGGCCGGGATGGTGTTCTGACGGTACTTCGCCAGGGCCTCTAGGGCAGAGGAAACGAGGTCTCGAATGGGGGAGAGACCAAGGGAGGGATTGGCCAGGAGGAAATCAACATCAGCCTTGAGGAAAGGGTGCTGGAGCAAGGTGGCGGCATCTGCTCGCAGGTTTGGATCTTTCACCAGGCAGACGGAGAGGAAATCGTGGAAGTCTTGCGACCAGAGAGAAGGAGAGGGGGAGGACGAGGAGGAGGAAGGGAGGGAAGGAGGGGGGGAGGCAAGCATGGGTGGGGGTTTGGAGGGGATGAGGAAGATAGCTCGCCTGCGGAGGGAGGGAAGGAGGGAAGGAGGGGGGAAAAAGGTGAGTTAAACATGTGGCAAGAGACGTCTGGAAGGAGAGAGAGAAGAAGGGAGGGAGGAAGGCGGTAGGAAAACTTCGTGCACCACTTCAGAGGTGACCCAGAAAGGGGAAGGAAGGAGGAAGGGTGGGAGGGAGGGAAGGAGGGGGGCAAGGGTGGCCGACAGACAGGCTACGCACATGGGGTGGACATTAAAATGCGGGGGCATGCCTTCCGCCATCTCGATGGCCGTGATGCCCAAGGACCAAATGTCGGCTTTACCATCATAGGAAATTTCTTGGATCACCTCCGGCGCCATCCAGAAGGGCGTCCCAATGACAGTCTTGCGTTTGCTCATCGTGTTGTTCAGTGTTGCGGACACACCGAAATCGGCCAATTTTGCTTTTCCATCTAAGGAAAGGAGAATATTTCCCGCCTTGAGGTCCCGGTGAATGTTGTGGTGCTCGTGTAGGTAGGCAAGGCCGAGAGCAGCGCTGGCACAGATAGCTCGGATTTGGGGCTCGGAGAGGACGTGTTGCGTGGCATCAAGCATGTCGGCAACTGACCCACCCATACAGAACTCCATGATGATCCATATCTCGGCATCGACGAAATAACAGTCTTTGAAAGCGACCACGAAGGGACTCGTGCATCGGCTCAAGATGGCAATCTCGCGTTTCAGGCTCGACAGGTCTTCGTCTGCAGGCACGATTTTAACGGCCACGGGGGGTTTGGACGGGTCGGCTTTGTACTGGGCTCGGTAAACCGCGCCATAAGAACCTTCCCCGAGTAGGTCGACTAGTTCATAAACCTCGTTGGGGTCTTCAGGGGAGAAGATAATGTTGTCTTCGTCCATTATGTGATTGGGGCAGGGTGTGGGGTGATTTCGCTACGGAGCGAGAGGAAGAGCGTGGTAATGGTCGAGGTGAAAGGGGGACAGAGTAGGCGCTGGTCGTAGTGATGGTGCTGCTGCTAATGGTGGTGGTATATAGGTGGTGTAGGGGGAAAGAGGGTCCCTTGTGTTATGGCGTCTTGCGGCGGCAGCGGCTACTATACCGGAGAGCTTGACGTGCAGGGTCCAAAACGAGACCTACAGTAAGGCAGAACGCGGGCACAGCAACGAATATACCCCAGCTCCTCGACGGCCTGTAAGATAAAGGTGGAGACGTGCGTGAGGTTATCTCCAGGCGATGTCTCTGTCTAGTGCAAGGAAGCGTTGGCGGCCCACACTTTGAAATTCGATGCGACTTGGCGATGCCAGAACGAGGGGACATCCGCACACGGAAAAGCAAAGACCAGACAGGCCGTACAATCAGTAGCAATTAAAGAGATCTGTGCAAACTTTGATGGAAGTTGTGGAGTGCGTTTGGCAGGCATTGCATCGCATTGAAAGAGGAGGCAAGAGCACCAACCACGAATAACGTCTTCTCTCGGAGGCAGAGGCTTCTGCCGCTTCGCCCTCTTGGCAAGATGCCTTCTTTGCTTCCATCCTCATCATCAATCGATATCCCTCTCACAATACGCCCATGAAACATACACAGTACCACATACAGTATCCTGCACTCAATCATTATGTCACGCAGCGTCGAGGCAACACGTCGGCGGCTGAACGAAGAGCGCATGAGCAATGACATGGAGACCCAACCAGGGCAAATTTTCACCTCCTCCTCTTCATCACAGCCAGGGCAAGAACCACCACCAGGGCACCAGACATTAGAAATAGAGTTTGACAGCCCCCTGAAGCGGAATTTTAAAGCGCTCCTGGTTTTGGCTGTGTCGGTTTATGGTTTAAGAGAGGCCAAGTTGCTCGAAAATTTGCTGTGGAATAAACGAGTTGGAAGCACGGCCTTGGCGGTGGCCGTTGCGGCAAGGTGAGTAGGAGGAGGAGGAGGGGGAGGAGGAGGAAATAGGACGAGTGTAGGAAGAATGAGGAAGATGTCGATGGTAAAGTGCGCTTCTACCGTTTGCTGTCACATCTTTGACGCCCTGTTCCACTTGATGTGATATACTTCTGATAAGACCTTACCCCTCATTTTCTCCCCTCTCTTCCTTTTCGTACCCTCACTGAATCTCCCCACTAGCTCTGTCTTCGTCCTCCTCTGGGCCTACCTTGACGTTTACGTCGGCACCGTGCAGGGGCAAAAAGTCGGGTACCCGGAAGCCCGCCGCGTCACCCACACCCTCCTCCTATCCCTCCTTCTCATTCTCGTCTCCCTGACTGTGGCCATTTGGCCGGTCTATCAGGCGGCTGCTCTAGTGTACGTATGTATGGTCAGTTATGGCGTCATGTTTCAGGTGGTGATTCTCTTGCCCGCTTCGGTGTACAACCCACTCTTCTTTTGTGCGTATGCTGGCTTTGTGTACATGTGGATTCGCTGAAAACGATTAGGAAGGGAGGGAGGCAGGGAGAGAAAAAGAATTTGTGAAATTCAGTCGAGTCGTAGATCGAAGCACTAGAGGAAAACTTACTCGAATTTTTCGAGCACATTATAAACTGGAGGACTGGAGGTAATGGTGAAGTCTAGGGTATAGACGTAATGCGGCAGTGGTGATACTGCTACTCCTGCTGCCACCACTGCTGCTGGCATTTCGGATGATTTATTTTTAATGTTTGGGGGACATGTAAACATATCATCTGCCTGCAGCCTCTGCCTAATTATATGATCTCCTTTTCTGGTTCTTTTCTCAGTAATTCAGCGAGTCCCTCACCTTCAGCACCCCAAAAGCAGGGCCTGGTTATAACCCTAACTATCTAGCACTGACACGGGTCTGCTTCTTCGCATGCAGTCTTTGAACACACACGTCTTCTTCTTCTTTTGAAGAAACTGTTTGGTTTACATTTGACCTTCTCCATATTTGTATATATACGTGTGTATACCTACATAAGATTTGGTCGCTCCTTGACTCCTTGGCAGGCAGCCATCGTTCTGCTGGTGCTGGAAGTCCCCACTACCCCCTCCCTTTCCTCCCTCCCTCCCTCCAACCGCCCTATCGCCCACTTCAAATGCTCCTGAACCATCTCATCCCCTTCCTTTTTCAACACTGCCTTCAAAACCCTCACCAATTCTTCCTCCTCCGCCTCGTCCTTCTCCTCCTCCTTAACTCCTCCCTCCCCCCCTCCTTCCCTGTTTCCGCAGCTCCCAGCGGTACCAACGGCCACCGATGACAACTTCAACTTCAACCTCTTTTCTTCCCCCTTCTCATCTCGGCTGTTACCTGCAGCCACTGCGACGTTCCGCAGCATTCTTGCCCGTCCTATTCTCTGAATCGGCGAGCCTCCGAATCGGTGCTTGAAGCCTTCTTCTGTCTGGAGGGCGCGAAGGAGCCCTATTAAAGCAGGAGTACTCGTTTCGAGAGGAGGAAAAGAAGACGGAGAAGGAGAAGGAGAAGGAGAAGGAGGGAGAGGAGGAGGAGGGTCGGAGGGATGGAGTGAGGTTTTAGAGGTGGAAGATAAATCGGAGGAAGAGCGAGGGAGGGAGAAGGAGGAGGAGGGTGAGAGGGAAGAAGACGATAACGACGAGGCACTCGCAGCAGTAGCCGCAACAGTAGTTGTGGTAGCAGCAGCAGCAGCAGCAGCAGCAGCAGCAGCAGCAGTAGCAGATGTAGTCGTAGTGGTAGTAGTAGTGGTAGTTGTTGTAGCAGTAGCAGTAGCAGTAGTTGTAGCAAAGAGCGTCCGCACGGTCTTATGCTCCGGCCATGACCAGCGATTCCAGGGACATACCTGCTGGCAGATATCACACCCATATATCAGATTTTTTACCTTCGGTCGGAGATCCACTGGGATGCTGCCCTTATTCTCAATCGTCAAATAACTCACACATTTCCGGGCATCGATCTTGTATCCATCCTCACTGATCGCCCCCGTAGGACACGCCGAGATGCATCTACGGCAGGCACCGCAACCCCCACTCTTCTTCCTGGGGGTCTCAGCAGGCAACGGCAACGTCGTCAAAAGCTCCGCCAGAAACGTCCCACTCCCCAGCCCCTCGTTGATCAAGAGGGTATTCTTGCCTATGAAACCAAGCCCAGCTCGTTCAGCAAGGTCTCTTTCCATCAAAGGCCCGGTGTCAACGTACCATCGTCCTTGCCCCCCGAAGCGGGTGTGGGTCCATTCCGCGAGCGATTGAAGACGAGGAGTTATGAGGTCGTGATAGTCGGTCCCCCAGGAATAACAGCTGATGACACCCCTTCGTTTAAGTGATGATGATGTATGAAGAGGTCGTGATGGCTTGATTCTGGAGGAGGAAGAGGTGGGCGTGGCATGCATGGCTGATGCGGGGGGGAAGCCTTTTTTGCCTGGCCAGTACAGAGTCATCGTACATATCACTGCCTGGACCCCAGGTAGAATTAGATCGAGGTCTGCTCGTCGTGCGAGCCGATCCTCGCGGGCTAGGTAACCCATCTCACCATGCTGCCCCTCAGCAACCCAGGCCTTGTATTGATCAAACCGGCTAGCGGGCTCGGGTGTGGTGACTCGTGCGCGGGCAAAGCCCAAGGTTTCGGCGTGTCTTTTGATTTCCTCCCGAACATCTTTCCATCCCCCAGGTAAAGATGTGACAAGAGATTCGTTGACCGGGCCGCCGTCGTATTCGGGTTGCCGTCCACGACGGCGTCGTCCGCGCTTTTTATGTGGGGAGGATGGGGAGGTTGATGCCAGTGTAGTTTCTGGGGTGGTGGGCCGCGCCGAGGAGGAGGACAATGACGAGGATAAGGTGCTGGATGGTGGCGATCGTCTTCTTCTGAGGGGTCGTAGGACTGCGGCTGGTCGCGATGTAGGAAGGAGGAGGAGGGAGAAGGAGGGGACGCGGCCGCCGCGCATGGGGGGATAAGAGCAAGCCCTCCTGGGTAATAATTTGGCGGGGGGAGGAGGACAGGAATGAGAATGCTGTCGACAGTTTGATAGTCCTGGGCATTCAGGGAATACCTTGAGAGGAGGCCAGCAAGGAGGACGACGGAAAATGGGAAATAAAGACGATACCAATCCATGTCAATCTGGCTCGAGCAATGGGCCATCACAATTCGGGTGCTGGTCTCTTGGGGAGGCCACAATCTGTACGTTTCGTTTCAATATTTTTACATTTTCGTTTCAGTCATTCAGATTTCATATACATATCAATCAATCATACAGTGGCCCAGGCGGCATGGCAGACAGCTCGCCGCCCAGATCAAAACATTCATATCCTCTCTATCCTCCCTCCGTCCCTCCCTCTCTCCCTCCTTCACTGCCCCCCCCATCATCTCAATGATGGTACATCAAAACTTCATCCTTCAATACCGAAAAACTGAACCCCCTGTCTAAAGCATTTGAAACCATCCAATAATCTGCATCGTGCACTTCCTTGGGCCCCGCGCCCACCGGCAATGACGTTAAGAACACTTTCCTCCCTTCATCTAAGACATTCACGCGCATCAAAACCGCTCCCAAATCTAACCCTCCTATCCTTATCGCAGGTATTTGTGGTCTATTCACGTGTATGAAAGCCACAATGGCCAGGTCGGTCAGTTGCCGTCGAGTTTCTTCAAGAAAAGACGGGGCATATCCGTTGTCTCCATTGGTGACCAGAACATGTGTACAACTACTGCAGGGAACCACAAAGTCTAGCAAAGCTTGATCAGTGGCTGCATAGTAAACGTAGTGGTCGAAGTCGCAATAACGGTGAACTTCCTCGCTTTTGAATTTTTTGGTGTAGGCCGTACGGACGGGCTCGGTGCAGCTATAGGGACCTTGGTTGGTTTTGGCTATGGCGTAGAAGGAGTCGGGGAGCTCTAGCAGAAGGAGGTCGTTAAAGCCCACATTCATTTCTGTAATTTACATGGTTTTAAGAAAGTGAGAGGTATTTTGTTTATGTGGTGAGAAAGAATGACGCAGCTGGGGCCGGAAAGAGGTGGCGGGGCTTTAGTTGGGGTGAACCGCCGCGACGAGGAATGGGGCATGCGCTTGCACACATGCACAGAGGAGCTGCACGCACGCACCATCGCGGAGATGTTGGTACACATGCAGAGAGGCTGGCTCTGTGGGCACCAACACAAAGTCAACCTGTACTCCTTTTTTTCTCTGGCCTTGCGCACGGAGGCTGTAAATAAGTGATCGCAACTGAAGCTCTTCTCGTGCCTGCGTCCGTATTACCACCCGCACATGCGCTGGATCCGAAGGAGCGCCTGAAAGGAAAGGGTGGAAGAAAGGAATCCGCGATTTGAGATTGATTGAATGAGGCATAAAAGTTACTTCACTTTTTGCCACTCCTAGCGAGACATACCATCGGTTTTAGGAACCCACGGAATCGATTTCCTCCCGTCCACGCCTCGCCCCAAGCGGTGGGTCCCCAAGTAACCGCCTTCGCCGCTCCAAAAGCTCTTCATCAGGAAGATGGGCGACAGGATGAGGAGCAGGGTGCCCGCTATCAAGGGCTTAAAGCCCCAGACTGGCGGCATGGCGCGCGAGCACCTGCTGTTTGTTATGCCGTATGCGCAAGGGGTGGGGTCGATTGTGGTGAGGACAAGTTTTGTGATGACACTGGCCTGGTAATTGTGCCGTGTTGCTCAAGCCCCAACCTGCTTGTTTTAAAAAGAGAAGTGAGTCTTGAGCGAATGAATGGTGTGTACGAGGTGATGCGACGGCCCAATCGGCATGACGACGACGCACTGCGTTTGATGATCGACATAAAGTCCGTTTCCACCTCAACTTTAGACCTTGCCATTCCATTCCTTGCTCGTGGTGGGGTCTCGGCCTGGAGAACCCCGGCCAAATGCTGAATATGGTCGTGAACACATTTTCTCTGACATGCAAAAGCAAGAGTGACCAACCGGAGGGGAGGAAAGCATTTTGCAATGCGAAGGCGTTTAATTGACGCTTAAATTGGAATAAATTGCTGTATTACTGCATTGATTGTCTAGCTTGGTCTGTCCACCATGCCCAGGCCAGTCAGAAAAGCCAGGCACTTTGCCGTCCAAGGGTGACCATGGGGGACCGCGCCGTCAATCACTTCACTACCCTCCCCCAATCCTTGACCATGCAAACCGTGTTGGTACATTGCCAGTTCATGGCGAATCTTTTCATTGAGAAAATGAAGTGGAAAATACAGTAACTGCGTGCAATTTCTCGGCCGAATTACCGAATTCTCTATCTCTTTTTGCACACCTTCGCATCCCTGAGGACTTGGGTCATGCGCATGGAACTCTCGGAAGGCACGACAGAGTCGTCCATCGTGCCAAAAATAAAGGTGGAAGGGGAATCATTCCCCACATGTTTTACAATCGAGTAGTGCTCCGTCAGATTAATGTTTGTTCAGTCGTCAAACCAGGGCTAAAGAGGTCGATCTTGGAGGGGAAACGCGTTGTGCCGTCCTCCATCGTGATGACGGGACAGACAAGCAAACCAAAGTCAGGCCGAGAACTGTATGTGTTTGGTCTTATTTTATCATGCTATGGACCAGAGACACTTGCAGCATGGGGCTTATCCCTGCTGTTTGATGAGATCTGCGGCATGAATATTGCCTTCACCGTGATAGGCCCGCACAGTTGCCGTCACATGGCCTCCCGCATGGCTGGCAATCTTTCCAACCTGAAAAGCAAGGACAAGAAATATGTGGGACCCGACAAAAAGAAGTACATGTATTGAATGAATACGCCCTACCTTGTTGGTGTCGTCAATGGAGGGTCGAAGCTGACTACGAGCACTACGCAGGGCACGAAGAGCATCTATCTCTGGAACCGGGGCATGATAGCTATGATTATGTGGAAAACAATATATCGAATGAGCTGAAATGCTTTAAAGCATCGCCTAAAAACAAAAGCGCGATATCAAAAACGTACCCTGTGCTGGCACATCGATATGTTGACACGTATGAGGCCATGCCATGAGCGCAAAGCCATTGACCATAGGGCGTCCCTTCCTGAGTAGTGGCAATACTCCAGTAAGCCCCCCCAGGGGCAATGACGACCGAGGCTCCGGTCGAATTGGCAGCAACGTACTGTAGAAGTGAAATAGAGATTGCCAAACTTAACATCCTTCGTTGCGATAGAGATTACCACAGCTATGTCTAGGGGGAGAGAGGGGCTTACCTGAAGAGACGTATGCTGGCAGGAAAGAGCCTCCCTTATTCTCATAATTTGGCAATGTGAGCGGTGCCTGGCCCAGTGGCCACCAATCGATATATAGCGGGGTATGACAACCTTTCTGATCGTAGTGCTAGTCATGGATACTTCTCAAGCCGTTGCGCTTACCACGGTAATACCGAAAGGTCAGCAGGCATACGGCTGCCACCATGGCGAGGAGAAGAATGGCCAAATACTTCCGCCTCCAACATATCCCGGCATTTAAGAGAGGGCTATTGATGAAAACATGTTTTTGTATAAAGTCTTACATGGAATGCGGCTGGCCTTTATCCCGCATTCTTTTCATCCAGCCTCCCTCGTATTCCTCATCACCCATTGCCGGCCCATCATTACTCTTACTTCGCAGTGTTGGCGTCGGCCTCAACAAGAACGATATCGCTATGGATGGTCACCTTCGCGGCCGGATCCACTGCTACCCTTTTTGGTGTGAGTTTCGAAATGCGGATAGTAAGGGCACGTCAAGATTGCCCGATTTCCCTATCTTCTATTTTAAGGGCAGAAACCGGGGGCGTACTTGCCGTTAATCCACCGTCATACCATGTAGCCACGTTCGTACGGTCATACGGTCGCCCTGTTTGGAATGCCCAAACTGCGAAAATAGAGACTTTTTTTTTCACGCATTTTTCACGTGCTTGTACGGCCACTCGCCAGGACCGACGAAATTGTGCTCGGTTTTGTAGCAAGACAATCCTCAGTTTATGCTTGAGCGAAAAGCGTATGGCATCATGCTTCTTCCACCCTCACACGCATCACGTTACCGCACACACAGTCAGGCTTATTCTGGTTGATTATGGAAGCAAGCGAGACAGGGGGAAACATGGGAGTCCCGAGTCCCCAGACGGGTATTACGGTGGATGCCCACCATGTGACTGCTTCGGAGTCACCAAGACACTTGAGACGTTCAGTTTTTGTGGCGGCAGGCGCGGGGCTCCTCCTGGGCACAATAATCCTTATGGCTCTGTCAGAGACTGGCAGCATGCGACCCTCCGTCATATACAGTGCCTTGAGTGCAAAGTTGCGACAGACCACCCAACCACCGGCGCCACCATTTCTACTAACCGACGACGCAAATTTTCGGCAGGATGACATACGTTTTACGTGGGTGCCTCGGGAGGAGCACCAGGAAGTGAATGCGGTGAAGGAGGTTGATGCAGAGGCGGCACATGGGCAACAGGTGGCTGTTTACGACCTGATCGTGGAGGGATATGACATGCAGATGTTTAAAGATCAGGCGGCGGCGCATGCCTGCTTGAGGAATAAAAGTATTGTCTTTGTGGGCGACAGTCTGACGAGGTAAGTGCATGCACAGAAGTAGGAAGGGTGGGAGAATTCTATGGGCATTGACGTGGAGATTGGTTGCAGGTTCATAGCTCGATTCCTTGTGTAATCGTGTGAAATGTTTGGCACGTACTGTTGCCACCATACGCACAAAGCCTCCATTTCCTACCTCCTTTTCGTTCTCGGCCTGTCTCCCACCGAACCCTCCTCCCGGCCACGCCCACGCCTCTCTTACGGCTATCACAGATACCAATACCTCAACTTGGTAAATTTCATTGAAAACGGGCAATGGGGTGGCCCAGATCCGCAGCTCGAGAACGAGCTCCAGTGGGGAGGATGGCCGCTTTTTTATGAGGTACGTCTTGGCAGTCGAGGGAGGGAATAATAGATTATATGGAGAATGGCAACTCTTCCTTCCCATCCCAAGGATATAGGAAAAATTGACTGTCATAACACGCAAATGGGTCTTTGCCATTCTTACCACCATCATCTTCTGCCGTCTCCCCTCTTTTTCTCCCCCCGTCCCTCAGGGCACTAATGCCCGCTTTAATGGTCGAGAAATCTGCGACTGCTACCGAAAAGATCCCGCATTTCGGCGGGGGAACATCGAGAATCGGTATTATTACAATGAGGAGGCGAACGTGTGGGTGTCCTTCTTTCAGTGGTTTCGAGAAGAGACGGGCCATCTGGGGCATGACTTTGACTGGTTGAACGTGTCCTTGCCACCGCCGCGCAGTAGGCGGGCACCCAGTTGTCGAGGAAAGCCGAACAATAGGAGAATGGAAAAGAAGACGGAGGACAAATATCAGCACCAGCAACAGCACCACCACCAGCAGCACCAGCAGCAAGAACAACAACAGCAGCAACAACAGCAGCAACAGCATCAGTATCAACAACAGCAACAGCGACAAGGAAAGCCAGCACTGCGAACCAAGCCCTCGCCCGCACCACCGCTCAACTCTCCTCCTCTCGCTGCTGCCCCCTCTCTTCCTCCTCGCGCACTTGACAATAAAACGGAAGGATACACGTCATTAGATGAAGCAGCAGCAACAACAACAACAACAACAGCAGCAGCAGCAGCAGCAGTAGCAGAAGGAGAGAGTGGACACTCGCGCCAACTTCTCTCAGAACAGGCGGCGGCTTGCCTCCCCGGGGCACAAAAGCAACCGCCCCTACCACAAGCAACAGTGCCTGCATCACTAGTACGACGACCACCACCACCACCACCAGCGGCAAGGGAAGCAAATGTAAAAGCACAACAAGAGCAACACCACCCGCGCCGAAGCTCTGCCCGCCAGCTCCTCCAAGAACAAGCAGGTTGTCTCCCCGGGGCGTGTAATGTCCTTCCCGACTGGGAATATGATGTATACGACTTCTTCACCCACATCGTCCCCAAGCTCCACCCAGATATTTTGATCGTTAACAGCGGGCATTGGGCTCGCCTGCCGGGAGAATATGACATGCCCCGCTTGAGTGAAGTGGTTCGGGAAGCAGTGCGAGCGTCGGGAGGTAGAGCTATTTGGAAAACGACCACCGCACGTAGGTAAGTAGGAAGAGAGAAGGGAAGAGATGAGAATTTTGAATTAATGATGCATTTATTTTTCTATCTCATCATTTCACTTTATTTATGATCAATACCATCCCTCCCCTTCACCTGTACACCCCACCCCAACCTCAGGGAGCCCGCTGCCTTCCTTCCTGAAGACGATCTCAAGGAATATTTTCATGGCGAAGGCTTCAGCATCCTCGATGCTGGCGCTATCACATATGCGGCTCGCGGCATTGAAACACACTTAAATGAGACTCAAAACACACACCTGTATTGGGACACATTGCACTTTTACGCTCCGATCTACGCGGGTTTGAATAACGTCTTGCTCAATTACATTTGTCCGGTGTAGTGCGGGGGACACACATGCGTGCGTCAATGTAGCACAGAGGGGAAAAGATCGTAGGATGGATAAGAAGGTTGAGGGCTGGCGTCAAAGTTGGACACATGATAATGAAGAAGTTTCCCCTGCAGCTGCAAAAGGGAGCTGTGGAAGTAAATAAGGGGGCGAGCGAATCCACCCTTGACCAGAGGTTTTGTACAGACTTAACAATTGAGGTTTATAAGAAGTCGTAAATTACATATTATCAATGAAAGGAGTAAACGGACTGTATAAAATTGATGCCTCGCTTTTCGATCTCCGAGTCGACCTTCCTTCCCATCGCGCTTATCCTGCTGTGGATCGTTTTGATGCAAAAATCATGCCCCTTTCGCTTCTGCTTGCTATGCCACTACGGCGTCCTCAAACCTAGTAATCTCACGCTCATTTATCGGTGTATTCATCTATGTGACACCTACAACCTCCTGGTTCCTGCTCGTTGAAGAAACGACAGCGAGAGTAAAATATTATAAAAATAGCAGCATTTTATCAATTCGATCAATTCACCACACGCCACATTACTGCACAGCCATGTTGTCCCTGTCTCTCGTCTGGTCGCTTTTGACGGTGGTGGGCGTCATCCCGCTGCGGCCATGCTCTGCGAAGCTCGTCCTGTACGACAATACTCGGCCAATGCTCGACACGGAGGGCCGCATTCTAGATGCTCACGACGGCACCATTCAGCGCTTCCACGATGACGGGCCATACTACATGCACGCGGTAGAGTACGGACTTTGTCAGGTGAGGGTTTCGGAATGGTTGTGTGTGTGTGTGTTTTGGGGGGGGGGGGGGCGCGCAGGGCGGGCCCCGCACGAAGCAAAGGAAATGCCTGGGGGAAAGTCGAGGTCTTTCGTCGCACCCTCCCCAATCTGATCATCGACCCACACACAAACGCTATCCTACGTAGGCACCGAATGTGACTGGTTGCGACTCGCCTGATCGCTGCGGCTTCCGGCTGGACCACAATGTCAGTGTTTACGCCAGCTGGGACCTGAGCAGCGGGTCCTGGGCTTTTCAAGGGTACGCTTTTCATTGGACGGAACGCCCGGCCGGCACACTTTTCAGGCCTTCCGCCGTCTTTAATCCCAACACGTGCGAGTATGTGCTGTGGTGGAATTATGTGTACCCGAATGGGACGTATGCAGGCTTCGCTGTAGCTACGTCCTCAAAGCCTGAGGGACCCTTTGAGCAACGCCGCACAGTGGTGCCAATCGCCCATTTACCCGCCGGGGATTTCCATTTGTTTGTCGACGATGACGGCACGGGTTATGTATTGTATTCAGCAGACTTTTGGATCACAGTCCAAGAGCTGACACGTGATTTCTTGTCGGTCACGGAGAAGATATTCGATGGCTTTCGGGGGAATCAGTCAGAATGGGGCTGGGAGGCTCCGGTCATGTTCAAAAGACAGGGATTGTATTACATCTTGACTGGCCCCATGTGTTGTTTTTGTTATCAAGGGTCGGGTATTCGTGTGTATACCGCGTCGTCGCCTTTAGGGCCGTATACATTCCAAGGCCAGGACATTGCCTGTCAGACTACAAGAAGCAGTAGCAGTAGCAGTAGCAGTAGCAGTAGCAGTAGCAGTAGCAGCCTAATCCTCTCCCCCGCTACTGCTGTTGCCGACGGTCCCGTCTCAACACCAAATCAGGGCTGCCTCTTCTATAGTTCAGATCAAGCATCCGCAACGCGAGCCCAGCAGAATTTTGTGGTGGAAGTCCGAACAGCAGCAGGGGAAACTGAGTACCTATGGACAGGTGATCGTTGGATGCAGGTACGCCGCCCCCTCCTTCCCTCCCTCACTTTCACTCTTCGCTCACCTTTTCTTTTCCTACCTCCTTTACACACAGTCCCCAGATGGTTTGAAGGGCCATGAGCCGCAGTATTGGTTCCCCTTGACCTTTGATAATGAGGGGGTGATTGGGAGGGTGATATGGGTGGATTTATTTGTATTAGACTTGGCGGACCCGGTGGAGGAGGAGGCGCGGGACTTGTCTGTGAGTGTGAGTCGGAGATAAACGGAAAGAGAAAGGGAGAAAAAGGAGGGGGGGAGAACAGAGATCATGGAAGAGGAAATGTTGGAGAAGAAGTGACGAAAAAAGAAAAGAGTGTACATATCATGTAATGTTTGATAAGTTAACACGAAAAACAACCAAAGTAAAAATCCGGCAGCATCATAAGAAGCATCACAAGCAGTAGCCAAGCCAACCTTTCGGAACATCTCCTCATTTATTAGTGAGAACATGGTGACGTCCCTTTTCACTTTCAATTTGTTGATTTCTATTCCCTTTCTAAGGCCCCTCCCAGCACAACGGCGCCGAACTATAACCAGGCGCCGCCGCTCTCCTCCTTTCTATCTCTTCCTGACTCCTCTCGAACTCATCGGGTGTCACCGGCTTCTCATAACTCCCTCTTTCCCTCTGTGCTCCCTTCCACGCCCTGAACCCCTCCTTCAAATGCTCCTTGAACCTCGCCACATCCACATAAATAAGCGCAGAGGTCCCAAAGACGTGTATCTGACAAGGAATGGAGCGACACACACATCCGGGTACCATCGGTCCCGTCAAGAGCTCCTGTCCCTCCGCCGTCTCTATTTGAAAAGGCATATGTCCCAATTCGATGACCGGCTCGAGGGCCTTTCGAATCCAATGTATGATGCTACTATGGTAGGAAATAAGGAAACCATGTGGGTAGATATCGATGATTAACGCGCGAGGCGGAAGCCAAAGGAGATTTGCCATAGCTCCGCCATGGACGAGGATGAAAATATCAGTGTTGTGCGCGAGCAAGACCTGATCTTTGATGCCGAGATCTGACATGTCCACAACGTGGGGGGAAACACCCATTACGCTCTCGATCGTGCTCCGTACTTCTTCTAAATTTCGGATGCGCCGAGTGGTCGAGCGTCGGATGAGCGTGACTCTTGGTGGACCTACTCGCCGGAGAGGAGTAGGGGTAGAAACAGCAGGAGCAGCAGCAGCAGCAGGAGCAGAAGCAGGAGCAGCAGTGTCGTCTCCTTCTTCAACGATGCCGTACCGATGAAAGACGACTTTCCTTAGAGCCGCGGCAGCTTCGGGTGGGTCGAAAATACCACGGGTGCGGTTCGTGACTTTGCAGTGGTTCCAATGAACGCAATTCGTTCTTGTACCAACCACAAGGGTCTTGACGTGGTAGGACACATTATTCGACAAGGGCAGCACGGTCACCTCTGGGTAAAACTCTTTCCAAAAAATCCTGTCCATGAGCGTGCCAGCGTGATGGTCGGTGAGGAAGATACCCACGTCTTGCTGCTTAAGCGTGTGGAGAATGGCGGGAACTGGGTCATTGCTGGTGATGTGGCTTGCATTGTAAATCATGGCCATGGCAGGTATCATGTCTTCAAACAGCAAATGGTAGGCATTGCCCGGGTTTAGGCGATGCAAGGCGAGGCCTAGATTAAAATTCTCTGTCTTGTTTGTTTGGGCGAGGATGGTGGCAATGGCTGTGGGGTCGGAGATGACGCGGACATCGCAGGGGGCCGCATACATCTCAGGCATATTGACCATTGAGCAGAGCATAGGAGGCACCGTCGCGATAAGCGGGTCCTCTGCGTAGTAGTAGATTACGCCTCTTTGCACGACGACATTCTGGAAAATACACCGCCGTGTGTCCAAAGAGTATCCCTGGCAAGCAAAGGTGGATGGATTGGAACGACTCATGGCCAATAATGGCGGCTTACGTGTAAATCGCAGCGAATACCACACAATCAGCACGACCGTCACTGCCCAATAAACCCTCCCTCGGCAGCATGTCGGGAAAAATTTTGTCATAAGAGAGGTCCAGCGTTTTGTTTGAGGAGGGGGCCATCCTGTCCAGTGTGTGCGTGAAGGGAAGAAGAATCTCACCCAATAATCCATTGCGATGTGGATGTTGCGTCTCCTGTGGCACGCAAGTACTCACCTGGCACGACCTCCACGAGCTCGCCTTGATCCATCCTGTCAAGACGGTACAACGGTGGTAGAGTCGAGGACGAGAACGGTGAGCACATGGTCAACATGCAAAGTGATCAAGCAGAGTATGACATGATCTTAGTGAACCAGGTCATCTTCTGTTACTTTGGCTACCTACGGTACGAGTGAGGAGAGAGAGAGAGAGGGAGCAAAAACCATCAAATTGATCATATAATCCCTGTTCGGTGGCTTCGGAAATGACGAAAGCCCGTTATCATGTGTCGGATCGGTATTGCCCGACGAGATTTTGTCATTCGATGACATGTTTTCTTCACAAATATACATATTTATATTGATTATTTTGTGAGGTCGATTTTAAACATGGTCAATCCTTTCAGTGTATAGAAATGTTTGACAGATCATTCATCAGTCTGTCCGGCGGGAGAGACGATGAGGCCTCATCTGAGGCCGATTTGTCAACCTCCCCACACCCGAGGTGAAAGGGAACAACGCTAAAAAGTCGCCAAGATCGCACATATCATAGCTATTTTCTCCCTGAGAACGTTTATTTGCATTTACTATCTGAATTTTTATATGGATGCCAATATAGTCTTCTCATCTTCAATCAATGAACACAAATCCTCGCCTTGACCATCCGCATACCTTATTTCGATCTTCATCACATTCTCTACCGAGCCTGATTCATCAGCATGCTTACAGTCACGCGGATCATAAAAATTTTTACGAATTTCTTCTGCCTCTGTAATAGCTGACAAGCGTTAATATGAAGAGCCACGTTTCCTGTTCAACAAATTCTTGCGCAAAACAGTCGAAAACTTGCCAACTCCGTGCCTTGCCCATGACGACAGCTTTGCTCCAGCCAAGGATTGCATATGCAGCAGACGCTTTTTACGGGTGCAGAATGGAGGAAAAATGTGTGCAGTCCTTGGGTAGTCGTCCGGAATAAAATCTTCGTTAACGCCTACCATCTTTGGCAGGAAATTGGGGACTGATTGACCGCAATAAGTACCCGGGCCAGGCGAGGGAGCTGTGCAACCTCGCCCATGGACCTCGATGGTGAAATGATCACTCTTTGGCGAGAACTACACGGTAAGATGCTATAGCACAGAAGTATTTCATAACCACCTGCATAAAGATATCCGTTCATTCGGGATTTGAATACCCGATCGGGTCCACCATGCTTCATAAATACGCACGACAAAAAGCAAGACATACTGCGATCTGGCTTATCAAAACAAGGCGGAAGTGAAAATGCGGGATTTTTGGGGGTTTGCGTCAAGGAAGTTTGTGTCTCCCCTTAGCTCCATCCCATTCCAAATAATGCTTAATACCCCAACCTGCATATTCTGCTATCTTTAGGCCACAGGGGGAGTTTTTCCAGCACCGTACGTAGTGTAAATACCAACGATCGCTTCTATCATCGGAATAGGATGAGGACAGAATAATTCACACGTTCTCACTAGATAGAGGTCTGTTGTGGGTTTATTGAGGGCTCTGACAAACTGAGCCTTGGTTTTTGAGGAGGATTTGCGGCTGAGGAGACGAACGGATAATTTGTCATTTTGAAGCATCTACGTCTGGAGGAAGACTTCGGCATTCGGCATTGCTTGACGGTAACACAAACGCAAAGCAAGAAATAGTGTGCGTAAAGAAGAATAAAGAAAATATGGACCGTGAACGTTCGTTGAGCCGTTGAAATTCGGAACATGGGCCTACTGCTGTGATCACAGCTGTGATGAAGATGATGGTAACGATTCGTGCCCTACCCTGACCTCTCAGCATATTCTGCCTAGTTCAAAACAGAGATTAACTATGGTAACGGCAGTTGCGGTTGGCGATGTAGAGCGAGGCGCCCGTCAAGGGTAAGAAAGAGGTCATGTGCTGGGGAGATCGATGGTGATGATGTGACCAAAATGTTCAGGCACACTCATCGTGCTCAATTCTCTCGACTTACTTATGGCACACATTCCCGCGGCTATTTAATCGACAGCCCTTCCCCCGCATCTGAAAGACCCCCACGGTGGAGAAGGGTCCGCATTTTGGCGGTCGTGGCCAGCGTGGCAGCCGCAGGAGTGACAGGTCTTCGCCGGTACAACCACGGACGAAACAATGCTGCGAATAACATCTCTAATCATGGCCTAGATGGCTGCCATGCCCCGTTTCCCGTTCGATTGTGGTCACATGGCCACGTACCTTTGGCAAAACCTAATTTGGAGGACGCCGGGCATGCCCCTTTCCTAATGGCCTACGTCCCTCAAGGTAAGCACCATACCTACTTATAGACCCAAAAAAAAAAAAAAAACAGCGTACCTTTTTTTTTATGTGCAGCATCCGCATCAGCTGGGACGTCTGTTGTAATCGCACCCGGGGGGGATTACTGGGACGTGAATACAAAGGGGGAGGGGACCCCATATGCTCAATGGCTGTGTGCACAAGGCGTGGCCTCCTATGTCCTGCAGTACCGCGGCGATAGTATCGGGTAAGTCCTCTTCTATTTTATGTATGTGTGCCCGTCCTCACGTTTATCCTCCTCTTTCTTCG
>Ga0160420_100368_pt1 | contig 20963 bp, 31 predicted proteins | sample CelAP2metagpilot_FD_108197 | JGI IMG/M metagenome (GOLD analysis project Ga0160420, IMG submission 108197) | Phycosphere-associated microbial communities from algal ponds in Kailua-Kona, Hawaii, USA - Cellana AP2-5-5 metagenome pilot | ecosystem: Engineered > Artificial ecosystem > Aquaculture >... | reverse complement strand
TCCGAGCGGGACGGGGGGGGGGAGGGGTCGGGCCCGGTTTGAGGGTGGGCCGGGGGCGGGGGGTGGGGTCGGGAGGGGGGGGGGGGGGGGGGGAGGGAGGGAGGGGAGGTCAGCCATCCGTCTCGAGGATCAATCGCACATGAAGACACAGGATGCGCTCATCCCCTCCTTCCCTCCCTCCCTCCGGACCTCCCTACCTTGACGCAAAGGATGTCAAAGAAATTTTCTCCAAATGCCGTGAAGTCCACAGGACCTACCAAATAAAAGTAACAGCAACAACAAGGAGAAAAAATAAGTGTGTCTGTACACGCCGCATCACAATCTCCATCCCCTCCCCTCCCTCCCTCCCTCCCTCCCTCCCTCCCTCCTTACCCCGGATGTTTTTGTGGAACGGCTCGAACTGATACAAGGACCGGGAGTTCTCTGCTGCCTCCTTCATGAGCAACCCCAGCATTTCTTGGTACTTCTCGGGGTCCAGGCCTGAAAAAGTGAGGGCGGGAGGAAGGGAAGGGTAAGGGAATGATTCCATGTTTTCCTCTCCTTAATGGGTGTCAGTGCGTGTGCGTGCTGCTTACCCGTGTTTTCTGCCACTTCAGTCATGCCGTCCAAAATGTCGGTCAACGCTGTTTTATTCGAGAAGGCATGAGAATTGGATGTGACATGAGTTGTGGGAATAGTAAGCATGATGGTACTGCATCTTCCCCTCTTTATTTTGGGCTTGTCTCCTCGGTTGTGGTTCATCAGTCCCTCCCTCTTTCTCTCCCTCTTTCCCTCCCTCCTTCCCTCCCTCCTTCCCTCCCTTCCCCTGTACCTTGCTGGAACTGGTCGGGCAGCTTCATGTTCGGGTCGGAGGTAATCTTTTCTATGAGCTGGAGAGGGAGGGAGGGAGGGAGGAGGGGAGAGAGGGGGAGGGGGGGGGGGTCAGACGACATGTGATGAAACAGCTATTACTTTCCTCTCCGATTCTTTAAGTATTAGCCACGAGGTGCTTACCCTCGTCTTCACATCCGCCACAGTCAAGGCCTTTTTCTCGCCTGCCTGGGTTGTGCCGGCGGCCATCATCTAAAAAAGAAATGGCGGGGAAGAGGGAGGGAGGGAGGGTGAGTGGGGAGGTCGTGATGCGAAGGAACAAGAGGGAGAAAGAAAGGCAATTGGAAGGCCTGCGACACTCACTTTCAACGACGATGTCCCCAATAGCCGGCTGTAGTTACATTTTTATTTGATATATGGAGTAGGGTGATGCTGTGTGAAGGAAAAATGTTGTCCGATTCTACCCTTCCGCCTCCCTACCTCTACCCTTCCGCCTCCCCACCCCCCCAAATATTTTCCCCTGCTTCTCACCTGGTTGGGAGGACAAACGCCTGGGTGGTGGCGGCCAGCATGGCCGCAGCCGTAGCCAGGACACATATGAAGGAGGACTTGCTCATCTCTCTCTCCCTGTGCACGTGAAGTGTGCGAAATGTGGAGTGGTGGGGGATAGGGAGGGTGATGCGAAAGAGGAATGAGTGCATCTGGCAGGTTGCGATCCAAGATGGCTCAAAAAAGCTGTATGAATGCTTGCTCCGCCGAAGTCTCTCCCTGATCATCCCAATCGTACTACCAAGCCCTAAACACCAGCGCGCTTTTTTGCTTTGGTAAATCGCCTGCTTGTCCTTCGTGCCGTCGTCACACGATCTGATGATCACGCACACAACGGCGATGTGAGATCCCGGGACGCAGAGTCCTGCCGCGTTTCCCGCGGGTTCGTGCATCCTCGCGATGGCGTTATAGCTGATGCTGAAGTGATGCCGCCATATCACAGAAAATATTCTGGACTCACTTGTGTGAGACAAACCTCAGGGCGCGTGCTTTGGCCTGATGATAAATTGGAACCCGCATAGGTTCTGAGAGCGCCATACTTGACCTCCTGCCCCTGTATCATTCGCATGTATTGACTCACTCATACTCCCCCCCTCCGTTCTTTCCCATCTTCATCATCAACTTAGGACTGAGCCAGCATAAACCAGGCCCCTTCTAAACCATGCCAGCCGCCAGCTCAAGAGGGCCGCCAGCCATTCTTGTCCCAATCCTCCTCATCCTCGTCCTTCTCCCCTCCTTCATAACCGCCTTTCTCCTCCCCACCTTGCCTTTCTCCTCCTCCTTCTTCCCCCCTTCTTCTATCCTGCAAAGCAGAAGACATTCCTCCACCGCATCCCCGTCGTTCTCACCTCTACACCCCCCTTTCCTACCCTTCCGTGCCGCCGCTGACGACAACAAGGACCAACCACCCACCCCCAAAGGCTTCGCCAAGAAGCAACCCAAAAAAGCAGCCCCGTCGTCCTCCCTTCCCTCCTCTTCCCCCCCCTCCTCCTCTTCAGAAGCAAACGAGCCTGACAACCCCCTCGCTGCCTCTCAAGCTTCCCTAGACGAGCTAGACCGACTGAGCGCGCGTCAAAAAAGGTCCTACTGGGAAATCCAAGCGGAAATGGAACGAGAGATGGACATGCGGGAAATCGCCGAGTACAAAGAAACTCAACGTCTGCTGGATGAGGGCATTGTGGGTAACTTGCCCGAGCAGATAAGCAATCGGATGCTCAAGAGGCTGTTACCCTTCACGTTCGTGCCTGTGTTGGGTGGCATAGCACTGTTTGGCTTCTTTCTGTACCTGGCCAAGAATACGGAGATCGACGTGCCACCCGCTTTTGTGGCCTTCTCGACGCAGGTGCCCTTCCTGGCGGCCTTGGCAGGCATTTCGTATTCGATCATGAGTACGAGCTGGGACCCCGAGGTGGGGAGGGAGGGAGGGAGGGAGGGAAGGAGGGAGGGAGGGGGAGAGAGAGCGTGTAAAATATGACGTAGCTGGAGATGTACTGTAGCACTCAGCCTTTAATCTTTCCCGTCTTTCTTCGTCCTTCACACTTCATCATGTAGGTTGAGGGCTCCTTCTGGGGTTTTACTGAGTTCAAGGCCAATGTCCTTAACCTCCTGGACTCATTACAAAAGACACGAAGGGAGGAGAGTGCGAAGAAAAAGCTGGAGAAGTACAGTGGCACCCAGGCACCAAACAGAGCGAAGCGAAGGGAACTGGATCGATTGACGAAGTAAACATTGGAGAAGGTGTGGTGGTGATGAGGGAGTGAAGACAGAAAGACGGAGAGTGGGAAGAAGAGGGTAATCAAAAGGGTAGTGGGTTCGAAAGGAAGAATGTAGGTGGAATGTGTGTGGTTGCAGGGGGAGGTTTTGTTGTCTTCCGCTTTTTCAAAATTTACAGAAAAGAAGCACAGATTTAATTATGTTGAAACAGGTTTGGTCTTCTGCTCTTTGCGCCCACTTTACCCCTTCGGGGGGTTCTTTCATCCTTCCTTCCTGAAGACAACGATAAAGATAAGGATAGAAACAGGAAATAGATGAAGCCTTCAAAGGAAACTATCACTTTAGCGCAGCACAATACCGTACGAAAACCTGCGCCCTAAGGCACTTGATCATTTTTTCATTGTCGACCTCCCCACCCCATCCACCTACGCAGCCCTCTTCTTTTCATCTCTTTTTGTGTAAAAAAAATGCGTCTTGCATTCGCAATCATACATCCAACGTACCTACCACCATAAAATTCAGTTCCACAATCTATATCTGTGTATGACGCGCACCTATTTTGTGTTTAGAAAAGGGTGTCATGGACCCAGAATTCTTTTTTTGCAAAAAAAAAAAAAAAAAACAGAAATGCTGATTTTATTCTCTCACACAGCTATGGCCACACCCACACACCTACGCACATGCAGATTGAGCTATTAAGACGAGGGGTTTACGCTTAGAGAGTCGTCCACGCTTTTGCATCGCTCTCCATACGCGCCTTGCTTCCCCCTCCCTCCCTCCCTTCCGTCACCTCCCTACCTAAAATGGCGGCGGAAGAAGAAAAGGACATCGCCGCACTATCCCACATCATCAACGGCAGTCCAGGCACTGACAATATCAACCCACCCACGCCCGAGGAGTCCGAGGCATTGGTGCAGATACTACAGGAAAAGCCTAGTCTGATTTCTAAACTCGCAGAGACCCTGTCACCTTGCCGCCATGCCGCCCCTAGCCCTGCACAACGAGAGGAAAAGGAAGCTTACATGCAACAATTGGAAAATGAAGGCAAAGTGCCTGAGGGAAAGGTTCTGATTCGACCCAAGGCGGGCTTTGTTATCAAGACGTTCAGGATGGTGATGGAAGGAGCAGAGAATGGGGGAGGGGAGAGAGACCGTGTGGCCGAGCCGAAGCATAAGACGAAAGTATTCGTTAACATCGTCTCTTCGGACAAGCTTGCTCGCCCCACTGCTACCGGGGATCCTTCTTCCGTAAAGGGAAAGGCAGGAAAAATGATCACGGTTCCAAACGTGGTGGGGCCATCACGCATGGAGGAAGACAATAAAGGCGCCTCAGTTCCTACAGTTGATTTCTGCGTGCATCCTTATGCGGTCCACCTGGCCTTATCTTCCTCTTCCTCGTCTTCTCCTTCTCTTCTTGGTGGAGGTGGAGAAGGAGGGGGGGGGGGAGGTAGAGGAAGAGGGTTCAAGGATTTGCTGGTGGAGATGGCCTTGGAGAGTGCGGTCAGGTTGTGGCAAGCGGAGGAGGATAGGAAGGAAGGGAGGGCGGGAGGGAAAACGGTTGACAAGAAAAGGATGAGGAGGAGGAGGATTGAAGTGGATGAACAGTACATAGTCTTGAAGGGCTGTAGATACAAGGTGGGGAAAGAGCCCTCGACGCTCGTCGTGGACTCGAAATCCTTGGCCTCCCTCTGTCCCTCCCTCTGTCCCTCCCTTTCTTCCTCCCTTCCTCCCTCCACGTCGCCCCCCCCTCCCATGATCCTTGCTCCGCCTAATAGCAGCGTTAGAGCAGCAACAGCAGCAGCAGAAGCAAAAGAAGCAAGGATCATTGAGCACTCAAGGAAAATGCAGACAAAAGCGGCGGGGGGGGGGGGCGAGGACGATGAGGAGGAGGAGACGAAGGATGAGGGCCTTCGCTCTCCTGTCTCTTCAGACCCCAGATGCACTATCTCTTCTTCCACCTCCCCTTCTTCCGTCGCTCCCTCCTCCGTTGCAGTCTACCCTCTCTCCGACGTCAAGATTGTGGAGCAGGGAGGAGGGAGGGAGGGAGGGAGGGAGGGCGTGGACCTGGCTGCAGTCATGGTGATGGATGCCCCAAACTCTCGTCTGCGCGCTCGTTCCTCTCGGCCTCATTCCCTATTGCTGAAGGTGGTCTTGCCAGAGGTAGGGAGGGAGGGAGGGAAGGAGGGAGGGTGGGTGGAGGAGGCATGGTCCGTGGCGGTTGCGGAGAAAGAGCTGCTGGTCGAGAGCCGGATTTTTGAAGAGAAGGAGGGAGGTAGGAAGGGATTTAGGGAGGGAGGGAGGAAGTACATGCAGAGGGTGAAGCTGCCTTACCCTGTTCGGACGGAGGAGGAGATGGGGGAGGAAGGGAGGGAGGAGGGGGTGATGATGGCGAGGGTGGTGGTGGAGGACGGAAGGAAGGGAGGGGCGGCAAGGCGATTGTTGGTAGTCAGACTGCTGGTGAAGAAAAAGGAAGATCAGGTGGTACAGTTTGATCAGCCGACGGTAGTATGGGAGGAAGGGAAGGAAGGAGGTAGGGAGGAGGAGAAGGAGGGAGGGAAGGAGGAGAAGGAGGAGGAAAGAGTAGAAGGAGGAGGAGGGAAGAATCATGAGCGATGGGTAGCACTGGCGCCGGAAAGTGGTATTGACCTCGCTAGTTTGAATATCCAAGGAGGAGAAGGCGGAGCGAAGGAGAGGGTTGATGACGAGAAGGGGGGTAAGCATCTCTCGATCCTCCCCGCTATGAAGGAGGTTGGTGAGAGACATGGCGGGCAATTGCAGCAGCAGCAGCAGCAACAACAGCAACACGGGGAGGAGGAGCAGCAGCGTCTACACCCACCTAATCGGCTGGACGGTAGAAGGGAGGATGGGGTACTACAACCGGACTATGAGATGACGGAGGAAGAGACACATTTCTCTCTCTTGTTTTCAGTCCCAGGCATCGATGTTTCCTCAGTCCAAGTCACTTGCAGCAGTTGCAGCAGCAGTAGCAGTGAAGGCACGATGAATGTTGTCTTCTCTTCTTCCTCTACCTCATCCTCCTCTTTTCCTCTCTCCTTGTCGACTGCCTGGTCTTTGTCCCTGGCCCTTCCCAAGCCCTTGGGCCTCTCGTCGGAATGTACCTGGCAGGTGTCCAGCGAGAACATGTGGCTGAGGGTGCCTAAAAGGGCCACGGGAAGAGCGGAAATGATGCAGAAAAAGCCACTATTGACGAGCCCGCACATATTCGCGATGTGTGAGTAGAAGCAGGGAAACGAGGAGGAGGGAAGGGAGTGGGGGGAGGGAGGGGAGGGGAGGTAATTGAAGGCTCTGCGTTGGATTAGAATCGAATGGGGGAGACTACGAAGGTAAAGAAGAAGAACTGTACCATGGTCAAACGAAGTCGATCTGCTTGTCCCTGGTTTGTGTGTCCTTGAGTTCGGGGGTGCGAATAAACGAAGTGCATGGGCCGGCAAGCTCAAGGAGCGTCATGCGCACGCCAACTGCTACCCTCACCCCCATTATCCAAATACGTTTCCTCATGCAGGCACACAATGACCTTAGCGACAAGAAGAAGAATAGTTCACTGCTCTGGCGGGGCGCCATTTTTATTGCTGTCGCTTTTCCTGTGTGTCGCAAAGGCCTTCATCCTTCCTGTCTCGATATTGCCCCATCGACTGCCACACACGCCTTGTGCACTCCTGCAGCAATCCGTTCTATCCAGATCAGCATCACCTGCAGCCTTATCCACGCCAAAGAGCAAGATGAAAAGCATTTCTCGCCATGCCGTGTCTGACAATTACGATGCAGGAGGCCACAGGTAAATTGTCACTCCCTCCCTCCCTCCCTCCTTGCATCCTTAATTGCCCTCCCCTTTTTCCTTCCCATAAACCTAATCCCGTCAAGTAGGCCAACTATTCTTAGCTCCTTCTCCAGCTCTTTCCGCGTATATCCCCGTATCTTTGCGTCAATCTTATTCTCTCTTCCCACACATTCCTCTCTCCTTCCATCCCTCCTCATACTCTCCTGACACCCGGTTTTCGCAGCAGCAGCAGCACTAGCAGCCAAGACAAGCTTAAAGCCCACGGCCATCATATAACTTTGGACTACACGTCCTTTTTCGTCGATGCTCGCGACGGCGCCGCCCTGACCATGTCCCTCATCCGTGCCGCGGTCAAGGAGGCGGGGGTCCGTGAAGTGCATTCACACATGGAGGTGTTGGGGGAGGATGGATTGAGTCCTCCGGGTTTCACAGGTGTGCGGAGAAGGAGAAAGAAAGGGAGGGAGGGAAGGGGGGGGGGGAGGGAGGGAAAGAGGGCGGGAAGCAGTTCTGGTCGGGGATGGCTCAGCACTTTCATCATAAATATCTCATCCCATCCTCCCTCCCTCCCTCCTTCCCTCCCTCCAGGCATCTGTCTCATCGACGAAAGCCATGTGTCCGCACATTGCTATTCCGAACGAGGCTGGCTAGCTCTGGACGTCTTCACCTGTGGCAAGACTGATCCTGCTGTAATCGCGGGAAACCTACACAAACGACTGACGGCCGCCGTACCCGGATTACGGATGATTAGGGGGATGAATTTGGATAGATTCTTGCACGTGGATATGGATATGGAAGGGGAAGGGGGAGGTAGGAGGGAGGAAGGGGAGGGAGGGCCGTTGGTTTTGGACCGGTGGATGGCAGTGGAGGATGAGACGAGTTATTACAATAATGCGGATAAACACCGATGGGGGAGGCAGGGAGGAGAGGCAGGGGGGGGAAGGTTTGCAGAGGAGGGGAGGGAGGAAGGGGAGGAGGAGCAGAAGGACGGGAGGATGACGAGGGAAAAGAAGGAGGAGAAGGAAGGGATTGATCGATGAAGGAGGGATAGACAGACACGGAAGGCGTGACCGACGGGACGAGATCGGGCAGCAACTAGTAAATTTAGTAGTACAATCGTTTCCTACTCGTTGAGGGGTGCGGACGACAAGGTGCTTGGGAGCGCAGGGGAAGGTGTGAGAGAGGAAAGAAAGGAGGTTAAAGAAAGCGAGGATGTATGAGAGTGACGGGAAAAGCGAGTATTAAAGTGAGGAAGTCAGAGTGACAGAGAGAGAGTGTGTGAATGAGTGAGAGAAGAATTTGGGGGGGGGGGGGGGAGATAAAGGGAGAAAGAACGAACAAAATAACAGGTAAAGCGAATCAAGAAAGTTATCACGGCACCACAAACACACACTCACAAATAAAACCGAGTGAAACGTAGGGAAAGAAAGAAGCACCGACAGCAGCAAAGACAAGTCCAGTGACAAGGCACGTGACTGGCCACTCCCTGGGCGTGGGTGTACCACGGGGCATGCTGTAGATTATGTTCGGCCGATGAGTCAACTCATAGGGTTGGGCTGTTCCTGAGTTGTTTCGTTTTTCCTCAGGGGAATAAGTTGGCCCATGTGGACGTGGATCGTTCGAGGGGCTGCTGCTGTCACCTTGCACGCTCCTCCCTCCCTCCCTCCCTCTCTTCCTTCCATCCCCCCCCCCCCCCTTTGCGTTCAAACAATCAGCTTTTTTGATGATTCTAAATTCCCATGGCTGCTGTTGCTGCCGCTGCTGCTTCTACTTGTGCTGTTGCAACTGCTGCTGTCATTGCAGCTGGCGGTGTAGTTTTTGTTGTTGTCGTAGGGGTAGTAGAAGAGCACCTGGTGCTGCTGCTGCTGCTTCCACTACTCTTTTTGTTACTGCTACTGCTGCTGCTGCTTCCACTACTCTTTTTGTTACTGCTACTGCTGCTGCTGCTGACTCAGCAAAAAGTGCATCAAAATCCCTCCCGTCACACTCACGTTCAACGAGTCCACCTCTCCCCCGCCCTCCCCCCCGCCCTCGATCCTGACTTGGATATCGCAGGCCCGGGCCACGTTCGTTCGTACGCCGTGTCCCTCGTTTCCGAGCACTAATACCGTGGGCTTGGCGATCTTTACCTGAGGGGGGGAGGAACGGAGGGAGGGACGGAGGGAGGGAGGATGTGTTGAGATGATCCCTGGAGTAAGGAAAGAAAGGAAAAGAAGATAAAGGGCGGGAGGGAAGAAGGGAGGGGGGGAGGGAAGAAGCGAGGCAGGGTTGCGTTCTCCATCCTTACCTGTGATAGAGGGAGTGAGGCCGGCTCGAGGGAAGTACCCATTATGGCAAAACCTTCCTCCTTGCACTGGTCCAAAAACCGCACCATGTTCTTAACTGAAGGAGGGAGGGAGGGAGGGAGGGGGTGAGAGATAAGTCTTCTTATAATGGCAAATGAGATCAATCGTAAAGCAAGAGGGGGAAGCGAGGAGAAAGGTAGGACGGAGGGAGGGAGGGAGGGAGGGTGGGATCGCCATCACCATACCTGCATACACCGGCATGAGCTCTAGCGCTCCCGCGCTGGCTTTACTCACAGCAGGGGAGAGAGCGGCACTGTTTTTCGCACACACCACCACGCCCTTCATCCCGAGGTAATAGGCGCTTCTCAACAAGGCCCCGAAATTCTGGGGGTCCCAAACCTCGTCCAAGGCGAGCCAATGCTCTTGCTGCTGCTGGTGATGAGGATGAGAGAGATGTTTGTCGTGCTGCTGCTGTTGCTGCTGCTGCTGCCGCGGCTGGTCTTGCGGTTGGTCGGCGTTGATAGCGGCAAGAGGAGGAGGAGGTGTAGCGAGGGAGGGAGGGAGGGAGCGAGGGAGGGCATCGATGTCGATATAGTCCAGGGGCTTCGCACGGAGAACGAATCCCTGGTGCTGAGGGAGGGAGGGAGCGAGAGAGGGGGGGAGGAAGGGACGGAGAAAGGGTGGTCAACGGGGGCGAATATTGACATTTAAATCATCACCAGAAACAAGAAGCCAAATCGACGTCCCCTCCCTCCCTTCCTTCCTCTCTCCCTCCCTTCCTCACCGGCCGGTTGTCTGCCAGCATGTTCAGATGGTGCTTGTCCGTCACCGTCTTCTTCACCCCTCCCTCCTCCCCTCCCTCCCATGTCAAGATCCTCTGCACGGCCGCCTTGTCTTTCTTGTCCTTTAGAGTCATCCCTTCTTGGATGTACAGCTCCTCAACCTCCCTCCTTCCCGACCTCAGCGCCGCCAGCACCACGTTAACGCCGTACAGGTAATCATACCCCTCCATCACCCTGGGGCCGCCCGCTCGACTCACTCCCGCCTCCCTCCCGTCTTCCTCCCCGTCCTTCTCCTCGTACCCACTGCTTTCAGAACCATCCCATCCACCCCTCAAGTCCCCCTCCATCCCTTCCTCGTCCTTGTCCGCCATCCTGTCATCCGGGTCGAAGGTATCATAAGTCCAGGCCACAGGAGGGGGAGGCCGACGGGACGCTACAGGGCGGGAAGAACGGGAAGTGTCGCGACGAGGAGGACCTCGACTTTCTACGCCGCGGTAACCTCCTCCTCCTCTTTCCCCCCCTCCCTCCCTTCTCCCTCCTCTGCCTCGATCAGCGTAACTACCTCCTCCTCCGCCTCCTCGTCGTTCCGCATACCCTCCTCCTCCCCCTCCCCCTCCTCCTGCCCCCCTCCCTCCTTGGTCAGAGTACCCCATCCGCCGCTCACCTATCCCTCTACCACCTTCTCCACTCCTTCTGTCTGCATAATCTCCTTCTCCTCCTCCTCCTCCTCCTCCTCTTCTTCCTCCTCGCTCCGATGACCTTCCCCCGCCCCCCATATCGCCACTCCTGTCTTTATCCCGCCCTCCACTCCTTCCTCCGCCTTCATTACCGCCGCCAGCACGATATGGCGACCTTCCTCCGCCCCTCCCTTCTCCTCCTGCACCTCCCCGTCCTCTGTCCCTCCCTCCTCCTCGACGTCCGGCGTACCCTCCATCAGACGGGGCCGACGAGAAGGCTACTACCAACGAGGGCTGTCGCAAGCGCCGTACCACAGGTTTGACCACGTGAAGGAGACGGGAAGACGACGAGGACGGAGGGGAGAGGAGGAAAGCGTGTGCAAACATGATGGTGGATGTGGTGAAGAAGAGGAGTAGGGGGAGGAGGAGAAGGGTGGAGCTGCTGCTTGAGCGGCTCGTGCGGCTGCGGCAGAGCAGAAGAGGCATTGATTGCCCCACTCTAGATCTTGGGGCCTGCCTGTTGTCGATTGTGGTTGATGCAAGCGTACGTAAGAATGAGAAGGGTGGTTGTGTATTTAGACACAGAATGGGCAAAGGCAACATCAACTAAGGCCTTGGGATGTTGGCCATGCGACGGGAGCAGAGAACGGGGGGGGGGGTGCGTCGTGCGATGATGAGGCCCATCAGGAAGCTTCTGTGAATCAGGATGGAAGCCTCTGTGGTTGACACCACCTTACGTCTCCCTGGGCCACTGAATCTATGCTCTACCGACGATAACCACTTGATTTCTGTTGGATTGGGACGTGAGGGCATGTGGGAGTCGTAGATGAGGCAGTGCACTGGCTATTTTGACCTCCCCCCTTTCCTTACCTATACCTTCTTTTTGCGTCGTTCTTTGAAGCCCAAAAATAAATGGCCAAGCTCTTAAGGGTTGTTGCACACACGCGGTACGCTAAACATTAGCCATCTCTTGTTCGGGGGATAAATGCAGGCACGAACGTTGCTGATTTCGAACAATTGCCGCAACTTTCGACATCATCACCATGTCACTGCATACCCCACCTGGTGTTTCGTTTTCCCTCTCTGCGCCCACAAACCCCCTTGAGACCGGTATGTTGGATTATAGTTGAACTATAATTCCTCTTACATCGATCACAGGCGTAATTATCAAGATGGTCTCCGCTCTCTCCTCGTCATCTTCCTTTTCCTTCCACACCTCTTCGGCCAGAAATCCTCCTGCTCCTTGTTCGTCTTCTATTTCCTCCCCTCCTTCCGCCATCTCCAAAATGGAACTCGTCGGTGGCGGATGCTTCATTCCTCTTTTCTCGCACGCCGGCGTCGACGAGTTGATCGGACAAACTATCGTCTCCTTTCTCACAGTAAAAGGCGCGTTGAACACGTCTAGTACCTGCCGGGCTGCTGCTCAGTTTTCCGTGGGCGATTGTGCAATGCTTCGTGGAATGACGTTTAAATATCTAGAGTAAGGATAGAGGAAGGAAGAGATGATAAGAAGGATCGAGGGAGGGGGGGCACTCATCGTTCTCGGGTCTGTTTTTTCAGAAGTATGTGCCGCGATTGACTCATCCCTTCCTCCCTCTTCCTCCCTTACCCCAACTCCAGTCTCGTCTACCCGCAAATCCCTCGTTTCACCTCCCTCCGTGTCCTCTGCCTCTCCAACAACCCCCTGGGGGATCAAGGCGCTCATCTCCTCGCCAACGCCCTGATCACTCTCGCCGGCAAGCAGCCCTCTCTCCCTTCCTCCCTCCCTCATTCTTCCTCCTCCTCCTCCTCGTCATCCCGTTTCGAGAAGGTGCACACCAGCAAGTACAAATACGATCCTACCGACATCCTAATTCCCTCCTCCTCCTCCTTCTCCTCTTCCTCCTCCTCCGCTCCCTTTTCCTCTTCTTCTTCCCGCCTTGAACACCTCCACCTCTCCAACACCCGCATCGGTCCTTCGGGCATCCTCTCCCTTCTCCGCGCCTTCGCTTTGGGCACCTGCGATTCCCTTCTCAGCCTAGACTTATCTCAGAATAAATTGTACTCGCAGAGCGTCGTTGCGTTGGCAGGTGTGTTGACGGGGGAGGAAGGGGAGGAAGGAAGGGAGATCAATAACTATTTACAGCTGCAGCAGCAGCAGATCGGGGAGGGAGGGAGGGAGGGAGGGTTTGGACGTCACGATTGGCCTTTACCTCGCCTGCAGTGTCTCCAATTGGCGAACGTGTGGGCGTCGTCCACAGGGGCCGCTGCTCTTGCCGCTGCCTTCTCTCGCGGTGCTTGCCCCTCCCTCCTCGCCTTGGACCTGAGCTACAACGACTTGTACAGGTAGGAGGGGCAGCGATAACGCTCATGTACATATGTATCTATATGTATATAATAACGAGTGCCTTCACTTGCATGGGTGCATGCATGAATCAATGAGGTAGAAAACACACGCAAAAGAAGCTTAAATGGACATGGAGACCTAGAACCTGACCCACCCCAACCCCTTGACCCTCCCCCTGCCCTCTCCTCCCTCTTCCCACCCTTATCCTCCCTGCTCTACCGCAGTTCTGGCGCTCGGGCCCTTCTCTCCTCCTTCGCTTCGGGCGCCTGCTCCATGATGCGAAGTCTCAATCTCGCCGGAAATAAACTGGGCCTGGAGGGAGCGTGGGAGATAGCAAGGGCGTTTGCAGGAGGGTGGGGTCAGGAATTGAGGCATTTAACGCTCGCCAGTAACGGTCTCGGATCAGGAGGCGTCGAGGCGTTGATGGAGGCGGTGAGAGGAGGGGGGGGGAGGGGGGAAGAAGGGGGTAATGGGGAGAAGCCTTTTGTGTACTATCATGTGAGGGAGGGAGGGTTGTCCCTCTGGCAGCAGCAGCAGCGGCAGCCGCGGCATGACTTCGCCTCAGCCTCCTACCTTACCTCGGCCTCCCTCCCGTCGTCCCCCTCAACCACGTCATCGTCCTCCACTTGCTCCCTCCCACCCTCCCCCCTGGAGAAACTACAGCATCTCGACCTATTTCTGAACCACGCCGGCGATGAGGGGGCGTGTGAACTTGCCGCTTCCCTCGCACATGGCCTCCTTCCCTCCCTCATATTCCTTGACCTGGCCGCCAATCGTATCAGCCAGGAAGGGGTGGGGGGGCTGGTGAGTGTCCTTGAGGAGGGAGGAGGGAGGGGGGGAGGGAGGGAGGGGGGTTCGAAGGGGGGGAGAGAGAGCATGAGTGTGAATTTGGCGTTCAACTTGTTGCCGTGGGAGAAAGAGAGTTATGCGCATGCCATGCCGCGGGGGGTTACCTTGTAAGGGGAGGGAGGTAGGGAGTAGAGAGTACGAGACGATGCGATTACATAAAGGCTGAGAGTCCTGCCCTTCGAGGTGTGACAGTCTGCACAGTACAGCGTCGGCCTGCTTAGGCATGCGTCATAAAAATCGCTCCCGGATGCCCCGGGGGTGAAGTCTAAAGAAACAAGTCCACTTAATTCCCTTCCCAGTCGTGTTACGCTTAAGGCCCCCCAATCGTGTCACTTTTTCCCACTCCCCACGAGTCTTGTCCTCCCTGTAATCCACGGCGTGGCGTGTGCCCTTACATTTTCAACGCGGGTGGCGGTACATCTCCGCGTGGCAGAAAATGCAGCGAAAAGTAAGTATCGATAATAATAACAATAGAAGGAGAAAAAGAAATACAATGATAAACGGTTAGACGCCCATTTCGTTCTGAAGTGGAAGAAACCGCCACGTCCCTGCTTCACCCCGTCTTTGGATCCTTGTATCAGTTTCTCCTCTTTGTTGCTTGCGATGCTACTTCTGTAGGTGTGCGCATTCTTATCCCATGTGCGTGCATTACCCTACGCAAGCCCTGCGGCCAGGGCATCCGCGAGCAAGGCATATCGCCGAACCTCAGCAGCGGCAGTAGACATGGGCCTTGTCCGCCACCTTCCCCCCCCCCCCCCTTCGCCCCTCGATCGTGTTTTGTTGCAGGCAAAAAGAATCGTGTGGAGACCTTGGGCTTTGTCACCCTCAGTGCACTACACTCCTCCTCCCCCATAATGCAGCCCACACCGTGCAGTGCCCTTGCCTGTCTGACCGCGCGTCGAGCGTGTGTCTGATCGTGGGTGTGGGGTGCATAACCGCCTCGCTCCGCACCATCATCAGTCATCAAGGCACACCTCCGGCGCACACCCACTCCCTCCCCCATGCAGGGTGATTACCCGCTTGCGCCGACGCATGTCCTGCACCCTTGACATGGAGCCAGTGCTTGGCCCCAGAGTGTGTAGGTGTGGGACCCGGCCCTTCCCAAGGAGTTGTGGCCGCCTACATCTACCACCCCCGTTTCACACCCTGAGCCCACCTTCCGCAAACCATCCTGGACCTTCACATGACCGCACCTTTCACCCGCCCCAACCACAACTACACAGTACAAAACCCTCAAACTACCCCCACCCATCAGCAGCAACCATGGAAAACGAAACCGGTGGCGTTGACACAGCCAACATGAGCATGCCCGAGGCAGTGTACTCTCCTGATGCGCAGGTTAGAACACAGCGAAACTCCCTTTTTCTCCATTCATCCCTCCGCCCCTCTTCATGTCCCACCGCCTTCCATGCATGTAACTCGCCAGCCGTCCTCTTTGAAAAGACCCCTTGTCTGTGGCCCAGCCTACACCCCCTCCCTCCCTCCCTCACCACCACGCTTCTTCATACATACACTCAGATCGAGCTGAGCGAGAATGGTGAGCGTCGTAAGGTCGCCCTTTTGACGGGTGTGACAGGCCAGGACGGCTCCTACCTGTGTGAGTTCCTTTTGGAAAAGGGCTACATCGTCCACGGGGTAAGTGAAGAGGACGGAGGACTTGGATGGCTTCCACCCGTTTTTCGCTTGTTTGATTCAATCCCCCTCCCTCCCTCAGGTCATCCGCCGCTCGTCCACGTTCAACACGCACCGCATCGAGCATTTGTACAAGGACCGACACGCTGCGGGTGTACGCTTCTTTCTTCATTATGGAGACTTGACCGACTCCACCAACCTCACCCAAGTACGGCCTCCCCTCCCTCCCTCCCTCTCTCGCTCTCTTTCTTCTTGCCTCCTGTCCTTCCTGCTCATTTCCACACCCGCCTTCTCCTCGGGCGTGATGTGCCGTAGAAACCCCTTGCCTTCCCAGCGTCACCCTCCCTCTCTCCCCGTCGTCCTTCAACCTCTCAAACACACTCATCCCCTCCCTCCCTCCCTCCCTCCCTACGCAGCTCATCTCCCAGATTCGCCCCGACGAGATCTACAACCTGGGCGCCATGTCCCACGTCAAGGTGTCCTTCCAAATGTCCGAGTACACGGCCGATGTCGACGGGTACGTCCCTTCCTCCCTCCCTCCCCGTCTACGAGACACTTACCCTCCCCCCCCTTCCCTCTCACCCCAGCATCGGCGCCCTCCGCCTCCTCAACGCCGTGCGTGCCTGCGGCCTCGAAAAAACTACTCGGCTTTATCAAGCGTCCACTTCGGAGCTCTACGGCAAGGTGCAGGAGGTGCCCCAATCCGAGACTACCCCCTTCTATCCGCGCTCCCCTTATGGCGTGGCCAAGCAGGTACGCAGGAAGGAGGCTTCCTCTCCCTCCTTCCCTCCTTTCTTGTCGTATAATCAGCCCATCCAGGACGGTCATCTAATAGATCCCTTTCCCTCCCTCCGTCAGTACGCGTACTGGATCCTGGTGAACTACCGAGAGGCCTACAACATGTTCCTCGTCAACGGCATCCTCTTCAACCACGAGTCGCCCCGACGAGGCCCTACCTTTGTCACCCGGAAGATCACGCGTGCCGTTGCCCGCATCCACAAGGGCCTGCAGAAAACTCTGTACCTTGGTCAGTAGGAGTTGCCCTCCCTCCCTCGTGTCCCTCCTTCCCTCTCCCATCGTGCGTTGGACGCCGTGCAACAATATTGACCCTTCCCCCCCTCCCTCCCTCATGGCAGGCAACCTGGACGCCCAGCGAGACTGGGGCCACGCCCGTGACTACATCCGCGGCATGTGGATGATGCTCCAGCACGACACGCCTGACGACTTTGTCCTGGCCACGGGCGAGTGCCACGCTGTGCGGGAATTTGTCGAAAAGGCCTTCAATCACGTCGGGTACGTCCCTCCCTCCCTCCCCCCCTCCTTTCTTCCGGGTACTTGGATATATTGTCCATATCCTCGGCACATGCCTGTATCCTTCTCACCGTTTCCTCCCCCCCCCCCTTCAGGATGGAGATCGAGTGGAAGGGGGAGAAAGGTTCTGTTCATGAAATCGGCTATAACAAGGCCGACCCAGAGGTACGTCCTCCTTCCCTCCCTCCCTTCCTCCTGTCCAAGCTCACAGACGTACCCCCTCGACACTTCACTTACCCCTCCTTCCGTCCCTCCCTCCAGCACGCTCTGGTCAAGGTTGATCCCCAGTACTTCCGACCTACGGAGGTCGAGCTGCTCCTCGGCGACCCCGCTAAGGCCAAGAAAGTAATCGGGTACGTCCCTCCCTCCCTCCCTCCCTCCCCTCCTCTCTATCTACCCTTCTTCCCACCTCCTCCCCCAAAGACCCTTCTCATCCATCTCTCCCTCTCGTCCAACGCCGCACAGGTGGGAGTGCGAGGTATCGTTTGACGACCTGGTCAAGGAGATGGTGGAGGCCGACATCGCCCTGGTGGAATCAGGAGATATGACGTCGTAAAATCAGGAGGAGTAGGAAGCAAGGGATGGAGGGACAGGGTGCAAGGAAAGCTTTATGAATGGAGGGGGCAAGATGCTTCGTGGGAAGGCGGGCATGTGGAGGAGTTCGTTCATTTGATAACGTAGAGGGATAGAGATAATAGGAGAATATGGTGGAGAGAATGAGGAGGGGGATGGGACGCCCGGAATCGTGTTATTTCACCTGTAGGCATGCATGGGTGGACGGCGAAGGAGGGAGGCTATTCCCAGGTGGAAAAAGGGGTTAGGCGTGAATGGTAGTGTCAGCTGACAGACGAAATCAAGGACGATGGAAAGCGCTGCCCTCGGCCAACAAATGTCATCACGACGATCTTACAATAGGGAAGGGGATATGGCGCGAATGGGCGACGGGGACGAAGAGGAAGGAGAGGAGGAGGAAGGGGGAGGATGTTTGCATATATCTTCAAGACACAACAAATATATTTTTATTTAATTTTCTCCCTCTCTCCCCCCTCCCTTGGACGACATCAGTATTGGAGAGAAAGGGAGGGAAGGAAACCCTTCCGGGTAGGTGTTCTGAGACCCTCTCACTTCAGCGAGCGAGTGTCTCCATGCCCACCACACCTGACGGATGGCAAGAGCACCCATGCACCAGTGAGGGGGAGACAACAGCGAGTCAGGACACGCCGGGGGGCATTCACAATGAGAGAAAGAGAGACCCAAAGTCAGTTCCGTCGAAGAAAAAGCATTCCAAAATTATTCGTTCCCCGTTCTTTCCTTTACTCTTCCCCTCTCAATCTTGCCGGAGCCCGAACAAGGGAAGAGGAGCCCCTTCATCCATACCAACCACCGCAATCCTCTTTTGTCTTCTCACTCCTCGCCTTTCAGGCATATTTTATGCATCCATTCATTTACCCTGACTGTTGGATATTCTTTCTCCTTCCTCTTCTGACACGGATCATCCTCGCCTTTTCTTCATCTCTTCATCCTCGCATTGTTATTCGTATTGTTGGTGGTGGTGGTGAGAGGAGGGAGATGGCTCGAGTTTCGGCTAACGCTTTTTCAAAGGCAAGATTGTTGTGGCGGGCTTTCCTGCCATGCTAGCTTTCCATCTGTGACGGGGAAAGGAGAGAGGGATTGTGAGCGCATGAAGGCGGTTGGTTAGGTAACAACGCGGGGGAGAGAAGGGGGCATTGTGGGGCAGATCCCACGAGTGCACGTACTGCTTTTCGATCTTCAACCTGTTTTCTTTGCGAGCGGTCGCGCGTTCCTTCTGTAAGTTTATGTATGTTGATAGTGGGTTTGTATGAGTGTTTTGGTCTGGCTGGCCTAACGCAGGCGTGGGATGGGTAGGTACGAGGGAGGGAGGAGCAAGGGAAGGGAGACGAGAGAGTTTATAATACTCACAAATTCTGCCTCATATGCACGCTTTTCTGCGGCGCGGGTACGAGACTGTGCAGAGCCCATTTTATCGAGTGGCTGTGTGTGCTGTGGATGGTTTGGGTACCGTGGTATGCGTGCAAGTCGGGAGAGGGAGGAGAGCAGGAAGGAAGTGTGGAAAACGTTGTGGATTTGAAAATGGACCGTCATCAGCTGGGGAGGTTGTTTTGGGAGGGCTGAACCAAGCAAGACAGAAAAATATAATGATTTTATTTCTTGAATTACTTTATCATACTTTGTTATGTTTGATCTCGTCTGTACAGCGGTCGGCTGGATGGGCCGCTGTCCCCTTCACCCGCCTTCTTTCTCCTTCGCTGTTGCTCCCTTTCATCAAGTCATACACACACTGTCCGCGCGTCCTTCAAGGCCACGCACACTTAAATTTGCCAAATTTACATTTTGTTGCTGCTCATGCCTTTTAATAGAGCTTCATATGAACGTCACATTATAACAGCCGCTTCGCTCCCCTTTCCCTCCATCGATTCCATTAGAGCCACGAAGTCAAGAGGGGATCTTAAATCCTCACCATCCTTTGTCCTTCTCCACGCCAGGGAGGACACTCAGCCACCACCGTCAAATCGCCACCCTTCCCTTCCTCCCTCTCTCCTCTATTTCCCCTCCCTGCTCCTCTACCAAAGGCTGTGACTTACTATCTCTCCTTCCTGTCAAGCCGTAAGAGGCCGTTCCTCCTCTTCCTCCCCCTCCTCCAGCCACCATGCCCTCCATCCCTTCCTCCCCCTCCCCTGCCCCCCTTCCCTGCACTACCTCCTCCTCCTCATTTCCCCTCTTCTTTTCGTTCTCCTTTCCCGCCTTCCTCTCCCTCTCCCTCTCCCTCCCCCACACCGTTCCGATCAGCCCCAGCACCACCAACACTCCTCCGCCCGCCTCGCCCCCCGTGACCTTGTCCCCCAAAAAGACGAAAGACAGAAGTGCGGTCCCCAACGGCTGCAGCGTTGAATAAATTGAGATCACTGCGGGGACCACCACCGTCCCTGCCCAGCTGTACGCATTATAGTTAAAAGCTGTTCCGAATATGGCGGCATAGGCAAGAGCAAGCCAGGGGGCGAGGGAAGACGAGAGGGCGTAAGCGGAGGCGGGGAGGGACTTGGAAAGGCAAATGAGGAGGGTGAGAATGGAGCCAATGCTGTAGTACCAGGCCGTCACGATGGTGGGGTGGTAGAAGAGAAGGGCTTTTTTTTGAAAGACCAGGAGGGAGGCCATGGAGAGGCATTGAAGGATGACGATGACGTTTCCGGCAATAAAGTCCGCTTGGCTCGCTTTCTCGCCTGTTCCGGGTATGGGTGAGTGGACTACTTCCACGACCACTGCGCCCGCAACGGCGGCTAGGAGGCCCAGGGTCTTGATGGGGGTGAGTTTTTCCATGCGGAAGAGGACGGAGAGCATCATGGTGAAGACTGGGATGGACGGTTGTAATACCGAGAAATTAGTCGGCGAGATGAGGGTGAGTGATTGCACTGCACCCAGGACGTTCCCAGCGGAAAAGAGACCCATGGCAAGAAAACGTGGGACATGCTCCTTTTTTAGGTGCCAGCTGGAGGGAGGAGGAGAGGGAAGGAATGGAGGGAGGGGGGGGGAGAAGGGGGGTAGGAGTGATGAGTAACACGAGTTAAACATTGCGGCATGACGGAAGACAATTGTCACCACCACTACCACGATTCAAGCACGCGGTCCTCGCCCTCCATTTCCCACCCTCTACATACTTGTGCTTCCCCTTCCATACGGCCATGCTGGCGCACATCGCCATCAACGCCGATGCACTCAGCTCCCGATACAGTGCAAAGACCAACGGGTCAACACCCTTGGTTTTGAGGGCGCTTGAGGTCAACACGTGGTAACCCGAGAAAATGAATTGCACCAGCACTAACAATGGATGCACACAGCAGGCGTTGGTAAAGCAACCTTTACTCTTGCTATCCACATCAGCATCACTAGTGACAGTGCTGGGCGTGCTTGCATCTCCGCTGGTCTCCCCGTTGCCGCCTCCAGAGGCAGAAATGGACATGGAGGCGGCCTTGCCGGCGGGCGTCATGCCATCCTCCAAAAGTGTTATCGATTCATCCATGGCCTTTTGATGGTCTTACTGATTGTATCCCTTGTTGGTGCCAGACCGAGACGGGGAGAAAGAGGATGCTTCGTGCCGCAGGAGGCGGTTTTGGGGCGTAGATGCCAAGGAGTGGAGCACAACAAAATGTGGACGGCTCCTGTGGCTGTGGGGCGGAAACGATTGATCAGTATTATA
>Ga0160420_100367_pt1 | contig 20972 bp, 20 predicted proteins | sample CelAP2metagpilot_FD_108197 | JGI IMG/M metagenome (GOLD analysis project Ga0160420, IMG submission 108197) | Phycosphere-associated microbial communities from algal ponds in Kailua-Kona, Hawaii, USA - Cellana AP2-5-5 metagenome pilot | ecosystem: Engineered > Artificial ecosystem > Aquaculture >... | reverse complement strand
GTTGTTGTTGTTGTTGTTGTTGTTGTTGTTGTTGTTGTTGTTGTTGTTGTTGTTGTTGTTGTTGTTGTTGTTGTTGTTGTTGTTGTTGTTGTTGTTGCTGCTGCTGCTGCTGAAGAAGGGGCAACGGCTTGCGTGCGTCTGCCAGGGCTCGTAAAAGGTTATGCACAAAAGTGCAATACGAGCCACAAGTCCTATCCTTGACTCCACGCTCTCGGAGCCAGGCCCGGTAATCTTTCTTTAGCTCCATGTCCCATACCTTGTTTTCGTTCTTCCCCCCCCCCCCTCCACCCCCGCCTTCCCCACTCCTCCTAGCCCCTCCACCACCACCCACACCCAAAGGAAAAGATGGTGGCTTATCATCCCTATGCTCGATGAGTCCCCCATCTCCATTCCCGATTATCACTCCTCCATTTCCGTCAAGACTGCTCTCGACAGCGCCTCCACCGCTGCTGGCCAATTGCTGGTGCAGGTTCATCACGTCGTTGCCTCCTCCCCCTGCCATAACAAAAGGAACGTCGGACAACCCCAAAAATTCCTTCAAAAGGCGCCAATGGCTCCGACGGTCGTCTTGCGCCACCAAACGCTCAGCCTCGTCAAAGTTATGCTCGACCAACCGGCGAATTTGGTCCCGGTTCAAGTCGCCGTGCATGTTTTTGCCCGTCACCAGAGCCCGAAAGAGTGTCTCGAGGCGCCAGCAATAGCTATGAATAGAGGCCTTGGACAGGCTCTTTTTCGATTGCAGGTAGCTGACATACTCATCACGTGTGGTCAAGGACCAGACGCCCGTGTCGCTTATGCCTCGAGCCCTGGCCATTATGGTGGAGTTATTGAATGCAAATAGGATGCTCGAGGCCTCGGATGATGATATTGCTAGTGCTGCTGCTGCTCCGCCGTCAGATAAGACCACAGATCAACGAAGCACCACACTCGGTGAGATGCGTGTGCCCGTGTAAGCAAATTAACGACTGGCCTCCCCTTGCCACAGGTAGCTCAAGCACGGCCACAACACAAAGTGAAGCAGGGCTCTTCAATGAATCGTGCAGTAATCGTGATCGTGCTACCCTTTTAAAAGCGGCTTTGACCGAAATCCTTATTGATTGCCGCCTGTGAATGTGAAAAACATAGAGCCGTGTCAGACTATGGTTATGGTGCCATGGTTGGTGGGCTTTGTGATATAAGAGTGAAAAAATATAAGAGTGGAAGGTGAAAGGCGATCGGGGAAATGCTAGATACGAGCACAGAGGAAACGACAACCTCCCCGCTCGCTCCTTCCCACTCTTACGTACACTGCCACATATCACACAACGCCCTACATCATACCAATCAGTGGAATCTACCCACGACATTGTCAGGGAGCGTATCACCGACTTGATCCGTATGCTGCTCGTCCACAATGCTCGTCTGTGGCAATGGGACGACGACTCAGCCGCATCCTCGTCCTCGTCCTCTCTCTCGTCCTCATCAGGACGTCTTACCCAGCCCGAGGCAGGGTGGTGCCTCATCGACACGACAAAAGGCATATTCGATGCAGTGGGTTGTGTAGCAGACGACGACGAAGAGCATGCGGCCTACAAGGCTGCGCAAGCCAAGGCGACCCGCACGATTGACATGAACATGAAATGCGCCGAAGGCAGCATTATTCTACCGGGTCTAATCGACGCGCACATTCACGTCGGTTACATGGGTGAGGCGCAAGAATACCTGCAACTTTCTGGCTGTCGCACCTTGTCAGAGCTGGGTGCGGCCGTGGCGGCCTACGGCAAGATGCATCCAAGCAAATCGTGGGTTGTGGGAGTAGGTTGGGACCAATCAGCCTGGGGTGGAGATTATCCCTCGCGGCAGGACTTGGACGAAGCCATGGGTGACGATAAGCGGCCTGTCGTATTGTACCGTGCTTGTTGGCACATAGTCGTGGCCAATACGGCTGCTTTGGAAGTAAGTGGGATATCGCTGATTCCCGCGAAGAAGGTGGGTTAGGGGGAAATGCAAGGGAATTCAGGACACGTTTGTATGCTTTCCGATTTTATTAGTGGGTGGTCCGGTGCATTTACGATGCAATTTTCCCCCTTTACTAAAGTGGTGTAGAAGTCAACAAGTAAACTTTGATTCATGCATCCTCCTAATTTGTATAAGCCTTTCCTGAACCCAATGAGAGGTCGCACACCTGTCCCCCCCCGCTTTCTGTCCCCCCTCTCACCACAATCAATAGCCACCCGCTGGAATAGATATCGACGCCATTAGCGGCTTCCCTACGGGAATCTTTCGAGAGAATGCAGTCTCAAGCATCACAGACCACATCGCCGAAGCCGACGACGACGTTCGCGAGACCTACTTCCGGAACGCCCTCAACCAGTGCCTCCGCGCAGGCCTCACTTCGGTTCAAACAAATGACAGCAATGCCTGGCACCTTTACCGTAAGCTGGAATCTCAGCAGAAACTCCCCCTCCGCGTCTTTCTCACCGTCAACCACGACGAATTTGAGAGCAACGTTAACCACAGCCAGCCCCTCCATCCCTCCTTCGCCTCCCCCTCCTCTCTCCTCTCCTGCGAGCGTGTAAAACTCTACTCCGACGGAAGCCTCGGTGCAGAAACTGCAGCATTGCGTTCTCCCTACGTTGGTACTACCAACACCGGCATGCTTATCCATACACTCGAAGAACTCAGAGAAAAAATCAAGAGTGCGCACAAAGCAGGATTTCAGCTGGAGGTTCATGCGATAGGAAATCGAGCTTTAGAGACAGTGTTGGACGCGCTGGAAGGGGCAGAGGTGCCTTCGGGAGCTCGACCCGTGATAACTCATTGTCAAGTCATGGGGGAAGATCTGATGGAAAGGATGTCCTGGCAGGGGGTAGTTGCTTCGATCCAGCCGTCGTTTGTCTCGACGGATTGTAAGTGGGTCCAAGCCCGGCTGCCGGTTGAGGTGCAGCGTGTGTCGTATTGCTGGAAGAGTCTTGGGGAGCGAGGAGTGATGTGTGCAGGGGGATCGGATGCCCCAGTGGAGGACTGTCGGCCTTTGGGAGGGATTTATGACGCGATGCACCGGGTGCCGCATGCGGGTAAGCCGAGGGGGGGGAAGGAAGGATGGAGGGAGGAAAGGGAAGTGGCATTTTTGCCGGAGGAGTGTTTGAGTTTCTCGGAAGCTTTAAGGCTGTACACAATTGGTGGAGCGTATGCTTGTCATGCGGAGAGAAAGCTGGGTCGGATAGCACCGGGGTATCAGGCTGATTTTGTTGTGATTGATAGGGATGTGACTGGGCCGAGGAGGGAGGAGGACTGTCGGCACGCGTTGCTTGAGGCGGCCGTGGAGCAAGTGTGGGTTGGGGGTGTGTGTCGCCTTGATACAAAAGGGGAAAACGAAAGAAAGGTGTTCGCATCGGCTGCAATTTTGGGGGGGCCCTTCATTCCGGGCAAAAATGGGCCGCTCCGAGGACAAGGACGAAAGCAACCGCAACAGCTGGAGGAGGAGGACATGTGGGTACTGCAAAACAAACGGTTGGGTGCGGGCTGTTGTGGCCATTGAACATTTAAAATATAGTGTAGTATGTATTCAGTTGTCTCTTTTTTACCGATTTTTTCTCTGTTTGTCTATATTTTGTCTGTGCATACCCCTTCTCTTCCATCCTCCCTCTAACGTGTGCATATTTTGCTTTTACTGGTTTTCTCAACTTTTCTTCCGCTCTCTTTGACATTTTACATGATAATGCACTTCAACTCCTTCGCGTTAGAATCAATCTGGGGCGGGCCACCTGTGAAGCCACCGGTGGGAGCATGTCGCTTGCGAAAAGCCCCAGACCGGTATGAAGACATTGAATGAATCTCCGCGGGGGCGGCCCAAGATCCCCCCTCCTTCGATTCATGCACTGTGATTGACTTAAATGGTCGATCCTTAAGGGGGCTCAAGGCCGTCAGCTTCCCTTCTTCGTACTCATATCGCCGTTCCCTCTCCCTCGGCAGCATCAAGTCTACCTTCCTCTCTGCAATAGTGCCCATCTTCGTCTCCTGCTGCTCCGCCGCCGTATCTATCTTTTTGTCGCCTTGCGCCTCTCGAGCAAACGAAAGCTTAGATTGCCCGCCTTCCTCGCTTTCCGTGGGGCGTTGCTCAGCTTGTGTCGTCTCTGTCTGCGTCGTCGTGGCACCGGCACCAGGGATAATAAGCGTGGGCATTTCGACTGGCTCATCCTTGCCCCACGACGGGACGGCGGCTCTGACTCCTTTCCTCATTCGAAACATCACTCCACCCAAAGCCCCATGTTGTTGCTCCTTTATCTCAACCGGGGCGTGCAAGCCTTTTTCTGGCGTCATTGCGGGCGAAGGCGAGCAAGGGTGCGGGAAATGGTGTCGATGGGGCTTGGCATCTTTATTGCTCGGGACAAAGCCCTCGGACTCTCCTCCTATAACGCCACTGAAGACTGATTGAGCGATGAAGTAAATAGCCAGGCCGGTCTGATGCACGCTCGACGACAGCATGTTAAGAAGCCCCATTTTCGTGTATGCAGACTACAAACTTTAGCAAGAATCCCCTTGTACATATGAGAATGCCGACTGAGTGCATACGCTATGGGTTGGTGGAATACAGCCCTCTACGTGTTTCGCGCCTTGTAGCATGTCTAGCGAACACTTATATTTTATATATATTCCACACGGAGCTCCGGAACATACTTCAGGCCCTGGGAACGTGCACATCGACGTTCCGCACGAGATTAGAGGATTCCTGACGACAAAATTTGACCAACCTCAAGGTGCGTGACACCTTTGCTACCTTATGTTTGTTGGAAAGTATCGTTTACTTTGTTATGCTTAGCGTTCAATTATGCCTTTCTTTTCTGTGCATTGCCTGACTCCCCAAGCCAACCTCCCCTCTCGCACGCGAAAGGGCGCAGACACTTGTGGCTTCTTGCTGTACCTTGCACTGTTTGTGCCAAGTGATGCCCTACGTGTCGCCTTTGTGATGCCCTACGTGTCCTTGTTCATGAGCCAATTGTCATTGCCCTTCTTCCCATTCCCTCCTTTTATCCGACAAAGCAGCATACCCACTTTCAAAACAAGCTACAATGGCCGGCATCGGAGAGCGAGTGTAAGTAAAGGGGGAGGATTGTGAGCTAAGGCTAAGCAGTGTCTACTTATGACGCATTTCGAGATGAAGAGCGTCCCGCCAGTCTGCCCAGCTACCCGCCTCTCCCTTTCCCACCAAGATAACGAGTACTTGCCGCTTTAAATGTCTAATGCCCCACCCATCTCTGTCCCCCCTTCCCACAAATTTCCACTACACAGTAATGAGGCGATGGAAAGTGCAAAGGAAAAAATCTCCGAGGCCGGGCAGGCAATCCGCGAGGGGGCGTCGCAGGCCAGCGGGCGGGCCAAAGAGGGGGCGCAACATACCGGCCACCGCATTCAGGAGGCAGGACAGAGCGCGAAGCACTCGGGCATGGAGACGGGCCTCAAGGCGAGTGACACGGCACAGGAGACGTACGATCGCACCAAACACAAGGCCCAGGAAGGCATGTCGTCCAGCGGCTCCAGCGGCTCGAGCCGCTCAGGCGGCACCAGTGGGACCGGCGCGAGCTCCAGTAGCATGTAAGTGTCCGATGTCTTGCCGTGCCTCTATTCATCTGCGCATGAATTGATTTTTGGTTGCGCATGCATAGATTGTCTGAGACGTGCATTATTCTTGTGCAGTCAAAAATGATAAATACAAAGGAATTGAAGGACATGGACAGGAGTGCGTGTGTGAGAAGAGAAAGCAGCGTAAAGAAGACGAAGTCATGCAAAAAGATACTTGGAGCTGAAACCGGCCTACACAGTGTATATGGACATTTTCTGACTCTACCCCTCCGACAAGACTTAGCTACATGATAGAATACGGGAATGGATGGACCAAGGCCGGAATGTTCAGGCTTGTGTGTTTTTTAAAGGCGCGTGCGCAGCGTGTGCATGTCACGGTGTTGTGTTTTCTTTTCTATGTGACAGGGAGGAGTCGACACAAGGGATACCACAAAGAGACGTCATTACACCAAACAAGGCGAGGGACATTCACATTATGTGGATGACGGGAAGAAAGAGTAGCTAAATAAGAAGGAGGCGAAAAGCAGAGAGACATCAAGTCAAGAATAAAAACGAAGCAAGCACGTGGTACCTAGGGCACTCACTATATTCGAAGACTACTTTTTCTTTTCAAAAATGCTTCTTCTTTCTGTCATACGTCGTTCGTTCGAGTTCGTCACTTCATCGGCCGATATTTTTACATCCAGTCTGCATCAGCAGCGCACATTTCTTTCCATTTTGTCTTTATTGCGCCTGCTTTCTCTTACAATGTTCGTTTGTTGACGATGGCAGCGCCGTGCTCCTGATATTGGCTGCGGGTGACCCAGAGAGACTTGAATGTCGCGAGGGAGGCAAGGATGGACCTTATGGTTGTTGTTAAAGGGAGGGTGGTGGGGGGGGGAGCAACAGGAGGAGGGAGTAATGAATGAGCGGGAGTTGTAGTCAGGAAGAGGGATGAGCCTACCACAAGATGAACCAGGCAAGTAAGCAATCGAAGGCACCTTCAGCCATGCCAGCGAGCCATACTCAATAAACCCTCTTACCCATTTTTCTCCCCCTATATCTCCCCCCTCTCCCGTTCCACCCCTCCCCACCCTCAAACACCCACCCGCCAATCCATGTGGAGTGCTTCCGTTCCGGCGGGGCTGATATCCTAATTTTCACATCTCGAGGGGCTAGCTTGCGAATCTCGTTCAAGAGGCGATCGCCGTATCCAGGGAAGAGGGTAGAGCCCCCTGCAAGCACAATTTGACTGAAAAAGGCCTTGCGCAGGTCTAGGTCGGCTTTCAGAACGCTGCTGACTACGCATTCGTGCACGCCTGTGGTGGGGGGTGGAGAGGAAGGAGAGCCGAAGGATGACAGGGTTAAGGGAGTGTGGAAAGCGCTGGTCGAGGAAAAAGCCTATTAATGGATCTTGACGATTTCGATGTAAATAGTCCAGTACCTCTATCCTCGTCCCGCTGATTCAACTATGCTTGTCCCGCCAAATCTTCTACATCCCCTCCGCCATCTTCCCCCTCCCTCCCTCACCTACCCTTCTCCTCACTCCCGATCAGCTCCGGCCGAAACAATATCTCCGGCGCACGGAATCGCTCAGCACCCACCATAAGGGTAACGCCATCTGGTAATTGGTAAGCGTCAGCGTGGGGCGGGGTCTCTTCTTCCTTGCGGGGGTTAAACGAGACGTAGCATTTTTCTTCCTTGATTTGACGAACTACTTCCTTCTCGGCGGATGTTTGGAGGTTGCGGCCCGACCGTCGCAGCAGTAGCTGTGTTATAAATAAATTCAAAGTACTGATTAGAGTGAAGACGATGCAGCTATGTCACTTGAGGTCTAATTTCTTCACCTCCCGCACCTTTCCAACTTCTTGTCCTGCCTCCGGCCCCTACCTGCAATTGATCCGTAACATCCCGCCCCGCCACATCGGTGCGTGTAATGGCGTGAGGCAAGGCAAAACCCTCGTACACCGGCACCACATGACTGACTCCATCCCCTGAGTCGAGCACCACGCCGGTCGTCCGCCCTGAGGCGTAGAGGCTTAGGATGGCCTGTTCGTTGAGGATAGAGGGAGAGGAGAAGTGTGAGTAAAAAGGGGAAACAAACAAGGGCAGAGATGCGGGCACGAACATGAAAGTATTTCTTGCTAAAAACTTTACTCAAATCATCTTCCCTCACTTATCGGCCCCATTTATCGAACAAAAATCTTTCTCACCTGCGGCGCTATGAATAGGGCCGGAACATTGAAAGTCTCGAAAAGCACTTCTGCTGCCTTTTCGCGGTTGGTTAGCGGGTTCAAAGGCGCCTCGGTCAGTAAAACCTATTTATGCGGTGTATGTACGGTTACATAACTTATATATATTCATGAATTGACATCTTCTGCTGCCGCCAAATCACCCACCACACCTGACACGGCAGCACACACACGTACCGGATGTTCTTCGGAAGGCACATTCAAATGGTCCCGCGAATAAATATGGCCCCAAACCCGCTCCATGTCTTGCCAATCTACCACCATCCCGTGCTCCATTGGATAGCTCCAACGAAAAGCCCCCCTGTGCTCTTGCAGTTTGCTCCCCACGCACACGTCCGTCCCCTCCAATGCCCCGCCTGGCATCATCCGGACATGTTTAGGCCGCCCGACCGCCGAGGAGAAAATGACACGCGGCCGATCGCCACCCGCAAAGCCGGCCTTGAGAATGCCCGTGCCATTGTCAATAACTATGGGCTGGTTTGTTATGCCTTCCATGCTAGTGGTTTGTGGTCGCAAGAATGTGGGACTGAAGAACGTGAGCTGCCTTGGCGATGGCTGAGCGGTGAGCGAGGGTCAGCGAGCGACAGGCGTGGCCGCGGCAGGGCGCAATTGAGTCAACCGGAGCCCACCTAGCTACGCGTATGGATGGCTACGACCCTATGAGTGTCATGTGTAATGGTTGGCGTAGACTTGGGTAAGCGTAAATCGGAAGAAAAGGAGAAGAGATAGTTGAGATGATAATGGCATGCATCGAGGGACCCAAATAGAAGGACTCACACCACAACTATTGCATTACTCGAAATCTTCGTACACAACCATAGATGCCAGGTACAATTTTGGCGTAGACAAGCGCGCGGATCCAATATCAATGAGGGCGATTGTTTGTCAAGGCCGCCGTCCAATCGCTCTCGACCTCCTCCCGACGACTCGGAGGTGAATACTACTAGTATTCACCAGTATAGTACAGTACCGTAAAGTGACTACCGACTGAGTGTGCCTTCCCTGGGGTTTCCGCTTTCTCTCGCCACAGAATGACGTCCGCCACTCCCTCCACCACTATAGCTACCACTACATTTCCACCTCACCTCGATATTTGGCGTGCCGCCAGGGAAGGAGATTTACCCTTGCTCTCGTACCTGGTGGAAACAAAAGGGCACAATATCAATAGGATAAACGAGGTCAACGCTTCTCCATTGTACTACGCAGCGCTTTGCGGCCATGTGGCGTGCGTAGAGTATATGTTGGGGATGGGGGCTGTCGCGGACGAAGGCGACTTTATGGGGGAACGATGCTTTTATGCCGCGCTTAATGACCCACTCCGGCGCTTGTTGAGACAGAGCAAAATGACACGCGCACACCGCGAACCATTTTTGGAGTGCCTACGATTGCTTTTCGAGCAAAAGGATGGATTATGGCCTGATGTGAGCTTTCATTACAACACCTCTAGCAACAGCAGGAACAAAAGTAACACCACGATTGAAATCAGTAGTGGCAGCAGCAGGGAGAACTCTGGTCGTGCATTTTGGCAATGCCACCAAGTTGTTCTTCGTACCCGCTGCGAGTTTTTTGCCCGCCAATTCAAACAAGGGAAATGGAAACGCTGCCGGAGGGGTAAGCACATATCTCCACCTTTCTCCTCTTTTTCATCTATCGCCGTGCTGCATTCCCAAGAGGCATTTGCCTGCGTGTTGCAGTATTTATACACGGCGCGGTTGGAATTGCCATTATATTTACTGAGGGATTGTGTGAAGCTCAGTCATTTGCTGCGACTGACTGATTTGAAAGAAGAACTTCAGAAAAAAGTAATCGAATGCGCACTTAGAGAGGAGGAGGAGGAGGAACAGAGGGCCATGGGTGTGGGAGGTGGATCCAGTCGCCGTCACTTGCTCAAGCAACAGCAGCAGCGACAAAAAGTATTGATTATCGAGCCAAGAAAAGAGGCGGTAGTTGAGCACTTCAAGGCGCTAGCCCGGGAGGTTGTGACGAGGTTCCCTGACGATGCTGACGTTGTCATTTTCACGGCGGACGGGAAGAGTTTCGCATTGCACCGGGTAATATTGTGTGCGCGGAGTCAATATTTTAGGACCATGCTCAAGTCAGGTTTTGCGGAGGGGCAAGGAGGAGGAGGAGGAGGAGGGGAAGCGGTTCCTGGTGCTGGTGCTGGTGTTGATGCTGGTGCTGGTTCGGTGGAGGAGGGAATAGGTGGGAGGAGGAAAGCGAGTAGTATCGCCAGCACGGAGGATGGGAAGGAGGAGGGAGCGGAGGAGGAGGATGCGAGCAGCGGGGCGCTTCTCTCCATCCATCTCTCCATTTCGTCTGAGGCCTTGCGGAAGGTACTGGAGTATATGTATTGCGATGAGTGTTTGACCCCTCTTTCTGTCCCCGCTGTCTTCGAGGTTCTCGACGCTGCAACTCGCTACATGCTATCTGGTCTGAGGAAGCAGTGCAGCAACGCTCTAATGGAAAACGCCGAAGAAATCGACATCTTTTTCTTGTTGGAGTTGGGGAGAATGTACGACTTGCCACGCCTTGAAAACTTTGTGATGGAACGAATGGCAGATATATTGGAGGAGGTGGTGTGGACGGATGAGTTTTTGGAAATGGTTAGGAAGAGTGCAGCGACGGTGGACAAAAGAGAGGAGATTGATTCTATTCCAGTGGTGGATGAGATACGGTTTTTTGTGTATCGCATGCACAAGTTTGACAGGAACGGGGAGCTGGAAAGGAAATTGGGGTTGATCAATCAGCTGTTGGAGAAACTGGGATTGGGTTCGTAATTATAAAAGAATGGTAGGAGGGAAGGAGAGGCGAGGGATTAGAGAAGATTAGTAGATAAGATGTGAAAATGAAAATGTATTTGACAAGCGAGAGAGAACTGGGAAGAAATATCCGTTGAGTTATTACTTCTTAAAGACGTCCATTGCCTTTCGACCATCATGTTCGATCCTTGTTATTTTCTAATTTATTTGAATTGAATTGAGATTGTCCTGGGTTTTATATTTTACGTTTCTTTTCATGCACACGAACATATTTGTTTTGCTGACAGTAGCATCTTCCTCACTCTATTCCATCCTATCTTCCATTCCCTGCCTCTCCTTCACCCTCCTCAACCGCCCCTCTCTTTATATGCGGCAGGTACACCGACTCACATCTCGGCCCCTTTACACTCGCCAGATCCGTCATCACATAGCACTTCATGAAAATCCGCGACGGTAAAGAAGCAAACACGGTCACAAACCCATACATATTAACTGTCAAAATTACCTCCTTGATTTCGTCGTCACCTCCCGCCCGTCCCCTACCTGGAATATTCTGACCCGTAGAAAAGTATCCACTGGGCTTTTTGGCGGAGACTATGCCAATGTTATGCCCACGGGTCAAGCTCCAGTTCGGGATCGGTACCTCAGCTAGTTTCAAAGCAGCCAACGCCGCCTCCTCACGATGCTCTACACTCACCAATTCATCCGCGTCCATCGGGTACAACTCCACTATACTCGGATCAAATTCCATGCTGAAACTACCCGTCACACGCACATCCAAATCTAGCTCAGCCAGGCTTCGCTGCCCTGGGTCTAGGGGATCAACACGCCATGCGTAGTGCGCCACACCGATACCTGGTTCCTCCGTAGGCTGCAGCGCTCGAAAGACCACCGCTAGTAGAATTGTTAGGACCAAGGTAGCCGTCCAGGCGTTGCTTACAAGCATCACCTTGGCCCGCAGGGCCTTGTGCAGCTTGTCCCGCCAGACCTCTTGGGAGGAGGAGGTAGAGAAGATGGGGCTTCCATTGGTGCTTTTGGTGGTCTCGTCATGCGAACCGACAAGCACATCTCTCTCCACCTCACTTGCAGATCCTACCCCGGCCTGCTGCTGCGGCGGTTGTGGGTCCTTTTCCGTCGGTAATGTGCTGCTTTCATTGCCGCCGCCCCATGCGCTCGATTGTAGGCGTGACAGCCAGGAGGACGACGGAGGCCGTGTCGAGGCGCCTTCAGAGGTCAGTGGTAGGACCGGCATCGTTTCAATGAGGTGTAAAAAGATGTGTCGGCAGCTCCATTGCCGTGGCCTGTCGTGAGTGTGCTGAGAGATAAGTGTGGAGATTGGGCCGGAGAGCGAGGATATGGGCAAGAAATCGATGCGGTAGCTATACCGCGCGGAAGGATTTCATCCAATTTCCTCGCACACGCACATGTCTCGACATTGCTCGGCATTACTTCCAGTCGTGCTCACACATAGCCACATACTTAACACACATATCTATTCAGGCGCCAGGCGCTATGCTGCAACAAGTGCGCCTTCTCCTGTCGACCTCCCCCCGTGGAACTATGTTGCCACGGCACGCTCGGGGCCTAGTCAAGGACACTCTCTCCAGAACCACCAACAGCAGCAGCAGGAGCAGCAGCACTATTACACCGACAAGGACATCTCGGCTGCCGGCTCACGACCAGCGGACGCTCAAAGATTTTCTCGCCGCGTCGCATCAAGAAGTCGCATCGACAGCCTACCAAGATAGCTCTGAGATGAGTGTGCCCACCACGGGCACCACATCCTCCTTCCCAGCCAATCCCCGGCCCAAAACCTTCACCATTGAAAGCTATGGATGCCAACAAAATGCGGCCGATTCAGAAGTTGTGCGTGCCATCATGGAGGGGGCCAAGTATAAATGGGTTGAGGGAGGTGGAGAGCAAGGCCATCACATTGGATGCGACATCGTCTTCCTCAATACCTGTGCCATTCGTGACAACGCCGAACAACGTATTTGGGGCCGAATTAAGCACCTTAAACATCCACCTCGGCGGCCACGAAGCGCCACCCCGGCACCAAGCCGAAGACAAGCACAGGTTTGGCCTCCTCTAAGAGCACTCGAATACAAAAAGCCCGTGATTGGTTTGTTGGGGTGTATGGCCGAGCGACTCAAGAAGAAGCTACTGGAAGAGGAAGCGATAGATTTAGTTGTGGGACCCGACGCATATAGAGACTTGCCCCGGTTGCTGGACGTGGTGGAGGCGGGGGAGAAGGGGGTGAATGTGCAATTATCGATGGATGAGACCTATGCGGAAATCAAACCTTCGCGTATCTCTCCCGATAACAAAAGCGCCTTTGTCTCAATCATGCGTGGTTGCAATAACCTTTGCTCATACTGCATTGTCCCCCATACCCGGGGACGGGAACGCTCGCGGCCGTTACACAGTATTTTGGAAGAAGTGAGGAGGCTGGCAGGACAGGGCGTGAAGGAGGTGGTGTTGTTGGGTCAGAATGTGAATTCGTTCCATGACACCAGCACAAGTACCGCGTCGGTGATTAGTGGGGGGAGGTATGAGGCTTCGGAAGGGTTCTCGAACATGTACAAGAGTAGAGATAAGGCCGGGGCCCGATTCGTGGACCTGCTCGAGGCAGTATCAAGGGTGGACGAGGAGGTGCGCATTCGTTTCACCTCTCCCCACCCAAAGGATTTCCCTCTGCCGTTACTGCAGCTCATTGCCGAACGGCCCTCGATATGTGCGTCATTGCATTTGCCTGCTCAAAGTGGCAGCAGCACAGTATTGCATCGGATGCGGAGAGGCTATACTCGAGAGGCCTACCTGGCCTTGGTTGAGCGGGCGAGGGAGGTGATTCCCAACGTTTCCTTGTCGTCTGATTTTATCGCGGGGTTTTGTGAGGAAACGGAGGATGAACACCTAGAGACCTTAAGCTTGATTGAAGCCGTCGGCTATGATCAAGCTTTTTTGTTTGCGTATTCCTTGCGGGAGAGGACGCATGCCGCCTACCATCTACAAGACAATGTGCCTGAATCCGACAAACAACGACGGCTGGCAGAGATAATTGCTACTTTTCGTCGTGTTGCCGCCGCGCGTAATGCCGCTGAGGTTGGGCGGGAGCATCTGGTACTGGTGGAGGGACCGAGCAAGCGATCGACCCCGGATAGTCCCACATGGACGGGAAGGAGTGATACGAATAAACGCTGCATTTTTCCGTATCGGGACGTGCCTGCGAGCGTGAGGAATGGAGAGGGGAGGGGACCAATGGTGTCTTTGCAGCCAGGGGATTATGTCTGGGTGCGCGTGACCGAGGCCAAGGCGCAGACACTCTTTTGTGACGAGATTTTAGGCCGGAGCAGTGTGCGGGAGTTTGCTGCTGCGGTTCCTGGCCCTGCTGTTGCCGGCCATGGCGCATGGACGAGAGCGGGGCATAGAGAGGTGGATGCCGGGGCGTGTAAACTAGGCTATGTTTTGTCGGAAGTGGAATACAGTATTTAGGGGGGAAAGGCAAATCAAATTATAAAACAAAGAGGCATCGGGTTACAGAATTGTTTGGTCTCCCTTTTTACTTTCCAACAGGGCCAGTGCCGAGGAGGAGTGTGGGAGCGGTGTGGGAGCATACCGCGGGCAATCGTCGTCATCCGATTCTGTCACCGGCCTCGCGTTTTCTGTGTGTTCCTTGGGGTCCTTCGGTCCGCGCTCCTTCAAAACTTGAGCTATCCCACGCGTTGTTACCCACACCACCTCTCACTCTGCCCTAACCTAGACGCGCTAAATCGCCCTGCTTCCTCGCGTTCCCTCCCAGTTGTCGGTCCCACCATAACTATCACACGCATCGCCAACGCCTCACTTTCTTTCATTCCTCCTGCACGCTTTCAGACAGGTGGGAACCATGCGCTACAGCCTGCGTGCGATCGTGGACCAGGTCCTGCAGGAGCGTGGGGGGCGGCCACTTGATCTCAAGTTTTCCTTCTCCGGGCCTACCAAGCAGACCACGGCGAAAACGAGGACGCACCACCGACCATCTCGTCACCAAGGACCATCCCTCGCGATGGCGGCCGACACTTCCTGGGATTACCGAGAGGAGGACTCGTCGTTGCCGTCCTCCTCTTTGATCACGTCTCCACTCCCGGACGCGAAAAGAATGAAGAAAAGCCTGAAGAAAAAGGAGACGAAGGCCCACAAGGAGAAGGATCGGAAAGTTAAGAACAAGACGCAGACACACGAAAGCAAACGCCGAATGCGTGACGAGGAGGAAGAGGAGGAGGAGGAGATGGTGGGTGACGAGGTGCTGGTGGAGGAGGAGAGTCGCGTGACCGCAGCAGAGCTAAGGAAGCAACCGAACCTGGAGCAGCGTCAACAGGAGAAGAGCAAGCCCCAACACTACGAAGTCATGTGGGTCCCCATGGCGGGCGACGGCAAGTCTTCCTCCGGCCATGACAAGGACAAGCAGCAACAACGACATCAACGACGACAACAACAGCACGGGGGGATCATTGACGTAAGCCCCAAGGCTCCTCGTTCCGCATCTGACCTGCAGAAGGAGCAGCAATTTCTAGCCCGTCGCGAGAAGCAACGGCAGCAGCAGCAGCTGCAGCAGAAGATGAAATGGCGCAAGGGACCTGCGGAGAATGAAGAAAAGAAGGCAAAGGCGGAGGAGGAGGGGAGGGGAGAGGGGAGGCTGATGGCGGCTGTAACGGTGACCCGCGAGAAGAAGCAGAAGCAGCCAACTCGCAAGGAGAGCGAGGAGGACGACGAGAGAGTAAAGAAGGGACAAAACATTGTAGGAAAGGACGGAGGAAGAAAACGAGGAGAGATAAAAAGCGACTGGAAGCGACCAGAAGCTGGTGCTGGTGGAGTGGTACGGCAGCATTCCAAAGAGGTGAAGGTCTCAGCAGCGGCCACGACCACTGCACGGCCAAAAGAGCGAAAGAAGGAAAGGAGGGAAGAAAGGAGAAGAAGGTCGACAACAGCACGCATTGCATCGGGAATGAGTGAAGAAAAGATGGAGCTGGAGGAGCAGCTGCTGGAGTACCTTCCCTCTCCAGTGTATGAGGAAGAGGATGAGAAGGAAGACGACTTTGCACAGGAGCGATTCCAGGAGCAGCAATGCCAGCAGCGGCAGCAGCCGCTGCAGCGCTTTGATAAAGGGAAGGAGCAGGTTGAGGAGAAAGGAACGAAGGAGGGATGTGGTCTACAGGAGCAGATGTCGTCGTTGGAAGCCCAGGTGGCGGCGATTGAGCGGATGTTGCGGCGTGACCGAGGAAGGGACCAGAGAGAGGATGAAGATAAAGATGAGGATGAGGATGAGGATGAGGATGGGGAGAGAAAGGCGGTAGAAGGGAGTCCGATGCTTCACCTTCGAAGACGACACCTTGCTTTTGATGATGACAAAGAGGAGGAAGAGGAGGAAGAAGAAAAGGAGGAGGAGGATAATGTCATCAACAACGTCAAAGGGCAACCTGCGGCTTACCTACCTGCGCTGTCGTCCGCGTCATCTTCGGATGTCGAAGAGGATGAAGAAGAGGAGGAGGGGGAGGTGATGGAGAGCCCCCTCTCGATGGTGGGGGGATTGGAAGCTCGTCTTGCTAGCCTGGAAATTGACTATCTGAAGAGCAATCCACGGGCACAACGACGAATGGAGGAGGATGCAAGGGAAGCGTGCGAAGCACGGCAGGCACGCCTTCGCTCCCAGGCGGTGTTTGACGCCAAGATGCGCACGTTGGGCGGAGAGTTGGAGGAGGAGGAGGAGGAGGAGGGGGAGGAGGAGGAGGAGATGGAAATTGGGGAGGGGAAGAGTGGACATGGTTTATTTGGGAACAATTCAGTGAAAGAGACTCCCCGTCCATCAGAACACTACACGGCGGGCTTGGTGCAAGGCGAGAAACTGAAGCAGAAGATTAAGATGAAGGGATCAGTGCGCGGAGGGGGAGGTGGAGGGGTGGATGGTTATGACAGCATTCAATCGTTGCTTGCGCAGCTTCAAGAACTTCAAGAAGAATTTGTGGCGCCCGATTTTTTTGCTTCGTCTACGACAGCGACAGGACAAGAAGGAAGGGCGAGCGAGGATGGCGGGAAGGTCAAGTTAATCGCTTCCTTCTCCTCAGCGGCGTCGGGTGAAGAATTTGAAGGGGGTATGAGCGGGGCTACCGATTTGAGTATGCGGGAAGAGCAGTTAGATGCCTTGGAAGCTCGGTTAGCGGGGATTACGGCGCTGATTCGAAGCGAGCTGCCGCGATGAGTGCATACGACTTGGTCGAAGGGGGAGGGCAGAAATGAGTGAAAGGAAGCGAAGTGAAAAACCTGTGGGGTGATGACAACTTGAAAACATAAAAGCACCCAGATACAAGAGAAGCAAATGAATTAGCCCATTTAATGACTTGGATGCAAAAGTTTCATGGGATTGTGGACCGAATAGGGGCTCTACGAGATTTCCCCTGGTGCTTCGATCACGGGAGTCTTCTCCGGATTTTACTTTCCCTGTCCCCTTACTGTCCCTTTCACACGGCGGTTGAGGAATTGTCAAGGAAAATGTCACAAACCCACCCTATTATATCTCTTACAAAAGGAATATGTATATAAGGTCTAATGTGACCCGTAAATTACATTCTCTCCATATGTGGTTCAAAACTCCTCATGAGTACTGTGGCAGCTCAAGGCAAGCTACGAGGGAGACCAACCTCCTCACTCCTCCCTCTACTCTGCCTGCTCCTGTTCCCCCAGACGCTATGCACGAGCACCACAGGAGATGGGCCACTCCTAGCGCATCGAATCACATGCACAGAGCCCACAGTAATAGAAATGTAGCTGGAGCGTGTCATGAGATTGATGAAAAGAGTGCGGGAACGAAATTTCCTTGAAGTTCAACCGACATCACATCGATCAACTCTGCCCTCCCGTACATGTATTCGCAAGGTCAACCCTTGGGGCCAGCGCCACTTAAGGCAAGATCTGATGCCTTGTGCGTCTGTTGGGATATCTGGTGGCATCTTTTGTGCCCCCCAAGCTTTTTGCACAGGACGCCAAGACTTCCACTGCCACTATGCGTCAAGACCATTACACTTCAAGGTGTCCATTCCCAGAGCCCTCCTTTTTTGATCCATGCATCACACGATGTGAGAACCGTTCTCTGTGGGTTCATCATTTTCAGCTTCATTTACTTGCCCGTATTGTGCATCACTTGCGCCTGTATCATTCTTTAACGAGTTGGCAACACATTCCCCCCCTCCCTGACATTCACCACCGCTCTAAGAAACATGCCATTTGCCCTTAACGTATTACTTTCTCCTTACCACACCATACTTGACAGATGATCGATCCCGCTTGTCGGTCTTTCCTTCCATCTGCACCACAAGCAACCAACTACAGTCATGACACCACGCATTCTCTCTTCCGAGGACCTTGAACCCTCCATGACCTCGACCACACGCCAGCGAGAGCCCAGTGTCAAAAGCCGTCGGGTACGTGCTGTGTGTCTTGGCATGCGAGTATCCAATTCCTATTCCCATACTGTTCTTCTGGGCTGGTGGGGTACCTGAGGGAAGGCATTTTGATTGTCTCCCCCGACCCGGACTGGGAGTTGTAGCCATTTTGTGTTTTTTTCTTGTACCATGCTGCCGCTGGGCTTTTTTCTCCTCGTTTCTACTGATCTTGTTTTTCACATCGCCCGTTCACGTTCTTTCCCGCCATGTTCTATCCTATATTCAGGTGGCCATGGCCACGCATGACGAGCTGACCAACGACCCCATCGCCTGGCCCACCCTCATCCTCTTCGCAGCCTCCCTCACTACCTACCTCCTCCCTATCCTCCTCTTCCACGACAATCCGACGTACTGGACCGTTCCTGTTACAGCGGTGGCGACATATACCATGTTTACGGCCATGCACGAAGCGGCCCATCGGGCGATCTCGGCAGAGTATCGATGGGTGAATGAGCTGATTGGACACATTTCCTCACTGATTTGTTTCCAGGCGCCGTTTCAAGCATTTCGATTTATTCACTTGAGCCACCACAAGTACACGAATGACCCCAAAAAAGACCCGTGAGTTAATGTGAACCATTAGAACCAGAAGGTGGCGGGAGGGTCGGGGGGAAAGTGTGTCCATGTGTACGGGATCTATGCACTTTTACACTAAAATTGTTTTCCTCCGTATAAAACTCGACTCCATCATGCTCAGCATTCCTCCCTTTCTTTCCCCCCTCTATCTTCTTCAAATCAGCGATCATTGGTCAGCCGGACATGGCCCTGAGTGGGTTCAACCCTTTTTCTGGTGCACACAAACCCTGCATTATTATTGGCGATACTTCCGTGACATCTCCTCCCGCCCCTTCGACGAGGCCGCCGAGGCCGTGCTCGTCACGCTCGTCATCCTCCTGAGCGTGTCCTTCCTCCTTTCCAAAGGGTGCGGATACCAGCTCTGGATCTTTGTGGGGCTTCCCCGAATGATAACTGACCCTTGCCTGGCCTACTCGTTTGATTACGCGCCTCACCACCCCCACGAGGCCTCGCGGGCAGAAGATGTGTATGGGTGCACGGCCATGATCGGTGGCTTGCTCTCTCCGGACGATGGCGTTGATCTGACGGTGCCCTTGATATATCAGAATTATCACAACATCCATCACCTGTACCCGACAATTCCCTTTTACAAGTACCCTCTTATGTGGCGCAACCACCGGAAGATCTTGCTGGAGCTGGGAACACCGGTCGGGTCGTGGTTTGGCCCGCTCGTGTCGAGAAGGGGGGGGAGGGAGCGAGGGGCAGGGAAGGGAAAGAGGGTGGTTGAGGAGCAAGATCAGCAAAATAATTATCATGTGCATGCACAGTGAGGGGAAGGAAGAAGAAAGGAAGCGAGGAAGAAGAGTAAAAATAGACTGCGTGTGCCTAAAGAGAGGGGAAAGAGAGCATGAAGGCCAACGTGAGCCTGAGTTAGAGTCTGGGTGGAGGGGAAAAAAGAGCAGCAAAGGCCGGGACGGGGGAAATGTTGCAACTGTCATGGCACAGATTGTGCCCATGCGTGCTCTTTTTGTGCAAGCGTGCGTCGGAAGTGAAAACGACAAAGACAGAACCCGAGGATAGGCGAGAACAAGGAGGAAAGTGAGGAACACCAACAAGATAGGCAAAGGGGCCTTGCTTAACATTTTGAAAGGACATACGTCTGACGCGTGGGAGAAGGTGATGAGGCATCTATTTACACATACATCAGGGGGAGAATGGTTTTGGGGGCCATCCATATTGGATTTTTTTCTTAATGGAAAAGAATGCAGCTGCGAACCACGGGAGACATTCGCAGAAAGCTTCGAACCCTGTAGATCTGGGTTTGATTCATCATACACACCCCTATAAATACGTACAGCATAAGGTCAAATCTCCCCTACAGGGGCGAGCTCGAAGGGCGAAGGGAGGGGGGGAAAACGGGGAGTAATTCGGAAAGAAGACGAAGGAAGAGGAGAAAAAAATTGAGCGATTTTTATCACACGAATGTATTGAGAGGTAGAGGGAAAAGATTGATAGTCATTTTTTGGGGAAGCGGGCTGAAGAGACCAAAGAAGAGGATTGTTATCTACGTCTCTGACCGAAAAAGCGAGAAGAAACAGAGACAAGAGGAAGAAGTCCTAAAGCAGAGGAAAGAAGTGTGGTAGAGACGGTAGCTACACTCCACCATTCATATGCCTGTGCAATCGAAGGGCACAGAACACAAAAAGTGTGAGGGAAAGGACCATCACAGAAGCGACGATGACACGTTTGGGATGTCTCAAGTTTCTCTTCTATTCTAGTGCAAGTCAAAGACCGAGCAGCAGATGAATATATGTAAAGAGACAAGACCCTTAAAAGAAAAACCAAACGCTCCTCCATGGGGTTTTTAAAAATAATCATTTTCCCTGTCTCGTCATCATCAGACTTCTGGACGTCATACAGTCGTTTCGAGCGCGCTTGCTTTTTTCTCATCGCTGTTTGGTCTCGTTTATCCATCCAATTCGAATGCAGGACTTCATCTTATATGCTTGTCTTCGGTTTGTATATCGCGCTGGCGTGGCAGAAGGAGAAAATTAGGTAGATACGAAGTGAAGGCAACCAATCACATCAATCCACGAGCTGGAATCCACAGCTTCAAGACTGTCGCCCATCACTACGTACGGCCGCTGCATCCTTGGGCCCGCTCCCCTGTCTGCCTCCCTCTCTCACTTCTCTCTCTCTCTACCTGCGCTCCTATCTGTAGTGGGTTGATTTGTTCATCACCAGATTACCAGGTATCGCTTGCAGGAAGGGGTCTTACTCGTCAAACAAAACGTCCCCCCCCCCCCCCCCCCCCCCCCCCCCCCCCCCCCCCAACCACCCCCCACCCCCCCCCCCCCCCCCCCCCCCCCCCCCCCCTCTCTTCCTCCCCCTCCCACCCCACCAAACACAAAAAAACCACCCCCCCCCCC
>Ga0160420_100365_pt1 | contig 21031 bp, 28 predicted proteins | sample CelAP2metagpilot_FD_108197 | JGI IMG/M metagenome (GOLD analysis project Ga0160420, IMG submission 108197) | Phycosphere-associated microbial communities from algal ponds in Kailua-Kona, Hawaii, USA - Cellana AP2-5-5 metagenome pilot | ecosystem: Engineered > Artificial ecosystem > Aquaculture >... | reverse complement strand
TGCATGGATGATTAGCTAGGGGAAGGGAAATACCGAACCCGGAGGGAGGATCGACGCGAAGGCGGAGGGAAGGACGGAGAGGGAGCCTTCTGTTGTGGGCGTTGTACACCAGCCAACACCACCCACTCAAGGAGACCTTGTAAAGCGCACTCATGTACGACCATCGAAAGGGTGTTTACAGTGATCCCGTCACAGCGGCCCTGGCCCCTTTCTCTGATAAGAAGGCAAAGGTTTGAAGAAAACGCGCCTGCGGCTTCTTGTGTCTTTGCGTCGGCTCCAGGGCTGGAGCGAAGAGTGTGGGTCAAAAAGGCAGGGCATCGTCCCATCCGAAAAAAACAAACCGTGTATCACGGGGACATTACCAGATGCTTAACTGTGTCATTGTTCTCATTGCCGCGTGAACCAGTGTCATCTCAGGTCGAACTAGGCGTAAGAGGAGGGGCCTGCTGCCGACGGGCCACACAGAGAAAGAACACACTCTGATGACCAGTATATCTTATTCCATTTATGATACTTTTTTTAAGCGCAGCCTTTCGGCGTCCGATTTTGGTGGTGGAACCGTGAATGTCGCTTGCAGCAAAACACTGACAGCATGCCCAATTTCTTCAAGGCTCCGTCGAGGTAATTTGTACGGTGGTGGGCCGTGCATGCACATCAAACGGGGCGTGGATCTTCAGAGTGTTGTTTCAGCGACTCCCTCGATCTCGAAAAAAAAAAGAAGGGATGAGATGATGTCACCGGGTGACATCATCTAAATCCGACGAGTCTGCGCTCCCCATCTTCGTCCACTTGAATTGTACGGGGAGGGAGATAACAAGGCGATGGTATCCTATGTTTTTGTTGTGCAAACGATGGAAAACATGATAATTTGGGTAACGGGTAAGTCGACGAATATGCTCGACGAGGCACGTCTCCGTCACGGAACAAATCATTGCCGGGGGGATCGGGGGGGGGGGCGCGAAAGCTGAAGTATTCTTGTGACTGAATTGTGTCAATCAATGAGAGAAAATGAGTACAAATCCGTCGAAACTATCAAATTTTGACCAAAATGCCTCTGGTCTAGCCCATGCTGCGTGGAACGCGAGGGGTGGGTCTTGCAATTGCAGGGCAATAAAAATTGAAGGGCACGGGGGCCGAACAACTGGGAGATATGCCCTATAGCATGCGAAGGGGGGGCATAAAGAGCCAAAACATTCGCGAAATACCAACGAGTAGCATAAATCCAATCAAGGCTGCACTTATCAGAGCCAAAACATAAAAATGTGCTGTCGACCTCTTTCCCAGTGTGCTAAGCACACAACGGAAAACTACGTCCCCCTTCAGAAAGATGCCATCACTGATTTCAATCAGCACGCGCGTCGTGCACGCATTACCCCCTTACTAGAAAGCATTCACTTGAAGCCAAGTAAATGATTCTAAACCTAAATGCATGGAGATGCAGGACCATAAAAAAGTAAAACCCGATTGGGGTCCGGCAAGGCTGCCCTGAGAACGACTGACTGCGTGATCGCGGCGACAAAACCAACCTTTTTGAAAAATGGCTAGAGCAGCAGGCTTACTGTTAGATAAGAGATATCAAGAATCTAAACTTGCTTCCCGCTTCAGCCTTTAACTGTGATGACCGTGACCCACCTATCCTCACAAGAAAATAGACCAATCCCACCACACACGCCTTAAAAGCACAAACCAGTCGCACAGAAAGACATCATATTTCCACCGATAAACGCAAAAATGATCGCTACTTTATTTCAAAGAAACAAAACGGGGGGAAAAAGGAAACTATGTTATACAAACTCGCTGCGGCAGCAGGTCTCCAAAGTTTCTCAACTAGTGGGGCCGTTGGAATCACCATCGCCGTCGTCGTCTTCCGCCGCCGAGGCAGAAGCAACATGAAGTCACCGACGGACCTTCAACCCCGGTTAACGCTGCGGTTCCCCGCGTGTGCGCGAGAGGGTTTGTTCGTCTTCGTCCTTGGAAATGCTGGGCACGTCTGCCGGTGCTTTATGGTTGTCCCCGCTCTGTCGCCCCAACACGCTGACGATGCTGATGACGAGACCTCGCCCACCATAACTCCTTCAACAGGTCAGACCTCCTAAACAACCTCGAGCACACTATTCCCAAACCAACGCACGAATCATGAGGATGCTCTGCAGCAGCGTGGTGGGCCGACGTACATCAGCAGCTCTCTTCTTGCAGCGCGGCGGCGTGGCCGGCTCCAAGCGAACCCTGGCTGCCACGGACGTAAGAGGTACGTCCTGCTCTTTTATCCCCAACTCTCTTCGTCATCGCTGCTGTCCGTCGCTCGTTTGCTGTGAGGATATATTAGGGTCGGCTATGGCGTCTCTTAGTGAGGGAAGTGTCGTTCTGTGCTTCTCCCCGTCCCACTCATGCCTTCCTCCCTCCCTCCCCTTTCCCCTTGCCACCTTTCCCCGCAGCCTACACCAGCGTGAGCACCCTGCCAGAGGAATACAGGTCCATCCGCGAGATGGTTCGATCGTTCGCAGACACAGAATTGGTTCCCAATGCCGCCAAGTGGGATCAAGAGCACACTTTTCCGGCTGACCAGGTGGGTTTCTAGCTGCTATGTATTTCCTGCTTTCGAGGCCTCCCTCCCTCCCTCCCTCCCTTCCGAGAGCCGTATACTTGACCGCTCTATCCTTCCTCCCTTCCTCCCTCCCTTCCCCTAGATCAAAGCCATTGGCGAGATGGGTCTTATGGGTGTGTCGGTGCCCGAGGAGTACGGAGGGGCAGGGATGGACTACATGGCTTATGCCATCGCGATTGAAGAGCTCAGCCGCGGTTGCGCGTCCACGGGGGTACGTTCTTCCCTCCCTCCCTCCCTCCCTCCCTTCCCCCCTCCCTTCCTTCCTTCCTTCCTCCACTGCTTCCCTTTTTTTTGTCGCTTGCCGAGTCCTCCTCACTTACTCCGTGATCCCTCCCTCCCGCCCTCCCTCCCGCCCTCCCTCCCTCCCTCCCTCCCTCCCTCAGGTCATCGCCAGCGTGAACAACTCGCTGTACTGCGGCCCCATTGAGGCGTTCGGCACAGAGGCTCAGAAGAAGGAGTGGTCAGTCCAAATTATCCCTCGCTTCCTCTATCCCTCCTTCCCTCCCTCCCTCCAACCTTCCCTCCCTCCCTCACCCCCTCCCTCCGTAGGCTGGCCCCCTACGCCTCTGGTGCCAAGGTCGGTTGCTTTGGTCTGTCGGAGCCGGGGAATGGGAGCGATGCCGGCGCTGCCTCCACCACGGCAGCATTACACGGAGATGAGTACATTCTTAACGGCAGCAAGGCCTGGATTACCAACGCCCACGAGGCGAGCGCGGCCATCGTCTTTGCCACCACTGATAAAAGCCTGAAGCATAAAGGTAGGTAGGCGGTTTTTTTCCTTCCTCCCTCCCTCCCTCCCTCCCTCCCTCCCTCCCACTATCCTTCAGGCATCGGAGCGTTTCTGGTAATAACCCCGGTCCTCCCTCCCTCCCTCCTTCAATCCCTCAGGTATCTCCGCCTTCATCGTTCCTCGGGACACCCCCGGCTTCACGGTGGGAAAGAAGGAGGACAAGCTGGGCATTCGCGCCTCTTCCACGGCTACCCTCACCTTCGAAGATGTCAAGGTTCCCAAGGCAAGCCTTCCCTCCCTCCCTCCCTCCCTCCCTCCATCCATCCATCCTTGTGTTGTTCTTCTTTCCTTGTCCATGACTCCATCGAGCTCGAGCTCTCAGTGCTTATTCCCCTCCCTTCCACTCCCTCCCTCCCCCTCCCTCCCTCCCTCCCTCCCTCCCTTCTTCCCTCCTATGGTTGCTCTCGACAGCGGTCGTATCACATCTCATGGTCAATGCTCACACCCCACCCTCCCTCCCTCCCTCCCTCCCTCCCTCCAGGCTAACCTGCTGGGGGCCTCGGGCATGGGCTTCCGTATTGCGATGGTCACCCTCGACAGTGGCCGTATTGGGATCGCGGCCCAAGCCCTCGGCATCGCACAGGCAGCTCTTGAGGTATGCAGCCCTCCCTCCCTCCTTCCCTTCCTCCCTCCCTCCCTCCCGTGTTTCTCGGTAGTGGTGATGGATGACAGGCACAGCCCGAGACGTGAGCCGTCAGGGGCCCTTGTCGGAGAAAGAAAAAGAAGAAGGGAGGGAGGGAGGGGACGCTCAGGGAAGGCCGTCTGAGTCGAAATCGGACCCAACGATTACTGAGTTCCGATCTCACCCCCCCCCCTCCCTCCCTCCCTCCCTCCCTCCCTCCAGTGTGCCGTCAAATACTCCAAGGACCGCAAGGCCTTCGGGCAGCCCATCTCTAAGATGTATGCCATCCAACTTAAACTCTCCCAAATGGCCAGCGCCCTCGGTACGTCCTCCCTCCCGCCTTCCCACCCTCCCACGCCCCCCTTCCCTCTCCCTCCGTTTTCTCTCATGTTATCGTCACGTCCTCCCCTCCCTCCCTCCCTCCCTCCCTTCCTCCCTTCCCAGAGAGTGCCCGCCTCTTGACATGGCGTGCGGCTCAACTCAAGGACGCCGGCGAGGATTACGTGAAGGAGGTACGCCGCCCCTCCCTCCCTCCTTTTCTCCCTCCCTCCTCCCCTCCCTTCCTCCCTCCCGCCTTCCTCCCACCTGCCTGGAACCTTCCGAATGCAGGAAATGACGCTCCTTCCTCCCAACCCACCCTCCCTTCCTCCCTCCCGCCTTCCTCCCACCTGCCTGGAACCTTCCGGATAGCAGGAAATGACGCTCCTTCCTCCCAACCCACCCTCCCTTCCTCCCTCCCCCCTCCCTCCTGTAGGCGGCCATGGCCAAGCTCCAGGCGTCCGAGGCCTCCACGATGGTGGCCCATCAGGCGATTCAAGTGCTGGGAGGTATGGGTTATGTCAGCGATATGCCCGCCGAGCGGCATTACCGCGATGCCCGCATCACTGGTGCGTCCCCTCCCTCCCTCCCTTGCATGAGGGCGTCTCGTCGTTCCTTCGGCTTTACACAGCTCCTTCGTTTTCGCTCACCTACACTACTCTGCCCTCCCTCTCTCCCTCCCTCTCGCAGAGATTTATGAGGGTACGTCCGAGGTGCAGCATTTGGTCATTGCCGGGAAGATCCTCAAGGAGTACGAGTAGTGAGGGAGGAAGGGAGGGAGGGAGGGAGGGAGGGAGAGGCTGAGGGCTATTCCTCATTTTTGACACAGGGAAGTTTTTGAGTGATGCACCGACAAAGACGTAAAAAAGGAGATGGAAATTTAGGATCAAAGAGGAAAAAGAAGAAGGGAGAGGAGGGGAAGGAGGAGAAAAGTCGGCTATCGGTGGTTTTGTTCATCTTCGAAGTATTTCCAATTTCGGGCTTTTGGATTCTCCCTCATTTACAGCATCTCACTATACACACCAAGGCCCTCCTCCATCCTTCTCTCCCTCCCTCCCTCCTTCCCTCCCCTCCTTCCTTCCCTCCTACGCCATCCTCGCTTGTTCAGTTATTTTAAGCTTCCGGGTCTATGCCCTCCCTCCCTCCCTCCCTCCTTCCCTCCCTCCCTCATTCCCTACTCCGTCTTCTTCTGCTGTTGCTGCTGCTGCTGCTGCTGCTGCCGGGCTTGGAGCTTCCACAGAGGAGCCATCAAAGTGCCCACGGCGGCCGAGGCCCAGGTCTGAGTGCCCTGAGGGAGGGTAGGAGGAAGGGAGGAAAGGGAAAGGAGGGTAGGTGTTGAAAAGAAAACGTCAGCTTACTTTTGATAAAGCATTTCACTCCTGTAGGCATCCACAAAGGAGGGAGGTTAGGGAGGGAGAAAGGGAGGGAGGGAGGAAGGGGCTTACTTCTGGATGGTCGTAGAAAGGCACCTTTTTTGCCCAGAGTTTGAAGGCCTGTGACCATTTTTAAAAATTTGAATTACAAAAACGTTCTAGAAATCAGTATGTTGCCCCCCTCCCTGCTGTTCTAATCCTCCCCTTCCTCCGTCCGTCCCTCCCTCCCTCCGTCCCTGCCTGCCTACCTGGAAATGGATTAGAAATTGGACTGCCCAGGTGATGAGGGGGAAACGGAGGACGCACCAGGCGAAGGAGAGGAGGGAGAATGGGCGATGATCCATGGAGAAGTGGGCCGTGAAATAGCTGGGAAGGGAGGGAGGAAGGGACGGAGGAAGGGAGGGAGGGAGGGAAGAAGGGAGGGAAGGAGGAAGGGACGGAGGGAGGGAGGGAGGGAAGGATAAGGCGATTGGTAGATAGCTGGGTAGAAGCGAGAGGGCAAAAGCCAACGGGGGTAGGGACAAAACCACACACAAGCCTGAGCAAGGAGAGGAGAACATCAAGAGGGAAGGAAAGAAAACAAAATCGCGCAGATGGCCGCGGAAGGAGGAAAAGAGGGCAAGAGGTATAATTATGGTATATCCCGACGCACCCCCCCCCCTGCCTCTAGAGCGCGAGGCAAGGAGGGAATAAAAGGGCGCGAGGAGTAAGAGTCTGCTATGGCACATGGGATGAGCCTTCCGGGTACGGTCGAACCAATTGCGAGTAGGCGAGCCCGGGAGGACAAACATTAATGTGCTGCTGCCGCTGCTGCCGCTGCTGCTACAACATGGGAAATAAAAATCCTCCAAAGTCTCTCCCGGATTTCGGAAGAGACAAGGAAGAGAGAGAACACTTAGGTTCACACATACCCGGATCCACGTCAGGCAGGAGACATGCACACACACACACACACACTATATACCAGGAAGGCAGGAGAGAGAGAACACTTAGGTTCACACATACCCGGATCCAGGTACCCCTCCCTCCTTCCCTCCTTCCCTCCATCCACCTATCCCTCCTTCCCTCCCTCCAATGCCCCTACCGTTCCCTGCTCTCCTTCTTGAGCATGTGCGTCGTCACCCACATCCCAGTGCCTGCCCCTCCCTCCCTCCCTTTCTTCCTTCCTCCCTCCCTCGGCCCCACAAACTCCCAATCGTAGATATGGGCCATGTCCATAAACGGCGAGACATGAAACGTCTTTTCGAACACGTAGTTCCACACCTCTTCCTCCTTCCCGCCTTCGTCATCCTCCCCTCCGTCCTTCATTTTCTGTCTTTTCCTCCATTTTTTCACGGCGGAGACATTGGCCGCGTGCGGGCTGAGGACGTAGCAGTGCATCTCATTCCAAGGGGTGTTGCTTACCTCAGCCACGACTGTCTCAAGATGCTGGCCCTGGAAGGGGAAAGGAAGGGAAGAAACATGGTAAGTACAGTCCAACGATCAAGTCTGTCTGTCCTTCCCTCTCTCTCTCCCGCCCTCCCTCCCTCCCTCGTTCCGTACCTCTTCATCCCACACATAGTAAAAACTGACCGGGTTGAATGTATAACCCATGTATCTTAAATGTGTCAAAAGGCAAATTTTACCCTTAGGCCGCTTGCCTGTTTCTTTCTCCACCAACCGCCGCACCCTTTCTACCAGTGGTAGAGGCACGAGTGGTCGCTGCTGCCCTCCCTCCTTCCCTCCCTCCTTGGGCGGGGAAGAAGAGGAGTTGGAAGGGAGCGAGGATGAAGCGTACTGGATGGGAATATCTTTCAAGTGGTCGGCTTCATGGAAGTGGGCGAGGGCGGGAAGGAGGGAGGGGGCGGCAAGGGTCGAGAAGGAAGCGAGAGGCCACAGTCCACTGAAGGTCTGAGGGAGGTGGTCTGGAAGGAGGAAGGAGGGAGAAAGAAAGTCGGGGTGTTGAGGGGAGGAGATGAGGACACATTTCTTCCCTGTGATTACGTTCTTACCGAGGTCCAAATACGTGTAAAAGAGGCCGTATCCGAACTTGTGGATGGTCGGGAGGAAGCGCACGTGCCAGACTCGCCCAACATACAGGCAGGACAATCCGAGGTTGCGACGGGCGTGGGAAGGGCGCAGAGACAGGAGTCCAGCCACGCAGAACAGAAGAAAGGGCAGAGTCAAAAATGTGTGCATGAGGAGGAGGGGTAGAGATGGGGGAAGGGCATGGAGGAGGGTTGAGGAGGAGGGGAGCCTCATGATGGTGCCGTGTCGGTCTTCGCCTCAGCCCTGCCTGCCCGTCTCTGTGATGGGGGGGCGCTCTCTGTAGTTGGACATTGTACAGGGGATACGGGTTAACGCCTTCTATTATTCGGGGACGTGGGAGTAAAGGGCGGACATTCAGTATATGCATGGATGTGTTGCTACATGTTTTGGAGGGCTGCGGCTCGTGGCCGTTGGTTGAAGAGATGTGTCGGGAGAAGCGTTGACCTCCTCCCTCGCTCTCTGGGCGCTAACCCATACAATCATTTTACTTATTGTCAACACATCACACAGGCAGTTACCACCAGCAGCACTAGCATCAGCATCAGTTCCTGCAGAAGCCGGCCTCGTTGGAACCCTCCTCCCGCCTCTGCTTCCACCACTACTTTTCGCATCCTCCTACCCACCACCATCCCTGGCCTCATGCCCGACGAGACCGAAGTGTCACCACCCCCACCAATTTCCGAACCACCTCTCGTACAGGAAGGTATCCCGCCCACATTCACGGCGGCCTCCCCTGCCCTCTGCTTTCACATCCACGCTCGATGGCGACGCGCAAGGGCCGCCACCGTCCACTTGCCCCACGGTCCCCTCGCGACGCCTGTCTTCATGCCCGTGGGCACCAAGGGCACAATTAAAGGCATCCCAACCGAACAATTACTCCATCCAGAACTTTCTCCTCAGATTATTCTGGGGAACACATACCACCTCGCCTTGCAGCCGGGGACGGACCTGCTGGAGGAAATGGGGGGCTTGCACAAATTTATGAACTGGCCTCGCAACCTCCTCACCGACTCGGGGGGATTCCAGATGGTCTCCCTCTTGGCCTTGGCCGAGATCACGGAGGAAGGTGTGACGTTTCAAAGTCCCATCGATGGGACGCAGATGCTGCTGACGCCTGAGATGTCCATTGCGCACCAAAACCGGATAGGGTCCGATATAATGATGCAGCTTGACGATGTCGTGTCTTCTGTCACTGAGAACGGCGACCGCTTCCGTGAAGCCACCGCGCGATCCATCCGGTGGTTAGATCGGTGCATACAAGCACACTCTCGACCGCAAGAACAGAATCTGTTCGGCATCATTCAGGGGGGGTTGGATACTTCCCCGGGCGGATTGCGGGAAGGGTGCCTGCGCGAAATGATCGCCCGCGACTGTCCAGGTTACGCGATTGGGGGTCTAGCGGGTGGAGAGAGCAAGGAAGCATTTTGGAAGGTGGTGGCACAGTCTGCCGCGGGTTTACCCGAGGGGAAACCGAGGTATTTGATGGGTGTCGGCTATCCGCTAGACTTGGTGGTGTGCACGGCGTTGGGCGTGGATATGTATGACTGTGTCTACCCCACTCGCACGGCCAGATTTGGCGTCGCGCTTGTTGGAACGGGGGTTTTGAAGCTTAAGAACAACGCATGTGGGAATGAGACGGGCAAACCTATCGAAGAGGGGTGTCAGTGCATGACGTGCAAGAACTACTCGCGCGCGGCGATACACCGGTTGCTCAAGTCGGGAGCTCTGGGGTGTCAATTAGTCACGTACCACAACCTCGCTTACATGCTCGGATTGATGCGAAGAATGCGAAAGGCGATTATGGAGGGAGGCGACGCTTTTCCTAGCTTTGTATTGGCGTTTTTGAAAGCTCACTATTCTGGTGAGATTGCTGGGAAGAAAGGAGAAAAAGTAGATGTGACAGTGCCTGAGTGGGTGAGGGAAGCGCTGGGTGTAGCGGGCATTGAAGTGCCACAGACATTTCAGAGTGAGGGAGAAATTGAAAAAGATTAGCCGGGAGCAATGTACATGCCATGTAAAAGAATGTATTAAAGTGCCAAGCATTGCTATTAAGGAGGTTTTGGCAGAAAAAAATATATATATATCTGTGCGCAATGAAATCAAGCGCTCACAGGGCAACGAGGTAATTGTAAGAGAGAGGAAAGCGAGCTATACAAATTGTTTTGGCTGCAAATTCTGATCGTGGAAGCGCCTTCGCGTAAGGACGGTATGGAGGAGGTTGGTAAATTGGGCGAGGCCGCGATTTAACCACTTTATTTTAGCCCGAGGTCTCTATGTCTCCGGTGTCTATGTATTTGCGCACCTTTTGTAGCTGTCTGTGTGCGAGGTTCTTGTCGAAAACACCACACAAATGCATCTCAGCCCTTCATTTGTCCTGACCCCCCACACCTCTGTTTTTGTTCGCCATCACGCCTGCATTCCAATCTAAGACCCTTCGGCTTGCCCCACCCGCCCTCTTAATTTAGCACAATAACAGCCACCATGGCCAGCACGCTATCAAGACGGACGGGCCGTGGTCTCCTCCTGCGCATCACGAGCAGCACCGGCACCAACAGTACCATCGGTAGCCTCCCTGTCCCTTCCTCCGCCGCCCCCACGCAACCACAGGCGCATCGCCGCGCTCTTTCCTTCTCCTCCTCCTCCTCCTCCTCTTCTTCTTCCTCCTCCTCCTCGTCTCCCCCACGTCCCACCAATCCCACCAATGATGACAGCAACAACGGCAGTACCACCCACTTCGGCTTCAAGCAAGTCCCCGTCGATGAGAAAGAGAAGCTGGTCAAGGGCGTGTTCAACAGTGTGGCCAGCAAATACGATATGATGAATGACCTTATGTCCGGGGGCATGCATCGGCTTTGGAAAGACGATTTCGTCCAGATGGCTGGCCTGTCCGCCGTCCTCCGCACTAATGCCGGGGGAGACGGCATCCGTCTACTGGACGTCGCGGGTGGCACGGGGGACATTGCCTTTCGTCTGATGAAAAAGGCCCTCGAGACATACCCTCCCCCCCACTCCACCCCTCCCCCCTCCATCACCATATTTGACATCAATGCCGAGATGCTCAAAGTCGGTCAAGTCCGTGCCAAGGAAAAAGTCTTCCCGAATCTCCCTCAGGTTCACTCCAACCTGGAGTGGGTAGAGGGGAACGCGGAGGAGCTCCCTTTCCCTGACAATACTTTTGATCTTTACACCATCGCCTTTGGCCTCCGCAATGTCACCCGACGCGATAAAGCCCTAAGAGAAGCCTTCCGAGTCCTGAAGAAAGGCGGGCGGTTTATGTGTTTGGAGTTCTCGCACGTCTCCTTGCCATTGGCGAAAGAGGCCTACGACCTCTATTCATTCGAGGTTATCCCGCGCCTGGGACAGGCTGTCACGGGGGATGCGGAGTCCTATCGGTACCTGGTCGAGTCCATCAGGCAATTCCCCAAGCAGGAAGAGCTGGTGAAGGAGATCGAGCAGGCGGGCTTCCAGAGCGTGGGCTACGTGAACTATACGCTGGGTAGCGTGGCGGTCCACAGCGGGTTCAAGTGGGTCTAGGCCCTTCCTCCCTCCCTCCCTCCCTCCCTCCTTCCCTCCCTTCTTCTTGCTTGCCTCGTAGAAGAGGGGGGAAGGAAAGGAAGGGTGAAAGGAGGACGGGAGAGAAGGAAAGGAAAGAGAGATTGGAACAAAAAAAGCAACCGAAAGCAGGCCTTGTGGTGCATGTTTCTTGTTTTTTCCTCCTGTGTTCTGTACACGCCCCCTTCCTCCTTCTCCCTCTCCTCTTCGTCTTCGTCCTTCTCCCCCTCCTCTTCGTCTTCCTCGTCCTCCCCCTCCTCCCGTTTTCCCTCCACCCCCACACCTCCCACTACTCCCCCATTACCTGAAAGGTCATCATCTCCCCACCCATCCCTCTCAACAACCCTACCACCTCCTCATCCTCCCCATCATCCTCCTCCTCCTCCTCTTGCCTTCCCTCCTCCCCTCCGTCCCTCCCCGTTTTGGATCGTTGCTGCCCATGCATGCCGTTCCTTGAGTCCCACCTCGTACCACACGCCTCCCTCCCTCCCTCCCTCCCTCCCTCCCCCTCCCCCATCACCTCTTCCAAGGCTTTATACAAGGGAAACGCGGCCAATGGTGGCGGTATCTCCCCACTTAAAATACCTCCTACCGTCACGTCTTTCATTCCATAAAACTCTTGGTTTACCCTTTCCCGTGCCGTTAGTACAGACCCCTCCACTGACACCCCCATAAAAGCACCTCTGCTATGGCCGTAGCTGAACCCCGCTCCCAGCCTGCTCCTCCTCCTCCTGCTGCTGCTGCTGCTGCTGCTGCTGCTGCTGCTGTAGTGGAGGTCAGTGGCGGCGGTGCGGCCCAGGGGACCGAGGGCGATCCCTAGCTCCGTCCCGAGAGAGATTTGTGCGCGGGTAGAGAAGGCATTGACGGCTTCTTGGGAAGAGAGGATGACGAGCAGATCCGTCTGAAGGAGGGGGGGAAGGGAGGGAAGAACGGAGGGAGGGTAAGAAGAACTGCACCCCAACAGCGGGGGTTCGACGTCTTAGGAAGAAGGGACACTTCAAACACTCAGAAATACACGTGAACACAAAGCTAAAAAATAACAACATCTTTGATTCAAAACACGTACCACTTCCACTCCGAACGAAAATCCGTATCCCACTCCCGTGCACCCCAACGCCGACGGCGCCGACCACCTTACCCTCCCCCTCCTCCTCCTCCTCCTCCTCCTCCTTCCCTCCCTCCCTCCCCCCCCTTCCTTCTCCTCCTCCTCCTCGTCCTCTTCGTCATGCAACCGTGCAATCACCAGCCCTGTCCCTATTCGAGCCGTGACAAACATGCCTGCCTTGACCACCGTCAGAAACGCCAGGCCCTTGGCTCCCCACAAGAGCTCTCCCGGAATGCTGTCTCTCCCTCCCAAGGCACTGTCTCCCGTAAAATTACACAGAGTGTAAGAGGCCTTTTTGATTTCTTCTTCCAGTGAGAATTGCACGGGATGATTGAAATATCTTGCCCAAGAGCGACGGTCAATGTGGAGGGCTTGTGTGGCTTTGCTGCTGGTGAGGCGGAGGGCAGGTTGGAGGGGGAGGAGGAGGGAGGCGCAAGTGTCGCAGACGCGCTGGGGCAAATAAGGATCGAGGTTAAGCGGGGTAACGGCAGCGGCGGGGGTTTTGCGTGGACGGATTACGTCGGCGGGCGGGATGAAGAGTTTGTGTCGTGTGCATGCCAAGCAGAAGACGCGCCCGCAAGCCCGGCAGTGGTGCTTCCGACGGGCGAGGGAAGTGAATGGCGCTCGGCAGCCCCGACAGCTTACGGCTTCCATATCGTGGATCCATCGCCGGTGTGGTGGTAGTGGTGCTGTGGGGATGTCTGCTGCCTGCTCTTTCATGGCTGTGTGTGTGGTGTAGGTACGTAAGTTGAGGGCGTACTAGTACGTCTCCTTGGAACTTGGCGTCGGTCCTTGCCTCTTCCAAGGCTCCTTGCACTCTGGACACACGTGGCTGCCCCTCGATCTAGTTGTAATGCGTATTACAATGAAGATATCCTCCTAAACTTGCGTCAAACGGGCACACTGTAGCTTGTAAATGTGCCATTGATCGAGTGTTCCTCGAAAAAGGATTCAACCTCGAGCAGTACCCTCAGGATCTCGATTCGGGTCTCCTCTGGCCCTTGTGAAAACCCACCTCGAAGGCATTTTCCACCGACCCTCCACAAATACCTCGCTTCTTCCTGCGATACTCTGATTACTACATTACTCAGCGCAAGACGAAATAGTGCTCGACATTTCCTAGCAACAATTTACTGTGTGACGTTGCAGCTGGCATGAACCAGGCGCACCGTGGCGGCAATAATATGAGGCGGGGACATGTGGAACATGGCTTGATGATAGTTTGGATCTGTGGGTACGCCTTTCGGTACCTGCTTTACACGCGGAGGAAAGATGTAGGCCATAATTGCTGCCTCCAAAACTATATTTTTTTATCCAACCAAGGTACTATGTGATATGTGATATGAAAGAAGCAAACTTGAAATAAAGCAAGATAAATATGTGCATGCAATCTTCGTATGTTTTGGGCCTTGTATTACATTTAATTGTCTCGCGTGCGCCCTTTCCTAGGCCTCACCCATTTCTCTGCTTAACCTGTCCTTGAACACGGGCGAAGAAGGAGGGGGAGGAGGGGGAGGAGGAGCCCAGGAGCGTGTTTGAAATGGGTCTGCTTGCTTGGAGGTCGTGCAGAGAGAGTAATTGCCGAGCAGGGCCACGGCGTGGCGGTCTGAGGGAAGGAGGGAGGGAGGGAAGGAGGGAGGGAGGGGGAAGGAATAGGATCAGCTCCACTGCTTCCAGAAATATAATTGCCTGAGTTATTCTTTTTTTTTTTTCTCCTTCCTTCCTTCTCCCTTACCTCTCGCAGAAAAGTCGGCCGATGCCTGCACTTGATAAACGAGAAAGGCGTGGGGGGCAAGGTAGCCCTCAAGGCGAAGCTCGCTGAGGAGGGAGGGCTGGAGGGAGGGGCGATAGGAAGGATGGCAGGGAAGGAGGGAGAAAGAAGGGAAGCGAGAGAGTGTGTCGGTCATGACAGGCAGGCCCGTTTCAAATATTCAGAAGCATGTGTGGCTGCTTGATCCTTCCATCTTGCAACCGGCACTGCGTCCCCCTCTTCCTTCCTCCCTCCCTCCCTCCTTCCCTCCCTTCCTCCTTCCATCCTTTTTACACTTACCTCCCTCCCCCCCTCCCTTCCGTCCTCCTCCTCTTCGTCGTCGTGGGCCAGTTTATAGACCCTAAGAGTGACGGCACACACGGCGCTGGATCCCAAGTTTTTGATCACCCCCGAGGCCACCTTGGAGGGAGGGAGGGAGGGAGGGAGGGAGGGAGGGAGGAAACAAGGGGGAAAAGATGGAATGAGGTGCATTTATAGAGCTCTCGTGGCCATCAGCGTGAATGAGGGAGGAAGGGAGAAAGGGGAGGAAGGAGGGTAGAATGAGGAGAGCTCGCATCGCCATACGCGTGAATAAGGGAGGGAGGGAGGGAAGGAGGGAGGGAGGGAGGGCGAGCCAACATACCGTCCCAGGAATAGGGTTCTGGTCGGCACAGAGGGCGAGGGAGAAGACAGCCACGTCACCGCCTGGATTGAAGGAGCGTTTGGCGTAGCCCATGCAGGACCTGAGGGAGGGGAGGGAAGGAGGGAGGGGGAGGGGGGAGATTAATTAGATGACGGTTGAGCGCAGGGCCTGAGGGAGGAAGGGAAAGAGGGAAGGTGAGCGGATGAGAGATTGACGAGAGGAGCAGGTGAGTGAGGTGACCCCTTCCTCCCTTCCTTCCTCCCTCCCTCCCTACCTCCCTCCCTACCTGGCTCCGTTCTCGTGGTATTGCCCCTCTTGTTTTTTTCGGAGGACGCTGCCCAGCGGCCCTTGCTCTGGCCAGATCTAGGAGAGGGGAGGAATGGAGGGGAGGAGGGAGGGAAAATGAGAGATTCGTCGATCGCTTCCGACATGGGGAGGAAGGAAGGGAGAGAAGGAGGGAGGGAGGGAGGGAGGGAGGAAGGGAGGGCTCGTGTTTACCTCAAAGAAGCCGAGCTGGCCGCCTTTTTGTAATCGCACGGCCGTGTTCAGGACGTTGGCACAGGCGTGACTTGCAGAGGGGTGCCACTAGAGAAGGAGAGAGAGGGGGGAGGAGAAAGGGGAGGAAGGAGAGAGGTGTGGGATGGGACTTCACGCTTCTGCAGTTCCTCCCTCCTTCCCTCCCTCCCTCCCTCCCTCCTGCCTCCCCACCCCTCACCTCCGCCTGCACCACCGGTGTCTTCTCGCTCTCTTCCACCTCCCTGGGCAAATAAAAGTGATGAAAATGTTGCTGTTTCTTCTCTTTTTTCATACTTCCCCCTCCCTCCCTCCCTCCCTCCTCCTCCTCCTCCTCCTCCTGCTGCTGCAGCGTGCTGTTGAGAGAGTCAAAGACCCCCCACAGGGCCGAGGTGCCCCAGTATAAGCTGGCATTAACCGCCAAAGCCAGAGACTCAGCTTCCTTCCGCGGCCTGAGTAACGGAGAAAGGGAGGAGGGAGGCAGAGAGGGAGGAAGGGAGGGAGACAAGGGAAGTGGGGGGAATGCTTCTTAATATTATCTTAACCCCTCTTTTCGGGCAGGACGGAGACGTACCGTCGCTCTACCTCTTCTCGCTCCTCCTCCTCTTCCTCTTGGGCCTCTCCCTTCTTGGATCCCTCCTCCATTGGCTGCACCACCGTCACCAAGCGAGGCAGGAGCATGGAGACTGGCCCCTCCTCACTCCCTCCCTCCCTCCCTCCCTCCACAGCGTCGAACATGGAGAGGGAATCTGCGCACTCTACCAGCTCTTGTAATGAGGGGGGGGCATCGGCCAGATCTGCAGGAGGGGTCGAGACCATATCGTATTCAGTGCTCCTGTAATAGAAGGGTGGAATCAGTCTATCGGATAGGGTAATCCGTCGCTGCCTTCACACGGCCAAATACTTGTCCAGCAGCAGTAGGTCTATAAGACCCGCCTTCTTTCGATTCCTCCTCCCCTACTCCTCCCTGCCCCTGCTAAAGTTGGCTCCCTGACTCCCTCCCCTAATCCCTCCTTCCCTCGCGACCTTGTTACCTCAAGAAATGCAATACGGCGAGAGAATGTAGAGTCCCCAGTTTCAAGACATGCTGCTCTTTCTTCTTTCCTTCCCCGTCCATACTGATTGTGGTAGTGCTGCCATCGTCGTTGACGACGGCCGCTGTCCAATCTGCTCCTGCCGCTGCCGCCGGGAAGGGGGCGTAGAGGAGGAGGGCAAGGACAAGGAAAAGACGGGGTAGTGGAGATAATGGCTGAGAATGCATGCAAAAGCTAATTGATGCCTGTCCGAAAAGATGAGGGGGAAAGGGAGCGAGCGTGAGGGCGTGAGAATCAGCGTAGGGGGAGGACGGGAAAAGCGACTACGTCGGAGGCCCATGATATTTTAGTTTGCAAATGGGAGCCTTGAGCCTGCTGGCGACTTAGCGGCTTTTCGTCGGGCGAAGCGAGGGCTTTACCCCTCCATCAACATTATCATGACATCTGTCGTGGACAGGCTGTCATTCTCCCTGAGAAAGACTTTTGCTGACATGTCCTCGCTAGAGCTTATGGTATTAATGCAGTCATTACACGCCCGCTTGGCGTCTTCTCCAAAACACCCTCAACTTGGACGGCGATAGACTCATTCCCCTCTTTCCCTTCCGCATGCCATACATGCGCAACCAGAACAGACCAGTCCACCATGCTGCTGTCTTACAGCAGCAGTACCAGGAGGAAGAGAAGGAGAGGGCGCGCTGGCGGTCGGCGCCCGCTGTCACTGTCGCTTACCCTCCTCCCTTGCCTTCTCCTTCTCCTTCCCAGCACGACAGCACTACACGGTAAGTCATGTGCCCGTGTGCACATGCATGAAGACCATCTGTCCCTGCCTCTCTTCTCATCCATTCTCAATCTTTTTTCTCGGTCATTCTCGTGCATCTATTTTTCCTTCTTCTATGCCTCCGCCTATGGCCACGCCCAGCCGTAGCAGACAGTCCTCTTGTTGCTGCCATGGAGGGAGGGATGGAGGGAGGGTTGGAGGGAGGAGGAGCGGAGGAATGGGAGCATGCAGTAAGGGTCATGCGGATGGAGATGAACGCCTGGTGGTCCTTGGCATGGGGGAGCCTGTGGGGGAAGGGAGGGAAGGAAGGGGGGAGGGGCAAGGAAAGGGCGAAGGAGGGAGTGTCGTTGACGTATACGGCTTCGTCCTCCTCGCCGTTGGCCTTGTTTGAAGAAGAAGAGGAGGAGGGCGGATGGGAGGATGGAGATGAAGGGGACGGAGGAGAGGGGTTGGTTTGGCGGGAAGTGGAGGGGGAGGAAGGGGAGAGGAGGGAGGGACGATGGGTGCACAGGGGGGAGGAGGACGACGAGGGTGAGGAGGAGGAAGGGGACGAATGGGAAGAGGAAGCACAGTTATGGAGAATAGGCGATGAAGACAAGGAAGAGGAGGAGGAGGAGGGGTATCTCTCCCACTTCGGCCAGCTTTATGCGGACGAGGACAAGGCCGAGGACGAGCAAAGTAGGGAGGAAGTGAGGGAGGAAGGGATGGCGACAGCAGCACCCGCAGACTCCCCCCCTTCCTCTGCCGCCATCCCCGCCGGTCCTCCCTCCCCCTCCCTCCTCTTTCTCTCTGCCCTCAGCAGCCTCTCCCGACCAGGGAGCTGGCGGTTGTATCTCGTCCTCTTCCTCGCCCTCGTCCTCGTCCTCTCCACCTCTCTGGTCGTGGCCTACTTATCCCTAGCTCGGCTTCTGGGAGTGTCACCGTTGGAAGGGTGGGAGCGAGGAGGGAAGGAGGGAGGAAGGAACAGGCATGAAGGTGCGGAAAGGGCGGGGGGGGAGGGAGGGAGAGAGGGAGGGAGGGAGGGAGGGAAGTTGGTGCCGTGTGGGTTTCCGTGAAAGGAGCTTGCTTATTCTCTCTCCTTCTCTCCCTTCCTCCCTCCCTTCTTCCCACTCTCCCACTATCTCACTTACTTCCCGACGTCAGTATTTCTCCGCCCCGAGGGCGAGGGTCCTCCGATTGTTGATCCCTCCATCAGCCCGTGGCCTGTCTACAGCGGCCTACTGGGGTATTTATTCGGCGGTGGCTTTGGAGAGAATAAATTCGTGCGCTTCTCCTCTTGGCAGGTAATTGATTATTTCCCCTCTCTCCCTCCCTATTTCTTACCCCTCCTCGCCGCAGGCAGGCGGAAATCAGGTTATTTGTCCTCTCTTTTTCTTCGTCCTACTACCCCCTGATCCCTCTTCATGACATGCACACGCACACACACACACACACACACACACACACACACACACACACACACACACACATACATACACATACACACAGACGGAGGATGATGGGGAGGGAGGGGGGGTCAAACGTGTGCCCTTCGAGGCTTATGAGGCAATCACCTACGAGGAAGGGATCGAGGCCGAGGACGAGGCCGAGGACGAGGGCGAGGACGAGGACGGATGGGATCTCGATTATCCGAGTGATGATGAGGACGAGGGGGGGGAGTGGCGACAGGAGAGTCTCTGGAGGAAAAGGAAGGAAGCCGAGGAAGAAAAGGAAGGGGAGGGCAAGAGGGAGAGATATCGAAGATCCACGTTAGAGGGGAGGGAGAGGGAGGATGAGAGGGAGGCAGTGGTTTGGAGAAGTGAGAAGGTAATGGACCTAGATGGGGTGACAGGGGCAGGTGGCAATGGAGGGAGGGAAGCGGCCAGGAGCGTCGCGAGCTAGGAAGCGATCGAATCAGAGGATAGATATGCGAGATGGTATGTCCTTATGGATGTGGGAGGAGGTAAAAAATATAGTCCAAAGACGGCGCCGAAGAGCGCCAGAGTGAGGGGGGGAAGTGAGGAGAAAGAGTTTCCTTGGGCATGTGGTGCAACTTTGACATAAATTACTGATCTGATGAAGAGTAAAATGGAGATAAGTTGATTATTTGTTTTCAACGTCCACGCGAAGTATGTGCTACGCCTCAAACGTATTGCTTACCTTTGATGGATGAGCGCGTGCATGGCCATCACCTTGTCCGGCTGGGGAGACTATGGATCGGGAAGGAGGATATTTCGATAATTATTGATCTAAGATTATTTCGTCAGATCGATATTATCGGTGGTAAAGCCTCTATACATCGAAATATTGTGCGTACATCGATATGTCTTGTGTGTCTTGGTGAAAGGGGGCTATGCATGTGGCAGGGCAAGAAGTCAAAAATGGCCCTCTACTCAGCGTAACTTTTCTGGGATTTAAGCCTCATGTAATTCATTTACATTGCAACATAGAGCAGGAAGGGGATGCTGTCCCCCCCCCGCTCAACCTCCTCACCCCCTTAAGTGATTTTTCCTTCTCACCCCATCCATCATTTCAAAAGCCTCTTCCCACCTGCACGATAGCAAGGAGGTGGTCAGACTGAGCATCTTTGAGCCTTGATGTCAGCATTTTACGTGTGCTTCCTCCAAAGGCGCTGCTCGCCTGTCGTGTTTTCCATGTTGTTCTGTCGCGAACACGGCTGTATTGAAGTTACCGCCCCGCCAGTGTGTACACTATCAAGGTGCATCGAGATGCACATCTCGTCCGCATTGACATTCTGAAGATCCCTCCTTCGTATCAGCAGACTTGTTCTTGCTTTACACCGTCGCGTTGCCCCCTTTCCAACGAACACCGGCCTGAGACGGGGCAGCAGCCCGAAGCAACATTCACCTCTCTTGCAGACACATGGACCATTTGGGCATCTAACATTTTTCTTTAGGCGCAGCCACGGCGGGACACCGACCATGAGTTGCAGACGGTGCCTGGAGATGCGCGGACGAGCCATTGCGGCAGGTGTCTCCCTCAATCCCGGCCTCGACAACTCATACAAAAACACTATATACTGTTCTTGTTGCATGCCACTGCAATATTCGCACACTCTTAGCGCAGCGGAACACGCTTGCTGTAGTACTCCTCCTCGCCCGGCATGCCTACGAAACAACAGCAACCCTTCTGTACCCTGACCCTCCCTCTCCCCCCCCTCCGTCCCTTATCCCTCCTTACAGAGCCCTGTCAAGTCCCTTCGCCAGCACGATGAACACCCTTGCGGACTCGTTGGTGTGGGAGCACCCGCAACAAGACCGCCTCCGCTTGAACTCCATCATTTTCTTTATCGCCTTTCTCTGGTCGGCGGGCACTGGGCTGTCGTCAAAATTAAAGGTAAGGAGTGAGGAGGGAGGAGGAGAGGAAGAAGCAAGGAGGGAGGGCACGCGGATGGAGATTTCGTCTCTCTAACTTATCGCATTACTCTTTTACCCCGCTGGCGATAAAGTGGCTGTCTGTCCTTTAGGCCTCCATGCCCATGACGGACGCAAGCACCGAGGCCCCTGGACTCACCCTCCCTCCCCCCTCCCCTCCTTCCTTCCCTCCCTCCCTCATGGTCAGGGCCGTGCCCGAATTGCCTACACCGCATGCTGCATTCACGCCATAGCTGGGACGTCTTACTTTCTCATGGTGAGGCAGGGAAGGAGAGAGAGGGAGGGAGGAAGGGAGGAGAGAGGCAGGGAGGGAGGAAGGAGGGGAGGAGGAAGGGAGGGAGAGAGGCAGTGAAGCAACCCATAAGCAACTCATGCCCCAGTGAAGCAACCCATAAGCAACTCTTATCCCAGTGAAGAAAGAGACCACTTTCTACCAATGGGGGAAAGCCTGTTCTCACACACCTCCCTCCCTCCTCCCCCCCTTCCCCCCCTGTCTTCCCCTCTCCCCTCATCCCCCTCTCTCCCTCCCTTTGCTCTCCCCCTGCC
>Ga0160420_100364_pt1 | contig 21181 bp, 24 predicted proteins | sample CelAP2metagpilot_FD_108197 | JGI IMG/M metagenome (GOLD analysis project Ga0160420, IMG submission 108197) | Phycosphere-associated microbial communities from algal ponds in Kailua-Kona, Hawaii, USA - Cellana AP2-5-5 metagenome pilot | ecosystem: Engineered > Artificial ecosystem > Aquaculture >... | reverse complement strand
CCCTCCATTCCCTCCCTCCCTCCCTCCCTCCCTCCCTCCCTCCCTCCCTCCCTCCTTCCCAGGTCCTCCCCTTGAACGACCCACAGGTGGCGGAAAAGGTCCAGCAGACGTTCCACCTCACCTTCCTTCGAGATCACATCCTCCGGCCGACCATGGAGGAGAGCAATCTGACCTCGCTGTCGTCGCTCATTTTCTTTAACAGGTGGGGACGGATGACAGGGAGGGAGCGAAGGAGGGAGCGAAGGAGGGAGGGAGGAGCTTTTCTTTTGAATGGCAAAATGTAGCGTTTATCAATAATCGCCCTTCTACCTCCCTCTCGCCCTCCCTCCCTCCCTCCCTCCCTCCCTCCCTCCCTCCCTCCCACCCAGCACCTTTATCCTAGATCGCCTCTACCGGGAGTCAGACTACCTCCAACGAGTGTAAGGAAGGAAAGAGAGAGCGAGGGAGGGAAGGAGGGAGGGCTGTATGCCATGTTGATTCTATGTTATTTTGCCGGTAGACTGATTGCCTTCCTTCCTTCCTTGCCTCCCTCCCTCTCCATCCTCCCTCTCCCAGATACGAGCTCTTGGAGATCATCGAGCGGGGAGAGTACGAGGAGGAAGAGGAAGGGGAGGAGGAGGAGGGGGAGGGAGGGGAGAGGCCCACGGCCGATGCGTCCTCCCTCCCTGCCCTCCCTTTCTCCTCGAAAGGGAGGGAAATAAGACCCGGAGGTTCAGAAGGGGCAGATGAAGAAGTCGAAGGTGCAGCAGCAGCAGCAACAACAGCAGCAGCAACAGAGGGGGGGGAAGGAGGAGCAACACCATCACACCCATCACCGCCGCCGACCAACGGCAGGAGTCTATCCCACACTCCCTCCTCCCCGCCTCTCTCCCCCTCCTCCTCCACTGGAAGGGGAAAAAGTGAGACAATAAGCACCAGAAAACGGCGTCGGGTCGTGGTAGGGGCCGAGCGGGCACGGGCGAAACGGGAGGAGGCGTGGCTGTTCCTCAAGGAGCTGGTGGTGGGCCTGAGCAAGAGCACTCAACCCAGCAGCCAAGCAGCTTTTTACAAGTAAGGGAGGGAGGGAGGGAGGGCAGGAAGGAGCGTGGGATCCACATGTCCCTGCGCGTACCTTCTCGCGTCCTAATCTTTGACACTGACCTCCTCCCCTCCTTCCTCCCCTCCTTCCTCCCCTCCTTCCTCCCTCCCGCCCTCCCTCAGCGTGGAGGTGCTGCTCACGGTCCTCAGTGCTGACCCCTCCCCCCTCCGGGCTTGGCTGTATGCCACCACCACCACCACCACCAGCAGCAGCTCTAATACTACTGCAGGCACGGTGGGAGGTGGAGGGAGGGAGGGAGGGAGGGAGAGACGGAAGAGATACCTCCACCCACCTAAGCCCCATCAGAGCGCTATAGCACAAGGAGTAGGGCAGCAGTACCAGCAGCGCCAGCAGCAGCAGCAGCTGCAGCAGCAGGGGAAGCAGCGACACCACCACCACCACCACCACCACCACAACCATCGTCATCACCATCGAGATCACAAGGAGGGGGAAGGAGGAGGAGGAGGAGGGAGGGAGGGAGGAAGAGAGAGGGCAGGGAGTGTGGGATGCAGCAGCAGCAGTGCCAGTGTGTCTTCCACGGATGGAGTCGAAGGAGGGGGCAACCACACCCTATCTGGAAGTAGCACGCAGGCGTCGTTGTCTTCGCTGCAGGTTCTCGCTCTCCCCCTCCCTCCCTCCCTTTCTCCCTCCCTCCCTTGCTTTTTCTGTCTTCCTCCCTCTCTCTCGCTTTCCCCCCTCCTTCACTCACTCCCTCCCTCCCTTCTTTTCTCTCTCTCTCCTTCCTTTCTTCCTCACTCCACAGCGCTACGGTTCTTCCACCAGCAGCCTCCCTCTCGCCCCTCCCCTCCCTTCCTCCCCATCGTCCTCCGCCTCCTCCTCGACTCCAGGTGCCCCCCCTCCTTCTTACTCGCTTCTCTTCTGGCTCATCCGTCGACTCACAACCGACACGGACACTGGTAAGATACGTGGGAGGGAGGGAGGGAGGGAGGGAGAGGGAGGGATGGCAGGCTCTGTTCGTGTCTGTTAATGTCATCGGCACCGTGACTGTGGAGCGACTTTGATTTTGATCTAGCTCCCTCCCTCCCTCCCTCCCTCCCTCCCTTTTTTCCTTCCTTCTTCCCTCTCTCTTCAGGCGTACTCATCCACCTGACCGAGTGCCTGCTGCTGCTGCTGGACGTGGAGACGATGGACGGGGCCGAGAAGGATCGTTTCCTGGGCACGTTTTACGACTATTACATCATATGGCTCGTGGACCCCCTCAACCTCTGGCTCGAGAAGAAGGCTGATCTCGGTAAGGAGGGAGGGAGGGAGGGAGGGAGGAATCATCGATGCCTTGACAACCATCTGGCAGCACGTGGAGAAGATCCTGACTCCCTCCTTCCTTTTCTCCCACCCTCCCTCCCTCCCTTACCTCCACCCTCCAGACACCGCCGATGCCTTTGCTGCCACGCGTCAGCACGTGGTGGAGATATTGACGCAATGCGTTCGCACGCACGCCTACCGCATGCGGTACTTCATCATCCTCAACAACCTCGCGCACAAGGTACACACCCGCCCTCCTTCCCGCCCTCCTGCCTGACCTCCTTCCCTCCCTCCCTTCTGTCTAACAGGGCGTTTCGGAGGGGCTCATTTACTTCTCTCCCTCCCTCCCTCTCTCCCTCCCTCCCTCAGGTCCTCCGCCTCACCTCAGCCCCTCAGAAATTTCTGTGTCTGGCAGCCGTGCGTTTTCTGCGAGCGATTGTGAACACGAAGGATGACTTTTACAACCGACACCTGGTAGGGAGGGAGGGAGGGAGGGAGGGAGGGAGGGAGGGAGGGAAGGAGGGAAGGAGGGAAGGAGGGAGGAATGGACGGACAGCTTTTTTCTGGAGGGCTTTTGTTTCCTGGATGACCACCCTTCCCATGTTTCCCTCCCTCTCCCCCTCCCTCTCCCCAGGCCAAGAACAATCTGTTCGCTCCCGTTTTCTCCCTCTTCCAATCCAACGGTCCCACCCACACGAACCTCCTGCACTCGGCCATCATCGAGCTCTTTGACTACATACGGTACGCCCCTCCCTCCCTCCCTCCCTCCCTCCTCTCTACGTCCGAGTCAGTGGCTCCATGCAAAATAACCCCCCTCCTTCCCCCCCCTCCCTCCCCGCAAACAGGTGCGAAAATCTCCGTGTGTTGATAGACTACCTGGCCGAGAAGCAGGGAGACGCGCTTCGGGCCCTCGCTCCCTCCCTTCCTACCTTCCGTGGGCTGCTGGAGAGGTGTGAGAGAAATCGATCCTTTGAAGAAGAAAATCTAGCTGCTGCCCTTGGGGGAGGGGGAGGGAGGGAGGGAGGAGGGGGGATGGAGGAGGGAGGGTTGAAGAGAGGAAGGAGGGGGAGGGGAGGGGACGAGGAGGATGATAGTTATTTCAATGAGGAGGACGAGGAAGAAGGGGAAGAGGATGGTGAGGACGAGGAGGCGGAGGAGGAGGGAGGAAAGGAGGGGGAAAGGGACGGTCAGCGCCGGCCTGCCCGTCGAAAGCGAGGGAGCGCGGCGACTGGTATGGAGGTAGTGAGTGACGTATCCTCCCCTTCTTCTTCCTCCTCTTCTCCCGCCTCCCCCACCTCTGCCACGCCTGTCACAGCTGCCGCGGACTCCCCATCTCTTTCCCTCCCTCCTTTACGTCTGGTCGCCTATGACGACGACGATGACGACATCGATCCGTTCTGGGTCAAAGGCAAAGGAGGAGCAGCCGCGCTGAAGCAGCAGCAGCAGCAACAGCAACAGCAGCAGGCGAAAAAGTGGAATGGTGGTGGTGGAGGAGGAGGGGGAGGGGGAGGAAGGGGAGGAGGAGGGGCACTGGGACGTACGGGAGAGAGAAAGATTGTTTTTAACGTTGTGTCGACTTCTCTGGGGAAGGAGGAGGAGGAGGAGGAGGAGCAGGAAGAGGAGGGAGGGGGCGAAGGAGGGAGGAAGGAAGAAGAGGCTAAGAGGAGAAAAGGGGCTGTGCCTGTGATAGGAGATATTTTTGGGGGTTCTGGGAAGGAGGAGGAGGGGGAGGCGGGGAGGGAGGGTGAGGAGAGGAAGAGGTTGCATCAAGAGGGAGGGGAGGGCGGGCATGAGAAGAAAAGGGAGGAAGGAGGGGAAGGGGGGAGGGAGGGAGTGCCAGTGATGGTCAAGAAACCCAAGACTGAAGAGGTGTCTTCTTCTTCCTCCTCTTCCTCCAGCTAATCCTTCTCCTCCTCCTTCTCCTTCTCCTCCGCCTCGACCATTTCAGGGACTTCAATGTGTACATATGATGTGGAAGCACGCCCCGACTTTCCCTCTCCCTCCTTCCCTCCCGCCCTCGTTTTCGCACGGCGTTCGTTCTCGGAATGGGGTCTATAAGGCATGACTTGGACACTCAGAAGGAAACCGTAAAAATGGTTGTCGATCAGACGCCCAGGTGAATGAAGAGAAGAAGGTGGAGGAGAAGAGAAGGAGCTGAGTAGTAAGGGAGAGTATCGAATGTGCACCGTGGAATGAAGTAGCCGAGGAGAGCATGGGATGGCTCCGATTTCCCTTTGAAGGCTTTTCCTCCTTTGGGTCAATGCAGGCGGTTACCTATCCTATGCATGTGTGTGCTTGCGTATCAGGGACTGCAGGAAAGAAAGAAGAGGGAGGAAGAGAATGTGAGAAAAAATGCGCGTGTCTGTGTCTGTGTGTCTGTCCGTCTGTCTGTGTGCCTCAGAGAGACAAAGAACGGGTGCACCAAGCGAGAAGAAACGAGACCATTCAAAACAAAGCAAAGCTACCAATGATACAATCAAGGTCCAGGACAGCAGCACATTATCCCCGAGTAAAAGCGCGCTTCAAGGACTTCCTGTCCTCCCCCTTTTACTCCGCTTCCTTCTATCCTTCGTCCCTCCCCCCGACTCCTCTTTCTGCCGGTCTCCACTTCCATCGGTCCTCGACGTATGTGTAACATCTTCAAACTAAAAGCACTGGCAGCCAGAAGGGCCTCTGTTTTTTCTCTTTCTCTTTTCCTATTTCTTTCTTTCTTTCCTTCTTTCTTTGTGTGTTTCCTCCTGTCTTTCGTTCTCTCTTCCTTTGACGACGCAAATCATCGTCTTTTTTGTGCATTATCTCCAAGGCCTCCATTTTCACTCTTTGTCACGGCCACTGAATGTAACCTTCTCTTTCTTTTCTATATCCCTCGCCCACCCTCCAGCTCTGGGTGAGTTTGGTCTCTCGAACTTTCTCTACTTTGTTTCCCTCCAATTTCTCAGGAGGACGGAGTGATTTACCTCTTCTAAAAATGGGAGTCCCGATATTAATGCAATAAAAAAATCATAATCCTTTCTAAATGGTGCGATTCTTGGCTTTCTTTGTACAATCAATGCCATCCTCTCCTCCCTCCTTGCCTGCTTCTCTCTCCACCCTTCCCCTGCTTCAATTCTCATCTATCCTCTTGACATGCCCCTGTGTTCTCGTCCCACAGTTGAATAACGCAACGTTCCCGCGTAAAAGCAGGCCTTTATAGCACTATTCTTCTTCTACTCGTCTCCAACTCCCTACCTCCTTCCCTCCCTCCCTCCTTCATCCTCCTCCCCGCCTCTGCCACGATCATCGGCATCTTCTCCTTCAGCCACCCCCAAGCCACCACCTCTCCCTCCTGACAAAAGCGATACAACAGCATGGGGTCACGTTTTGCGGCTGGAAAGGCCGCGAGGAGGAGGGAGGTGAGAGGCTCGAGTGGGAACTGTCGACAAGTCCCGATGTCCAGAGCCAGCGGCACGTGTAATTGCGACGCGCACACATCCGCAAACGTTCGGTAGTGCGTACCGGTGGCAATGGCGGTGGACGGGTGGGAGAAGAATGAGAGGAGGGGCACGCGGGACGTCTGTAGGGAGGAGTAGCGGTGTTCCGGGTGATGGTAGGGACGGGCGTTCAAGGCATTGTACGACACCTCAACCCGCCCCTCGGTCGAGGCAGGGAGAAAAGGTAAGCCCAGCGCCTGCTCTAATGTGCCCCGAACCCCTCCCTTCTCCATCAACACCACACGTCGGACAATTCCGGCTTTGGGGTGTGTCTCGTTCCAGAAGCACCACCCTTCTGCTCCTCCCATCTTCCCCCCCATTTTCGGCAAAGGTGTCAACATAAATCCCACCTTCTTCAGACCAAACTGTTCCATCCACGGCCTGAGGACAAAGAAGGCCAGCTCCTGTGTGTAGCTCGACTGCAGGGTCTCCTTCCCTGCCTTCGCCCCTCCTTCCCTCCAGATGTCATGAGGAGGAATCACGACGCACGGGCGGAGGCCGATGAGGGAGAGGAGGAGGCGAGCGCAGTAAAGATGCTGGTGGGCGCAGAATGACGTGCCGGTACGGCCGTAATCAAGCGCGGCTTGATAGGCGGGTGGAAGGGAACGAAGCCAGTCAAGCTCACGCTTACGTAGAAAGACGTAGGCGTCGATGAGGACAGTGGGGCGGGACGGGGAAGTGGAGGAGGAAAAGCGAGTAGTCTTAACGGGCGCCGGACGAGAGAGGGATTTGGCAGGTGGAGAGAAGGGGACGGTGCTGGTATTGCTGGCGGTGGTGGTGGGGGATGAGGGGCGAGTGGGGACGACGACAACGACGGACTTGGTGCCAGCAGAGGAAGCCGGGCCTCCATTGACTGTTGCCTTCGCTGCGGCGGCAGCTGCTGCTGCTGCTGCTGCTGGGGACGTGACTGTTGCGGTCGTTGTCGATCTTGTGGTGTCATTGCCGTACATAGTCATGTTGCTAGCGATGCTGCTGGTTGTGCTAGTGCTGGTGTCGATGTTTGTGGCGGAAAGAGAACCGCCTCGCTTGGTGCGGAGAGGGACGGGCGTCAGCGTCGGGACCGGCGACAGCCTCCCTTTGCCTTCCGCAACTACTCCTGCTCCAGCAGAAGTGGAGATGGGGGAAAAAGAAGGGAGCGAGGAAGGGGATGAGGGCTTGAACTCTTCGACACCTCCTCCGACGTAGTTCAAAAAGGAGGCAGGCTCCGAAGAGGGGATAGAGGACAAGGTGGGGAGGGAGGTCGTAGGCGAGGGCAACTTCTTAATTCCCTTCATTTTCTTATCCGAAAAAGCCGAAGAGACCCTTCCTCCTCCTGATCTTTCTCTTTCTCTTTCTCCTCCTCCTCCTCCTCTTGCTGCTGCTGCTGCTGCTGCTGCTGCCGCTGCTGCTGCTGCTGATACTGCTGATGCTGCTGCTGCTTCGGGGGAGTGCACCTTGCTGTCGCTGCTGCTGCAGCTGCTGCGGCTGCTGTCCTTTGCCATAGCCTCCGCATTCGGTCTCGCTTCATTCAACTTCTCAAAGACTGCAGGAGCCGCGCCCTTGCCTGCACGGGTAGCTGCAGCAACTGCGGCGAACTCGGCCCATAGCCCAGTCAAAGTCGTCTTCTTTTTCTTCTCAGGCTTATTCATTTCCATCTCCTGCGACATCTTCTTCTCCTCCTCCTCTTCCCCCTCCTTTTCATGCTGCTGCTGCTGCTGCTGCTGCTGCTGCTTCTCTTGCGCTTCTCTTTCAAGAGCTTCAGCGACAGCAGCTCTGGCTTTGGCATCAGCAGCAGCAGATGCCACGGCAAAGGCACTCCAATGCGCTGTACGACTGAGGTCTCTCCTGTCCCCCTTGTTGTCCTCTCCATGCTGCGCGTTCCCCTTCTCTAATTCCTCCTTTCTCGTAAATTTAATCTTCTCCTGCTGCTGCGGCCGCTTAACATCCTCCTCCTCCTCCTCCTCCTCCTCCTCCTCCTCCTCCTCCCCTTCCTCCTCCTCCTCTCTATTATCATCATCATCACGATCCTCCTCATCCTCCTCGTCCTCCTCATCCTCCTCATCCTCCTCCTTTGCTTCCGATGCCTCTCTGACAATGGTAGAATGTCCCCTCGGGGTAGCGGCACCAAAAGCTGTCCAAGAATCAACTTCCGTCGCCTTCTTCCCGATTACCTCTTCCTCGTTACACAGCTGCTGCTGCTTTTTATGCTGAAGCTTTGTCTCCTGGTACTGATGCCTCGACTTATCTATCTGCCACTGTTTTTTGGCATCTTTCTGCGCTTCCAAAGCTGACACAACACTGGTTCGAGTGACCGCATTTGTAGCAGCAGGAGCAACGGTTAACTCAGTCCACAAATTAGTCTGGTCAGTGGGCTTCCTATCCAGCTTGCTCTCCTCCTTGTGTTGCACCTCCGCGGCCACCTTTTGCTCCTCCTCTACCTTTATCGTCTCTGACACAGTGCCCATACCAGCGTGCTGGGAGACACTCGGCACGGCTTTGTTCATCTCATCCTTACCCCCCTCGTTCTTTCCTCCCTTTTCGACAAGCGCCTCACTGCCAATAGTGGCCGCCGTAGCAGCAAAGAGTGCCACCCAAGGATCAGCTGGAGCACTTGCCTTTTTAGTCTCCGCTTTCTCCTGGTGTTTATGCTCCTCCTCCACTTTCTCTTTGTGCTGATGTTTTCTCTCCACCTTCTCCGTCTCCTCGTTCCCCTTCTCCACCAGTGCCCCGCCGTCAATAGTGGCCGCCGTAGCAGCAAAGAGTGCCATCCAAGGATCAGCTGGAGCACTTGTCTTTTTAGCCTCCGCTTTCTCCTGGTGTTTATGCTTCTCCTCCATTTTCTCTTTGAGCTGATGCTTTTCCCCCACCTTCTCCATCTCCTCTTTCCCCTTCTCCACCAGTGCCCCGCCGTCGATAGTGGCCGCCGTAGCAGCAAAGAGTGCCACCCAAGGATCAGCTGGAGCACTTGTCTTCTTAGTCTTCGCTTTCTCCTGGTGTTTATGCTTTTCCTCCACCTTCGCCCCTGCATTTTCGATAGCGACTTCTGTGGTATTGCCGCGAGTTCTGGCATCACCGAGAGCCATCCAGGGATCCGGTCGAATCTTTCTTTTCTCCTCCTCCTCCTCCTCGTGCCTTTCCTCCTCAAAATGTTGCTGGTGCTCAACAGCTGCCTGATCCTCTCCTCCCTCTTCAACTCCCTCTTCTTGTTGTGGTGGTGGTTGTGATTTATGTGGTTTTGGCGGTTTCTGTGGGCTTTGTGGTTGTTGCTGCTGCTTTTCCACTTTCTCTTCCGTGTGCTCCTCTGCCGCTACCACTGACAAAATGGGAATTTTTCTGGTTGTAGACGAAGCAAAGGCCTTCCAGGGCTCCAACAGCGTCTTCCCCTCCCCCTCCATCCGCTGCGCCGCCTCCTGCTTTTCCAACTCTCCATCCTCTTGAAAAGCAGCAGCGACGGCAGCTCGGGTGGCAGCGTCAGCATTGGTCGAAGCAACGGCAGAGTCACTCCAATATGATATAGGGGTGTTGTCCTTAATCTCTGTTACATCTCGCAACGGAGGCTGATCAAATTCTCTAACCTGGGCAAGTTCCACATTCTCTGAGGCAGGATCAGTCATCGCGGGTGAGGTGAACGCGGCAGCAATCTTGGCATCAAAAGCTGCCCAGGCGTCAAACGTCTCCCAGGATTCAGGCGCTATGGACTCTGTGGGTGAAACCACTACGACGGGCACCGCAGCATCCTGTTGCTCGTGTTGCTCCTCTTCCAAAGTCACCTCCTTCTTCTCCCCCACTGCCTTCCTCATTTCTTCCAACGCCACTTCCTTCTTCTCTCTCCCTTCCTCCTGTACCTTTGCCTCATCAACTGCGGACGGGAGCACAGGGGCAGCAATAGCAGCAGACTTGGCCGCGATAGCAGCATTCCCCGCGAAGTCTTGCCAAGGGTCCACCGAGTCTTCACTTTTGTCCTCCTCTTCTCCCTCCTCTTCTTCATCCTCTCCCTCCTCTGCATCCTCCGCCTCTTCCTCCTTCTCCTTGGCCTTAGCGAACACAGGGGAAACGACCGCCGTGGCAATAGCAATGGCAGTGGCAGCATTGGTCAGCTCAGCCCATGGGTCAGGGCTTGAAGTAGAAGCTCCGCCCTTCTCCTTCCGCCGCTGACTCTTTCCTTCTACTGACAGAGTCTCCCTTTCTATCGTCATCCCCTGTTCTTTTATCTCGTTCTCGAGCAGCCTCATCATTGCCATGGTTGACGCGGCGACGGATGGGGTGAAACTCATTAAGGGCTTGGGGACTATTCTCGTCCTCTGCTCTTCCTCTTGAGATTTTTTCTCGTCCTTTCCTTGCTCCTTCCCATTAATGCCGTCTATCGGTGAAGGAGTTGCATCCTTGAGGACGGAAGTGGAGGAATTGGATGTGGTGCTCGCCTGCGGCAAACCACGATCGACACTGGAAGGATTGGGCTCGTCCTTCGTGGTGCTGGTGCTGGATGAGAGAACAGTATTAGCTGTAGCAGAAGAAGAAGGAGACGGAGGAAAAGGTGCCGCAGCAAAATTGGCCGTCGGTGGGGGCAAGGCGAAATCCTCTGTTGCTGAGGCTTGGGGGAAGGGTGTGGGTTCCTCTTCCTTCTCCTGGGCAGACTCAGTAAGCTCGATTATAGGAGTAGGAGCAGCATCAGCATTCGCAGACGCTGTGGCCACAGGCGTTTCCACCTTCTGATCTTCCTGGGCAGGCACTGTGACAGGAGAGATGGGGGCACTGCCACCCCCAGTGGCAGCTATACCGGGGGATTTGGGCTGGGCCTTTTTCTTTTTGGCGTGGTGCGACTTTGACTTTCGAGGTTGTTGTTGTTGCGATAATTGCAATTCCCACAGCTTCAATGCCATGAGGCAGAAGAGAAATGCCACCAAAAAGCCAAACATGGTGCCTGTGGTTTGTGTGTGCGGTGGGGGAGACGCGGAATTGATTAGCTCGTCGAATCTCGATAATGGTTTGGTGTGTGACCACATGATGACACGGGCCACCGCATTGCAAGGAGGTCGAAATTTAGACATGGCAAGAAATGACGCTACGCTGGTACTGGTACTTTTACGGGTGCTGGCACTGTCACTGGTACAACTGGTGCAGCGGTGGGTCCATGTTGTCGGTCTGTCCGAAAGGGAATATAAATAAGGGAATATAATTGACGAACACCCTCAAAAACAATATCTATCCTACGGATCGAGGATCGAGACATGCCATGCACCGGGGATGGACTATGTCGAGAAGACAAGGGAAAAGCTCAACACGGCAGTTGCACAAAATGCCTCGTGCGTCGCCCGTCCATGTTTTCCCCTTTGGGACGGTATGGGACGAGGCGTCAAACATGCACCACAGCCCACGAAATGAGGAACAGCCCTAGGGGTGGAGGGTGATGTACTCGCACTCCTCGCTCGCTCCTCGCTTTCCCCCCGCTGGCGAAGCGTTTTCCACTGATGGGCCACACAAGGGAAAGCACGCCCATGCCTTGTGTTCAAACAGTGAGAGGCATCAGGCAAGCTTTTATTCCGAAAACATTTCTCCTTTTGACCAGAGGCCCCAGACATGGACGCGTGGCAAACCTCTCTGTATGCTTGTTGTGTGGTTGCCACAAGTTTGTGGTCATGGGCACGGACAATGTGACCCTCCTCTTTGCTTGCCATCGCAACTTAGAAGCTCGATAGAACGACGGCACCCAGCGCATGATTTACCACCCTTCCCTGAACCCACTCATGAGAACTTCATCAAAACTCACGCCATCTCAAACTCCTTTTCCTCTCTACAGTCTTGATTCCTGGGTGCGTTTCCCAAACCCGGGAGACAAGGTCAGCCAGAACAAGCTGCGTTACGCACACAAACTCAGTCGCGCAACGGATAGCGGGCGGAACAAACACCCATACCTAAAACAAAAGTCACCACCAGAGCGACAACATGCCTTCAGGATGGGCAGGATTAGCTGCCAGTATCGTGCGGGGCGGGCAGCAGCAGCCCCAAGTTCAGCAGCGACAGCAGCGCTCTAACGAAGGGGACGAGGCAAGAGGGGTAGCAGCAGGAGCAGGGCCCATGGGCAACACCATCGCAGGTCAACCACAACCGGCGCTGTACACAAACCCACCACATGGCCATCACCACGCACATCAGCAGCAGCATCCCCATCACCCCCAGCATCAACTGCAGCAGCCGTATCCTGGCCAGCAGGACGATCACAAGACGCCGGCAGGGGTGGGAGGCTTGCCTGTGGGGCCTCCAGACGGAGCGGGGGAACTGTCAAGCAGTCTGAGCGGTGAAATTATCATCACCAAATACACTGATGGATCACCTGCCGCATACAGCAGCAGTGTGGCTGGTAGTATGAGTGCGCCTTGGCCTGCCAACCCCCCTCCTTCGTCCTCGACCTCAGTGTCAACCTCGGTCAAGCAGCAGCAGCAGCAGCAGCAGCGTGCACCAACGGGGGCTGGAGCCGCCGCCGTGGAGCATTTGCAAGGCACGCTAGCAGCAGGAATAGCAGAGGCAGACACAGCCACATATACCACCACCACCAGCAGCAGCAGCAGCAATGGTAGCACCGGTGGCTGTGGGGCACGTAGGAGACGCCGCCCGCCGCACACACGTCCTTTGAACCGTCTCTCGGTTCAATTGATTGATACCTATAAGGCCATCAACACCCAATACTACGAGAGAAAAGCTCAACGGCAACTCCAGCAACAAGACGAGGCAGCGGTCTCCGCGGCCATGTCCACATCTACGTCTTCCTCCAAGCAGGAGCAGCACGTCAAGAGGAGCAGCAGCGGTGAAGGGAGCGCTGCTAGTACCGCTGCAGGAGCTCTGCAGCATCTTGCCCATCCCCAAAAGACAGCCGATGCCTCCCTCCTTTCGACCGCTCCCTTACACGCTGCCCCCTCCATGTCCTACTCATCTTCTCACCGCCAACCCCCAATCGCCCCCGCCGCGGCCCCAGCACCAACGGTTGGCAAAGGAGTTTACAACAACGGCTGGGATGACGAGCACTACGATTATCTCTTTGAGAGGGACGAGCTTCTCCAAGACCGGTACTTGCTGAAGAACAGAATCGGCAAGGGTAGCTTTGGGCAGGTGGTGCGAGGAGTTGACCGTGCCACGGGACGAGAAGTAGCGGTTAAAATCATCAAGAGCAGAAAACCCTTCATGCTGCAGGCCAAGACGGAGGTAGAGCTACTGCAGACGCTGCGAGTCAAGGATAAGAACGACGAGTTCAACTTAGTCCGTCTGCAGCATCACTTTATCCACCGGGGCCACCAATGCTTGGTTTTTGAGATGCTTTCCTACAATCTTTACGACCTGCTTAAATACACCAAATTCGCAGGTGTCTCCCTGACGCTCCTCCGGAAATTCACAAAGCAAATCCTCAAGGCCCTTCAGTTCCTGGCTCGGCCCGACGTGGACATTATTCACTGCGATCTCAAGCCCGAGAACATTCTGCTCCGCCACCCCAAGCGGTCCGGCATCAAAGTCATCGACTTTGGATCTTCATGCAGGAGTCACAAACGCATGTATTCTTACATCCAATCGCGTTTTTATCGCTCCCCGGAAGTGATGCTCGGATTGCCCTATTCTGTGGCCATTGATATGTGGAGCTTGGGGTGTGTCCTGGTGGAGATGCACACGGGTGAGCCCCTGTTTGGTGGTGTGGATCAGTACGACCAAATGAAGCGGCTGGTTGACATTTTAGGCCTCCCTCCTTCCAGCATGCTCCACGCTGCCCCGGCCGCTTCCCGCGACAACTTCTTCGAGCTCGCTTCCAACCCGTCCTCTTTCCCGTCCTCCACGTGGCGGTTCAAGGTTCCGGCCCCCGGCACCTCCTCCTCCTCCTCCTCCTCCTCCTCCTCCACCCCTTCCAACCTCCCGTCCTCTGCCTCGCCCTACGCCAAACTGGCCGATATCCTTGGTGTCACAACAGGTGGACCGTCGGGAAGACGAGCGAACGACCCCGGACACACTGTCCCTCATTACCAAGCCTTCCTCGACCTCATTTTGAAGATGTTGCATCTAGATCCCGCCATGAGGATTACGCCCACCGAGGCCCTGCGGCACCCGTTCCTCCAGGCCGGGGATGGAGGACAGGGCATGGGGGAGGGATTGGGGTCGACAAACAAGACGGAGGGAGGGAAGGAGGGACGGGCGCAGCAGCCCAGGTCACCTAGAGTGACGGCGACAACAGCGAGTGTAGCACACCATGGCCCGCCGATGCCTTTATTGGCTTCTTCGGCGTTGGATGCGGGGACGCAGACGTAGGGAGGGAAGCAGATGAATAAGTATAGAGTAGCAGTGTAGGGCTATATATATGTACTGTAGACGTACTCATTTATTTGTTCTTTCATTTTCACACATATTAACCTCAGCAACAGGATAAGAAGAAAAAAGAGAGAGGGGGGGAGGGGAGGGAGGATCGAGAACAAAAGGACAGAGAGAGTAGAGACAAAATGCCTGTTCTGATCCCATCTATGGATATGGGTGTGGAGGAAAGGTATGACGCTTTTGAAGTGCCAAAGAGAGATAGGCGTATTATAAACGTCCGTCATCATCAGCGGGACCTGAATAAGTTATGTAGGTGGGAGGAGATTTGTGTGCGGTAGGTGTGTGTGGCGTGTGTGCAGTAGTAGTATTGTGAATCGAGTAATTCGTCTATTATGTGCTTTCAATCGAGAAGAGAATGGTGGGAGGAAGGGATACAGAGAAGGGGCAAGTAGACCATTCGTCCATTTTGTCTCTTGGAGACAGAATATATAATCACAAAGAAGAACGTCCTCAAGAAAAGCGAAGACTTTTTTTTTTGCTTCGTTCCTTGTAGTATAAGTGGGACGTATGGGGGCGTACGTGAAGAGCGAGTAATTCATGGGATTACGGCGATGGGACGAACAAGTGGCTCTTCCCCTTCCTTTCTTACCACTTGCATGGACAGTGTGCGATGACACTAGCAATGGCATTAGCAGCATCATTACCTTGCGGTCGCCTTTCTCATGCCCCCCGCTTGCGTTGACTTGTCTTGGTGGATGGATTGCTTGGCCGTGGACGGAGCTCGTCAACGTCCTGCCTACTTTTCGATGCTCGTCTGTTCTGTGTATCTCTCTCCTTGGACATACAATTACGCCAAAATCAAACGCAAAATCTCATCAACGGATAACTCTGTGTGTTATTTGCGCTTATCTACAATGTCTGCGGCATGCCAGCCTTTCAAAGGATTTTTTTTCCCCCCAGCAATGCTTAAGATACTCTCGTTCTACAAGGCATTTAACCTCTCTGCCCGCCCATCCTCCCGTAACAACACAGAAACATAACCTCTTATCAATCGTATTCAATAAAGTGTCTCAAGTAACTTAAATGTTGTCATCCTTCCGCCTTGCCGTGTCTCGTCATGTGTCCTCGTCCTCTCTCCGTCCGTCCCTCCTTCCCACCACCAGCAACGCAACCCGTCGTCTCGCCACAGCCTTTGCAGAGGAAGACAAAGCCTTCCATGTATCTAACCTGTTAGCAGCCAAGAAAAAGGCAGGCTTAACATTCGACGAAATTGCGGTCGAGACGGGTTTGACAAATGCCTATGTCGCCCAGGTAGGTAGGAAAGGAGGTAAATGAGGGAGGGTGGTGAAGGGGGAGGAGAGCGGCGTTGAAACGCTTGCTCATTTTGTCGTTAACGGCCAAATGTGACCACGCTTAGATACAATCTCCAAATTTTATCAGCGGTCTCAGAACATTGGCGAGCAACAGCACTCACCCTTTCCTACCTCACTCCCTCTCTTCTCCCTTCCTCCCGTCCTCCCTTCCTCCCTTCCTCCCTTTCTTTCTCTCTCCCTCCGTCATCCCCGAAGCTCTTCTACCGTCAGGCACACCTTAAGCCCGAGACCGCAAAGAAAATGAAGGCAGCCGTGCCAACTCTCACAACGGACGACTTGGAAGTGATGCAGGAGGTAACGAACCACTGCGAAGGGAGGGGAGGACGGAGGGTGAGAAGGAAATATAGAAAGAGAGGAATGAGAGAAGGCTTACTCCTTTGATCGATATTATAAATATACGTACATGGAATTCTTTAGGTGCCTTTCAGGTCGTATGATCGTGCCGTGTTGCGGACTGAGCCTTTGATATACAGGCTGGAGGAAGCTGTGCTGCACTATGGCATGGGTAAGAAAATTTTTATTTATTTAATTTCATATTTATTTTTATTTATTTTATCTTAATATACCTGTTTATGAATAAATTCATGTACCCTTAACAATCGACATGTAAAAAAAGGGAAGGAGATTCGTGCAAGGAAACGAAAAAGCCAAATCAGAGATGGATGCGAGGGAGGGGAAGAGGAAGGGTGGGGAAGAGGGGAAGAGGGAGCGAGGGATAGAAAGAGGTCGGGAGGAAAGCATACTCCAAAAGTGTTTTACACAATGACCGGTCTTCCGGGTCGTTGACACTGTGCATTTCCTCCCTATATTCCTCTCCTCTCCTGCTTTCCTTTCCTCTCTCTTCACCCTTTCTTTTCTCCTTCCCTCCCTCCCTCCTTGATGACACACTTTTGCGTGCACCAAGAAGAGTACTTAAGTAATTGGTGGGCATGCCCCTTTGAGCGCGGATCAGGCCTATATCTATTTCTCCATCCTCATTACGTATCCATATCTCCCGTATCTTCCCTTCTTATTCCTCCCTCCCTCCTCTTGTTCTGCCTCCTCCCTCCTTTTTTACCGTCCTTTTCTGTTCTGATGTAAGATATATGTAAATATCATGACTGTCATATATCTCCTTTCCGCGCGCCCTTTTTCGGTCAAAAAGGCACAGCTCACACGCATGCGCATGCGTCGGGAGCGGGAGATGGTGGGACTACCATGCGATTCCATGCTCCGCCTTCCCTGTGTGCCGTACGATACACCCTGTGTGCCGTACGATACATATGTATATACATAGATATACATAAGCAACCATATAACATGGTATATATGGTTGCTTATATATATATGTATATATATATATATATACATAAGCAACTATATATATATACATAAGCAACTATATAACATGAATAAACCAATAAATCGATAAATATATATATACACATACAAGCAACCATATAACATGAATAAATCGACAAATAAATAAATAAATAAATAAACAGATAAACTTATATGTAGACACTGGAGTAAACAATGCAGGCCATGATTAGACTCGAATGACTTTTCAATTACCCAAGGCGGGGGCAAAAAGCCTATCACCGACGTGCGGGACCAATTAATAACTACACTTGACCTGAGCCGCTTCCGACTACATGCATGCACGAGGGAGGGAAGGAGGAAGGGAGAAATGACATTATTGCGTACATGCACGAGGGAGGGAAGGAGGAAAAGAGAAGATAAGTGGAACAGGACCTTCCTCTGACAGAACGCTCACTTTCACCGTCTTCCTTCATCTCATTCTCTCGATTTATACAAACAGGGATCAAGGCCATCGTGAACGAAAAATTCGGGGATGGTACGTCCTTTCGGGCATGGGGATGCTTTCCCTCCCTCCCTCCCTCCCTCCTCCTATCCCCCCTTCCCTCTCTCCCTCCCTCCCTCCCTCCCTCCAATCCTTCCTTCTCTCACTCGCCCTTGACCTCCCACCCCCCCCACACTCTCTCTTTTACTTTCTATTACAAAAAATGAAACATGATTGTGTTTCATCCCCTTTCCTTCCCCTCCCTCTCCTCCCTCCTCTTCGCCCTGCCCTCAGGGATCATGTCCGCGATTGACATGTACGCCACCGTCGAGAAAGTCAAGGGCTCGCAAGGCGAGGACCGAGTTTTGGTGACCCTGAATGGGAAATTTTTGCCCCATGTGGAGCAAAGGGTTGAGAACAATGTGCAGGCACCGGTGGTCGAGGAGGGGGGGTTGAAAAAAACGACGCGATAGTAGCAGCCGTAGGAGTAGCAGCAATCTTCCGGGAATGAAGGGAGGAAGGAAGGAGGAGGAGGGAGGGAGGGAAGGAGGGAGTGAAGGAGGAGTATCTCTGGACCGGTAGTCAGGATGTGAAGTAGAGGCAAGGACGCGGTAAGGAAATCAAGAGTAGAGATAGGAAAAGCAGGAAAAAGATGGATTAGAGCATATGTGAAAAAAATTGAAGAGCGACAGAGAGAGAGAGAGAGGGAGACTTTGTGGAATATTGGAAGACGGGAGAAAAGAGACAGGAAGGATAAAGAAAAAGTTTGATTAGGGCGATAGAAAGGAGAAAGAAAAACAACTAGTGGTGTATGTGTTGTGTGTGCTTTCTTTTGCTTTTTCTGTCTTCCCCTTAACTAAGTTTGCGTAGAAAGTGAAGCAGAATAAGATGAGATCAAGGGTTCCGTGATTGTTATTGCGATGGATAACGTCATAATATGTTATACATATATAATATCATATAATATATAATTATATGATGGTTATCGACATTTGGAGAAGCGTGAAGAACTACCGAAGGATATGGGAGAAGAGTGAAGAAAGACTGAAGGGCTGCCTTAATATGGTTGTTGAGTGAACTTTACCTGCTATCGTGTTTTATATCTCGTCGCTTCAAAGGAGGAGGTGTCATAATGCGCTCTAATTGCATTGATGTGCCTTTCTTTATTGTTCTTTACATACTTTCGATAGTGGGTGGTATGGGCCGACGGGTGGTGGAGAATCCCTCCCGGAGGGTCACTCCAAAGAAACCAAGTCAAGCCATTGCATTCACTCTCTCTCTTTTATCGAAAAGGGCGTGGCGATACTCCGATTGATGCCCCAAAGCTTTGCTTTGTGCGCTTAGAAGGGTGCCAAGCAAAGCCGAACAAGTGACTGCAGGATCCTCCCCCTTGCACTTCAACGTCTCTCGCTCTTGGAGGCAGAACAAAAAGTAAAGTACTCTTATCGGAGTGCACCTTCGCCCATCCCACGCACAGCCTCACACACTCATGCATACCTCCACGACTAAGCACTGCCACAACGACAGGAAGCTTACCAGCAGAAGGACGTGCTTCTCTAATGCTGGGGTGCACCAGGAGCATTGATTGGACACGAACGCGAGGCAAGCAATAATATCAAGCTAGGCATACTTGCCTTATTTATTCCTTTGAGAGCACTCTCGGGGAGGGCTTTTCACAGTACGTGCCGAAGCAGGCCGACATTGAAGCGTGTAGAGTATCAGAGCATCATACCCTCACGAGCAGGGATCACAGGTCTTGTGCACTTAAGCAACATCTGTCCAACCTCCGGCTGAGGACGAGCTCATAACACGACTCCAGGACGACGACACCCAACGACCATTCCCCTGACCAAGCATAGTCACGATAAGCACAACGACAGTGCAATAAGGATAACATGCCTTTGTCTGCGTGAAATCCATTCGCTGTAGCCACCATGAGGAGAAGAGCGAGATGCTCGCCCTGTGTCTTGCTGCTAGGTAAGCATCGAGAGAGAGAGAGGGAGAGAGAGGGAGAGAGGGAGGTAAAGCGGGGGAGCAAAGCCGGGGGAGCAAAATTAGGGGAGCAAAGCGTAATATGTGGTGAGATCATTGATATTCCTTACCAAGACCGTGGGCTTGTGCTGATCCATCTATAGTCACAAACGCCCCAACTTACCCACCTTCCGTTCGTCCCTCCCCCCTTCCCTCCCTTCCTCCCTCCCTCCCTCTCCTCCCTCCCCTCCCTCCGCTCTTCCTCGCCCCCTCCCTAAGTCTCATCCTGCTGGGCGCTCTTCCACCTAGCACGGGCCTTCTGGCTACCGCAAGCGCGACTTTCTGCCCATGTTATTGATATGAGAAGAATCCCTGCGGACTGCTGCAGCAGCAGCAGAGAAGCAGTGCAGATGCTGCTAAAAAGAAGGAGAGAAGATGAAGTAGAGGAGCATCAGCAACTACAACAACGGCAACCGTTACCCCCCTCATTGAAGTCATCTCCTTCACGGCACAAGCAAGAGCAGTCAAGCACAATGCCCCCCTATGCCGCCTCCTTCTCCTTCCCTTCCTCCTCCCCTTCCTCCCCCTCATCCTCATTCTCCTCTTCCTCCCCCCTTTCCCCCCAAACCCAAATCCGCAATATCGTCTCCTCTCCTGAGACGACCCTTCCCCTCCTCCTCTCCCTCATCGCCACACACGCCCCTCAGTCATATTTTGATGCCGAAAACGCCGCAGCGGTGCTTAACAGACTAGGCCGGGAAGGAGGGAAGGAGACTGCCCAGCTGGTGAAGGATCCGCGGTTGGGCCTGCTATTGACGAGGCTGCGGACGTTGGGGGAAGGGATAGAGGGGGGAATTGAAGGGGGGGAGGAGGACGAGGAGGAGGAGGAAGTGAGGGTGTTGCGGTTGATGAGGGAGAGGATGTGGACTCCGAAGGCCTGTACTCTGATTTTAAACGGGCTGGGGAAAGTGTTCAGGCAAGGGGCAGGGGGAGGAAGGGAGGGAGGGAGGGAGTGGGAGAGGAATGTGGCGATGCTTCCGGGTATTGTAGGATTCGTTACGGCGTGTCTGACACGACAGGCCGAAGCCCTGAGTCCTCGTCATGTCGCCCTCTCCCTCAATGCCCTCGCAAAACTCCAAGAAAACGGCCTCCCCCTCTCCCCCTCCCTCCTGTCCGCCTTCCTTCCAACCCTCCTCCACCGCTCCCACGACATTCTCTACCTCTTCCCCCCCCAAGAGCTCTCCACCCTCGTCAACGCCCTCGCCCGGCTCCTTCCCCCCTCCCTTCCTCCCTTCTTCCTTCGCGACCTGGAGGCCCGCGCAGACGCCCTCTTGTTCCACTGCCAGCCCCAAGATCTTGCCAACCTCATCCACGGCTTTGCCAAGCTCCACCACGAACACGAGGGAGGGAAGGACGGCGAGGGAGGGAGGGAGAGCGGGCCGGACAGCAGCGAAAGGGAGGGAGGGCGGGACAGAGGACAGTGCTCCTTGCCCTTCCTTAGACGTTTCCAAGAAGCAGCAGCCACGCAAGCGCAGTACTTCAAGCCCTTGGAGCTAGCCATGACAGTATATGGGCTCTCCCACCTCCTCCCCTTCCCTCCCTCCCTCCCTCCCTCCCTCGAGCCTTACTTCTGCCCGACGTGGGCGCGGGCTTTCCTAAACCTTAGCGAGGGGGAGGGAGGGAGGGAGGGAGGGAGGGAGGGACAGCAGGGCCTACGTGCGGGGGAGGTGGTGATGTTCTTGAACGGTTTGGCGCGAATGGGGCACTGCCCTCCTCTTTCCGAGCTACAGCAATATACCCGGAAGATCTTCTCCTGCATCCCTTCTTCTTCTTCTTCTTCTTCTTCTTCTTCTTCTTCTTCTTCTTCTTCTTCCTCCTCCTCCTCCTCCTCCTCCTCCTCCCCCCCCCCCCCCCCCCCCCCCCCCCCCCCCTCCCCTTTTTGTGGTTTTTTTCTTTGCTGGTCGGGGGGTGTTGGGCT
>Ga0160420_100362_pt1 | contig 21278 bp, 44 predicted proteins | sample CelAP2metagpilot_FD_108197 | JGI IMG/M metagenome (GOLD analysis project Ga0160420, IMG submission 108197) | Phycosphere-associated microbial communities from algal ponds in Kailua-Kona, Hawaii, USA - Cellana AP2-5-5 metagenome pilot | ecosystem: Engineered > Artificial ecosystem > Aquaculture >... | reverse complement strand
GGAGGGAGGGAGGGTAGGGAAGGGTGATGTCATGGTGTTGGTTTGAATGGAAGAAAAAGGTATCCTCGTGCCTCATCCTCCCTCCCTTCCTCCCTCCCTCCCTCCCTCCTTCCCAGGACCTCCAACCGCTCGAGTGGTGCTTCGCCTGGTCGGACATTCTCCCGCCCCTTCACTTCCTCTCCCTCCTCGAAGGCGAGCTCTTCCCCAATTGGCTCCAGGTACAGCTCCAGGGACGAAGAGAACGGAGGAAGGGAGGGAGAAAGGGACGATTGTTCCATGACATGTTTTGGTTCACATCTTGTGTCTAAATTTAAATCAAATCCTCGACAGGTGCTATACTCGTGGCTCCAGTCCCCCACGGCCGACTTCGCAGAGGTAAGTCCACCCCAACCACTCCCTCCCTCCCTCCCTCCCTCTCACCCTCCCTCCCTCCCTCCCTTCCTCCCTCGTGTGCAGGTGGCGGACTGGTTCGAAGGCTGGAAGGGCGTCTTCCCCCCGCAAGTCATCAATGACACCCGCATTGCCCACCATTTCACACTCGCATTGGAGGTGAGACGTCGAGGGCGAGAAGGAGGGTGGGAGGGAGGGCGGGACGGAGGGCGGGACGGAGGGCGGGGTGTACGCGCATCTTCAGGGTTCTTCGACTGACACTTCCAGGAAGGGCCATAGAGAGGAAATGAGGATGTAGCACCTTCGTTCCATCTCCTCCTTCTCTGCGGTCTCGATTCGCTCTTTCCTCATCCTGCTACCCCTCCCTCCCTGCCTCCCTCCCTGCCTCCCTCCCTTCCTCCCTCCATTCCTCCCTCCATTCTTTGCAGGCCATGAGCCAAGCCATGGATCCCTCCCTCCCTCCTCCCTCTCCCGCTTTCCCCCTCACCCACATCTCCTACATGTCTGTGCTCGAGGACCGACGACGGGTACGGGCTGAGGGGGAGGGAGGGAGGGAGGGAGGGAGGGAGGGAGGGAGGGAAAGTGTTTCTCAGCAATTGATGTGGAGAGGCCAATGCCTTGCCTCATTTGTTTTTCGACCCTCCCTCCCTCCCTCCCTCCCTCCCTCCTTTCTTCCTGGCCCCTTCCTTCCCACCTACAAGGAGTTCGTCCTGCATGCGGCAGGGCCTGCTTCTAATGGCATGGCCAGGGACAGGACACAAAGCATAGCGGCGGGGTTCATGGGCGACGGCACAGCGGCGGGAATAGGAGGTAAGCAAGGAAGGAAGAGAGGGAAGGGAGGGAAGGAGAGAGGGGGGAAGGGAGAGAGTGTTTAAGTATTCCCTTCCCCTTCATCGCTCTGTCGATTTTTCACATTCTCGGTGTGACTACCATTCCCTCTCTCCCTCCCTTCTTCCTCCTCTCCCTCCCTCCCTCAGGCTATGGCCGCCATCCAACCGTCGTGCCTCCCCAGCACATTTCCTTCAAGGACCTCGTGGAGATATTCTGCGAAAAACACGGAGTCCTTTTCTTGCCCAAGCCAGGAAGGACAGAGCACGGCCGACAGGTAGGGGAGGGAGGAGGGAGGAGGGAAGATGAAAGAAGCACACTCGCCGTGTTGCTTGTCATAACAAGTATCCGCCTCCTTCCCTCCCTCTTTCTGTCCTTCCCTCCCTCCCTCCCCCCCCTCCCCTCCTTCAGGTGTACTCCTTTGGCGGTGTATCAGTGTACATGGACAACGACGTGGTATTTGCGGACCTATCCAACGGAGGAATGAGTCGGGAGGCGCGGGAGAACGAGAGGAAGGAAGGGATGGGCTATGCGCCTATTGCTCTCGAGAGTTTGCTGCAGCACGTGCAGAGTGGAGGAGTTAGGGGAGGAGGGGGAGGAGGAGGAGGAAGGAGATGAAGAGTGCGAGTGAGGAAAGCGTAAAAAAGGAAATTCAAATGCAAAATAAAATTTCGAAAAAGGGCGAGGGATGATGAGAAGTTTCGCTTTACTTCTGAGCCAGCAAAACATGCTTTTGTTTCTCCTTCGGGAACCGTCATGGCCAGTATCAAGAGGTAGGATGGGCCGACCGACGACAGGCTTGAATCCGCTCACTAGACCGCCGAGTGCCCCCCCTCATTTAGACCTTTTAAATGATATGAGTTAACGAATAATAAAGGCCTGTTGGTACTCAGCAGAAAGCCCCACGATGCCGTTTGGGGACTTATTTTTCAGAGATGCAGCCCATGTTTGCCTCAACCGATGGCGTGTATGGGCTTAGTGTGCGCTAAAGCTGCGGGGCCTTGAAGGGTAAAATACACCAAGCAACTGTGCTATATCTATAATAGAGGAACGTATGCATTTGGGCATGCGTGTGGCGAGGTTAGGCCGGATTGGTAAGTGCGTGTGCTCAGGGACTCGTTCGGATTTTGGGCGGGAGGTTATATACCAGGAATTTGCATCAAAAGAAACAAGATAGCAAATGACGAGCGCACCATAAGCATATATTTCATTGACCGTCTTGTCTTTGCTGTGGACGTGGTACTATGTAGGTGTTGAGACTTTTGAATTTGCTGAAATTCCGACTATGAAGGAAACACTGAAATGAGCAGCATTAGATTTGATGATGAGGAAGATGAGATGGCGGCCTGTCATCCAGGCACAGTATAGGTATCATGTGTACAAATAGATGATATTATTAGCGTGAATGGTAATTCTCTCTTAAAGCGAGTTTTTAGGCAAAAATAGCTGACCCCCTGACCTCTCAGAGGCTTATACCTCCTGATTCGCCCGAGTCAATCTTCGCGCGTGGTGTGGCTCCTCGGCAGCTCGACCTATTGAGGATCCGCATGGCAAGCGCGCCTCGCTTCCCGCAGCCCAAGAACGAACAGTAAAGCGCGGTCTCCAGGATAAACAAACTGTCGAATCTGTTTCAAGCGTCGTCCACAGCGCCATCACTGCAGACTCAACTTCCTTATATGTTGTTAGACAAGGCAACGGTCGATATGAGACGAGCAAACTGAGGAGCAAGACGTGGAGGGAGGGAGGAGGGTTTATTAAGCTAGACTTTTATGATAAGGATTTCTGGGCAGCTTGTCATTGAAGGATCTTATTGTAGGGTGTAGGTGTGCTTTGGCTCGGGCGTCTTCGCCTTGTTGGGGTCTGCTTTCGTTGAGGAGGGAGAGGCTACGTGGAGGTGGAGGAGGTCGGCGAGGAGGAGGATGAAGGCAGAACCCACGCGATTGCAAAGCGAGCGCTGCTCCGAATGTAATAGGCAAAATAGACTCGAGACTCATCCGTGCCTTAGCTTTTAGAGGACGTCCCCCGTTGCTAACTCTCTCCTCATTTTGCCCTCCCTATTCTTACCCCTCTACAGCGCCTTGGCAAGCGCATTCATTCTTCAGTAATCATGACTGTGACAGCCACGACGGAAAGAACACGACCAGGACCAGGCCCGGAATAAGACATAGGCCACCGCTTTTTCTCGTCGTCAGCGTGGCATGGCGGACGGCGTCGAGGACCTGAGCCTCCCCTTCCTTCAAGTGCCCTTGCCAGTCCACACCTTGGAGTGCTCTGACTCCGCCCGCTGGGACACCATCGCTTCAATCTCCTCTAGATCATCCTCCGTCGTTTCTCTTCCTGTATTGAACGCGACTTTCTCGTGCAATCATGACCAGCTCGACAATCCTAAAGAGAAGATGAGGAAGAGGGCGCAAGTGGGTTTATTCCTTTTGAGAGAGGATCTTCAACTGCTCGCTCTTACCCGACCACCGCCCCGCGAGAGGACTACATTTATTTCCTTTGAGACAGTCCGAGAAGAAGAGGAAGAGGAGCAGCAGCAGCAGCACGCGGAGGAAGAAGAAGAAGCGCGCGTTGACGGGGAGGAGGAAAAGGGGCTGTACCCTCCGCATACACATCTGTACCATGAGCCCCTGCAGCAAGTGGAGGCGGAGGAAGTGAAAGAGGAAGACTTGGAAGACGAAGAGAAGCAGGATAGTGGGGGGAATGAGGAGGAGGGGGGCTGGGAGGGAGAAGATTACACAATTCCCCGACTGCGAGCTCGTCTGCCGCCTTTCGAGTCTCTCTCCGTCTCCTCCTCAACCTCCTCTTCGTCCTTGTCTTCCTTTGACCTGCCATCCCTCCCTCCTCCTCCCCCCGAGTCTATCACTATCATCACCGCCGGCCTCAACCACAGCAGCAGCAGCAACGGCAGCGGCAACGGCAACGCCAACGCCAACGGGACCAGCGATACGTACCACGTCAGTAATACGACACTCGAACTAAAGCAATCGGAGAAGCCCTCGGTCTTCCAACGCAGCGAGCTTGTTGCCCACCAACCCCGTGGGCGCAACGGCCGATTTTACTCCCCCTCTTGTTCTTCTTCCTCCTCCTCCTTCACGGCACGAGAGGGACAAGGGCATCAGCGGGGGCACGGGGGCCGTAATGGTGGAGGAGGAGGAAGAAAAGACGGAGGCGGAGGCGGAGGAGGAGGAGGAGGAGGAAAAGGAGGAGGAGGAGGAGGAGGAGGAGGAGGAGGGAGCGATCTCTCTAGTGGGATCCAGCCATCACGAAATATTAAAAAAAGGCTCCTCTCCTCCTCGCCCTCCCCCCGCCTTGACGCCCCCAGCGCGGCGCTCCAGCAGCGTCAGCAGCATCAACGGTACGACAAACACCTCCATCAGCAGCAGCAGCCGGATTCCCGTCCCTATGGCAGGAAGCGGAAGAATACCAGGAGGGGAGAGATGGAAGTAGAGGGTGCCATCAAAATTAAAAAACGAAGCGTCAGCGCCCCTCCTAACGGTATGTCCTTCCGTGCAGCAGGCGCAGCCACGCCCCCCCCCTCTCCCTCCCTCCTTCCATCCCCCCCCCCCCCTCCTCCTTGTCGGAGCGCACAGGACGCAGTAAGAAGGAGGGAGGTGGTGGACGGCCTCTTGTTTGAAGAATTAGAAAAGGAGGTACTGCTGGCTTCATTGCCATCCCTCTCTTCATCGCCTCGGACCTGGCTCCAGGAGCCCTTGGTAAGGAGGGGAGGAGAAGGAGAAAGAGGAGAAAGAGAGTACGAAGCTCTAGCAGCGGTAGCAGCAGGAGAGATTGTGTCGGGAGGCAGTGACCGGGCCCATCAAAAGGAAATTGAGGGAAGGAAGGAGGAAGGGAAGGAGGGAAGGCCACAGGTGTTCCTCGCTCGGTACCTCGACCCTCCCCGACTCGTTCACGGCAAACGGCCTCTGGTCCACGCGCTCCTCCGTCCTGCTGCTACTGCGCCTGGTGCTGATTTGACGGAGGGACGGAAGGTGGGAGGGCAAACAATCAAACTTGTCGTGAGCCGTGATGACCCCGCCCTCCATCTGTACCTCAAAGAGAAGGAAAAGGCGATGGGCCTCGTTTGCCCGCGTCCTGAGGAAGCTGTTGCGCGTGTCCGTGCAATGTTGGCAGCAGCAGCCGCAGCAGAAGCATTAGCAAAATCCAACCTCGGCAGTAGTGGACTAGAAGGAGGAGGAGGAGGAGGAGGAGGAAGAGGAGGAGTAGGAGGTGGTTTCATACCGAGGAAGAATGAGGGGGTGCTGCTTCCGCCAGAGGGTAAAACTGCCGAGCTGATTTTGCCGCGTGGCGGTGGTGATAATGGAGGAGGAGGAGGAGGAGGAGGAGGTGCTGCTGCTGCTGCTGGTGGTGGTGGTGGTAGTGGGGACGTGGGATGGAGGGACATTCCAGGCCTTGTCGTTGCCATGGACGCTGCCGCCTACTATCGTTACACTTTGTGCGGCGGTGACAAGCAAGGCCAGCATCAGCAACGACAGCAACAGCAACAGCAACAACAACGGCAACAACAGCAAAAAGAAGAACAACAACAAAGTTCTAGAAGGCCTAAGATGCCGCCAATTGGTCGCTTCCAGCGGTCAACCACTTTCTCATCTTCTTCCTCGTCCTCCTTTTCTCCTTGGAGAGGAAGAGAAAGGGTAGAAAAGCCAGGAGCTGATGGAGGAGGAGGTGGTGGAGGAATAGGAGGAGGAGGGGGAGGAGGTCGGGAACTTCACCCTTTTGAACAAGGGCTTTCCTCGTTCTCCCCTCTCTCTGCCTTCTCCTCGTCTTTCCCATCCCCCTCCTTCGGCTCTGTCGATTCCTCCCTCCTTTCCCATTACCTACCGGCAACCAACGTGAAATCCCAAAGCAGCAGCAGCATCAGCAGCAGTAATGATCGGGAGATGACAACGTGGGGCAGGATACCTGTCCGTAGCTCTACCCTACAGTTGCTGCAGCAGGCAGGCAACGCGGTGGCCATGCACAGAAGTGCAAGCGCAGGAGGAGGAGTAGGAGGGGTGGAGGGGAAAGAGAGAGGAGAAGGAGAAGGAGGTGGGGCAGGGACTCAGCAGTCTCGGTACCAGCACTATCTCCAGCAGCGACAGCAGCAGCAGCAGCAGCAGCAGCAGCAGCCGTGGGACTACTACCGGCAGCAACAGCGGCAGCAAGAGCTGTATCAGCGGCATCTGCAGCAGCAGCAGCAGCAGCAGCAGCAGCAGCGACAACAGTACCGGAGGAAAGGCGAAGGGGGAAGACGAGGACAGGCAGCCGCTCTGGCGCAGACTTTGGAAGAAGAGCGTGCACGGTGCGTTCGAGAAGTGAAACGTCTCCATACTCACTACCGCGGTTTGACCTTCGTGGTGGAGGAAGAAGAATTTAAAGGGAGGGAGGGAGGGGAGTATGAGGTGGTGATGGTTTACGCGGACGCAGGCCATCCGGATGGGCCTCACGCAGTAGTCAAGCACAAGGCTACTGGGAAGGTTTATTGTCGCCCCCCTCTCTCCGTCCCTACCTATCTTGCACGCAAGCTCCCCTCGCCCCCGCCCTCCCCCTCGTCCCTCCCTCATCTTCCCCTTCCTGCTTCTCGGTCTCGTTCCACTTGCCAGACTCCCTTAACGTCCTCTTCTTCCTCTTCCTCCTCCTCTTTGTCGTTCCCCCCACGACCCTTTTCGCCCTCCCATCCTCGGTCTCACCTCTTCCAGCGCAGAGGAGTCGGGTATCAGCAGTGCCAACAACAACAGCAGCAGCAGCAGCAGCAATCCCCTAAATTTAGCGCGTACACAGAGGACCAAGCATTCTCGGCACACCAAGCCGCAGAAGCAATCGCAGGCGCCCATGCAGCAGCGTCAGCAGTAGCGGCAGCATCAGCAGCCGCAGCAGCAGAGCGAGGAGAGTCACAAGAAGTAATTGATAGCTACCTGAAGAGCAGTAAAGCTTATGCTGCTGCTGCCGAGGCTGCTACTGCTGCTGCTACCGTTGCTGCTGGTAGACATGTGGGGCCTCTACCTAACTTGCTCTCTCCGACGTCTTCCCTATTTCGGGATCCTTATGGCAGCAACACCATTAACCACAGCAACAATAACAGCTACAGCAGCAGCAACAACAACAACAATAACAACAATAACAACAACAACAACAACAACAACAACAACAACAACAACAACAACAACAACAACAGCAACAACAACAACTACAACAATAACAAGAGCAGCAGCAGCAGCAGCAGCAGCAGCGGTGGTGACGGCGGTGGTGGTGACGGAAACCACAGATACAGTAGCAGCAGCAGCAGCAGCAGTAGCAGCAGCAGCAGTGCCCTACCTGCGACGGTTGTACCTTCTCCTATTTCCCACGACCTTTTTCATCGTTCTCCACCTGCTGCTGCTGCTGCTGCTGCTGCTGTTGCCGCTGCATCTTCTCTTCCTCCTACTCTTCCAGTACTCTCACTGTCTATTCGTCGTCCTTCCGTCACAGAGTTGCCGGTCGCGAAAGGAAAAACCACACCGGCATCGACGTCATCAGCAACCGCAGCAGCAGCAGCAACAACAGCAGCGAGACTTACACCAGCACCAGCACCACAACTACCCAAGCCTGCTACCACCATCACCACGACGACGACCACTACCCGCAGCAGCAGCAACAGCAGCGACAACGCTGACAACTGTAGCAACAGTGGTGGCAATAGAAGCAGCAGAGGGGCGAACAACAGAACGGGGACACGGATATCGTTGTAAGCAAAGAGAGGGGAAAGGACACAGCAGAGTGGACTTTGGGGGGTAACAGGGGGCGAGGAAGGATAAATGAAGGCTGTAGAAGGGGAGCGGAGAAGAGAGAGGGAAAACGAGAAAGAGAGACCGCACTAGAATTATGCTCTCTTTCTTCATCGCCTACTTCTGTAGTGTACAGAAGCACTTAGTCATTGAACAACACCCGTCTGGCTGGTGTAATTAGATTCATTAGAAACGCACGAAGGGGGATAGATTGGAAGAAGGGGGAGAGGGGGAGGGCGGAAGTGGCACGGGGTGCACCGAAAGCACACAAAATAATATCATTATGAACGCATATCCGCTGTGGGGAGAACTAATTTATATTAGAGCGATAAAAACAAAATAAAGACGACATTGTGCCACTACATCACAAGAGGCCCTCATAAGACGTTGTTGCACCCTGCCGAATACTTTTGATCGCCGACTCCTTTTTCCTTCTCAACCCTTACCCTCCGCCTCCTCTCTTTCCATCCTCTCTACACAACCCTCCTATCTACCCCCCCGTCCTTTCATCTTTTATACACATCATTCCCTCCCTCTACTCCTCCCCCTCTCCCCTCCTCCCCCACCTCCTCCAACCCCCCTCCAGCCACGGGAGCTGCCACGTGTGCTCCAGCGACACTGACGCATGCCTCCACGGACGCTCAGAGGGGCCAAGAGAGGTTATTGGCATGTAGAGGGTAGCAGTGGAGAGGCCCTTCCCATCCAGCAAGCGGGAGTCTTGCCATGAGATTCGCAGGGTGCCACCGGGGCTGGAACGAGGAGGGAGGTAGGGAGGGAGATAGAGGGGAGGGAGGGAGGATTAAGGGAAGACAAGGTGAGTAAGAGTGCATATACTGTGGAACCTTCCGTTTTGATACGCCATCTTACCGGAGAGACCGTGCCGAAATCCCGAACCGCACCGCCGCCACACCTTTTTCTCCCTCCCTTCCTCCTCCCCTCCCTCCCTCCCACCCTCCCACCATGGGCTCGACCCACTCGCAACCCAGGCCGACGGACAGGAGGTCCACGGACGGATGGAAGGCAGGACGACGGGGGATCGCCGCACTGTTATTTTGTGAGAAGGAGGAAGGGAAGGAGGGAAGGAAGAGTCGGTCAACAATTGATTCCACGCGTCATGCCTTGCTGTCCACCCTCCCCTCCCTCCCTCCCTCCCTCTCACTCTCCTCACTTTCATGCAACCTACCTACCTCAGATTAATTGGCCGCCGTGCCAGTAAAGGGCTGAGCGTCATTCGAATAGGCAGCCCGTCCAAGAATCCCCACTCCCCCTCCTTGTCGAGGAAGGGGAGGGAGAGGGCCGTAGCATGCGACATTTCAAACCGCATGTGTTGGGAAGCCCCGTCGAATGCGGCGCCCACGGAGGTGGACGTAGGAAGAGAGATCGCGTGGACGGATCCCCATAAGAGGCGGTCGAGCTGTGTAGGGAGCGAGACACAAAGGCAGGGAGGGGGGGAGGGAGGGAAGGAGGGGAGGGTGAGATGCCGGCATTCCATATCCACCTCTACCCACCCAGCGAACGAGCACTCACCCGTCCCATCCGCCAAAATTGCGGTATGCCCACGCCATGGATCCTCTTCACTGACATGCCTCCCCGTATCTCCCACGGGAACACCCACGCCTTCCACCCGGCCTTCCTCCCTCCTCTCCCAACCCCCTCCATCCCTTCCTCCTCCTCCCCCTCCTCCTCCAAGAACGTCTGACCCACATCCCGCCAGACATGCCTAAGTCCTAGCCCCCGGAGGCCCGAGCGGTAATCTCGACAGTCGTAGTGAACGACCAGGCGAGTTGAGTCCGACAGGGGGTGGGAGAAGTCCCCTCGGAGCCGGCGCAGAATGTCTTCGATGAGGGAAGGAGACTTGTCGTCATCGTCGTCTTTGCCCTTACGGGACAAGGAACTGGCGTGCGTTATAGGCGCAAGAGGTGTCGGTGGTGTTGCAGGAAGGGGAGGGGGTGGAGGGGGAGAAGCCGCGCGGCGGGAAGTGAGGCCAAACGTCGCGCGAGAGGGAGATGGAAGGAGGGCCAGGAGGAACGCTGTGGCGATAAAACCCTGGCAGGTAACCCCTCCAGCTCGTCTTTCTCGTGACATGTGTCTCATTCCCTGAAAGTGAGCGTGAAGGGAAGCAAAAAAGGGGGATGAAGGTGCTTGCAGGGGACAATTGCTGGTTGCTTTGTGTGCATCGCCAAGCTCGACGCCGGTTGGCGAGTTTTGGCTCCTGTGACGGTGAATGCCACACATCAAGCCGCAAAGCGCTTATCAGCAGCGGGTCTGTGACCCACAGACATCCTCCCCGCGGTGCTCTGTTCGTAACAGATGGGATTGTGCTCCACTCGTCAGATAAGAATAATATGACACGCCTCAGGACGTTGCTGGAGATGACGATGATCAGGACGGCTTTTAGTCTCTAAAACCCACCTACACCTACACCACCGCAGATCACACTTCTCAGCCACAATTGAAGAAGTCATGGCCAAGGATCTTGGCAAAGTGGAGCAGAGCCCCGCGGACGATCGGTCCTACCGCGCCTTGGAGCTGGAGAACGGAATGCAGGCAAGTGCGAAGGGCTTGGGTGCTGGGGATGTATGTAGTGCTGGTGGACACAATTGTGGTCGCGTCATGTGTTCTCGCGGTGCTAAAAGAGCAGGCACTTTTTACAAGGACCCCCTCTAACGCAGGGGGCCTCGTTCTGTGTTTTTGAGTCGTTCACCTGCACGCTTGTCTCAGCCCTGTTCCATGTGATGACGCTGACGACGAGCTTGTGTGGGTGGTTGTGGATGTACATGTGTTCCGGGATCCGCATGCTGCCGGCATATTTTCATCGAGACCTCATTAACTCATGGGTTGCCCCCCTCTCTCTCCCATTCGAACTTCATGCAGGTGCTTTTGATCCATGACCCCGAGACAGACAAGGCTAGCGCGGCAATGGACGTGGGGGTGGGTAGTCTGCACGACGGTGACGTGGAAGGGCTGGCACATTTTTGCGAGCATATGCTGTTTTTGGGGACGGAGAAGTTTCCCGATGAGCAGTCGTATTCCAAGTATTTGAATGTGAGTGAAAGAAGTAGTGGGCGTGGGTTCATTTTCCGGTTGAGCGTATGAAGGGGATATGGTAGGGTTTTGCCAGTCACAATTCTCCTGTTCCCCATATTGTTTGGCTCACAAACACAACCGAAACATAATCATATCACAGCAAAATGGAGGGCACTCAAACGCCTACACAGACATGGACCACACCAACTACTTCTTCTCTGTCCTGCCGCCTTTTCTTGAAGGTACGTGTATGATGATGGAGATAGGGAGGAGGGAGGCAGTGTCCTTGATTCCCGTATTTTTTCAATTCCGCTGCGCTACGATTTAGCACTAGTGCTTTAAGATTAAGCACTAGTGCTTTAAGCAATCACACGTAGAGCATGTGGCCACATTCCCCTTCCCCCCTCTCCTCCCCTTTCTCAATCGCATCCCTCCCTTTCTATCCATGCCGCCACTCCCAGGTGCCCTGGACCGCTTCGCGCAATTTTTCATCGCCCCGCTCTTCACCGAGAGCGCCACAGCCCGTGAGATGCAGGCGGTCGATTCGGAGAACAACAAGAACATACAGAACGACGCCTGGCGGATCCACCAAATCCATTGCGCCAGCGCCAAGGCAGACCACCCCATTACTAGGTTTCGCTGCGGCAGCCTCAAGACGCTCCTGGGTATGTCAGAGAGGGAGGGGAGGAGAAATGGAGGAAGAGGAGGAAGATTTTCCTTATTCCTGTGATGACTGACAAACCTACCTGTCCTCCCTCCCTTCCTCCCTCCCTCCCTCCCTCTCTCCCTTCCTCCCTCTCTCCCCTCAGACGACCCTAAGGCCCGAGGGGTCGATGTCCGCGACAACCTCCTCCACTTCCACGACAAGTACTACAGCAGCAATATCTGCAAGCTCGTCATCTTGGGGAGGGAGCCCCTCGACACACAGCAGGAGTGGGTGCTGCGATTGTTCGGGGCTGTTCGGAACTTGAATATTCTCCCCCCTACCATCACGGGTAGGCAGAGAGGAGGGAGGGAAGGAGGGAAGGAGGGAGGGAAGAGAAGGAGGGAAGAGAAGGTTGATGATTGGTATACCCATTAAATTTCTTCTCGCCCTCCGTCTCTCCCTTCTCCCGAAATCTCACCCGCCGCCCTGCAACTCGATCTTTGCCTTCCACGTTCAATCCCTCCCTCCCTCGCCCCCTCCCTCCCTCAGAAATCCCCTTCACTGCCCCTGAGCTCGGGCAGTGGCTGGAGGTCGTCCCTGTCATGGATCTACGGCTACTGCAGCTCTTCTGGCCCCTGCCCCCCCAGCGGTCGCACTACGCGTGCTGCCCGACACGATACATTTCCCACCTCCTCGGCCATGAGGGGGAGGGCTCCATCTTGTCGTATCTCAAGGCCAAGGGCTGGGCGAACGAGCTGTCGGCAGGGGCGCAGTTCGACAACGCCGAATGGGCCTCGATGGACGTCTCGATCGACCTGACCGATGAGGGCGTGGCGCACGTGGAGGAGGTGGTGAGGGTCATCTACGCATACCTGCACTTGATCTCCAAGGCCGGGCCGCAGCAGTACGTATTTGACGAGATGCAGCAGACGGCTGCCAACAGCTTTAGGTTTTTGTCCAAACAGCAGCCCATGTCCTACACGAGCGCCCTGGCCCACCGGATGCAGAGGTACCCGTCGGAGCACTTCATCTCAGGTGGGGAAGGAGGGAGGGGGGGAAGGAGGGGAGGAGGGGCGAAAGAAGGAAGAAACATATGAGTAGACTAATCTCTCATTCCTTTCTTCCCTCCCTCCCTCCCTCACTCCCTCCCTCTCTCCCTCTCTCCAGGGCCGCACCTCATCCGGGAGTACAACCCCGCCCTCATTCAAGAGACCTTGGACGCCCTCACCCCCACCACCATGCTGGTGATGGTGGTGGCCAAATCCTACGCCGACAGCGCCCAGGACATCGAGCCGTGGTACGGCACGAGGTACAGTAAACGGCAGATGACGACTGCGGAGATTGCTGCTCTGGAAGGCGCCACACCGTCCTCCCTCCTGCCCTCGTCCTCGTCCTTGTCCTCGCCTTCCTCCCCGGCCTTGTCGCTGCACCTGCCCAGGCCCAACGAGTTTATTCCCTCCGACTTCACTTTGGCCACTCCCGCCGTCGGTGGTGGGGGAGGAAGCGACGGAGGAGGGGCTGCTGGGCTTCTGCCATACCCGCTGAGGGAGGAGGAGGGAGGGAATCGCCGGCTGTGGTACAAGCATGACAACATCTTTAAGCAACCGAAACTTTTCTACCAGTGCCTGCTAGTCTCCCCCGTAGTGTCGGAATCGCCCGAGTCGGTGGTGTGTGCGGAAATGTTGACTCGGCTGGTGACTGATAAACTGACGGAGTACAGCTATAACGCGGCGTTGGCTGGTAGGGGGAAGGACGGGAGGGAGGGAGGGAGGGAGGGCGGGAGGGATGGGCACAGGAAATAACAGCTGGAGGCAGGTGATGCATTTGAACCTGGACCCGGCGTTCTCTCACTCCTTTCCCTCCCTCCCTCCCTCCCTCCTTCCCAGGCCTCCACTACGCCCTTTCCTCCCAGGTCCTCCAGTCCTCCCTAACTGTGTCTGTGCAGGGATACAGCCACAAGCTGCCCCTCCTGACCAAAACCATCCTCGAGGCCCTGTCGAGCTATAAGGGCGAGGAGGAGGATGACGCCCTCTTTGCCCGCCTCTTGGATCGGCTCGTGAAGGACTATGCCAACGACCTGCTGTCACAGCCGTATCAGGTGGGAGGGAGGGAGGGAAAGAGGGAAAGGGGGGAAGAGGGATGGAGGGAAGGAGGAAGGGAGGGAAGAAGGAAAGTCTACACCGCCGTTCACTGATTCCCTCTCCCCTTTTATCCTTTCCACCTTCGCTTGCCCTCCCTCCCTCCCTTTTCCCTCCCTTCCGTCCTCCCTTCTTGGCAGCTGGCCATGGCTGCCACCACGCACCTCCTTGTTTCTCCCTATGATACCCGGGACAAGCTCGCCGCCGCCCAATCACTCACCCCCTCCCTCCTTCGCGCCTTTATCCCCCGCTTCCTCCGCGCCGTCCGGGTGGAAGCACTCGTCTACGGCAACGCCACGGAGGCCCAAGCGCTCTCCCTCTTCGACTTGTCCCTAGTCGCCCTCCGTCGTCCAGCCTCTCTCCCTCTCCCTCTGCTCGCGCGGATGGGCTGGAGGGTGGTGCAGCTCTCGGCGGAGGAGGAGGTGGAGTATCGCACCGTGTGTGAGAATACAGAGGAGCCGAATCATGGGTTGCAGGTAGGGAGATAGAGGGACGAAGGACCGATGGGAGGGAGGGAGGGAGGGAGGGCCGTGTAGCTGTCTTTGAAGGAGGTGGTGAAGGAACAACGGGTTGAGAGGCTCGCCTTCTGTTTGCACGGAAGGAGGGAGTGAAAGAGGGACGGGAAGGAGGGAAACCGTCGATGTCTAGAAGTTTATTGGTTTTAAACATATGTCCTCTTCCCGCCATCCTCCCTCCGTCCCTCCCTCCCTCCTTCAAGGTTTCCTACCAGCTTGGACCTCAGTCTGTGGCCCTCTCCGCCCACCTGGACCTGCTCGTCCTCCTCCTCAAGGACGAGGCCTTTAATGAACTGCGCACCAAGCAGCAGCTCGGATACATTGGTAAGGAGGGAGCGGGCAAGGGAGGCAGGGAAGGATGGAGGGCAGAGAGGAGAGGAGTATTATGAAACTGTTGTAGAAATCATCTTGTGCCCCCATCACACTCACCCATCCTATTGACTGACCCCCCCCCTTTCCCTCCCTCCTTCCCTCCCTTCTTCCCTCCTTGCTTTCCCCTCCTTCATAGTCTTCTGCTCCGCCTCCGGGGCAAACCGACACATTCTCTCCCTCTCCTTCCTCGTGCAGACCGTCAAAGACCCCGCAGTGGCCCTCGCCGCCATCGACGCCTTTCTCACGTACAGTCGCACGTACCTGCTGGCCATGCCGGAGGAGGAATTTCAAACCAACGTGCAGGCTCTGGTGGATGCCAAGCTCGAGAAGGCCAAGAACTATTCCGAGCAAGGCAACCGGTACGCATAAATTACATTACATCTATGTCCAGATTACATCACACCTACATCCACATTACTTTTTCCACGGGGAGAAACCCGTACAAGGCGAAGGGCGACCTTTCGACTCTTGAAGACTTGGGCTGCACGGGGCACAATATGATGGGAACCTCCCTATTCCGTATCTCCTCCTCTTCTTTCTCTACCTCTTTTCCTACAACCGCCACCAGCCTCCTCTCCCTCCCCCCTTGCGCTTTCTTTTCCTTCCTCCCTCTCACCGGTTCCCTCCTGCCCACACGTTTCTGGCAGATACTGGAATGAAGTCAGCAAAGGCTCCTACGTCTTTGACCGCGCCCAGCGGGAGGCTGCCAAGGTGAAGACCCTAACAAAGGAGGCGTTGGTGAGATTCCTGGATGACTGCGTGGGGAGGGGCGGCGAGGGAGGGAAGGAGGGAGGGTGGGAGGGGGGGAGAAAGATGGTGGTGGTAGTGCATGGGTCGAGTCACCCTATTCCGTCGATGCCGGCGCAAGCGACAGCGGCAGGGGGAGGGCTCTTGGGAGGTGCAATGGCCGCAGAGGGAGTGGGTGACGGGAAAGGCAATGGAGGGGACAAGACAAAGACGACGGAGGAGGAAATGAGGAAGGTAAAGAAGCATATCTGGGTGACTGAACCGTCGGCGTTTAAGCGAGAGCGGCCGCTGTACCCTTTGAGGCCGCAGGTGGCGGTTGAGGTGTTAGGTGTGACGGAGCCGTGCTCAGCCATAGCGACAGAGTAGTCGAAGAAGGACGCGTGGGGAAGGGGGGGGGGAGGGAAGAAAGAACAATGGGAATAAATCTGGAGAAAGAAGAGGAGCGTGTGAAATGTTAGATTTAAAAATGGGTCGAGTAAGATCACAAATGGAAAAGAATCAGGCAGATAGCGTGAGAAGCAAAGAAGGAAAGGAAGCAGGGAACTGGCGAAAATGACAGAAGGAGGTGCGCGTGGTGAGGCTGTGGGCGTGCGTGTCGGCTGGACTTACTTTGTCTCCTCTGATTGTGTTTGGACACAGGAGACATACGGAAGGCCAGCAGCAGACGAGCCCCGCAACAACGCGGGAGAATGCAATGCAGAGGGAATATCCCAAATCGCGGGGTTGGGATGCGTGCTTTATCTGTAGTGCATTATTTCTTCTTTTTATGAGAAAAACTCTCCCTCTCTTTGTCTCTTTTCCCCCACTACTTTCTTGTGATATTTTGGTTGAGAAAGTCTTAATCCAGCGACCGTCCGTCCCATCCTGTCCTCATCCCCTCCTTCCACTCGACGTCCGTCATCCTTCCATGTCCAATCTTTCTTCCGGTCGTATCCCCTCCTCCTTCCTTGTTTCCTTTTTTTCTCTCGTTCTCACTCTCTCTCTACTTTGTTCTTGCTGCTATTGTCGTTAAGTATAAAAGGTGCTTCTCTATACACCTCCCTTCTCCCCTCCCCCTCCCTCCCTTTCTACTCATCCTCAACCTTGGGCTTCCTGCCCCTCTTCGACTTCACTGCTCCAGCAGCCGTCGTCTCATCCTTCTCCTTCTTGGCATTCACACTGCCTACCTTCCTGCCCCTCGTCTTCTTCACAGGCGGTGCATCCTCTGACTTCCCCTCTCCTTCCCCTCCCTGCTCCCATCCGGCCACCACTGCCGCTGCTTCTTTTTTCGCCCCTCGCCTCCCTTGCTGCTGCTGTCCCCCCTTTTGCTGCCGTTGCTCTTCCCGCAACGCCTGTCGTCGCTGGTGCCGGCGGAGGCCTGGAACGAGAAACATATCGCTTGGCGCATCATTGGCCTCCACGATGCTCTCACGTCCGATCTATGCAGAGGCGGGAGAAGAAGGGAAGGAGGGAGGGAGGAAAAGAGGGAGGGAGGGTTGGAGGGAGATAGGGAAAGAGAGAGAGGAAGAAGAAGGGAAGGAGAGAGGACGTACCTGGTGGTCTTGTTCGCGCCAGGGGATGGACTCAGGGATTTGCTTTCGCAGGGCGTCGAAATCTGGCACCTGCGTATCGTTCAAGAGCTGCTGGTCCACAAACGGTACCGAGGGAGGGAGGGAGGGAGGGAGGGAAGAAGGGAGGAAAGGAGGGAGGGTTTGGATGTGTGTACTTGTGTGTATTTGAGCGACTTTCAATGCGGATTGTGATTCAGGGAGTGAGGGAGTGAGGGAGGGAGGGAGGGAGGGAGGGAGGGAGGGACACGTACATTGAGCTTTAGCACCAAATCCATGCCCTCGAAATTGTTGTAGCGGTTGTAGGGTTGAGGAGCCTCGGCCTCCTCCCCTTCCTCCAGCGACGGCCACCACCACTTCCAGCCGAAGTACTCGAGGGTCTGCACTCGCTCGGGGTAGTACCGAAAGAAGACCTGGGGCGGGAGGGAGGGCGGGAGGGAGGGCGGGAGGGAGGGCGGGAGGGAGGGCGGGCGGGAGGGAGGGGTGAGACAGTGCACGAAAAAGGTGGGAACGCCATCACAGAATAATCGAGGAAATCATCAACGACATTTGGGGATTGGCTTCTCCTCCCTCCCCCCCTCCCTGCTCACCTCCTGATGCCGCCGAATCATGTCGCACATTTTGCCTAGCTCCACACCGCGGCAAAAGAAGGGCCAGGGTGCCTCTTCCGGCACGATGAACTCCCATGGTACCTGACAGGAGGGAGGGAGGGAGGGAGGGAGGGAGGGAGGGAGAGGTTTACCAGAGGCACGCCTTTGATGAGGCGCCAGTAGTAGTAGGTGCCCAAAAAGACGTCCCATCGAAGATCGATCTGGAGAGAGGGAGGGATCACAAATGGGTGAGTCACATGTTTCGTCCATCACATCCACACCCTTTCCTCCTTCCGTCCCTCCCCCCTCCTTCACTCACGTATGCCTCGTCGTTGCCCCACTCAAAGCCAAGCGCGTCGAGAGCTGCGCGGCGTTCTGGAACGTTCTTTGCCGCAATGACACCCGAGCTGAGAGAGGGAGGGAGGGAGGGAGGGAGGGAAAGGAGGAGGGATAGATGGCACGTGAACGAGTGAGAATAAGACTTGACTCCAACCGGCATGCAACTTTTTTCCTTTCTCCTTCTCATTCCTCCCCTACCCCTACTGACTCACCCCCCTCTCCCTCTCACTCCTCCCCTCCCTCATTACCGTAGCAAGAAGCAGATGTCGCCCAAAGGCAGCTTCTCTACTTCCGGTGGCCACAGCACGTACGGATCGTCCTCGGGTGTTGGCACGCCCTATTGAGACGGAGGGAGGGAGGGAGGGAGGGAGGGAGGGAGCGAGTTGAACAATTTGGAAGACGGAAGGGGGGACGGAGAAAGGGGAAGAGAGGGAGGGAGGGAGGGAGGGAGCGAGTTGAACAATTTGGAAGACGGAAGGGGGGACGGAGAAAGGGGAAGAGAGGGAGGGAGGGAGGGAGAGAGGGAGGGAGGGGAGGGACGTACGTCATCGACGGACTGGACCGTCTCGCTTTCCTCGTCATCCTGGACCTCCTCCTCGTCCTCGTCCTCAAAGTCGAAGGAGATATCCAATCCCTTGTTCTGTGAAGGGAGGGAGGAAGCGAGGGAAAGAGGGAGGGAAGGAAGAATACATATATTGATATCTATGTGAAGAGTAATAAAACGACAGAGGCCCTAAATGAATTCGGTCTACTTCCCCTCCCTCCCTCCTACCCTCCCTCCGTCACTCACCTTCCCCTCCAGCCCCGAGCCGATGGCGGCGAAATCCACCTCCCCTCCTTCCTCCTCCCCTTCTTCGTCGCCTTCAAACAGGCCCACGAGGGAGTCTCGTTGGCGTCGCTCCATCCGCCGCTCCCGACGGGCAGACGCCGCCTGGATCAGGAAGGGACAGAGGGAGGGAGAAGAGGTTAAGTCACCGTGAGGCATCACCGAAATAAAACGACTCCCCTCATCCTGGACACCCCTCCCTCCCTCCCTTCCTCATAGCTTACGTCCGGGTCGTATGTCGAGGACAAGGAAACGGCGTCCTTCAAAAACTCTGGCTCGGCCTCGGAATCCCAATCTTCGTCCGTCTGCGCTTTGCCCGTCCAGGTGCTGAGGGAGGGAGGGAGGGAGGGGTTAAGAGGGAGTGACCGAGGAGGCGATGACCCGCAGGGAAAGTACGACGCAGTAAAGAGGGGGGAACCACACACGCGGCTATCGCGCCACACCCTCCTCTCCTCCCTCCCTCCTTCCCTTCCTCCCTTCCTCATTACCTGAACCAGTCGTCCTCGTCGTCCTCGGGCGACGGAGATTCAAATTCAAATTCTAACGGAACACGGACGTGGCCGTAACGCTCCTTGAAGACCTGCGAGAAAGGGGAGAATGGAGGGAAGTAAAGATGGAGGGAGAGGGGGAGTGAGAAATCAGGAGGGTGCAAGGAAAATGCATGGTGAATGAAGCGGAAGGAGACTCGGTCGGAGAAATTAAAAACAAGGGCATTCCTCCCTCACGTTGCCCCGCAAAAAGCCCAAACACAAACAACTATGTCACCAGGGGGGCAGGGAGGGAGGGAGGGAAGGTGGGCGAAAGCAACCGCTCCGAACGCACCTCCAAGGCATGGATGATGTCTTCGAAGGTCCCGCCCTCTCCAAACTCGTCCATCTCGCCCTCACTTGTGGCGTGGAGCGCATTCCAGTACTCCCCCTCGTCCCAGGGGGCCGGTGTTCTGTACGAGGGAGGGAGGAAGGGAGGGAGGGAATGAGGGAGGGAGGGCAGGAGCACAGGGTGACCAAACGGGGAATTTCGCAACAGGGAGACGTGGCTCAGATTAGGGAGGGAGGGAAGGAGGGAGAGAAGAAGCGAAGGAGGGGAGGAGGGAAGGAGGGAAAAAGGGAGAGAAGAAACGAATAAAGGTTGACTTACTCTTTATCGACGTCGTCGTCAGGCACGAGCTTGACCCTATAATCCTCTCGAGACACGTAGGTCTCCTCCTTGAGCTTCTGGATCATGCGCAGGGAGTCCCCGCCTTCCGCCTCCAGGGAGGCAGCGGCTTGTTCGGCTGGAGGGCGGGAGAGAGGGGGGGCGGGAGGGAAATGTGTCCGTGAACGAGACAATAATAGAAAGAGGAAGGGGGGGAGGGAGGGGGGGAGGGAGGGGAGGCGCCGACGCGGCAATCATTTGCTTACCCAGCGTGTCGAGGAGGGATCCGGTGGGATAACACTCCACCTCGGACGCCTGCTGTTGCAGCGCAGGCGGTTGGATGACGAAGAAGGGGTTGATCCGATTCCCCCGGAGGGAGAGCTCGCCCCTGAGAGGAGGGAGGAAGGGATGGAGGGAGGGAAGGGGGGGGTTGAGTCCATGTCGATGAGAAGCAGTGCCTTCCTCCCTCCCTTCCATCCATCCTTCCGTCTGTGGCCTTCCTCCCTCCCTCCCTTCCATCCTTCCGTCAGTCCATTTATCCTTCCGTCGGTCCCTCCCCCCCTCCCTCCCTCCTTCCCATTCATTCATTCCGGTGCATGGACTTACTTCTGCTTGGTCTTAACGTGCTGTTCCGCGGACAGCAGCGGCACGAAAGGGTAGTTGGACAGGCCCAGCTCCTCCACCTGCCACAAGAAACATCAAATAAAATAAATTAATCATCAGTGTGAATAGATAGTAGAGGTACATACACATATGAAGAAAAAATTGAAACAAACCAGAAAATAGTAGAGGAGGTAGTGTCGAGGAGCCAAATTTCTCTCACCCTCCTACCCTCCCTCCCTCCCCTTCCCCATCGTCTACCTGCTTAAACCAAGATTCGCCCGGCTGCCGGTTCACGAAATACCACTCCAAACCCGCCTGTCGATTTGTGTGGTTTATATGTCATGAATTGTCGATTAACATGACTTATATGTCATGAATTGTCGATTTGTGTATATTTTCACCAAAAATCCACATAAGTCATGTGCTCTCCCTCCCTCCCTCCCTCCCTCTCTCCTTACCCGCTTTTGGATATCCAGAATCTCGTCCTTCGTCAGCTGTCGCCCATTCAAGCCCCCGCCTGCAGCCAGCGCCGCTGTAGAGTACAAAAAGGTGTATATGTATATATGTACATATATATATATATGTGTGTGTGTGTATATATATGTATAAGTGTTTGTGCTTTTTTTGATGTGTGTGTTCGTGTGTGCATCGTTGTAGAGAGAGAAATGCATTCTTCAAATGGATGTTGAGCAAGATTTGTGAAGCTATCCTCCCCTTCCTTCTTTCCCTCCTTCCCTCCACCTCAAGCCACAGAAAGACAGAAACCTCCCTCCTTTCCTCCCTCCCTCCCTCCCTCCCTCCCTCCCTCCCTCCCT
>Ga0160420_100361_pt1 | contig 21287 bp, 12 predicted proteins | sample CelAP2metagpilot_FD_108197 | JGI IMG/M metagenome (GOLD analysis project Ga0160420, IMG submission 108197) | Phycosphere-associated microbial communities from algal ponds in Kailua-Kona, Hawaii, USA - Cellana AP2-5-5 metagenome pilot | ecosystem: Engineered > Artificial ecosystem > Aquaculture >... | reverse complement strand
GGTGAGGGGGGGGGGGGGGGGGGGGAACGCTCTTAATAAGGGGCTGTCTTTGCTGACGAAAGAAGGGGGGGGGGGGGCGAGGAGAAGGGGAAAGGGAATGCCCACCCAGTACTTCTGGTGTCCAGGCCTGGTTCTTCCCCGCCTGGATGAAATCAATGCGATGATGCTGCAGAGACAGAGCAGGAGATTCCATCACGTCATAGTAGCAGGTATTGGTGTAGGCGTGAAATAGAGCGCGGATCACTTCCAAATCGAAAGTCCACACCAATCCTCCTTGTTGCCCTCCTTGCCCTCCTCCAGCAGGCACGCGCTTCAGACTCGTCATAAGCCAGTGGGCAATCGCGGAGGGGATACGCTTCTCTTCGATCAACATCGAGACGAGACCTTCCTTGCTTGGTTGCGGCAATGGTACCTGGCCCAGCTTTTCAATAACGTCCCACACCGAGTTCTCGCCGATGGCTTTGTGCCGGTCCACCGCGGTGGGCAAGGAATCAAAGACCCAAGTCTGCCTCGGGACTTGGATGCCTCCTCCTTTGTCGTCAAGCCCTTGCTTAACGTATTCTAGAGCAATTTTTCCTCCGAAGGAATGGCCGCACAGTATGTCGGGCCGAAGTTGGAGTCTCTGCAAAAGGGCGTGTACATCCAAGGCACACCCGGCGAGGGTGTGTGGAGGGAGACCCGCCTCGGACTGCCCGTGGCCGCGGTGGTCGACGAGCAAGGCTTGGTAGTGCGGAAACATACCAATGACGCGCTGTGCGGGCTGTCTCCAGTTCTTGAGACTGCCTAGGATGCCATCTATCGTTATGTGACGGGGAAGAAAGGCAGAGCGGTGAGAGACTGTCGCGTTGGTGCTTGTGGGGGGGGGGGGAGGCTGGTCAACGAAGCCTCCTCTGTCACTTACGCAGAAACACCACCGTTTTCCTGGGACCGGCCTTGCCATTTGATAGAAGCTCGTAACCCAGCCGGGCAGCGGCGAAAGCATTGCTCATCAAAGAGAGGGTACGATGACGATAATAATGGTATGCTGCTGATGGCGAGTTGGTCTTGGGTTTTCTTGAATCTGAGTTTGGCTCCCTCGCTTCCGGTACAACAGGCACTCAGGGTAGTGGCTGTGCTGGAGACTGTGGATGGTGCAAAGTGGGCCTGCATAGAGTGTGTAATAAGCTCGAGTAAGACTTAGCTTTCGAGGGGATGACTGCATCCCTTGCTCACATTCAAATTTCATTTTCCGTTTCTTGCTTTTGTGTGAGGAGAGAAAGGTCCATGTTCAACATTATTGTCATTGGTGGGCCATCAGTCAATGTTGCTGCTTGAGGTAAAAGCATCATATCACAGGGCTTGAGAGCTGGCTTTTCCTGCTTAGCGGGGTCTTCTGGTCGTGTGCTTGACCCAGGCTAATTGGGAGGCGGGGTCGCGTGCGGCAGGGGCGATTTCGGGGCAAGACAACTTCGTGGATTATTGCCTAACGGGTCTATCAAATGAGTCTACCAAACAAGGAGACATTTGGCTTAATCTCATCCGTTCAATATTGTAGGTTCACCGAAGAAGATACAAGAAGCCTTGCACGAAAAAATTAACCAGTAAAAACAAAAGGTTACTTACAGAGCCAAAGAAGGCTTCTAGATGTATCAATATGTGACTTTAATTGTCATTTCCTTTCAACCTACTTCATCATCATCAGACGCATCATCCTCTCCCTCTCCACCTGCTCCTGAATCCCCAAAAAAAGCATCGAAGACTGCGGCGTCGTTGCCATTGACCACCACGTACTCCATTTCCTCCACCACCTCTCTTCCTTTTTCAGTTTCCCTCTTCAAAATCATTTCTTCCCATTCACCGGGATAACCACAAAGCAGGTCATTTTTTGGTGTACATTCTCGGGGTGTCAGCAGCATCAATCGCGTCAAATAGCCAGCCTCCTTCGCCCGCAATCCCCGGTCCGTCTCTACAAAAGCTTTACAAAGCCGCCGCCGCCGATGCTGCTGCTGCTGCTCCTCTTCCTGCTCTTGCTTATCCCGCTCCTGTCGCGGGTGCTCCGGCTTGATATCGTTATTTCCAATGCTGGTGGCCTTTTGCCCGTCAGTTTCAGCCACTTTCGATTTGGAAAAGAACTGTCGCACGCTCAGATCCCCAGCAGATGCCATCGACTCATATTGCCGCCGATCAGGTAAAAGCGCCCGGAAACAAGAGGATCGAGGAAATTCTAGAGGACTGGCTTGAATCTTGCCAATGCAGCAGGGGCAAAGAACGTAGGCCGCCCGTTGCTTCAGGCAAAAATCCATCACCAAGTCTGTCAGAGGACCGCATGCATGAAGAGCTATGCCGAGGTGAAACGTTTCAGAATCTGGAAAGTCGTGCAAATCTTCGCACCGGCATGTTACATTGTGGAAGTTGGCCGCAGCAGATCGCTCCTCTGCTTGACGGATGGAAGGGGGGCGGTTGTCGAGAAGAATGAAATGCACGGAGGGATAGAGTGCTGCCAGAGGTAACGCCACATGGCCACTCCCGCAGCAGAATTCAATCACTCTGAGCTGAGCTGGCGTTGCAGAGGTGCTTTGAAGGGCAAGTAGCTGCCCGATATATGCGTGGCATACCTGCATCAAATTTGCCACTTGCTGCCGTTTTCGTTGCGCTCGCTGGGGATTGCACAGGTGTCCTTCAGCGGGATCGATGCCCTTGACCGATGCCAGCCACTCGGCCGTGTCTTCGACTTGGGTCGTGACGGAGGCATGGGAAGGGCATTTGGACGATAAGGAGGGTATAGGAAAGCGGGAGATTGGCAACGTTGTGGCGTACGTGGGTTCTGTGACGGCTAGTAGCCGCGTCAATGCAGCCTCGTATTGTGGCTTGTCCCGACGGCCCGACCGGCTCACGCGATTCTTGCGCGCGCGGCCCTTGAGGTACGAAGGCGTAGAGGTGGTAGTAGCTGGTTTAAACAATTCACTTGTCCACGTGCAGGACGACAGCATCTTCTGCCGGTGTATGCAGTATTGTGTGGTATGGGATTAGAATAGAAGTCCAGCCCCTGGGGAGGGCTGGGGGAGACACTAGGCGAAGCCAGGGTCGGAGCTCTCGCTGCCGGCCCAACAGCAGTATCAGCAGAAGCTGTTCTGTACATCATCATGAACGCGACGAGTAAAGTCCAGGCCGTCGTAGTGGATAGGGGTTTGCTTTTTGAGGAGTTGTCCATGTGTTCGATGCTTTTTGAGGGGTTTGAGAAGCAGAGCAAACCCTGTAAAAAAGCAAAAGGCATATGATGCACACCCATATGCACCTGTACCAAGCCCTACCGAGCCCCACGGGTATTTTCTAGAGCGAAAAAGGCTCCGACATCATCCTTCGTGTGTCTGTGGTCTTGTACGTGTGGCCGCAGATTTTTTGGAGCCACGCAAAGTAGCCCATCGTTCCTCCCTACCACCCGTAGGCCCATAATGCAAACCACACTTCAAATTATCACACACTTGCCACGCCTTTGTTTGCATAAACGAAGCCCCTCGCCACCAGCTTTTGTGACAGATGTCGTCTTTTTATCATCTCTTGCTACATCGTTTCCATGTCCAATTCATTTACATTCATAAATTCATGAAGGACTGTTGGTCGTTAAATAACTTATTCGTGGACTTCATTGATATGCATTCGGCAAGGAAAGACGACCGATTGACAGGTCTATCTTCGATGCGACGTAATTCAATGTAAATAAACAAATGACCCATTAAATAATTATCAAGGGGCCTAATAGGGATCAATATCGCTCTCAGAAATAAATCAATCAATCTATCAATCGATGTAAATGAAACAACAAGCCCTCCACCAGTCCAAACAATATGACTGTTTTTTTTACCTAAAAATTCGTAACTTTCTCTCTCTACCGAGTCAAATGGTTTGAGTTCAGGTTTTCTCTTACAACTACACAAAAGTTTTTATTCACTGCACATTCTCTTTTGACTTGTTTGATTCTAATCTCCCAACTTAGGCTGTCCACGCACATTCTCGCTAGCTATTCCATCCGCCCTCCACCATCTCCTTCTTGCTGTGGTGGTTGACTGCCGTCGTCAGCTGTCATCTGGCCCTGCTCCCACGCTATCGGAGATACTGATTCACACTCCTGTTGCCCCTGATGTTCCTGCTGTCCCTGGACGACCGGCACCGGAGGTTCTGGCGAGGAAGAAGTGGGCACCTGCACCAAAGAAGACTTTGGCTCCACCAACAGAGCCGGGTTGGTACTGACAGCAGCAGCAGGACTAATTTCAGCATCAGCAGCCGCTGCCGCAGTAGCCACAACCGCAGCAGCTTGAGCACCCGATGTGACACCTCCCCGTCCTCCTTGTCCTTCTGAATTAGCCCCTCCTTTCTCGACGTCCACTGCTGGCACCGGCGTCGATCCCCTGCTGCCCTGACCAGGCGTCCCCGGTGACTTGTTGCCACGCGCCCCCCCAAACCTCAATTCCGCTGTCGCCGGTACATGTCGAGCTATGATGATACAGTTACGATGCAAGCGCTCCTCCAGCACTTTCCGATCCGGGAATGCCGCCATCGCCCGCTGGGCGTATTCGTTGAATTCTGCGTCCGAGGGCATGGTCATCTCTGAGGCCGCCACTTTCTCAATCACGGTCTTCCTCAAATGCCCCTCAATTGCCGCGTCACACAACCCCAACATCGTCTCCTTTCGAATCTGGTCTATGCACAACAAGCCCTTCCAGCAGGCTCCCAGCATCAAGGACACATCAAGCCTCGTCCCCATCCACCACCCTGGCAGATTCCCCGTCGCATTCTTCCCCTCTGTCGACCCCAAATATTCGACCAACATCTTCGGCTCCTTCTCCAAAATAAATCTAATGGCACGTACCAGCTGCTGGCGCCTCATAAACGTATAAGCGATCGAGCGCGAGCCCGCCGTGTGCTCTAGCACAGACTTACTTGGATCAGGAATCGCACTCAACCCATCACCCGATTCCGGCAAAGGCTCCCGGTGCGTACACAAACGTTGGAACAATGGCAGGAGTTCCGTGACATAAAAAGCCTGCAGGTCCTCAGGGGTCTTAGCGGGAAGGCCGGCACGGAGACGGACATCGTTCCAGGTAAAAGTGGGGAGGTAACCAATCACTTGATCAACGCTCCCATCCGCCGAGGGCGTACGTCGATCCACCAACGCCGAATGTGATAGCCGCCCGGCTGTGGCCAGAAAGAGGGTAACAGGAAGGGCAGGGTTGGAGAGAGGCGCTCCGCTAACCAACAAGGCGTTGCATAGGCGCCGACAATCATCTGTGCTCCAGACACCGACCCCGCGGGCACTAACACCACTGATGCTTGTCTTGATTTTCTTGTTTTCGGGGTCGAAAGAGGAAGGGCTGCCCTTCTCGCCTCCTGAGCCCCGGCCACTCGTTGACATGCCACGCTCATCCTCTTCGGAGGGTCGACGCTTGATTTGACGCACCACCTTTCCTTCAGTCACGCGGAGACCTTCCTCCTCTAGGCGTTTCTTGACGTCCGCTTGGGTTTCGCGGGCGTCCGGATCATCTATGAGCCAGGTGACTAGCTTGTTCAGCATCTTGTAGTTGTCCGGCCAGTGCTTCTTGATCAGAGGCTCGTCTGTTGTCACCATCTTCCCATCTCCATCCTTCTTTACCATCTCTCCTGCGTTTTCATCACTGCCTTCGCCCTCCTTCTTCTCCCCTTTCTCCGCCAGGCTTACATTCCTACTCATCTCCCCTTCCTCACCCACCTGCATTGCCGTGCCACTAGTTCCGACCATAGCTTCCCCTTTCTCAGCAGCAGCAGTAGCAGCAGCCGCAGCAGCCGCAGCAGTTGCCTTAAAACTTGCCGCCTCGACGTTCTCCTTCCTCTGCTCTTCCTCCCCTCCCCCTTCTTTCCAGACGGTCATCTCCGCCGTTGCAGACGCTGTGTCAGCAGACGATATATTCAGCTGCTCTGCTCCTGTTCCTGCTGCTTCTGCTGCTGCTGTTGATTCTGCTGACGCCGCGGCCTCTTTCACTTCGCTCCCTTTTTTCGGTTCATCTCTGGGCGCGGTCTGAGGGGCTACTGCTTCTGCCTTGGTCCCCTCGCCAGCCACCCCTTCAGTAAAAGCAGTAGCAGCAGCAGGAGTGGCCGCATGCTTGTCGTCATCGGTAGCATCGGGATTGGGCGTCGGCGCAGAAACCTGCTCGTGTTGCTCCTGCAGAAGCGCTGCTTCCTCAACATCCACCTTCAATACCACCCTATCAGGCACCCCCTCTTCCGCCTTGACCTTCTTTTCTTCCTCTTTTACCTCCAACTCCCTGGCCTCCTTCTTCTTCTCCTCTCCCACTTCATCATCATCAATCACCACCACCTCTTTCTCCTTTTTCACCGACACCCGCGCTTCCTCGCGAGCAATCTTCGTCGCCGCCATCGCCGCCGCTTCTTCCGCCCCTTCTTCAGACCAGCCCCCCGGCAAACCTGACTCCGTCAGCTCCTGCATCAGCGCATCGATCCGATCCAACTCGAGCTCGGGACCCTCCGGGAAATTCAACACCGCCGTCTGCCCCTGATGGTATCGACGAGAAAGCGCATCATAAGCCAAGGCGGCTTCCAACTCACTATTAAACGTCCCCAAGTGATGGTTCTGGCCGTTGTAGCTTATCTGCGCCGTCCACTTGGGGCCCGCAGCACGTACGCCCCGGTAGAGTGATGAGCGATGCCACACCAAAGGTAGCTCGTGGTTGGGCGCTTTGGTCACCTCAGGTCGGCGACGAGGAGGCTCGCTTCCGCTCGATTTGACAATCGCCAAGCTGCTGATGCTGTTGTTGCTGCCACTGGCTACCATCGCGGAGGAAGCTTTTGCCCCTCCGCTCTCCCTTCCCCCCTCACCTTCGGCTGCAACGTCGAGTCTCGCGCTGGGGGACAGCTCCGCCTCGCTGCAAGTGCCACTTCCTACAGCAAGGGCAGACGGAGAAGGAGAAGAAGCGCCAGCATCACCAGCACCAGCATCAGCACCAGTAGCAGCAGCGGCCACAGCAGCAGTATCTGCAGCCGCCGCCACGCCGATCGCAGACACCGCCCTTGTGAAATTGGTCTCTGCCTCCGGTCCGTACAATTTCCGAGCAGCTGCGTCATACGCCAAGGCCGCCTTCTCTTCTGAGGCATAAGACCCAACACACTGCGTTCCCTGCATCTGTTGAATCTGCACCGCCCAATGCGCACTTCCCGGCTGCGCGTATACCCCTCTGTACTTCGACACCCTTTTTCCTGGCAAGGTCACCGCCCGAATGTAATGTGACTGCTGCTTCTCCTCCTCAATACCTCCTTCTACCTCACCTCCTCCACCCTTCTCCTCCCCCTTTTTGTCGACCTTCCCTTCCTCCTTAATCTCTACTCCAACGCAGGGCAGCTTCAAAAACACCTGCAACGGCGACCACGTATAGATAGGCAGCATCTGCTGCTCCTTTCCATTGAAAGGCAAAGGTGCTGGCTTCTTCTCGACCATGAAACCTTTCGGGTTCCTCACCAACCATGCTTCCATCTTCTTTTGAAAACATAAGTCAGGATCATCTCGGATCGCATTATAATTCTGAAAACCATGTGCGTACACCCCCACTAACAAGTGTCTGTCGCACTCCAAATCCCACCAAGGCGTCGCCTGCGTCCACGTGGGCCGGACATCGCCCAAAACAATGTGTTTTGCCACCTCCGCTTTACTCAGCTTTGAAAAGCGCTCTTCAAAATTAGGCAAAATAGACACAAGGTGGTCTGGAACTTGGTTAAGGATAGGAGGGAGGCCCTTCGCAATAAGTTGTTCTGGGGTCAGAGCCACAAAGGCCAGGCGTACAGCTTCGTTTATCACCGGGCTTTGTAATCGTAGGAGAAGATCGAGGCGGACAAGCGCCTTGCGGGCTAGCCCCTGGCGGAGACGGAGAAGGAACCGCTCGTCTTGCAAGACCTCTGGAATGACTATCTCCCCGCTCTTCATCTGCGCCGCCAGTTTGGTCGCGGCCGCAATCGCGTCCTTGACAAACTTGGACTCGTGCCGAGGTCGCTTGCCTTCCCCTGCGCATAGTCCGCACTGCAATACATACGACCGACAGAAGCTCTCCACCTCCCCCAAAGGCACCTCCGACGCCAAGCTTTCGATTCTAATCCTTTCCCACCGCCCAAAGCCAAACTCTAACAACGCCCTTATCAATCTGTCTCTCGAATGCGGCCCCCACTTAGGTACCCGCCGCACCTGAGGATTTCCCGTTGAGGACATCCCTCCCCCTCCCCCTGGGATCACCTGCCCATCCGGGCCTACGGTGAAGCGTCCATTCCCCACGGGCGTACCCTGTCCTCCCTTAGATCCTGCCCTGCTTCGCACCCTCGGGTGCTTGCCCGCCTCGCCCTTGCGCGGTCGCCCTCTCCTCTTAGGGTGAGCGTCCGAGGAGCCAGAGTGTGACCCGTCTTCCCCGCCCGAGTCATCAAGCGAATCCCCCTCATACGCTGAGTCGTACCCCCCCAACACGTCATCCAACCCAGCCATCGCCTTGGCGTCAAACCGCTCATTCCTCTTCCGCTTTCTCTTTTCCCCCTCCCCCAAAATCGCCGTGGTCGCCAAGCCGCCAAGCAACTTTGTGGATGCCTCTTTCTCTGGCTCAGTCAGCCCAATCGCCTTCTTCCAGAATTCTGGGTCGTCCAAATCAATGTCCTCTTTATTATCAGTCGATACAAATGACGCCTTAGAGAAACTAGACGCCAAGTTTTTCGTCAAGCTCTCCTGGTTCCCATACACGACTTTGTGGCTCTGTCTCTGCAAAATCTGGTCTATATCCGCCTCCTGAAACTCCTGCCCTTCCTTATCATCGCCCCTGAAAACATCGTAGGCTCCCCTCTTCAACAAATGCTCCACCTCTGTGTGTGACAGGCCCAACTGCGCCTTGGTTGGCTTTAGCAACGACGACTCCGACTTTGACATCCCCACCCCCGCAGCCGCTGATGCTGCTCCTGCCTCCATCTCACCCTCCGCCCGCTGATGAGCCAGCACAGCTCGGTCCAATCCGAGTTTCATCGACGCAGCATGAAACATCTCCACTTCATAACTCTTCCTCGTCAGCAGCCGATAGACTTTCACGGCTTTGGTCTGTCCGATCCGGTGTGCTCGTGCCTGGGCCTGTAGATCATTATGCGGGTTCCAATCCGAGTCGTAAATTATCACCGTATCCGCCGCTGTCAAATTCAAACCCAGCCCCCCCGCGCGCGTCGATAAGAGCATGATAAACCGATTCAGAGCCGGGTTGTTGAAGCGCACTACCGCCGCCGATCGCTCCGTTGCCTTTTTGGTTCCGTCCAACCGCTCGTAGGAATGCCCTACAAAACGCATATAGTCTTCCACTAAATCTAAAACTCGAACCATCTGCGAGAAAATAAGCACTTTGTGTCCCTCCTTCTTCAACCGCGGCAACAACTTATCGAGCAACACCATCTTCCCCGAGCACGACACAAGCTGGTGGTGCAGATTCTCTGGCGTACGTTGCGCCTCGGGAATCTCCGACAATATCCGTTCTTCCACGCCCCGATTCAAATAAGCATGGTTGCAGCACTTCCTCAGTTCCATCATGACATTCATCAGGGAGGGGGCCATGGAGGCCTTGGTCTCCTTGAACAAAAAGGTCGTATTCCGATCGTAAATCGCCATGTAAAACTTTCTCTGCAAAGGAGTCAAGCTCACTTCCACGATTGTCTCCTCCTTGGGAGGCAAGCTCTTCTCTACATCCTCCTTGATCCTCCGCAACAAGAACGGCTTCAACATGTTATGCAGACTCTCCACCTGGCTCGCATCCTTCAGGTCCCCATACTCCTTATTGAATCCCGAATGGTCACCAAAGTAAATCGGGTCTGCAAAATTCAGCAATGCCCACAGCTCTTCCGTCTTGTTTTGCAGTGGCGTGCCCGTCAACAACACACAATGATCCCTCGGCAAGGTCTTCAGCTCCATAAACAGCCGCGAGGCCGGATTCTTCAATCGGTGCGCCTCATCCACCACCAGCACCTTCCACGCGACACGCGACAAAATCTTAATGTCCTTTATGACCGTCTCATATGTGGTCAATAAAATGTCAAACTTGACGATGTTGTTCTGCTTGAGGTAGTATGCGTCCTCTGGTCGAATATACGGCTCGTCAAAATAGAACTCGTACTCCCGCAGGACTTGTCTTGAGTCAGCGTTGCCGTGGTAGACCAATACATTCAAATCAGGCGCCCAGGTGGAAGCTTCGCCTTGCCACTGATTGATGAGAGAGAGGGGGGCAACGATGATGAAGGGGCCTCGATTTTGCCCTTCTTGCGTGCGGTAGAGCTGGGTGAGGAAGGCCATGGTTTGGATGGTCTTGCCAAGGCCCTGGGGGGGGAGAGGGAGAGATGGAAGGAGGGATGGGGGTTGTAAGTTGTTTGTCGGTCGATGCTCATTGTAAGTTGAGAAGTAGAAAAGTAGAATAGAAATAACTTATCGAGGCATTGAACGGCAATTCCTTTTACACCCTACTTTCCCTCCCTCTCTACCTCCGACCCCCCCTGCCGCACTCACCATCTCATCCGCCAAAATCGAGGGACGGCGCTGGTAGTAGTTAAAAATTAACCACTTTAAGCCCGTCAGCTGATAATCTCGCAATTGCAACACGTTCGACGACGCTGCCGCGTGCGCCACAGCCTGGGCATGCATATCCTTCTGATACTGCTGCTGTTGTTCCTCCGTCCCGCCCTCCTCCAGGGTAGGCGGGGGGGGGATGTGAGCAGGGGCCGCGACGGCAGGAGGGGGAATCTCAATGTCGGATGGTCCGTCAGGGTCATAGACAGATAGAAAGGTATAGCTCCGATGTCCAAAAGTCGGGTTATCTACATCATGGAGCACCCGCATCGTCGAGGCCATCGCCGGACTCAATTTCAAATCGGGCCGTTGAAGCAACCAGAACAAGGCCACCTCCTCGTACGCCCACTCCTTGATATCCGCCCACCTCTCCCACGATACTTCTGCGTAGGGTAACCCCCGCCACTTCACAAGGTATCTCACCTCATCATGTTGTCTGTCCTCTGCCTCCTCCGCCGGCGTCGGCGGGGGCAATGGCACAGGCAACGCCTGCGGCGCCCCCCCCTGCTCCCCCGCGTCGGCCGCCTGCTCATCCAGCAGGAGGGCATGTCGCATCCGACGAATCTGACGGACAATTACCGTCATCATCACATAGGCTGTCTCGCAGGCAATCACCCGATGCGCCTCAACCAAATCTGGGTCGAACCACTCCGGCACCTCTTTCGGGTCTTCCCTCCGTTCCTCCAACAACACCTCCCTCCACGCCGGGCCCCGCAGCTTTATCATCTGGTTTTCAAACCGTCTCAACTTTTGGTCCGTCGACGAATCATGCAGCAATAAGCCTGCCCGGGTCTCCCATGATGTGTGCAAATAGCTTTTCCCCTTCCATTTAACCAACCAAAAATCCTCTTTCACTGCTGGTGGTTTCCCCACCTCCTGTTGCTGCTGCTGCTGCTGCTGCTGCTGCTGCTGCTGCGGCGGCGGCTGATTATCATGATGACCATCTTCGCTCGGATCATAAGGCTGCCAGGCCAGGATTTTGTCCACCATCAGGCTCTGTACTACACCGCGTGGGGGGGGCGGGCCCATGACAGACCCAGTATACCCTGCCGCCCCTCCCTTCCTCCTCCCATCATCGCTCCGATCATCCTCGTCATCCTCAAAAATTGAATCGTCGTCCAAATCCAACGTCTTGATCTTTTTCACCACCCTCCCCCTTGACGTTACTTTTACTGCCTCCTCCCCCTCCTCCTCCTCGTCATCACCAAAACCTCCTCTGCCCTGCAACCCTCCACGCTTTTTCTTTCCACTCCCCTTAGGGCGACCACGCCCTCGTCCTTGTCCCCGGCCTCCGCCCCTTCCCCCCCCTTTCCCTTGGTTGCACAAACTGCATAGAAAAGAGCCCGTCGCCGCTTCTTCCTCCGTCAGGGCCAGCCCCTCACACTCCGGATGAAACCAACCATTACAGCCGCCCTTCCCGAGCGCGCACTCAATCATTATGCCTCCCTCATACTCGTCCTCGGTGCGCTGACAAGAGCAGTACCGAGTGTTGTCTTCAACCGCTGTACCGGTTACAGCTCCAGCGCCACAGCCCGCAGCGCTAGCAGCAGCAGCCATAGGATCCATGACCGCACCGCCTAATCCACCACCACCACCGTCCATGTTAGTACCGACAGTACCCATCATTCCTCCCATCCCTCCTCTTCCACCCACCCCATCCTCCATCAAAAAGCTTCCCAAGACCCGACGCGCCGACATCTGTGAGGCAACGCCAGCATCTACACCGGCACCAACCCCCCCACCTGGCGCCATTGCTTCGTAAGAGGAGCCTCCGCCGACTGACCCTGCCACCGTCGACGCCTCGTACATGCCATTAATACCACCCAGACCAGACGAACATGAGTAATTCTTCTGCGACTGCTGCTGCTGCTGCTGCTGCTGCTGCTGAAGTTGCTGTAACTGCTGCTGTTGCTGGAGGGGTGGTTGCTGATGTTGGTCGTAGGTGTAGTAGGAGGAAGAGGCCGCGGCCATATCGCTTACACCTCCTCCTCCACTCCCGTTGGCAAATCTCATCGTTGTCGCGTAGGGCTCATGCTGCGGGTGCTGTTGGCGGCTGTGCCCCTGCTGCTGCTGATGCTGCTGCTGATGCTGCTGGTGCTGCATCTGGTTTTCCTGCCGCTGCTCGTAGTCGTAATACTGCTGCTGCCGCTGTAGCTGCTGCGACTGCCCAAGGTGGTGCTGTTTTTGTTGTTGGGAAGACTGGGAATAGCCAGTGCCTGCAGCCAGCATCTGCTCCTGGAGCTGCAAGTGAAGGAGAAAAGCTTGTTGGTCGTCATACGTCCCCTGCTGCTGCTGCTGATGCTGCTGCTGGTGCTGCTGCAAGTCCGGTTGCTGCTGCTGTGGCAGGTAGCTGTATTGGCTATAGTCCAACGACTGTGCTTGTTGGCCTTGATTCTCATACCTTAGATGCTGCGGTGGTTGGTAGGGGTAGGCGTTGCTCGGCTGCTGCTGATAAGGATCGTGCTGGTACTGCTGCTGCTGCTGGTCACTCACACTGTGCTGCATGGTCGCAATGAATTGCTGGTACATGGCGGGGTCTAAGCCTCCCTGTCCTCCTCCTCCATTGTTGAAATCTCCGCCTCCCCCCGGTCCACCACCTGGCCCACCGCCTGGTTGCTGCATGGCTTCGTGTTACGGATGTTGGGGTAGGGTGCGCGCGGAGGCGCAGGTGGCTGCTTAGCTTCCGCTCTGCCAGAGGGCTCGCGTTCTGGCCCGTTTCGTCTATGAATTGTAATGAAAGAAAGAATTAGTGATACCCGCCATCGTACACGGTAAAATAATGGTGTGGAGGCATATGAGTGTGCGAATGGAATGAGGGAGGGGCAATTTAAGTCCCCGAGGGCAGGCGACATGAACAAACAAACAATCCGCATCCGCGCACGTCAGGCTTCAATTCACTTATAAACACACATCAATTGGGTTCAGTATTGTGAGGCCATGAGGCAATTTTGCCTTGACTCGTGGACGCGGGCTTTTGGCTCGCTTCCTGCCTGGTCGTCGTGTGCGATATGCTGGAGCTGAGCGTAAACGTGCCAACGACCCCGTGACTCGAGAGCCCGCTGTCCTCGGCCAGCATCGATAAGATCAAACACAACAGCCACAGGCAAGGCATGCGAGGATGACTAGGCGTTGCCAAGAGTTATTTGAGTGCTATGGAAACGAATGACACAGCAAGAGTACCGAGGCCCCCGCCGGCCAACCACACACGTTGCAAGAACAAACAAGAAGAAATAGAAGTCGTCGGCCCCCGCCGTCGGGTGGGCGAACCGGGCGAACCCCGAGTCAAGCGCCACTTCTAAAGGAAGCCTCTGGGGTTGGGAAATTCAATGGCTACATCGAGCCAAGGCTATTGCCATTTTTCACCTCACACGCTCGGCCAACCACGTCAAATACCCTCGCCTTACAAAAGAAGGTTTTTCCTTCACTCCACCACTCCACCTCAGATATGAAGCGAAGCCTTTATGTGAAAAGTAAAAGCTTTCTTTTTCAGGAAAATATTGTTGCTGAGCTGCGAAACACCTTTGTCCTACGCAATTTCAGCACAAAGCAGGGCAACAATGGACTCTTTGCGGACCGCATTGCAAGGACATGGTGAAGGGGAATGGGCCCTGGAACATTGCCGGGAAAGAAGTGTGTACAAGAAGTGGGTACTGGGGAGCCTGTGAAGCTCAGTGCGGTAGAGATTGAACAGATACAACACAGGAGACTAGCTGTAGCTGTAGGTTCTGCTACATTGACTGGGAAAGGAGGCAGGGGATAGCATGCCCAGGAGTTGACCTTGGCCGAGCACAAGAATTTTGGAACTGGACAGATAGCTCAGGATCCAAATTTCCAACTACGAGTTGCCCCCCTTGGAGTGGTGGGCCAAGGAGAATAGGCGAAATGAGTATCCCTACTTGACGCAGCTTCTCTCCATAGTGATGCGGAGCGCTTTTTCTCTCAGTGTGGAATGACCCCACGGATACTTAAACAGAGTATGCAATAACAAACGGTGGAGGACCTCATGGTCATCAAGTACCCGTAAATGGACGGGCACATTTACCCAATAGCGGCGGAGAGGAAGGAACGGAAGGAGAACGAGGAGGATGGATTGCAAGGAGAATGATTTGCGTTTGGCACGGTAGAAAGAAAAGAAGGGGAGGTCAAGGGCCCGGGGCCCATGTCGAGTGATTGGAAGGGAATAAAAGAAAAGTAAGGCCGGCACTCCTCCTGGCATAAGACTTAAGAAACTTCGCTGACGTAGGGATATTGTCACCCCTGTGTGGACATTACGGACAGGTGCCCACGCCCAGAGGCACAATTTTTCGCAGAATTGTGCAGACCATGACATACATCACACCGGCACCCACCTCTGTATTCCCTCTTTCTCCCTCAGCCATTGCCAGGTGACTGACGAATCGGTTGACCCCCTCCCTCCACATCACACCAGACAATGAGCATCTACGAAGAGGTGGAGATCGAGGACATGGAGTTTGAAGAAGATGAGCAACAATACACCTACCCGTGTCCATGTGGGGATAAGTTTGTCATTACTCTCGCAGAGCTGTGGGATGGGGAGGACGTGGCGCCTTGCCCCAGCTGCACCCTCCGCATCCGGGTGGTGTACGATGAGGAGTCCTTGCCGCCACTAAAGCCCGACGATGCAGGGGGATCGACGGGGGCCGGTGTGGCTGTGTCGGTGCACTAAGCTTGAGGGCCAGAACGACAAATGTTTTAGCCCTATCTTTGCCATCGGGTGCATCCCTCTCGTGGCCATGGCTCCACGATTTCTGATAGGACACCCTCGCGCGCCATACAAGGAGGCGTTACTAGCTCAAGCTGCTAATTCACTAATGCAAGGTGGATGTCGGGCGCATGTGGCAATCCTTGTTTTCAGCACACACCACGCTTATCGAAACTGCGATCAGTAGGTCGTGCCCCTCTGTCTCGCCGCAGCGGCAGGCCCTGGTGCTGACCGTGCTTTGGCTCATTTCTTTTGCGACTGCGCTCTTCCCCTACCAACGAGGAGGACAAAACGGTTTCGATAGGCGTGATCTGGTAGCGACCGGAGCACGTATCACGGGGAATTGGAGGAGGAGGGCGGGAAAGGAGGGAGGGAGGAGGGGTAGAAAGGAGGCAATTGCCGGTGCGCTCGACATCGGCGATAAGTAGCCATCATAACTAAGACAAAAGAGAATTTGTAAGTACAAAATCAAATCCGAATCGATGCTGTTGTTTGATCGTCTGTTTTTTGAGGTTTCCTTTGCTTTCATTCTTTGTACGTACACTCTTTCTCTCGCCAGTTTTCATCGCCGATGGTGTGATGTTGTGTGTTCTCTGTGTAAGCACCTACCGCGGTACTGCTTTCGCTGTAGCTGCTTTTCCTGTATAAGATTCACGTAGTTGCTGCTGTTGTTGCTGCTGATACTGTTGCTGCTCCAGTCAAAGTTCTCACTATCGCGCCCTCTTTTTTCTCTTAGCTACCTTTTTTCTGTCTCTCGCATTTGTTTTCTCTCTCTCCTATTCGTCATTCTCACACACGAAGATTCTTCATTCTAGCATTACACATGAACAGTCACATATCCCCTATACACATTCCTCGTCCTTCTTCCCTCCCTCTCTCCTTCCCCCTCACTACACCATTCCTGCCTCGTCATCAGAATCCGAGCCCGCCACTCCTTCATCCGCACTGTCCGACTCCCCCTCATAACCTACTCCTCTCCCCTTTCCGCCTCTCCTCCCCTTACCTCCCTTTCTTTTTCCTCCTCCTCCTCCTCCTCCTCCCCACCCTCCAGCCATGCGGCTTCCCGTCCCAGCCCCACTACTCCCCCCTCTCCCCCGTCCCCCAGATCCCCTCCTTCCTCCTCCTCCTCCTCCTCCCACCACTCGCACCGTCTGGGTCAACAAAAAGTCGCTCGGGTCCTGCTTGATCAACGTCGCAAACTCCCGGTACTGCTCCCTCACGACCCGCAACACCTCCTCTTCCCCACCCTCCCTCGGGTACTCAGCCAACAACCACGCGGGCAAGGGCAAGTCTGGCAGGCAATCCGGCTTGCTCAACGGCCTCTCATTTTTCGCTCCTCCGCCAACCCCTCCCATTACGGGCCGAAAATCCTGACAGCGTTCGTCACTGAACCCATAGACGTCCTTCAGCCAGTGCTTCAGGTTGAGCAACAAACAAAGGGACATGGCAGTCCCCGCCTTATCCTTCAACGAATCCAACGACACCGAACGCGACGCCGGAGGTAAACCAGCCGCAGCGCCATCACCTCCACCTGTTTGCACCTCATTCAAATCCTCATCTTCACTACTTTCCCCTCCCTCCCCTGCCCCCGTCCTCCCCCCCACCCTCTCCACCTTCCTCAATAACCCCTTGATCTCCTCTACCAATGTGGCACCTTCCAAACTGACTGTCCGGCTGATGGCATGAATCAAGAACAGCGGTTCCTCCTGCACGTCAAAGGGGAGAAACGCCAAGATCTGAGCAATGTAGGCAAGGAAAAGCGGGTCTAAGGAGCCTTTCTGTCCCTTGGGGTCAGCGGTCGTCATGGAGACACCGGTAGATGTACGACGGGCGGTGGCGGAAGAGGAAGAGGAAGAGGAAGTTGAGAAATGCTGCAGTTGTGATAAACGTTGCCGGTGCATTTTGGCGTGCACGTCCCGGACAGTCTTCTCTTCAAACAAGGCCAAGAGGTTCCGGAGAAACGAGTAACGATGTTTCCGATTCCCCCTCACACAAGTCGCGTACACGGTGCCCAAAAAACACTGTCTCCCTCCTCCGCTCCACCCGCCTCCTCCCTCCCTCCGTCCCTCCCCGGACAATACCGCCGACACTCTCCCTCCGCCCTTCCCGAGGACCTTCCTCTGAAAGGTAAAGCTCAAACTAACCCCTTCCATGATCCGCGCGGGTAAAAACTCGGGGTGCTTCTCATGTTCCACCAACACCTGCCTATAGGCCTGTGTCCGCAAACCCGGGGAAGGGTCTGCCTGCAAGGCAATCAGAGCCGGCAAGGTCTGCAGCGGGTTCACCAGGCCCTGGCGATGAAGAACCGCCAGGAGTCCCAAGGCAGCTGTACGCAAATGCACGTCTCGGTCGAACAGGAGGTGCTTAATGGCGTCCAGGTGCTCCTGAATCACCCCTCCCACAATACTCGCCTCTGCGTCCTGGTCGCCTTTTACCCGCTGTTTCAATGTCACTCCCGCCTGGGCCATCCTCGATCTCGCGGCCCCACTTTCTACCCTCGTCTCCTCCGCCAACAAAACCTCCCTCAGGCTCTTCAGCGCCTGCAACCGCACGGGCCTCCGTGCCATCCCTCCTCTGATCGTCAACATCCGTCCAACCACGTGATCCCTCTGCGCCGTCAACATCAGTGGCATGCACCCCGTGAAAAGACAGCACAAGGCCTGCACTGCTTTCGTCTCCGTCTCCAGGTCTTTGGTCAAGTACAGCGTTAAGAGACGGTAGCTCATCACATACACATTCCCTTCGTTCACCTCCTCCGCCAAAGGCGCATCCAAAACCGACAATGGCAATGCCCCCTCGCTCGCCCCTGCAGGAGGCTGAAACCCAGGGTAATACCGACACACACACCCCAACACCACCAGCGCCCGATGCGTGCTACTCCTCGTCGTGAAATCCGCCTCCCCCACAGCAAACGTCGGTCTCTCTCGAAACTTCCCCAGCACGCGATAAAAGGTGTTCGCCAACCCGAGCACAGGCCCCGGATTGCCCCCCAAAATAAAAGTGCATACGTGCGCCAGACATTGAATGGCAGCGTGAATGGCCGCTGCCCCAAATCGGTACGTGATTTGAACCAGATCCCGCGAGACCTGCGCATATGTCCCTTGATCCGGATGGGTAAGGTGAGGGAGGACAAGACTCACCATCTGGGAGATCTTGCAGCACAGTGCGGCTTCTTCGGGTGCATCCAGGTGGTTCTCACCCTTGAGATAGGGGAGGAGGGTGTCCACGTGCGGCACGAGAAAGCGGGGATCGGCACGAGAGAAGACGTGCAGAGTGGTGATCACACCCAGGAGCTGTTTTGCCGGCGTAGCAAGATCGGGCAGGGCCGTATTTAAAGGCGGGTGGCCCCCCTCGTCTAAATCCAACAACACATTTACCAGGGACTCCACCAGCAGGCCGCATCGGGCCGCGACAATCTTGCGTTGCTTCACTCTGTCCTTCTTCCCCTGCTCTCCCTCCCCCGGCCCAAACAAAAGTCCGGTCATTACAGCTACCAACCAGTCCGTATTATTCAACCCAGCGATCACCTCTACCATCTGAAGCCCCACCGCTGCCAGCCTCTCTGAATCGGACAACTTCTTCTTCCTCCACTCCCCCGCTCCTCCTTTACTCTCTCCCTCCTCCCCATTCTCCACCATCACCTCCTCCCCTCCCTCCTCCTCCTCCTGCTCCTTCCCGTCCGCCCCCCCCTTCACCGAGAACCACATCACTTGGAACGAATCTTGAATCAAGTCCTTGACCGTATCCTCTTCCTTCACTACACTCGCCCTCTCGACCAAACACCTGCAAATCTCCGTCCTCAGCGGGTGGGTAGGACAGCGCTGCAGAAACTCTCCCAGGAACTTCACAACTGTTTTTCGGACAGACACGCCTTTGTCCACCAGACGCTCGCGCAAGGGGTGGTAGTAGGCGTCGAGGAGGGAAGGCTGTTGGAGGACGTACTTCCCCACCAACTCCACGGTGGCTTGACGGACGGAGGTGGCCTCATCCTGAGGAGGGAGGGAGGAGAGGAATGAGGGAGAGAAGGAGGGAGGGGACGTTTTCATGAACCAAAGAGAAAACCTCCCGGTCTGTCGTCGCTTTTATGCAGGCCACAAGCAAGAGAAGGAAAGGAGGGAGAGAAGGAGGGAGAGAGAGAGGGCACCTACTCATACCACGTACCTGGAAGCGATCAACCACCGCCTGCTTCACCTGTGCGTCCAACATCAACAGCGGGTCGCTCTCCAAAATGCCCCCAAAGGCCTTCATGACCCGCGCGCGCCATGCTGCCTGTCCCTGCCCCAATAGCGCCAGCAGTCGGAAGAGGAGCTGGTGGAAGGATTGAAGGAGGGGCCGGGAGAGGGCGAGGGCGTGGTTGAGGTGCACGACGGCCTCGGTGGAGAGGACGTGGTAGAGGTCGGGCTCTTGTTGGAGAGCGACACGGGGAGGGATCTCCCATTGCGAGGCGAGAAACGTCCAGTAGGAAGGGTGGCGTCGATTCTTCCCGCGTTGCACCTGTTTGTGCCAGCTGGAGGGAGAGAGGTGACCGTTCCCGTCCAGGGCAAGGGAGGAGGAGGAGGACGAGGACGAGGACGAGGACGGGGTGGAGGTTTCCACTTCAGCACTTTCGGACACCCAGCGGGCGAGGAAGCAGTGTCGGGCGTGCCTAAGCCAGGGTTCTCCCTTTTGGGCTCGGTGGGTCAAGTAATTCATCACCAGCTGTCGTGCCACGTCATGGTCAGTGAGGGACCTGGCAAGGAGCTCGGCATCGTCCACCACCTCCTCCTCCTCCACCTCCTCCTCCTCCTCCTCCACCGCCTCTTCCTCCGCCACCTCCTCCTCTTCCGCCTCCTCTTGATCGACTTGTCCTTGCGATTCCCGTTTAGAACCTTTCATCGGACGGCCTCTACAGCCCTTCCGCGCCCCATCACTACCTGACGTCTCCCCTCCGCTCGTCGCTCCCTCCTCATCCTCCTCTTCCTCCCTCTCCTTCCTCTCCTCCTTATCCCCCTCCTCCTTCTTTCTGCGCTTTCTCTTCCCTGCAGCTCCTTCTTTTCCTCTGACATTTCCTCTCTTTCCTTTCTTCCTTTTGCTCGCCGCAGTGCCCATCGCAGTTTCGCCCTTCTTCCCCCTCCCTCTATCTGGACCTGCCACCTTTCCCCCCTTTTGCTCCTCATCCTCCTCCTCAACCTGAGCCTTGTTCTCCTTCCCTCCCTCCCCATATTTCTCCTTCTCCGCCACCATGTCTTCCTCATCCGGCATCTCCAATGCTATCCCAATCCCTCCCCTGGCCATCGCGCTCCTTAACCCCACCTTCTCCATCTTCCCCTTCATCACCCCCCTAAACCATTCCGTCACCACTGCCCCTCCCTCCCTCCCTCCCTCCTCCCCTCCCTCCTCCTCAACCACAGCTTTACTCAACTCCTGCCCCACCGTATCAGACAACACCGCCCTAGCGACCTCCATGCCTCCCATCCCTCCCTCCCCCCCTCCCTCCACATGGGCCGACAACTCCCTCAGCTTACTCAACACCCGCCCCAGCAAATCCAAAGACTGCAAGAAATAGATCGATTCAGCCCCCCCTCCCTTCCCTCCCTCCCTCCCTCCCTCTCTCCCCCGCTGTTGGTATAAATCCTTCAACAACAAGATACAAAACGCCTGCAGAAGCATCTCCGCCGCAGGCCATTCAGGGAGGAGGAGGGCGAGGAGGAGGTCGTCAACAAAATTCACCAACACCTGCCGAAACCCCCCCCCCCCTTCCTTCCTCCCACACCTCTCCAAGAACGCCCCTGCGAAATAGTGCGCCACCTGCAGCACTCCATCCTCCCCCTCCAACTCGCTTCCCTCCCTCCCTCCTCCTCCTCCAGCCCCCAGAAACCCACACACATCCTTCTCCTCTCCCTCTCCCTCTTCCTCCTCCTCCCCCCCCCCCCCCCCCCCCCCCCCCCCCCCCCCCCCCCCCCCCCCCCCCCCCCCCCCCCCCCCCCCCCCCCC
>Ga0160420_100359_pt1 | contig 21322 bp, 36 predicted proteins | sample CelAP2metagpilot_FD_108197 | JGI IMG/M metagenome (GOLD analysis project Ga0160420, IMG submission 108197) | Phycosphere-associated microbial communities from algal ponds in Kailua-Kona, Hawaii, USA - Cellana AP2-5-5 metagenome pilot | ecosystem: Engineered > Artificial ecosystem > Aquaculture >... | reverse complement strand
CCCTAACCCTAACCCTAACCCTAACCCTAACCCTAACCCTAACCCTAACCCTAACCCTAACCCTAACCCTAACCCTAACCCTAACCCTAACCCTAACCCTAACCCTAACCCTAACAGAAGTGGAGACCACAGCTGAGGAGGAGGGAAGAAGAAGGGGAACCCTACATACCTTTATATCTTTGCTGTTGTATTAAAGTACACTGAAATATAAAAAAAATCAATCGATTGCCTCCATAGGTACCTCATGAGCCCAACTAATGATAACTGTCCACCTGTCCACCACAGTGACACTTCTAGAGGTACTGCAGACGGCGCCGGAGCGAGGGAATCGACTGGACACCCTAACCGTAAAACATACACACGCATCCAACACCGTAATCCCATCGTGCCTTTATTCCCATCCTCAGAATTTTGGCGTTCTTAGTCAGCAAAAGCTGCAGGCTGTGGTCTTGCTAACAGTGGTGCTGTTCATCGCCGTGCCCATAGTCGCGACAATAAGAAAGGTGAAAAAGGGCGTTCTCGAAGGAGCCTTGAGCGTGCAGACATCGCACGGCGAGAGGCAAGGAACGCACACAAAGCAAGCGTAGTCACTTCCCGTGAGTGATAAAAATGTAGTGTGGTAGAAATCTTATCGAGCACGCATCCCCAAATGGCGGATTTAGCGCTAATCCGTCAAAGCCTGCCTATAGAGATTGGTGCATTGGCTGTGTGGGATTCAGTAGAAGAAAAGCAGAGAGAAATCAAAAGTCAAATAAAGAGGACAGAAATAGCATGCTTAGATTTATGCTTTCTTTGATTGGCTTCAACAAAATGGACATAGAAAATTTTGATCCATGTTCCCCCCATTCCGCAGATAAGAAAAATGGCTGGTGTTGGTATTATCGGTGGTGGTAGTGGCCGTGCACAGTTTGTCATTTTTCCCCATCAACCGCGAAGTGGAATCCAAATTGGAAACCACGTCCTCCTCCCTCTCCTCCCTCTCTTCCATCTTCTCCTCCCCCTGGTCCACCTCTTTGCTCAACCTTCTTTTCATCATTTTCTCTCGATGACGACCTACATTGCTGATGTTTTGCGTCTCCCAGCCCCGCCTCCTCCTTCTCTCTATAGCTATCGTCCGTTATGCCCATTACAGCGCTCCACTTCCTTTGGCATCCAGTCCATCCCGCCTTCATCTTCTCTTCCTCCTTCTCCCTCACCCTCCGCGCCTGCAGCCGCTCCTCCTGCGCCTGGTCCAAAGCCTTCGGACAAACGCGACGCAGCACCTCCACAAACCGAGAGTAGAGCAAGGGCCGGTCGGCGTCAGGCAGGCCACTCACCAGGTGAGTCTCCTCCTCAAGGAAGGAGAGGACGTGGGGCAGGTTGGCTCGGGAGACGTAGTTCTGGGTTATGGCCAGAGATTCCTCGGTGTTGACCACCAGATGCCACCAGCCTAAAAGACGGCGAGAAAAGAGGGCAGAGTATAGAGAAGTGGAGAGATCAGAGGGGTGAAGGGACGCTGGAATCGTTTTCTGTGTTAAAGTACTCGAGCCTTATCTTCTTGAGGACACCTCGCTCTTTTCGTCTTCAAGCCCCTTTTTGGTTGTGCTCCTGTCATCGATTCTATTCAATCTCCTTGGCTTCCTCCTTCCCTCCTTCTCTCTCCTCACCTCGAGGCACAAACATGATCTCCCCTTCCTCGCACACGGCCTCCACCACGCTTTCCCTCCATCCTTGCTCCGCCGTGGCGTCTGAGTAAAAGCCCTCCACCCACTCCGTCAGTGTCACAGGCGTGGCCAGGTCCAGCCCTGAGGGAGAGGGGGAGAGAGGGAGGAAAGAGAAATAAGGATTGTTGGAGGAGGATTGAGGATGATAGACTCGTCGTCATATGTTAATTGCGCTCTCATGCATCCCCCATAAACCAGGCTAATATCTGAGGCCCCCCTGCTCCCTTCTCCTCACTCCCGCTTTCCCTCCATCTATTCATTCCCTTCCTTCCCCTCTCCCTCCCCTCCTTCTTCTCCCTACCATCGTCGGACGGGTGGACGCCGGGCGGGATTATGTGGGGAGGGAAGAGGATCCACTTCTTCCGACCCTTCAATACCGCATTCCAAGCCGCAGTGGCGTTAGGGTCCTGGGCGGGAGGGAAGAAGGGACCGAAGAAAGGAGGGAGGGAGGGAAGAGGAAGTGAAAGCACGTCACTTAATGGAAGGCAACCATCCAAGGAGGCAAGACCGAGCTCATCTTGAATATGTATTTCCTTTTCAACAGATTACTCCTCAAAGCATATATTCCGCCTCTCTTCTTCTCTTCCTCCCTCCCTCGCTCCCTCCCTCCCTTCCTATCTCCCTTCTTCCCTCCCTCCCTCCTCCCCTCGCACCTTGTGGAATGTCGAGCCCGAGCCCTTGGGCCCCCAGATCAACCAGCGATGGTCCGGTCTGTGCGTGCCTAGGAGGGCAAAGTAGTCGGCGTCCTAGGGTCACGAAGGGGAGGAGAGATGGATGGAAAGAGGGAAGGAGGGAAGGAGGAATGGAGGGAGCATGAGATCTTGACCTGAGTGGTGCCCGGCTACAGAGGCAAAATAGTTAGGAACGGAGAGAGGGAGGGTGAGAGGGACAGGCAGGAGAAGGGCAAAGTGATGAGAAAGGCCGGAGGGAGGGCGAGAAACCTCGCTGCTCTCCGGGTATCGTCACGTCCCTACCTGCTGGAAGTAGGGGGGGAGGAAGGGAATGTAGTCTTGAGCGAGGGCCGGGCACTTGTCGAGGAAGCGGGAATCGAAGATGTACAAGGGCAGGTCGTCCTGCTGCTCCTGGGCGTAGGTGGAGTAGGCGGGCACGGTAAAGGACAGGCCATTGCCGTGCAAGGTATAGGTGTCTGGCAGGGAGGAAGGGAAGGAGGGACGGAGGGATAGGAGAAGTGACGCGTATGAGTTCTAGAAGGCATACCTTTTTAATTTCTCCGTCCTGCCCTCTCTCCCTCTCTTTCCCCCATTCCAGATTCCAGGCCCGTCCGTTTTACCTCCCTTCCCCTCCGCCGTGACCCTGTCCAGCAGCCCCCGCTCCCTTCCCCATTCCCTCCTGGCCGGCCACCCCTCCATCACGCCCTCCAAGACGCAGGGCAAGTTGGGGGCCTCGCACTGGGCCCGGAACTCCTGGGTGGTGGGAGGGAGGGGGGTAGTAAGGGAGGCAAGAGTGTGTGTATGAGGACAAACTTAATCCAGAGCTTTTCCTCTTTTAGGTCGATCTCCCGCCCTTCCTTCCTCCCACTCGTCAATTGCTCCCTTCCTCCCCTTCTCACCTCGACTGTCGGCTTCCTCAGACGCAAGATGTCCTTCTCCCTTCTTCGTAGCAGCCGGGCCTTGACCTTCTCGAACCGCGCTACAGCTCCATACGGGGCGTACAGCACGTCCGAATAGACAGCGGGGAGGGAGTGTAGAGGTATGTGTTGCTGGCGCTGATGTGTGGAGGATGAAAAGGAGACTGGGTGGGAGGGGAGGAGGGAGAGGTAGGTCGCCTTCCAGCTGCCCTTGTAGTCGAGACGAGCGCCCTCGCTTCCTTCTCCACACTCGCTGGTGGAGGTGGCGTGAGTGTCAGGTTATGGTGAGGAGAAGATAGAGGTTGGTGAGTGGATATGCGAAGAAGGCAGGGAAAGAGAGAACGATAGAAAGGAGGGAGAAAGGCCGACGGATATAAGAAGGGCATGAACGCATTTATTTTGGTCTTCCACGTCCCTTCCGGAGAACCTCATCATCCCTACCGACAACATCATCATCTCTACTCGCACTCCCTCCCTCCCTGTCCCTCTCCCCTCACGGTCTCACCTCTCTGCCAACGAAGTCAGCACGAGGCTCTTCCAAACGTCGGTGTACGCGTGAGCATAGCAATACCACGCGCGAGAGCAGCGGGAGAGACGGGCGAGCGTCGCTGCGTCCAAGAGGAAGAGGAAAGTGTGCACCAGGGCTTCGTCAGGGACGGTTGCAAAGGTGCTGGGGCCCAAGCCGTTGCAGCGGTGCCGCACATCCTGGGAGATGGTTGCGAGAGTGGAGGGATGGAGTGGGTGTAAGCATATCTCAACCCCCGCACCTTCTGTTGAGACAGGGAGGACAAAGCGGGAGGAAAGAGCGGGAGGACGAGCCGGAGGAAAGAGCGGGAGGAAAGAGCGGGAGTTGTATCCAAGAAAATATTTTTTTTTGTGCACATTTCTTCCCTTCCCTGTCACATGACCCCGCCCACCCTTTCCTCCTCCTCACCTCGGCCGTTCCGTGGGCCAGGTAGTCCCCCATCGGCCTCACGCTGTAAGGATGCCTTCCTCCGTGTTTTCTTTCTCTATGTCCAGCTGTGGTGCATGCTCCTCCTGCTTCAGCTCCTCTATCTGTATGGCTTAATGTCTTGTCCTCCTCGCACCATCTCACCTTGGGCTCGGTAGCAGTAGCAGTAGTAGCAGCTGAAGCAGCAGTATCAACGAGTGATGATGGCTGCGATAGTTTGTTCTTTTTGGCCGATGGCACAGCTGATGGCAGAATTCTGTCAGGCTCTCCAGCTTGCATGGCTCTAGGGTGAGAGTTGGGATTGGGTAAGAATCAAAGGCAGCAAGCATGTTAGCAGGTGGGGTATGTCCTGTCTTTTCGCGTCACCCAATACTATTTCTATCGCCGCACTCGCTCAAGGGATTGAGATTTCTGCACGCGCTTTACTTATTTGACGGGCACTTGTCATACACCACGTACAGTACACGAAACAGGACAAGGGTTGTTATTGCTATGTGCTGCTGGAGGATGCAGGGCTAGGACATCAGGACCAAATCAATAAACGCGAGAGGGCAAACAGGGCGTGTGGTTGGGGTAAAGAATGCAGGAGGCTAATTATAAGGGCAACATGCGAGGAGGAGGACAGTGCAGCTTGCAAGGTATGTCTATGCACTATGTTTATACAATTCAAGCTATCACAGCATGGGGAGGAGACTGACAGCATGGACAAGGCGGGCTAGTTGGAGCATTCTTCCGCCTCCCTTCCTCCCATACTCGAATGCGTCACTTTGCTTGCACTTCGCCTTCCCTCCACAGGGTTCGCAACGCCAAGTCTCCCCAATCAATCACTCTCCTTCTCATCCTCGTACTCCCATCACTTCCCTCTGTTACCAGGATTCCTCATCCTCCTGGCCCTCACACCGATATTATTATCTGCTCAAGGTGCTGCTCCTTCTGCTGCATCCTCTTCGTCCCCACGCCCTTCCTCTTCTGATAGCATGGAGAAGAGCCGTAGGCATAGCAGACTCCTACCGTCCTGGAGCCTTCCACCACTGAGTAAGTCCACATTTCCGTGTCTTCCTCCCTTCCGTGCCTCCCTTCCCCCTGCCTTAACACTCACTCTCCTTACTCCTCTCCTCCATCCTCCCTTGGTGCCTTAGGTGGCGGTAACTGCACCACCCTTGCCTCCTCCTGCGCCTCCTGCCTCTCTCTCCCCTCTATATACGAAGGGACGAGCTGTGTCTGGTGCCCTGAGGAGGGAGGCTGTGTGGAGAGCGCGGAATGCCTCAACCCACGCGACTCGTGTAAGAAGGAGGGAGGGAGGGCGGGAAGGAGGGCGGGAAAGAATGTGCGCATCGATTGTTAACGTATTTTGCGCCTCTCCGTTTCACTCACTCTCCTCCTCCGTCACCTTCTCCTTTTGTTTTCTTTCTTCTCTTCCCCCCCCAGGCGAGCCCCGTTATCTGTACGTGGTGGTGGTCTGGCTGGCCCTGTCAGCCCTCCTCTGCTGCTGCTGCCTCGCCTGTACCACCCGCCGGTGAGTCCCTTGCTCCTTGCTCGCGCCTCCTTCCTGACTCCATCCTTCTTCTCGTTTCTCATGTCAATCACTTATCATTTTCCTCCCTCTCTCTCCTCTTGTCTCTCCCGCCTCCGTCGTCAACCCTCTCCTCCCTTCCCTTCCACTCCCTCCCATCCATCCCTTCCCTTCCTCCTTCCCTCCCTCGCCCAGCTGCCTGGACGAGTGGCGTGCCCGGCTTCAAGGCGAGGGGGAAGGCAACCCCTCCTCCTCCTCCTCCTCTTCTTCCTCTCTCTACGAGCCACTGCTCGGCCTCCTCCCCTCATCCCTCCGCCCGGGCCAGCGCCAGTCCCAGCCCGCCCTTCCTCCCGCCACCGCCGACCCCACTGCCTTGACGGAGGAGGAACGAGCGCGGGAAGAGAGGGCGGAGGTCTTCCGAAACAGCCTCATGGAGCAGGGAGGGAGGCGGAGAGGGAGGGAGGCCGAGCGGGGAGGAGAGGAGGAGTGGGTCTGTGCGGTGTGCGCGTTCGAAAACCGGTGGGTTGGGAGGAAGGAGGACGGGAGAGAGTGAGGGAAGGAAGGAGGGAGGGAGGGAAAGACACGTCGAATGTAATGTCTGCCCTACTTCCTCAATCCTCACTCGCGTGCCTGATTTCCTTCCCCTCTCCCTCCCTGCCCTATCTCCCTTCTCATGTGACAGGCCCCGGCTCCCTGCCTGCTGTCTCTGCGGCACGGGGAGGGAGACCTCGGCGGGCTTGGCCAGCAAATGGCGGGAGGAGAGGTGGGGAGGGAGGGAGGGAGGGAGGGAGGGAGGGAGGGAGGGAGGCAGGGAAAAAAAGGGAAACAGGAGGAATAGAAGAGGGCTGGGATTGCAGGCGCTCCTGTGTTAATTCCTCTTTCCCCCTCTTTCTCTTAGACGCACGCTCTCTCTCTCTGGTTCCCTTCCCCCCGTTCTTTCTCTTCTGCACATATACACACACAGTCAATGCTCAGGCCATCCCCCTCACGTGTGTCTCTCTGTCCTTCCCTTTCTTCCTCTTTCTACCTTGTTGCACACACACAGCCGGCTGACGGCGAAACAGCAGCAACAACAAGAAGAGGGGAGAAGAGGAGCCGTCAGACAAGACACGCAGGGTGCCAAGATGGAGACGAAGAGGGAGGACGAGGGAGAAGGGGAGGGAGGGAACGAGGAAGAAGAGGGGGATGAAGGCGCTGGTCTCTCTCCCTACGCGCGTGCCATGGCCTTGGGTGCCCGGAGGATGAACCAGCTCACCCTGCGGTAAGATCTTCCCCCCATCCCCCCCCTGCTCCCCCCCTCCTTTCATCCCTACGCCCAACCCTCTCTCTCTTTTTTCTTTCCTCCTTCCCTCCCTCCCTCCCTCCCTCCCTCCCTCCCAGGCAAAAGGCGGCGTGTCGTCGCAAGCTCTGGCAGCGGCGGTTGGGGCCGGACGGCCTCGTGGCCTGGGTCCGGGTAGGAAGGGAGGGAGGGAGGGAGGGAGGGAGAAAGGGGTGAATAGGCCGAGTCTTTCGACAAATCGTTTCAATTCAAACCAGAGGGACGGAGGGACGGAGGTAGTAGAGAGAAGGCACAGAGACAGAGCGTAGAGGCAGATGCATGCCCTAGAAATACATCACCCATTGTATCGTCATCTATCCATGAACCATATCCCAGGTACCTCTCCCGCCCCCTCCTTCTTCAGCGCCTTCGTCGACTGCCAGGAAGGGAGGGAAGCGAGACTCGAGTCACAGCGATGACGAGGGAGGGGAGGACGGGGTGGCGGGGCAGGTCGAGGGCGAGACCGTTATCCCCACGCACCGACAGCCGTTGAGAGGCTCCTGGGGTACCTTCTTCTCCTCTTTCTCTTTCGCCCACCCCTCCTCCTCCTCCTCCTCCTCATCCTCCTCCGCTTCATCATCAAGACGAAGAGGGAGCAGAAGGAGGACGGACAGCGCTGGGCAGTCGTTTGAGCAGCAGCAGCAGCAGCAGCGTGATTCGTCCCACTCCCCCTCTTCCTCCCCTTCCTCCTCCGCTCGCTTCTTCTCGTTTCTTTCAGCGGGAAGGGGAGGGGGAAGAGGAAGAAGAGAAGAACGAGACGGAGGAGAAAGAGCGCAATCGAGGGGAGGCGATGATGCCAGCGAGGAGAGAGAGACGGAAGGGCTGCGGCGGAGTGAGGAAGGAAGCGCGACGAGTAAGTAGACCTCGATTGTCCTCTCTGTGGTCGCCCTTCGTAACACTCAATGCCTTCCTTCCTCTCTCTTCTTCCCCTCCTTCCCTCCTGAACACAGCATGGGCCTCAGGGAAGAGTCGGGAGACAGAGCAGGACAAGGGGGACGAAGCAGAGCCGGATGAGGCGGAGGAGGAGCTTGTGAAGCACTTGCTCATTCCCAGTAAGGGGGAGGACAATGCAATCGACGGTAAGGAGACTAGAGACATGTGTACATGTAGCGAGCAGACCCAAATTCCATCTTTCCTTCTACTCGCCCTTTCCATCCACAAAGACTTCATTTACCTGTCTTCGCTCCTTCCCCTCTCAACCCCTCCCTCCTTCACTCCCTCCTTCCTCCCCCCCCCTCAGCCCCCGCTTCCTCCCCGGGGTACATTTCCCTCATGGGCCCGCGCGAGGGCCACATGGACTGGTTACCTGCCTGCCTCCCCATTCCCCCAACTCCTGTCTTGCCCGAAGACGCCCTCCCCGACCTCGACGCTGTCGCCGCCCTGCCCTTCAGGTACGTCGTGCGTGCCCCTCCCTCCCTCCCTCTCTCCCTCCCTCCCTCCCTCCCTTCCTCAATCCTCCTTCATTTTCCATCTATTCCACAACAACAGGCAAAAGCACCTGTGGTTCGTCGAGCAACTGGCCCAGCGTGTGCAGCAGCCATGGAGCCAGGGGCACATTCGGTGAGTGCAAACCCCTCCCTCCCTTCCTTCCTCTCTCTCTGTTCCCATCCTCCCTCAGTAAAACTCAACCCTACCCCTCTTCCCTCCTCCTCCCTCCTTTTTTCGCTTCTCAGTCTGGACGTGGCACGATCGAAGCTCTTGGAGGGCTCCTTCGGGCAGATCATGTCCCTGCACCCCGGCGTGATGCGGCGATGGATGCGCGTGCAGGTAGGTGCCCAGCCCCCTTTCTCCCGCCTTCATCCCTCTTGGTGGACACGAACACTGCGTCAGTGGTTCCGTCCTTGCGCTCTTTCGTCATCTCCCTCGTTCTCTCCCCCTCTCGATCCTTAGTTTATCAACGAACCCGGCGTGGACGCGGGAGGGCTGGAGAGGGAGTGGTTCGTGCTGGTCTCCCAGGTAGGGGGGTGAGGAGGATCGGAGGTGGATCGGAAAGAATACTATATATATTCGAATAAAGCCAAGCGGAGGGAAGAACGGGGAGGCTGATAGAGGAAGTGATGAAGGAGGGGAGTAATGTTGAGTTTGAGGAGCATATGCGCGTAGACCACCCACCGACGTCTCATCCCCCTCTCTCTCCTTCTCTCCCCGTTACACCCCAGGCCTTGATGGATCCTGCCCTTGGCCTCTTTGTGCAGCAGCACGGCGCCTATTCCATCAACCCCTGCGCGATGGCGGCTGTCGGGGACCGTGATTTGGCCCTACAGTACTACTACTTCGCTGGTCGCGTGTTTGGGAAGGTGTGTAAGCCTGAGCCGGTTACCCTCCCTTTTCCTTTCCCTTTCCCTTTCTGCTCCTTCTCTCTTTCCTCCCTCACATTCACTTTCGGGGTCAGATTTCACACATATGCCTTTCTTTTCTTTCTTCCCTCTGTCGCCTCCTTCCCACCAGGCGCTCTTGGAGCACCAGACGCTGCCCGTAGCTCTGTCGCTGCCTCTCTTGAAGCACCTGCTCGGCACGCCAATCACTTTCTCAGACCTGGAGATGGTTGATCCAGACTTGTACCGGTAGGCGTGCCTGCCCCTTCTCCCTTCATTCCTTCCTCCTCTCTTAAACTCCTCTTCTCGCAGTGCGTGCATCATCCGATCCTCACGTTCTCATGACACGGCCTTCCATCCTCCATTCCGCCCCAGATCCCTGTGCTGGGTGCGGGACTGTCGTTCCATGGAAGCCTTGGCTGCCCTCCATCTCGACTTCACCGTCGCCAGCGAGACCTTGGGAAAGCGCACGGTACCCTCCCTCTACGCCCTCCGTACTTCCCTCCTCTCATTTGCGCCTCCCCTAGGCTGACGAAACCCAGCAAGCATGCACCAAATGTGCGCCCTACCCTCAGCCAGATACTGAATGGTTCGCGCAACAACTATATTCCCCATCTTCATCCTTTTTCTCTCTCTAGGTCCATGAGCTGAAGCCCGGCGGGAAGGACATTGCTCTCACTCTCGAGAATAAAAAGGAGTACTTGGCGCTGATGCTGCGACACCGGCTGTTGGATGGGGTCAAGAGGCAGGTATGGAAGAGATATAGAGAGAAATGGAGGTAGAGAGAGAGCAGGAGGGAAGAGGGGAGAAGAGGGGCGTTCAATATGGGCGAGGGATATTCCTCCTTCCATTGTTCGTCTCGCCGGTGTCAGATCGGCGGCGATGTATGCGTTCATTGATCTTCCTCCCCAAACTTCCACAGAAATAATTTTGATAAATTTCCCTTCCCTCCGCTCCCCCTGCTTTCGCTCAGATATGGCAGCTTTTGCGGGGCGTGTACGAGGTGGTGCCCAAGGACCTACTCTCGGTCTTTGACTACCAGGAACTCCAACTCCTCATGTCGGGCCTGCCAAGTACGTTAAAGAGAATGGGTGGGGGCGGGGGAAATTAAATGTGCAACTTTTTTTTCTGCGTTCCGATCCTTCCGACGGTTTGACCGCAAAGTTGATACTCATGATATTTTCCTATATTTCCATTAGTTATCGACGTGCAAGATTGGAAACGACACACGGAGTACCTGGGTGTATATCAGCGACAAGGAGAACAACATAAAATCATCCGGTATGTATGCATGAGGCGACTCGATGACCTCACATTCACATTTACTCAAAATAATCTCCTCCTTTGTTGCTCGTCCTTATTGACCCTTGAACCTTTCTTAATAATCCTTTTAGGTGGTTTTGGGAAGTGGTCGAGGACCGGCTGGACGAAGAGAGTCGGGCACGCCTATTGCAGTTCACCACTGGAGGTTGTAATGTTCCGGCGCAAGGATTCAAGGTAAACAGGAATCAAAAGAAAGTGAAAATATGACGTCAGGTAGAAATTCTCACGCTTAAGTCACGCACACCCATGGCAGGCTCTGCAATCGAATGATGGGAACTTCCGGCGCTTCAACATCCAGAGTGTTCGCCGGGAGGAATGTATTTTCCCGAGGGCGCATACGTGCTTTAACAAGTTGGACCTGCCTGTTTACGAGACGAAGGAAGAGTTGGAGGGATACCTGACTTTGGTCATTAATATGGAGATCACCGGTTTTACGATTGATTGATGGAATAGCGTGGTTAAGGGCTGGAAGAGCCGTTACTTGAAAATTGCTGGTTATCGTGAGGAAGCAAGGGTGTCGGAGATGAGAGGAAAATATAGGACATGGATGTATAATTGCACGTGTATGAATCCACAGATTGATTGTGCACATATGGGGGATATCAGATATAAAGAGGGGGGAAAAAGCAAGCGATGAGTGCGAGTCCCAATCACCCAAATGAATCAAAGAAAGAAGATATTGGAGAATGCGCTACTTTCCGTCGTTTTACTTAATTTTTCTGCCATAAGAAAACTAAACGCCCATTATCTTTCAGGTGTTTATTTATCTATGCAAGCACGAAGACTCTTCGATTAAACTGGGTTTAGCAAACTGTTGATTATCTTATTGCAGTTTCAAACGTAAATGTGTTCCACCTATTTCTTAGTTTGTTGGTGGAGGAACAATTGCGCCACAAGGCGGCTCCGTTTTAAAGTTAACGCAGGCTACATCGCTCTCACTTCGACATAGAGAGTACTCCCCGTAGACGACCCCGGTGGCGCAGAAGTTGGGCTGGAAGGCAAATGCGTCAGATGCCTGTTCACGCGACCACAGTGGCTTGCAGGGTTTGTTGTGCGTGTCAACATTGTGATGTGCCCGCAAAAAGAAGGAGATCAGGCTCGGTCGCGTGCTACATGCGTCTTCTATTGTCTCGCAGGGCATTGCGAAGGTGGTGTTGCCCTGACAGGCTGGACTGAAGGTGTCCGCATTTTCGATGTTGGCAACAATGAACTGTGTACCAGAAGGTGAGAGATAGTGTTGAAGATGGAACAAAAGTCATGCATACAAGATACCCATCTGTCGCTTTTTTGTCTATAAAGCCAACTTACCTCCGAGAGGTCGTACCCGCAGTGCGGACAGGGCAGCAGGAATGGCAGGGCATTCACGAAATTAACGCAGGCTTCTTGAACGTCTGGCGTTGGACTCACTGGGTAGTGCTGGGCAAAGCGATGAACTGTCCGCCAAGTGTAGGGCCCGAAGACCCGGGGGTCACCCGTAGTGCGATTGCCTTTATTTTATATCAGCAGGAAGGGAAAGATGAGATCATAACGAAAGTCAACCGTTAAAAGTAAAGTGATAACAAAGAGAGATTGATATTATGCAATTCCCCATCCTCATTTCTGTTTTGAACCCACCGCATTTTCCCGCGGGCCAGTCACTGATGGACGGCTGGAGGGTGACACCACACTCCACCATGAGCTGAGGGGATGAGGTGGGGCTAGAGGTAACAGGTGCCGGAGTCGGCCCCAGGTAGGGCGCGACAGCACCGCAGGGCTGCGTGGTGTTAACGGCGCTGCAGTCCGTCTCGCCCACAGCTTTACAAAGTGGGGTAGTGCCCCACACGATGCATGTAGCACAAAAGTCGGTTTGGTAGGTATAGGCCTCAGCGGCCATCTGAGGGGACCAGAGGGCCTTGCAGGGCTTAGTCTTGACATCGACGCTGTGGTGCGCCCGAAGGAAAAAGTTGACGAGATTGTTCTGATTGAGGCAGGCTACATCAGGGGCCTGGCAAGGCATGTTGTATTCGGTACTGGCTTGACACGCAGGCGAAAAGCTGCCATCGTTATCAATATTGGCGATTATGAACTATGAAATGGAGGTGAAGGTAGAGAAATTTCAGTTGGGTCTTTTATGAAAATAGAAGAGCACATGCCGTCGCCTACAGCGTTTTCCGAATTTTTTACCTAGGAATAATACGGCTGTTGCACCAGTGACCATCCATTCTTTGGCTTTATCGTCGTCTCTCCCTCAAATCCACGTACCTGCCCAAACGCGTACCCCGACACCTCGCTCGGCAGCATGTAGGGTAAAGCATTGATCATTAGCTCGCATGCCTCCACCACCTGGGGCTGCGGATCTGTGGGGTAGTTCTGGGCAAAGAGATGAAGCATTTGCCATGCGTCGGGCCCGAACACGCGGGGGTCGAGGGTTGTCCGTGTCCCGCAGGTGCCCATAGGGAAGGAGGCTTCGGCCAGGGTGGTGGACAAGGGCAAAGGCACGCCACACTCCACCGTAAGTTTAGACGTATTCGTGGGGCAGGTGGATAGCTTTTTTTTCGGACTCTTGTTGGCTGCAATGTCCATCTTTTGAGTGCGGTGGAGGGAATGCGGTAGCGCAAGAGGGCGCAGATTTAGTGGGAGGGGTACAGAGATTGATAGATATGATGATCGAAGGAAGTACAAATGGGAAATAAGAAAGAGAGACAGAGGCACAGCTTGAGAGGGATTAAAAAATATGAAAGATGGAGAAAGGGAATTCGTAAAGATACGGCTGAAGGAAAAGGGGACGAGTTGAAAAGGAGGGTGAGGAGCAGTAGGAGGATAAAGAAGAAAGAGGGGAAGCAGCAGGAGAAGGAGAAGAGAAACCTCAATCTACTAAATCTTTGACTGTAAAATGCCTCAATTGAGAGCCCATCTAAACATTCCGGTCCTCAACCATCCATATCACCCCCCTTACCGAAATGCTGGTCGTCGTAGGGTTGCATTCATTCTCTGCCGGCACTGCTACGGCGGCTTCGATTAATGCCGAACTGCCCTCAAAGCATTCGCCAACCAGACCTTGTACTCGCACATGCGCACTCTTGCCGGGCATCAGGGTCGAAATGTCGAAGGCGAGCGACCAGGGATTGAGTGTGCTGGACGGGACAGGTGTTGATTTTAGCAACGTGACGTCAACGGGTAGATTTAGACGAAGGCGCAGGCCAACAGCCTGCGTGCTGCCCTTGTTGGTCACCTTGATTTTGGCATTGATTCTGCGTGTAGTTTTAACGACGGAAGGGGCTTTGATACTGAGGCTAATAGCGGGACAGGCAGCGTAAGTGGCGGCAGGATGGGCGAGGAGGAGGAGGAGGAGGAGGAGAGAGAGGATGCCAGGCAGCATGCTTGGAGGTGCCTGTGGTGGGATAGAAAGGAAAGCACTCTGTTAGGGTTACACGTCAAATAAGATGAGAGTTATCTTTAAATGTCGGCGGCATGGGTACCAGCACTGTGTAACGTGAATTGAAGTAATGTCACGTACGATATGCGAGAGGCCCATATGGTTGAAATGGGCGTGCCTTTGAGAGGGAGGAGGGCAACAGAGGATATGAAAGAAGGGGAGTTCCACGTCTACACTTGGCAAAGATTAGTTTTCGATTTCACACGTGGTGCGATATCTGTTGATGCTGTCATTGATGCGAGAATGTGGCCGTCATGTGCGCAGCCCATCATAGTGAGCCGTTAATACTTGAGCGACCCATGATATGATATCATCGAGATTTGCACAGCTGATGCCGCAGGCGGTGTGTTCAAGCTAAGCTAGCCGTTCCTAAAAACCTCCCTGCACTCCCATTCCCACGACGCATACGCATGCGCAGCCGTACCGACTCAGACAAACCCACCGGAACGCGCACACGTGCCGCCGTGGTGACCTGCTACCTGGCCTCCCATTCTCCTCCTCTGTGCCCCTCCTCCATTGGCGATCTCGTACCAGTGATACGGTATTACACGATTCCATGCCCGCAGCAGAGGCAGTTTCCCAGCCGCAGTGTGCCACATCCTCCGCCGGCGGATCAACAAGAAGGAGGAAGAGAAACTGGCACCACTATCTCGGTAAGAAAAGTAAATTCCCCCAAAACTCATTCAGCCAGGCCTTGCCCTCATCTCGTGACTCTCCCATGAGGGGTGGGAGAGAAGGATCAGTTTCGCCACTTATCATGCTTCTCAATGGGGCATGGACGAAGTCGTTGTGCGGATACCCTATCTGTTTACTTTCTGTACCTTCCTCGTGCGAAAGAATTCGGCTTGCCTAATCCAACGCCCTTTTTAACTTTTTGGGGGGAAAACATGTCCTGACAGACATACTCAGCCATCGTAGACTAATCGTCCTTCGAATTCCTCGCCATCTACACTCTCCCCCTAATCTTGCAACACGCCACCTCCCTCTCCTCCCTTCTTTCCGCACAGCTGCATGTCTTCCTATCTCCCTTCTTCCTCATCCTTTCATCAGCCCCCTCATATCGCATAACCCCCCACTAAACAGCCCCCCTTCTCCGCTTTGGCACTCTCCTTCCTCTGCTGCTGAGTCTCCTCACCCCAAGCAAAATCACTTTTGCCTTTCCAATAACGGCGCGATTTCCCCACCACCAGCAGCAGCACCACCAGCACCACCGGCATCAGTACAACCACAGACTTCTCTTCCCCACGCCCTCCTCGTCGTCCTCCTTCTCCTCTGTCATCCCCTCGGCCTCCTCACTCTCCTCCTCATCTTTCCCGTCCTCCTCCTCTTCTTTTCCTTCCTCAATCCCCACCTCCCTCATCACCACGTCTTCCTCTTCCTCTTCCTCTTCCATCCCCGTCGCCTCCTCTCCCCTCCCCTCCTCCTTCGCGCCTACCATTTCCTTTCCAGGAGGTGGCATCTTCTTCTACTGGCAGGCCGGCGCGGTGCACTACCTGCAGCAGCACTTCAACCTCCGTGAAGCCAACCTAGTGGGGGCCTCGGCGGGGGCCCTGACAGCCGTGTAAGCAAAAGTCTTTCTTGCCTTCTTCCCCCTATGCCTGCCTTCGTCGTTCCTCCCCTTCCCCTTCCCCTTCCGTACCTTTCTTCCTACCTCATTCACGAATATTCCCCTAGGGCCGCCACACCTTTCTCTCCCTCCCTTCCTTTCTTCCTCCGCTCCCCCCAACGCGCCGAGAGGTTTCTACCCCTCAAGCCGTGAAAGTAACCCGTATCTGTGCCTCACCCCCTCTCCCCCTCCCCCCCCCTCCAGTCTGACCGGCTGCGACGTGTGCATGCCACTGGCGGCGGAACGGGCCCTCTCTCTGTCCATGTCCATCGCGCTATGGGCCCGGCCGCTGGGACTGGTGGGCGTGTGGGGGGCGCTTGTCGGGGAGTGGCTGCGAGAGCTCTTGCCGGAGGATGCGGCCGAGCAGTGCAAGGGGAGGGTAAGGAGAGAGGGAGGGTAAGGAGGGAGGCAGGAAGGCTCGTTGGCTGAAGCGCCATTTGCTCTTGTCCCACCTCACTTTGCCACCCGTACTCAACCGATCGTCAATTATTTATCCTTCCTCCATTACCAATATCCAAGGTGCAGCTGTACGTGAACGTACTGGAACTCAAGGCTATGTTACAGAAGACCAGCAATTGTAAGTACCCCCCCGCGTCTTCCTCCCTCTCTTCCCCCTTTTTCCTTCCCCTCCCCCCTTCTCGTTTGCCTTTTTCTTTTCTTCTTCTTTTTTATTTCTTGTCATCCCCCCCGCTCCCTCCTTCCCTCCCTCCAGCCCCCCCTCCATCGGACCTTTGACTTCGACTCTAATTTCCTTTCCTCCCTTTTCTTTCTTCTTCCCTTCCCTCCCTTCCCTTCGTTCCTTCCTCCCTCCCTCCAGGCCTGCCTCTCCGTCGGACCCGCGTCTCGGACTTCGAGTCGAGGCACGAGCTTGTAGAGACCTGCCTGGCCAGTGTGCACATTCCATTCTTCATGGTAAGGCGGAGGGAAGGGAGATAGGACGGAAGGGGAGGGAGGGAGAGAAGGAGAGAGGGAGGGAGGTAGAGAGAGAGAGAGAGACAGGGGAGGGCGGGAGGGAAGGAGGGAGGGAGGGAGGCATGACCTCTTGGCCAGTGCAAGTCGTACTCATCCCCCCCCCCTCCCTCCCTCTCTCCCTCCCTCTCTCACTCCCTTCCCCCCTCCAGGACGGCAAGCCCCTCAAACGCCTAGACAGACACGGCCTGGTTCTCGACGGTTCCTTCCGTCTCACCAAGAAGGAGTTGTGCGAGGGGGGGGGGAAGGAAGGGGGAGGGGTGGTGCTGATGATGGATCATCGCCAGGACCCGGCGTTTCAGATGGAGGGAGGTAAGGGACGGAGAGGGAGGGAGGGGAGGAAGGGAAAGGAAGAATGAAAAATATATGAAAGGGAGAAGGCAAAAGACGTGTGAGGACAACGGCTTTAGCGCTCAAGTTACGACCCTTCCCTTTTCCCTTCCTTTTTCCTTCCCTCGTTCCCTTCCTCCCCTCACAGGCCCCACGGACTTTGTCACCCTCACTTCCCCCTCCCGGATCAAGGTATGGAGGGGCGGAAGGAGGGATGGACGATGAAGACGGGAGGACGAGGGAACAAGATGGGGAAAAGAGGGAAAGGAGGAGCCAAAAGAATGGAAGGGCGAGAGGGAATCCGGACAAGGGATCATTCATTTACGCACGAGACGCCTGATCACCATCTGGCTACCCATCCCCCCTCATCTTTGCGTCTTGATCTCGCGACGACAACCTCCCCGCCCTTTCCTCTTTCCCGCACAGGGCATGATGCGCGCCGGGTATGCTTTTGCCAAGCGTCTGCACGAGGCTGGGGGCTTGCTGGAGCTGGAAAGCATCGCCCTCAAGCGACAACACAGCCACCACCTCTCCCACCCTTCCTCCCTCCCTGCCTCCTTCCCCGCCTCCCCCTGCCCCCCGTCGGCGACGTCGTCGACGGAGACCTTGCTGTCGATATGACAGGGAGGGGAGGGAGGGAATGTAGAGTACATATAGGTGATAGAAGAGGTCGCAAAGAATTCCTTTACTGCAAATGAATATGAATGAATGTATAAATGAAATAATTCAGAAGAAGCGTAGGAAGGCCTCTTCAAAGAGCGAGAAAGGTGGAAGGAGGGTGTGTTTCGGGGGGGAAAAGGAAATACAGGCACGAGAATCAATCAATCAAAAAAGACACTGGGTCTCTCCAGCGCATCGCACTTGTCTTGAGTTCCGTCCCAAATCTTTTGATTATCTTTCTCGACTTATGCCTAAAGTGTTTTCTCTGACCCGAATGCCTTCTTTCTCTTCTGTTCCTTTTTTCTTATTTCTTCTTTCCTTCCCTTACGTCTTGCTCGAGATCTTTTTTATAACGTCTTTAATTCACTCTCGCTCGTCAGCTTTCTCCTTTTTTTTCGGGGTTTGCATTGGTGGTGCCATCCGGCGGGGTGAGGAAAAGGAGGGAGGGAGGGGAATAGGGTATGAGGAAAGGAGGAAGGGAAGAGCTCCCCCTTTTTAGGCGAAGTTGTCGTCGAGGTCAGCCTCGGCGGCCAGGTTGTTGTCCGCGTCCATTGTGGCGAAGGAGAGGAAATGGGCCGGCCGGTGGACTTCGTGGTAGAACTCCTGAGTGAGAGGGAGGGAGGGAGGGAAGGTGAGAACGTGAGAAATGTAGCGAAAAAAACGTACGACTAGCACCAAACCTAACCCTCTTCACCTTCTCCCATCCTTGCCCCCCCCTCCCTCCTCTTTCATCCCCCGGCTGCTTACCTTGGGATTGCCGACCTTGAGGCTGTAGTCCATCCCAAGCGAGTGCCGGATGCCCTGGAAGTTGTACGACCAGCAGTCTGAAGGACAGGAAAGGGAGGGAAGGAGGGAGGGAGGAAGGGAGGGGTGAGTATGACCGACCGAAACTGACAGTACTGAGGATGGGGCTGCTGTCGAGGAGGGAAAAAGGAGCGAAGGGGGTTTAATGACTGGGAGAGAGAGGGGGGAAAGAGCAAGCACGACTCACACATCCACACACACATAGGCAGTCACAGAGAGACACACAGATAGCCCACACACAGATGCACAGTCCCACAGACACAAACGCAGTCAACAACCGCAGACACGCATAGACATAGATCGTTTCCAAGACCGGCACGCACCGTCGGCAGGCACCAGAAAGAAGCCCAAGAAGCGGTCCGAGAGCAGCAGCTGCGTCTTGTCGTACATGGCGGGCGAGTAGCCGCTCACGACCTCCCCGGTCTCCTTCATGTTGGCCTTGCCCCAGTCCAGGCCCTGAGGGGGGGAGGGAGCGGGGGAGGGAGGGAGGGAGGGAGCGGGGGAGGGAAGGAGGAAGTGGGGGAGGGAGGAAGTGAGTGGACGCGGCATACGGGCAAACGACCAAACGAACGATAAAGAGGGGAAGGAAGGGAAGAAGGGAGGGGGACAAGGAGGGCACTGGAGGCAAGACGGACCTTGGGTGTGAGCTTGTAGGAGGTGAGGGAGAAGGAGCCGGGCGTGGGGGAGCAGGTGATGACGATGGACTTCTCGGGGTCAAAGAGGCCCTGGAAGGAAGGAAGGGAGGGAGGGAGGGAGGGAGGGATGGAGGGAGGGAGGGAAGAAAGGAAGGAAGGAGAGGTGAGTTTCTGTGGTGCCCTGAATCGGCACCTTGTCCACAGGGGATGGAAGAAAAGGAACGCACGCGAAAGGAGATTAAGGGAAGGAAAGAATCAAGGGAAGAAAAGAAGGCAGGGAGGGAGGGAGGGAGGGAGGGAGGGAAGGAGGGAGAGGGAGGGTCGGCTTACTTTGCTGTCTGCCACGAGCTTGGCCAGGTGGATGACGTCCGCGGGCGCCAGCTGGTTCGTCTCGTGGGCCGTCGTGTGGATGATGCCAAGGGGCTCCAGGTCCTGTGGAAGGGCGGGAGGGAGGGAGGCAAGAGTGGGTGGAGAACGAGGAGGTCAAGGAGGGGAGAGGGCGGGAGGGAAGGAGGGCGGGCAGGGGAAGAGGCCTTACCTTGAGTTCCTCGCTGTCGGGGAGCTTCATAGGTAACGTGACACTCTTGTGAGAGCCAACCTGCGTAGGGAAGGGGGGAGAGGGATGGAGGGAGAATGAGAAAGATCAGTGGACGTTGCGAAAAAATAAATGAAGGGAGCAAGGATGGACGGAGCGAGGAAGAAAGAGAGGAAAGGAGGGAGGGAGGGAGAGAGGGAGGGAGAAAGGGCGTACCTGAGGGACCATGACAATGCAGCGGATTTCCTTAACTTGATCGTTGTCGGGGGGGGAGACGCCGTAGACATATCCTGAGGGAAGAAGGGAGGGAAGGGAAGAGGGAGGAAAGGAGGGGAGTGCAGGAAACCTGAGTCCTTGTTCGTTTGGGGAGATTTCTCTTGAAAGATAGGCAGGGAGGGAGAGAGGGGCTTACCGGCGATCTGCGTGCGTGGGTCCGAGACTCGGATGAACTTGGAGAGCGTGTTCTTGCTCAGGACGTACGTGTAGCCCTCCTCATTTATATCGTCGCTATTCACGTAGATCTAGAGGGGGGGGGAGAGGGGGGGGGGGAGAAACGGAAGGAAGCACGCGTTCAGAAATCGATTCATAGGCACAATCCATGTCACTTCTTCCCTCTGCTTCCTCCCTCTCTCCCTCTCCCTACGTCCCTCCCTCTATCCCTCCCTACCTGCTGCGTCCTCAGGTGGAGATTGGTCGCCGAGACGGCGCGTACTCGCCACTCGGTCTTGCCCGAGAAGGACCGTTGCTCGTATTGGGATGAGGTGGTGACCAGGAGCTCGTCCCTGGGAATAGGGGGGAGGGAGGGAGGAAGGGAGGGAGGGAGGGGTGGGTGAGAGGTGGAAGCAAAGCGTGATTTCGATGGGAGTCAATACCTCATCAAAAACAGGAAGGAGGGAGGGAGGGGAGAAAGGAAGAAGACAGAAGTGGGTTTGTAGGGACAAAAGAGAGAGAGAGAGAGAGAGAGAGAAAGATGTACAAGTCGATTTCAAAAATATGCAAGAAAATATATCACCCCTCCCTCCCTCCCTCCCTCCCTCCCTCCTCACCCGTGCACGTTCTGAGTGCGTGTGGTCAGGGTCGTCAGCTGGGATTGCTCCCGAGCCTGCTTCTCGATCTCGGCCACCTACAGGAGAGGAGGGGAGGGAGGAACAAGCGATGAGGAAAGAGTGAAGGGCGGAAGGAGGAAAACGTCAGACTCCCACAGCACGGGACGGGGGGAGGGAGGGAGGGAGGGAGGAAAGGCAGGCGTACCTGCTGTCGCTGCAGGGAGGGAGGAGCGATCTCCATTCCCAAAATGATGTCCCGGATCTCGCTCTGTGTCAAAGAAGCCACGTTGACATTGTTTCGCTTCCCGTAGTCCGCCAGAATCAGGTCCTTCAGCTGCACCTCCACCTTCTGCCACTGAAGAGGAAGGGTGAGGGGGGAGAGGGGAGAGGGGGGGGGGAGAGGGGGTAAGAGAAAGGAAGCAATGGAGAAGGAAAGGGAGAGAGGGAAAGAGCGATGGTAGGGAGGACGGGAGAATAGTCGGGAAGTGGAAGGAAGGAAGGAGGGAGAGAGGGAGAGAGGGAGGAAGGGAGGGAGAAACGGGAGGTGGGGGGAAGGAAGGGAGGGAGCGGGGGAGGGAGGGAGCGAGGGAGGTTTGATGCTTGTTACCTG
>Ga0160420_100356_pt1 | contig 21393 bp, 29 predicted proteins | sample CelAP2metagpilot_FD_108197 | JGI IMG/M metagenome (GOLD analysis project Ga0160420, IMG submission 108197) | Phycosphere-associated microbial communities from algal ponds in Kailua-Kona, Hawaii, USA - Cellana AP2-5-5 metagenome pilot | ecosystem: Engineered > Artificial ecosystem > Aquaculture >... | reverse complement strand
TCTCCGTCGGGCTACTGCTAGGCGACGCCGACGGAGAAGCAGACGGACTGCTCGACGGAGACGCTGACGGGCTGCTCGACGGAGACGACGACGGGCTCGCGGATGGAGACGCAGACGGCATCTTCGTCGGGCTTGACGATGGGCTTGTTGAAGGGGACAGGATGGATGACGTCGTGGGGGAGGGGGGTAGGTTACTTGGGCAAATGCCGCCATTAAATACGTACGTGTCGATCCCCGGCGACGTTTCCAAGCTTCCGCACTCATTTGCACAGCCGCAACTCATGCCATCAAAAGAGACGATTGTTGAAGAAGGATCGGCTCCGTAGCATACCTGCATGCATCCAAGGACGTCATCCTGGAAAGGTACATTTGTAATTTGAAAAGATTAGGTCTTGTTTATGATCTAATCATTCATTTAGCATTCATATATATCGAAGCTTGATCCTGGTCAACATAAAATTCACAAACTAATTGATAAGTCGATCAAACAATCTGTTAACTACTGTCCAACAGTTCTGTATGTCCGATGACTTTAATCTGCGGAACTTACCGCGCTTTCATCGAATTCAGTGTTAGAGCAATACGCGTCTGCCATGCAAAGTTCTGGTCCATCTTGTAAATCGCGAGCGTTCGACGGCGGGCTCGCGGATGGAAATGCAAGGGACATCGGCGTTGCCCCAGTCAGGACTAGGCCCGTCAGAAAGACCAGGACATGTATTTTGAGCACCATGCTTTTCGCAAAGCTGTGCGGTTGGTTTATTGACAAAGAGAACGGGTGAAAAACCTCTTTACTCACTGATGATCATGCAAAGGATAGTACTAGTAGCACATAATTCAGCAGAATGATCAAGCCATAAAAAAAAAATCTACCCGTGCAATCCATATTCGTGCATAAGCCACATGCATATTCTTCCCTCAGCTTCCTGTACCACCCTCTCGTTACTCGCTCGTCATAGAAATTTTACCAATCAAGTCCCCCTACCCTCATGCTTCATCAGAGCGATAAAATTGCCTATCATGTGGAAAATAAGTGTGATTAGGATGCGCTGATGTACTGGTTGGTCATTCCAAGTGATAAAAAGTGAAGGGGAACAAAGATTAAACAAGGCTGTTGAAAAGTCCGATAGTAGCCCGCTCAGCAAAGGATGTTCTACTAAAATCTGCAAGTATAAATGAGTGTACAATTCTACTTGTAAATCATTCCCTGACATGAAAAGGATTGTAAATAGGAGGAAGGAGATGAAGAAATGCCTTCCAATTAAAGCGAGTGCTCTCGCCCACACCAAATGCACCCGGTGAATCCTCCTGCCTCCTTTTGGCACATAAACATGTTAGAAACACAAAGTACTTGACACACTACACGTAAGAGCACAAGACACATTGATAGTCTACCGGTGCCACCATCTACTCGAATGTGTGAGGAGGAGGATGAGGAGGAAAACAGCTGAAAGGGTCAGAGTGAGGCAATGCATCCCATGACAACCAACGCAGCGACCATCATACGCACAGGCAGTCGAGACCAGAGAAAGCGATTGCGCTTTTGCAGCGAGCAAGCGTCTATCCTTTTTTAATGGAGAGATATCGATGAAAAAGAAGAAAGAGGTTGAGGATGACCGTTTCCCGAGAAGCAACGCAACGTGCTGCAACGTAAGCGCTACAGTTAACAGTCGCCTTTTGAAGTGCATTTATTGTTAGTAGCACTGCAGATTGGGTTGATTTCATTCAAATATCCTTCCCATATACGATAATGACTATGTAGACCATCTGAGTCTTGCTCAGGGCCTCCCCTGTAGCCCCTTTTGACCTCCTGCATCCTTGCCTCCTGCCATTCTCTATCCCCCGCTCTCTCTCTAACACTTTCCTTGCCAGTCTCGACGCCAGCTCCTGTGCCGGCATGCCGGCGGTGAGTTTCCGGTGAAAGCAAGACATTCGTCGATGATACTCATGTCTCATTGTCATCGTCTCGTCTACGATGATATCTCCTTCCATGATCAATGAGGAAGATATCTCTTACTGCCCCAAACCATTTCGCCCTCCACATCCCTCCTATCTGTATTTGTGACTCATTTGTGGGAGAATGCAAAAGTTGTTCTTGTCTTGAATTTCGAGTGCTTGTTAGCATCTATTTGTATGATTGTAACTGATTGCCTTGGAGCCTTTTTTGCGCATATGTTGCGCAAGAATTGGCAAAGCCCCCCTACCAATAGTGTGATTTATTGTAACAATTTTGGTGGGTTCATGCATACCAATGCGCCCTAGCTCCACCATCTTACACAGCTCAGACCAATTTCATTCTTTCTTGATCCACGGGACACGGCATTTTTAAAATGCATCGGCATATCAAATGCTTTCCCTATATCATCCCTCTCACATTATCATAATGCTGACCTACTACGCCTCGATTCTTATCCTCGTCATTTGGGGATAGTGTACACTTTTTATCTGCCTCCTATATATCCATATATCAACACGGTGCCAGTTCAATCAGGTGGCGGGGCCATCGCCGTCCTTCCACGCGTCCGCGTTCGGCCTATTTTTGAGGGCCGGCGAAATCTCTTTTCCTCCATAGAGCTCCTTTCCCTTCTCCTCTCGATCCTCCAGCCACTCGTCCACTCTCTCCACATCCTCCATCATCAATTCTTGTCCCTCCTCATTCCCGCCCTCCTGGTCCTCCTCCAGCTCCTCTACCCATCCATCGTCCCCTTCCTCCTCACCCTGCGCCGATGACGACGGAACAGGCGGAGCACAAGGGTTATCCTTAAGGTACGTCTGTGAGCGATGGGTGTGCGTGTGTGGGTGCGCGGGCGAATAAAATTGAGTGTGGGTGGGGATCAGCTTGAACGACAAGCACCAGATAGAGGCCTAGAAAAGGTATGGAGATGTAAAGAGAGAGGTAAGAGCAACAACTTTAAAAACATGCGCCTACAAGCCATGCATCTATCCACTCTCTCCTTCTTCTCTCATTAAATATGGGCTGGTAACGTCGTCGGGCCTCCCTTCCCCCACCTCCTTTACCCCCTTCTTCCCTCCTTTCCTCACCTTTGCTTCCTCCTCCAAGCGCATGATGGACCGGAGGGACGTCATTCTCCAGTCCGTTTCGCTGCAGGAGGGGGAGGACAAAAGGGAGAGGGGAAGGGAGCAGTCGTACTGCGCTTCCGAGTAGCCCAGTTTAGCGACGGCCTAATCAAAGGGTGGAGAGAAGAGAGGGAGGGAGGGCGGGCGTGAAAGAGTGATCACCCCAGAAGATGAAAAGATTTACGCATGTACCACAAGCAACTCTCCCTTCCCTGCCTCGTTTGGTCTCTCCTTCCCCCGCGTTCTCTTCTTACCTCCAGCGCTCTTCCCAACACCTCTCTCTGCCTCCAGTAAGCGAGTTTCACTTGCTCCGTCATGCCCTCTGCCTTTCTCAGTCGCTCCTTCAAAGCCTCCATATCCCTTCCACCCTCCTTCCCTCCCTCCCTTCCTCCCTCCTCCTCGCCAACTGGACTGCCACTGGTCTTCGTCCTACTCGTCGCCTGGGTACTTCTCTCTGTCTTCCCTCCTTCTCTCCCTTCCCCCACCCCCTTCCCATCCCCCCCCTCCTCACTCTTCCAATTCCTCTTTTCCTCCTTCCTTCCCTCCCTTCTCCCTATCTCAACCACCAAGCGTCGCTCTGCCTCCTTCTCCCTTGCCCGGGCCTCCTTTCCCTCCTTCACTGCCTGCCTTCTCTCTCGATCTGCCGCCATCAACCTCTCCTTCCACTCCCTCTCCTTCTCCTCCTGCCTCTTCTTCTCCAACGATACCTCCTGTGCATGGTGGGAGAGGAGAGCAGCTTCTCGGGCATGGGCACATTTTTCGCTGGTGGCAAGTCTAAAGGCGGTAGGACAAGAGGGAAGATGAGCGACTGAAGCCCTTCTTACTTACCCCATCCCAGGGTTACACATTTGGTGATTCCATCCCTACTCTCTTTCTTCTTTCTCCCCTTGTCTTCCTCCACTTCCTCGTTCCCTACCTTCTCTTCATCTCCTGCACCTGCCTCGTGCCCTCTGTAATCGCTTGCTTCGTTTTCTCCTCCCATGTCACACACCGCGCACAGTTTTGCCTCTCATCATTTTCGTGGCGTGCCAGGGCCATCTTGAGAGATTCGACCTGATAATGCAGGGAAGAAGAAAGAGGGGGAGGGAGAGAAGGGGGGTTAATCGCACGACGGTTTAGTGAGATGGTAGCAGGGGTATGCACTACATACATCCGTGCTCCCTCCTCCCTCCCTCCTTCGCTGCTCTCCTCCCGGGCTACCTTGGATTTGAGCTGCTCAATCATCTTCTGCTGCTGCAGCACCCTCCGCCGCAGTTTCACTCCCTCCATTTCTCCTCCTCGAGGTCGTGCTGCATGGTCGTTGCCTAAATGGGAGTGTCGGTTGATTAAGGAACTAAAAAACCTCTGTCACTACCCTCTCCTTCTTTTCCTCCCCTCCTCTATTTTTCTCTTCATACCTTTTTCCCCCGTAGACTGCCAGCCCTCTTCCGGGCATTCGGAGGACGGCGCAGAGCTGATCCGCACGTCCATCGCCCGCTTCGGTGCTGCAGAAGCAGGAACGGAATGAGGCACTGGCACAAGTCGCTGTCCGGAAAGAGAATAAAAGGACCAGATGGTACCTGTATTTATTCGTTTTTGTGTGTGTAGTGTGTGTGTATGCGTGCGTGTGTAAGTTTGTTTGTGAGCGCTGCAGCTGCATGCTGCCACTGCTTCTGCGCTTGGTGCTGCAACTCGTGTGTAAGCCTCAAGGGCCATATCATTTCACTGGATTGTTGCCTAATCGGACGCATAACTTCCCTCCACCTCATCTTCCCTTAATGACTCCCCCCCTCCCACCTCCCGCACACACAGAGATGGAAACCGGGGCAACGACAGGCGAAGGGGTGGAAGACATGCGGGGGAACAACGCGATGGAGGGTGGGGAGGGTGGGAAGGGTGGGGAGGTAGTCGAAGGGATGGACGGGGGTGATGTCGTCACGCCACCAGCAGCACCTGGGGACAGCAAGAACCAGCAACATGACGAAGAGGAGCAGCAGCAGCAGCAGCGGCAGCAGCAGCAGGAGAAGGAAGAGGAGGAGGCGGATGGACAGCGGCTGCCCTTCGACAATGCGCGTGGCGTTGATCCCCAGAAGGGAGGGAGAGCGGAGGAGCAGGCAGACCTGTCGCCGACACCACCAGAAGTAGCAGAAGAGGAAATAAGACCAGACAATAAAGGAAAGGAGCATAGAGAAGAGGATGACGCCGAGCCACCCTTGAAAAAGAAACGCGCCAAGGAGTTTATGTCCTGGTTTCCGTCGTCGGCCCACATTGCCACTATGCCTCTTCCAGTCGCACCTTCCCTCCTTCCCTGCCCTTCTCCTTCTCCTCCTCCTCGCCCTCCTCCTCATGCGTCACCTCTATCCTCCTCCCATACCCTCCCACCATCCTCCAACGACGGATCTCCCCCTACTCCCCTCCTTCCCCCTCCTCCTCCTCCTCGTCCCCCGCCACCTGTTGTAGAGGAAGTGGCCGACCGTCTTCCCCTCCGCACCGCCCATCTCACCGATGACGGCACAGCCCTAGTTTGGGACGCAGCCACGGCATTAGAACTACGGGGAAAGCACCGCATGCTCTCTCGGTCGTTGGGCATGGGTTCCATCCGCGTCTCGGCCGTGCAGAGGGTGAGGAGGGAGGGAGGGAGGGAGGGAGGAGAAGGAGCGATTGAGGGAGGAAGGAAAGGGTGGAAGGAGGGAAGGAGGGGCTCACATTAATTCTACACAATTAAAGCATCAGTAACACATATACGCAAAAACATCTTTCCCTCCCTCCCTCCCTTTCCCTCCCACCCCTCCCTTCCCAAGGCGGTTCCGGTCGCCCTCCTCCCACCGGCCCTAGCCCTTGGCATTGAGGAAGGGCTGCTCTCAATGGCCACCGAGGCACCTCGCGCCGACACAGACTACTTCGACAAGCGCGTCATGGACGAGAAGACAGTGAATGCCATCGAGGAGGAAAGGCGAGAGAGGAAACGGTAGGTAGGATGAGAGGGAGGAAGGGAGGGTAGTACTTCTGGCAGGGGAAAGATGGCTCACAGTCTTTCCCTCCCTCCCTCCCTCCATTCATCCATCCATCCCTCCCTCGAAAGGAAACGCTACGAGTACGAAGTCCAGAAAGCTCTTGAGCAGCAAGAGGCAGATACAGCAGGAGCGGCAGTACCAGCAGCAGAGTCAGCCCCTTTCCCTCCCTCCCTCGCTCCTTCTTCGAATGAAAGCGGAGATGGAGTATTGTTTATTGCAGCAAGAGAAGGAGGAGGAGGGGAAGGGGAAAGGGAAAGCGAAGGAGGAAGAAGCGAAGGAGGAGAAGGCAACCTTCGTTCCTCCCGTCCCACCCGAGAAGCTACGAAGGAGGAAGAGGCGCAGCCGTCCGACACCACCCTCCCTCCCATCCTCCCTCCCTCCCTTCCTCCTCTCCTCGCCGACGGTCTGCCTATTCCTGACCCCCCCCCCGCTCCTGTCCTTGCCTACCTCGAAGCCACCGCCGCCAAGCAACAAAGAATTGCCTCCCACTGCCTCATCCCTCCCCCTCCCCCTCCCTCCCTCCCTCCCTCCCTCCCTCCCCTCCCGCTTGTCCGTCCTTTGACAAGCCTGCGAGCGTTCGCCTCGCCTGAGGAGAGGAGGTTGAGAGCCGTCTACCGGGATCTGTGGGAGAGAGGGTTAACTATTGGGAGTGGCAGTGCGTACGGCGCCGATTTCACCGCGTATGAAGGTAGGTTTTATCTGCCTCCCTCCCTCCCTCCCTAGATGATGGAGGGTACTATAAGCATGTACACACAATGCACCTTCCTTCCCTTCCCACTATCCGATTACCCTCAGGCGATCCCTTGGCTTTTCACTCCTTTGCCGCCTTCATCGTCCTACCTGCGGATGCCTCTCTCTCCGCCAGAGCCCTCTCGGCAAGCGTGCGCCTTGAGCAAAGCGTGGTCAAATTACTCGTGTATGCCATTTGTCATGATTTAAAGGAAGAAGGGGAGATGGAAAGGGAGGAAGAAGAGGACGGGGGAAGAGTGAAGGGGAAGGAGGAGGGAGGGAGAGAGCAAGGGGGGAGGGAGGAGGAGGAGAGGGGGGATGTGGGAAGTCGGGCGGCGATGACGAGGTTTGGTTGGCCGAGAAGAAGTCGAGTGGGTGGATTTATGATTGAATACATGACACTGAGGTTCATCTCGGTAACGAGAAGGATGGAGTAAAATAGGAGAGGGGAAGGAGAGGGAGAAGGATGGAAGGGGATGAGTGGCGAGGATAGAGGGGCAGGCTTATAGGTGCAAGGCAATGGAATTAGTATACGATAAGTGCATTAGTATACGATGTCATATCTGTTGTCGTTGTCATTGCTACCTTCCTGCATCGTTTTTTCCCTTTTAGTGCAATGCACCCAACGGGTTTCATGTCAAAAAAACGAGAGAAGATGATCGTTTCGAGCGAGGTTCGTTCATCCTCGACATGCGTGCCACACAGCTTTCACTGCTACCACGCTGTTTGCATGCCTCTGTGTATGTAGTAGAGGCTTGGGTGGACATGTGACGCCTTACAAAGAATGCGATGCAAGCTTTGCTTTACAAAATACAACCTTATCACCGCTCGGCATTCAACTTCATGTGCCCATGCCTCCTAGCTGCCCGTTGCTCACACCTTCACATGTATGCACACTTACACCCAGACGCTCCGCGCAGAGATCAATTCTCGACGTTCATAAGGTGGCCAGTATTTCACAAAGAAGCCACAGGAAGCTAGACTGAACGCCGAGGAAGCGTGAGACGGAGACATACAGGGACATACCCTACTATTGTAGAGACATGAGCGAGCAGGCCCCAAAAGGAAATGTCAAGAACCCGGCCATCCGCCGCATCCACGCGGTGAGTGAATGTACACAGCAAATGACGGAGGAGAAGTGTATGTCCATTCTTTGTCAAGGCAATAGGAAGGCTCAAGCGAAGGACTTCTCGCTCACACCCCTCCCTCCCATTCCCACCCCCCGCATGGGTGTACAGGACATTCGGGAATTGCAAAAAGAGCCGTCAGACCAATACCATGCCGCCCCACTGGAGGTAGGAGTTCAAAATTAAAGGAAGATAGACAGGAAGCGGGAGTCGATGGACGCATGGTTGCTCATCGTCTCTTCTCCTTTTCCTTCCCCCCCTCCTTTCACCCTCCCTCCCCTTCCCTCCCCCCAAGGAAAACCTATTTGAGTGGCATTTCACCTTGAGAGGGCCTCCTGCCAGTGACTACTTTAATGGTATCTACCACGGGCGCATCCTCCTCCCAGCAGAGTACCCATTCAAACCACCCAACATAATGCTCATGACGGTAAATGAAAGCCCCTCCCTCCCTCCCTCCTTCCTTCCCTCCCTCCTTGCCTCCATCCATATCCACGCTTTTGATAAGCGCGCCCATCCGCTTTCTATTCCATGGCCCGCTGCCGTTTGGCAATTAAGCCTCCTCTACCCATCTCACCCTCCCTCCCTCCCTCCCTCCCTCCCTTCCTTCCTCCCTCCATTCCTCTCTCCCTCCCTCCCTCTCTCTCCCCCTCCAGCCCAACGGCCGTTTCGAGGTCGGAAAGAAGATCTGCCTCTCCATCTCTGCCCATCATCCAGAGCATTGGCAGCCAGCTTGGGGGGGTGAGTGGATGAGGGAGGGAGGGAGGGAGGGAGGGAGGGAGGGGGAGCATCCCTTGTAGCAGTAGCAGTGACAACACTGATTTGTCATGACTCACCTTCAACTTCCTCCCTCCCGCCTTCCGTCCCTCCTTCGAGTCTTCTTCTTCCTCTTTACTGAAGTTCTACTTTTCCCCCACCCCACTGAGTCAGATGACACCTACTCCGCCTCACCCTTCCCTCCCTCCCTCCCTCCCTCGCAGTACGCCTTATTCTAGAAGCCCTTATTTCCTTCTTTCCCCCTCCCTTACTTCTCTCCTCCCCCCCCCCCCCCCCCCCCCTTCCCCCCCCCCCTCCCCCCCTCCCTCCCTCCCTCCCTCCCTCCCTCCCGCGCAGTACGCCTTATTCTAGAAGCCCTTATTTCCTTCTTTCCCACAGAGCCTAAGGGGGCCGTCGGGTCCCTCGACTGGACGCCGCGAGAACGACAACGACTAGCGGTGGAGGTAGGGGGGGGGGGGGGAAGGAGGGAGGGACGGCTGGTCGACACATAAAAGGCCGAATACCTTGTCCGCGGGCTTGTCGTCATCGTCTTACATGTCCCTCTCTTTCTTGCCACTTTCCTCCCTCCTATCTTTGACACCATTATAAGTCACAAAGCTGGAGCTGTCCTCGTTGTGGCCCGGCCCAAGCCCTCCTTCCCCCCCTCATTCACCCCAGCAGCAGCCCTTCTATTGAGAAAGTGGACGAGGAAGGGGAGGAGGGAGGGGGGAAGGGAGTGGAGCAGAAGAGTAAGTACGCCGAGGAGATCTCGCAGTTGTATATGAGGGAAATGCTGGACGGGACGGAGAGACAGGAGGAGGGGCAGGGAGGAGAGGGAGGAGGGGCAGGAGAGGAAAGGAGTGGAAGAGGAGGAGGGGCAGAAGCCTCTCTCTCAGAATCATCATCCTCCTCTTCCTCCTCTGCTGCTGCTTCTGCTGTTTCCAGCGGTGCGGTGGTCCCTCTCCCTTCTCTTTCTCCTGTGCTCGCCACAGGAGGAGGAGGAGGGGGAGGAGACCAGGGGGGACTGCGCCGTCGCGTGGCCACCACCACCTCTTCCTCCCCTTCCTCCTTGTCGACCTTCCCCTCAGCAGCTACGAGACCACCCACACAGCTGGCAGCAGCAGAAGCGGCAGCAGCAGCAACAGCAACAGCAACAGCAACAGCAGGAGGTGCGGGGGGGGAAACAGTACGGGTTATGGAGGTGGAGGAGGAGGAAGAAGGGGAGGAAGAGAAGGAAGACAAGCTCTTCTACCTCGCCGTTGGCCTCTTCTGCCTGCTGGTGCTGTTGGTCGGACGAAAGATGGCGAGATCATGGGCGAGGGAGGGAGGGGCGTACTTTGACGGGCTAGGGTCATGAGCGGGTGATTGGGGAGGAGGGGGGCGGTGGAATTGCATGATTAGGTGGAAGCTCAGGGAGGAGTGGTGCTTTGTGCAGCAGGGAGAGAAGGGAGGGAGGAGGATGGGAGGGAAGGAGGGAGTAGCAGCAGACTGCGCGTCTGGCGATTGCATGTGTTGGAAGGAGCAGTCACACCCACAGACACTTTCACCAAGTGATAAAGAATAATAAAAAAATAGGTCAATTAACATAGTGCTCGACGAAGCAATGAACTAAATTTTCGTCACTGTGTCCTGTGTACGGCTTTCCCGCCCATGCGAGATACAGGGAGGAAGCAAGGCAATAAGAGAGACATAAGCACAGCTTGCTTTTTGATGCAATTCGATTTCAGATTTGCGTTTCGATGCAAAGTGGCCTATAAAAACAGTATAATCAAAAATCTGGTGGATGAAGGTGGATTTTCGAGCTTGTCGCTCTTACGTGTTTCTATTGCACGGTGGGGGAGGGCGCAGGGCAGCACCCTACCTGTTTGAAAATTTGAAAAATGGTTCAACTGGAAACTGGTCTTCTCTCACTTCCCTCCACAGACGAAGATGAGCACGAAAGAGCTGTCCGTGCCCCCACCTAATCTCTCTGTCCCTAGTTTTCTCTTCCTCGCTTGCTTAAGCTTTTCTGAGAAGGCGTTACGGTTTGGGAATAGGAAAAAGCATGGAAACGAACACGGCTTCTTCCCAAAATCAGTTCGACGACACGGTTCAACTGTAGGCTGGTCTTCCCTCTCTCTCCGTCGTCATTGTGTGCCCAAATAACCCACGTATCCATGTAATTGTCCCTTTCCTCTTTATGAAGCTGATCAATCACACTCTCGCATACATTCCACATGTACACACATAGCTTCTATATCTCGCGCTCAGTCCTTTTGTCGGCCGACACCGAGGGCAGCTATGAGGTTCTCTCAGACGCTTGCACTCTCTGCCGCTGCGGTGGTCGTGGTGTGTGTCGCTGGGGCGGAACCCCAAACATTCACCTTAGAGGACTGCAAGTCTGCGCTGAGCTCCCTTAAAGAGAAGCCTTACAGCTCGTCTTTGCCCAGCATGGCCGCTTCGACAGGTACGTTATGTCTGCGGAAGAAAAAGGGGGGAGGGGACGTCCAGTGAAGGTGAATGAGTTTGTAGGATGTCCATGAAGGTTGATGTGCTTGCTGCCCTTGGCTGGACTTATCCTACTTGCAATAAAGCCGTTGATACGTGTCCGACTATTGCCATTTGTCAGATCATGGGAAGGGGAGGAAGGGAGGGAGGAGCGTAAGTGCGGGCAGAAAGCCTCCTCCTGTGGTTCAACTGCTTTCAATCAACTATTATTGGAACTCTTTTTATGCAATTTTCTCGTGTCGCAAAAATGTGATCATTCCCAGCAAGCCAGGAAGCTTGTCTTACCGCCTCCGGCCTCCTCTCATTTACCCCTCCTTCGTCCCTTCCTCCCCTCCCGCCCCCTCCTTATTCTCAGGCAAATTTCCCCTTGCTTACTCGTTCCAAAATTCCATCGCCCCCGTATTTGCCGCCAAGGCCTTTGGTGCCTTCGACATGTGCCAGGCTCCGTCCCTGTATTCGTGGAACGCCTTGCAGACCCACTTTTGCACGCTGGGCCAAGACGTACGTGCGGGAGCGGAGAGAGGGGGGGAGGGGGAGGGAAAGAGGGAGGGAGGAAAAAGCGGAAATTATCTCAGATCCGGAAGGCAGGAGAGTCATTTTTCTTGCCATTCCCTTACACGTCGTCTCTTGGTCCTTTGAATCAACGTAGAAAACTGGCATCTGCATGCCCGAAGCCTGCTCGGAAGAAGTGCTCCGATCCCAGGTATGACCTCCCTTCCTCCCTCCCTCCCTTCCTTCCTCCCTCCCTCCCTCCCTCCCTCCCCCTCTTTTCCTTCACTGAATCATTCCTCTGTCCGTCTTTTTCCCTCCCTGCAGGTGGGTAACAAGGAGTTTGTGGGCTTCCTGGCTTCGCTGGCCATTAATGTCACGATGGCCATGACGCCTGCCTGTGCGTTTGACCCTCTCCTCACCCCGCACTGCGCCGAGAATCTGGCTGGGCGAGGTAGGGAGGGAGGGAGGGAGGGACGGACGGACGGAGGGGTAGGGGTAGGGACGACTGACACACTCATTTCGTCTTTGCTTTCCCCCTTCACTACATCGACAGATTACTTCGAGCAAATCTACAACGACTGGCTTATCTTCAGTGGGCAGGTACAGGGGGAGCAAGGGAGGAAGGGAGGAAGGGAGGAGGACAGGGAAGGTGGGGAAGCACAAAGTGATAAACCTCTTCCTTCCTCCCTCCCTCTACTGTTTGAGCAGCATCAAGAAGGCAAGCTGCATATTTTCAAGCGCAGAAGCCAATTATTGTTCCATGAGTCACCCTCCCTTCCTCCCTTCCTCCCTTCCTTCCTCCCTCCCTCCCTCCCTGCCTGCCTAGGGAATCACCTGCGGAGCTGGTTACACGCCCATGACCGCGGGCGCCAGGCGAATGATTGCCCTATGCATCATATTGGGTCTCCTCATATTTGCAGGCACGGCCTGGGGATTCATGTACCAGCGATCGTTACGGAAAGTGGCAGAAGAGAGCGCGGGGGTGGGGGAGGAGGAGGAGGTAGGAGGGAGGGAAAGAGGGAGGGAGGAAAAAAGTGAGGGAGGGAGATGAAAGTGCATACATGCAACAACAAACACCAATTCTAAACGTACCTTTCCCTCCTTCCTTGTCTTCCCTCCCTCCCTCCCTCCCTCCCTCCCTCCATCGTAGCATAAAACACTCCCTGACGGATCTCCACGCTTGCCGCAAGTGGGTGTGCCTCCGCGTGAGAGAGCCGTGGCACGGCCGGTGCCTGCGTTTTTCAAGGCCTTTGATCTACGCGACAATTTGAAGGAAATCTTTGCACTGAACGCCCGCCCGGGGTAAGGAGGGATTGCAGGAAGGAGGGAGGGAGGGAGGGAGGGAGGGAGGGAGGGAGGGAGGGAGGAGAGACCATGTCCGGTCACATCGACTCACCCTCTTTCCCCTCCCTCCCTCCTTGCGCCCTGTCCCCCTCTCCCTCCCTCCCTATCCCCTTATCTCTTCCTCTCCCAGGGAGTTTTCGTGTTTTGATGGGATGCGGGCCATATCGTGTGGGTGGGTCGTAATCTATCACGTCATTCTATGGCAAACCCGCTTCATTATGAACCCTGAGGTGAGGGAGGGAGGGAGGGAGGGAAAGGTGGAGAAAGAGAGAGAAAGGAAGAGAGAGAGGAGGGGGAGGGGGGAGGGGACAGAGGGAGTTATTGATCGATTCGCACTTGCCTAAAGTGTGTAGGCTACCATGACTCATCTCCCGAAACCTCCCTCCCTCCCTCCCTCAGGCCCTCCTGCCCCCCACGGGCATTCTGGCCCATTGGTGGGCGATGCCTCTCTTCAACTTCTCAGGGACTCTGTGCGTGGACACTTTCCTCTTCATGTCCGCCTTCCTGGCTACCTTCCTGCTGCTCAAGAAGATGGAAAAAGGTACGTCGGTCATTCCCTCCCTTCCTCCCTCCCTTTCTTCCTCCCTCCCTTTCTTCCTCCCTCCCTTCCTCCCTCCCTCCCTCTCTTCCTGTATCTTTGGTCATGTTTTCGATGCTTTAAGCGGTATTCCTTTCCTTTCTTTCTTTCCACCACGACGTCTTCCCACCCTCCCTCACTCCTCTTGTCAGCCTTCTCTTCTCAACGCCGTCTGGAACTTATGTCCTTACTCCGCCCTCCATCCCCTCTTCTCTCCATTCCTTCCCTTCCCCCTCCATTGTCTCATCACACAGAGACGCGGCCCCTCAAACGCTGGTTGCCCCACGCGTATCTCTCCCGTTTTGTCCGCATCACACCTGGTGAGGAGGAGGGAGGGAGGGAGGGAGGAAGGGAGGGAGGGAGGGAGGGAGGGAGGGAGGGGAGGAGGGGAGGAGGGAAGAAAAAACTTTGATCACGGGGGACCCGCTGACCTCTCTTCGTTCTTTTTTCCCACTCGTACCTTCTCTTGCCCTCCTATAGCCTACATGTTCGCGCTCTTTTTTAACTGGAAGATGGCCCCGCTCTTCTCCTTTGGTATGTGCCCGGTTCGGGAGCGAGGAAGGAAGGAAGGAAGGAAGGAAGGAAGGAAGGAAGGAAGGAAAAGAGACGATAGTGAGGGAAGTTCGATGAAATTGTAGAGGTTTATGACGTTCATTCGTCTCACGCCCCTGCCTATCTCCCTCTCTCATTTAACCTTTTAAATCAGGTCCTTTGTCCAAGTCGCTGTGGGCAAACAACTCAATCAAATGTCCAGAGCAGTGGTGGCGCCACCTTCTCTTCATCAATACCGTCTCGCCCTGGAGCCAATCGGAGGTACACAGGGAAGGATAGAGATGAGAATTACAAGGACTCGGAATGTATATAATATACATTAGATATATATTTTTTTCTCCAGTCTTTGTACCGCCATCTTTCATCTCTTTTATCTCCTTCCTTCCCTTGTTCGTAGCGCAACCCGCAGTGCTTTGGCCACACGTGGTATCTGGGGGACGACATGATGTACTTCATGACTGTGCCTTGGCTCGTATGGCTTTACAGCCAGGAAGGGTCTAAGAAGAAACTCAGCATCATCCTGGCTTTGAGCGTCGTCTTAGGGTGCATGGCATACAATGGGTGAGTGAAGGGGAAGGGAGAGGGAGAAGGGTCGGGGGGGAGAGAGAGATGGAGGAGAAGGAGGTATTGGAGACTCGTGCTTTGTCTCTGAGACTTATGTTTTCATGCCTATTAGGGTCATGGCCAAGATAAACAATTGGAGTCCTAACACGTGGGATGGTAATGCGGGGGCACGCTATCAGGTATGTCTGATGTGCTTGTTGTCCTGTGGTCCCTCCCCTGAATTTTTTTATGTCATCCAAAGTTTCTCACAACTTTTTACTAAAGGCTATCCCTACCTCAGCACCTCTGTCTTATCTCTTTCTACTTCTCTGGGTGTTTTGCGCGCTGAACACACCAATAACATACGTGTGTACACACACATTACTCTCATAGGTTGGATCTTTCGAAGTTCCTTGGGGCCGAGCGCCTTCGTATTTTATCGGAATCCTGACTGCCTACATCTGGTACGAGAAGAAGCAGCACTTTCCCACCTATAAAGTCGGAGCCGGTGTCTGGACGGGGATCGTCGGTGCAGTTTTAGCTCTGCTCCTCGCTATTATGTACGGGCCCGTCACGGGCTCTGCTGGCGTCACACCTTGCATTCTAGTCACTGAAGACTGCGGCTCCAGTTGGAGCACAACTATCAAAGTGCTAATCGCCTCCTGCGCCCGCCCAGCCTGGGCCATAGGAGTTGCAGCTGTGAGTCTTCTCTGTTTCAACGGTCAGGGCTTCTGGGTGAATTCGCTGTTGTCTGCGCCAATTATGGCACCATTTTCCTTTCTCTCCTATACAGTCTATCTAGTGCACTATACGGTTCTGAACTTCTACATGGCCTCACTCACGGGGCGCATTCGATGGGACTTTTTTGAGTTCGTGGTGACATACCTGGGATTGACAATGTTCAGCCACTGTTTAGCCTTGTTTGTGGCACTTTTAGTAGAGAAACCAGCTATCAAACTGCAGAAGCTTTATTTGGATAAGCCCACAGCAAAGATGGGCGGAAATAATATCGGTGGAAACGAAAAAATTGTCGCCGACGGTTCGATTATCAAACCTTCCCGCGTGATTGAGCTGCCCAATGCGAAATACCTGGACAAGAATTGAAAGCTGGCATGCTGGAACAATGGACGGAGAGATTTATGTGTAGCTGTATATGTGCATGTGTCTGTGAAGCAGAAATACCCTGATAATTGAGCAGTGGGTTAGAGTTAGAGTAGGAAGATGAAGGGAAAGGAGAGCCGAAGGCACGATGAGCAATTGCACCGTTCAGTAATTGCAAGAATGTGCATCCATCAAAGAAATTAGAAAGATACAGGCGCATATGAAGTGTGAGACATACGGTGAAAAAAAATACGCGCTTAGTTGCTAACTTTGGCCTTTCATTGTATATTCTGTATTTGTAGCTACTTAATTTAACAGCCTTGATTTGTCATGAGAATAAGCAATTAAAACAAAAAGCGCAAAAGGTTATAATTGTGTGCCGTGTTTCTTTGCTGGTGCGGAATCATGGCGTTCCATGACGTGCACTGTTTTCTTCTCCCCTTTCTGCACTTACGTACTTTTACACAAATACTCAGGAGAAGAAGATTTATTAAAGAATTTAAAGGAATTGTGGAAAGAGATTCAAAGCAGCACCACCGCCAGATCATTAACGATACATTGGGACGCATAAGTTATGAATTAAAATGAGGAAATCAGGCCGCCAAGACACTGCATTTGGAGTATCCTTCTATGCAGGCGTAACCGGCGGGGATGCTCGCTGGCGTCGATAGAATACCGACAATCCAGCGATTATCATAATACCGAGGATGGAAAATCCAATGATGAAAGCTTTGCGCCGATTGCGTTCCTCCTTGCGGAGTTTGGCCATGGCATTTTCCTTTTCTTTGGCCTCATCCAGAATGGTAAAGTCAACTGTAGAAGGAGTCGTTCCGGGGTTTGTTTCAAGAGAAGGGGCAGCCGAGGGAGAACCAGACGGACTGCTCGTGGGAGACACTGACGGGCTGCTCAGAAGTGACGATGGAGAGCTTACGGATGGAGATGCAGCGGGCATCTCCGTCGGACTGCTGTTTGGCGACGTCGAGGGGGAATCAGACGGACTGCTCGAGGGAGACATTGACAGGCTGCTCGACGGAGACAACGACGGGCTGCTTGACGGAGACGACGATAGGCTCGAGGATGGTGACGCGGAGTGCACCTCAGTGGTGAGCGATGCCGTAGGAGAAGCGGACGGGCTGCTCGAAGGAACATCGGTCGGTGTCTGAGAAGGGCATAATGTTGGAACATCGGCCCGTAAAGATCCCCACCAAATGTCAGAAGTTGTGCCCGTCGAATCAACATTTGTTAGAATGAGGCTTGAGTCATTACCAAGGCGTACACGTGGAGAATTGAAGAAACCACACAAATGAATCACATCTGGTGAAACGGCAACACTATGCAATACGTCCTGTCCCATACCTGCGATTACCAAGCCACCTTCGATATGGCCCTCTGTTGTTCCAAGTGTCCATAAAAAGCCGTCGCCAGTAGAGCTGTCGTTGGTTAAACCCCCGTAACTTTGCCCGAATGGCAAGTTCCCCGATGCCACAAAACCTGCGGCATGAATTAGGCTTCTCGTCGTATCCACGGCTAAGCCCAGCACTCGGTTTGTCCTTGCAGCTACACCCAAAGAAGTTATCCACATCGGAGTTCCATCTTGTGCGGAGAGGCGGGCTACGAATGGTTGGACCGCACGAATTCCACTTACACTCCTCACAGGGTCCCCGAAATAAACAGGAGAACCCCCTACAGTCCCCGCAACAAAGACGTCACTGCTGCCGTTGTTTGGGGCAACTGCCACGGCATATCCAAAGTCGTTGGTTGCCCTCATGCCAAACGTCATTCCCCAGGTGAGAAGGCCTGTATTGCAGCGAATCTTTAGTATCATCCCATCACTTTTCGTCCTGCTTATTCCTCCGTCCCAGAATGTATTACTAGAAGGCGGATCCATTCCTGGGTTGTATGTCAAGACCGTGCTATTGGTGGAGCCCGTCATATATACATTATTGTCTTCATCCACAGCCAGAGACTGGCCCGGGCTGTCGAAAGCTACAGGCCACTGTCCAGTCGTTGTGTTAAAACCTATTACTTCCGAACGCAAGCCCGATACGTGGCCCATCCAGTGTACTTGTCCGTCTGCTGCCCCAAGCTTGGCGATCCAGATCTCGCTGCCCGTGCCCGAACCCCACTTAGGGTCCTCGCTATTATTGAGTACCCGGGCACCGATGTCATTGACATCCGGATTAAATGCCGCGCTTGACGAATTAAAATCCCCGGCGACGATCACGTCGCCTGACAGGGGATCTACTACAACACTTTTGGCTGCTTCCAAACCTGTGCCTTCGAAAGTGCGCGCCCAGAGTACAGTGCCATCACTTGCGTCCAATTTGGCAATCCATGCATCCGAAGGTCCAGTACTAGAGAATAAAAATGCACCTAGTTGGAAGGAGGTGGAGGAAAAATCGCCCACTGCAAAGACAGCAGATCCTGTGAGGCCCACTGCGACGCTTAATGCCTGATTACGCCTGGAAGCACCCCCAGAGCTGGCTCCCATAGGGAGCGCCCAGATCACAGCGTTATCCTCGTGTCGAATTTTCAACAATAATGCATTTTGGGTGGTGTTGCTAGCCGCATTATCTATGGCGCTGAGGGACGCGGCCATGGATGGGACAGGGAAGGAAAGGGTAGAGCTCTGGAAAGCACCAGCCAAGTATTTGACGCTGGGATCGGAGAGGTCTGGCACCAAGCGATAGGCACGCTCCCAGCTCTCACCGCCAAGGGAATTTGCGCTAATGATAGGCTGATAAACATTACCGTTGACTTGGGGATGCGCGATAGTGTGGAAGCCATCGGCGGTGACTTGGGGGTGCGCTGCTGGCATGAAGGAAAGGATGAGGCAGGCCAGGAGGCAGCCAACGCGAGTAATTAGCAAGATAAAAGGCATTCTCTTTCCTGTGTGATGGAGTTTATCTGAAAGGCGTTTGAATTAAGGCCGATTCATTAAGGGGCTGTTATGATGTGTAGGGGCATACATGCTTGTGGCTATCTAAAGGATGCCCTCTCTCTGAGAGCGATGCCAGCGCAGGACACAGCCCCCTGTAAGCTGTGCGAACATACGCTTGTCATTGCCTCCCTAAGTAAAGAGCATCAGCGCAGTCTGTAAATATGGCATTTATGTTGGACATGCCGAGATGGGTCGCTCATTTTTCTTTTTACCTGTAGGAGGAGCGCATGAGGTCGACGAATGAAAATGGGGAGGTTAAAGGAGTGCGGGTGGTCGACCAATTAAAATGGGTCAGGAAAGTTAAAGAAGATAACTGTCTTGCGCCGGAACTCGTCCTCTCTCCCCTATGTCCTCTATATTATCGTGGCTACCGGCAGCACCTTCGCACATGTATTTCAGGCATGCTCACGCAAGTATGAAAAAAGAAAAGATGCCGCTGCTCACGATTCGGCGACGTATGCGTGGCTGGGTACTGCATTTTGCTTTTTGAGGGGTTTACGATGGGACCCTTCAAAAAGAGCTACCAAAGTATAAGGGGTTTGCAGACCCCTCAAAAAGTAAGTGGTCGAAAAGGGGGAGAAGAATCGCTCTTTGAGGGGTTGCGAACACAGTCTCTAATAGATTCCCTTTCTCATCCCAGCTCCACATACACAACAGACAAACACCAGTCATGCGCCGCTGCTGCCTCCTTGTAGCGAGGCAAAAATAATGCTGCGCGTCTCCTCTTACTTCTCCTTCTCCCCCTCCTCCACCCGGCCCCGGAACGTCCACCTGGCCCCGGAACGTCCATCTGGTGATGTCCTCGCCTTTCCAGCGTCCGTGCCTCACTAGTGCTTCCCACGAGCTCGTCCGCCTTCATGTTCAGGCCCACGTCGCCATTATAATACTTTACTACTCCGCTAAGCTCAACCCGCAGACGGTACGATGGGGAAAAGATAAGGGGACAGGACAGGGGAGGAGGAGGGCGACGGCGAAATTGTGACGGCGGAAAAAAACAACACCCTTCCCCCGTCAACCCTTTCGTTCCTCCCTTCGACACAGTCCCACAAAGAAAGTGACAGGAGGAATTTGGCACTTTTATTTCCTCCGTAGTGTAACATATTGAGGAATCATATGTGGGGACATTCTTTGCGTCGTGCTTGTTGGTAAGGAAAGGGGAAACGAACAACCAGAAGAGCAGCGGGAGATCGACTTTCTTTTCACGGACAACCTTAGACGCATATTCATTGGAAGAAGAGATGGATGTAAGTGGGTAAAAATCCGGTCACATTTTTTTGGCAGAAACACGTAGTCCGAGCTTTACGACACCGCGTCCTTCCTCCTTCCACCCCAACCTTCCTTTTCCACCAATTATAATCTTTCTTTTGTCAATCTCATCTCTTGTGTCCTTGTTTTTAAAATGTTTTATCCTTCTTGCCCTACCCCCCCCCCTCTTCCTCCCTCACTATCCGCTTCAGCGCCACTGTGCGGGCCTTTCTTTTTCTCCTCCTCTCCCTCCACCGCCTTCCTACCCCTGTCCTCATGGCCTTGAACGATTCCGCCACAGGTGCTAGTTTGTGCCTGGCCATAGCCACAGGCATGTTATCACCACAGGATATAGGAAATGGAAAACAAAGCGAGGGCGGGAGGGAGGCGGACAGGCAGGAATCAGGGATGCAGAGAAGCAAGGGGGGGGTCGACAAAAGAGAGATAAGACATTTAATTTTCCCTACTATATACCTACCCAACGCCTAGGCATGCTAATCTGGATTCACGCTTGCAACTCAGGGTCCGCATCCGGCATGTCCTCCACGATTTCCCTCCTCCCTTGCCACATTCTCTCTGGGTCTCAGGCCATTTATTTTCTCCCCTCCACGCCTGTCCCTCCCTCCATACCTTCAACAGATCAATAATGCATTAAAGATAAAAATAATAGGGCCGTATCACAACAAGGCATTTAAAGTAGAGTCTCACGCGGGCGCAACCGGCGGAGATGCGCGCTGGCGTCGATAGAAGACCAATAATGGAATGGCAATCATAACGCAAAGGACTGAAAATCCAACTATCAAGGCTTGGCTACCATCAAGAGACGTTTTGCGCCCATCAGGTCCATCCCACACTCCTCCCCCAAATTCGTCGATTGGAGAAGACCCCGACCTTGTTGGGGAAGGAGTGACAGCCGGGGGAATAGTAGGTTCGGTAATGGGCGGAGCAGGCGGTCTGCTCGAGGTAGGCGGCAAAGGGGCTCCCGGTGGCATGGTGGGCGTCGGGAGAGCTGGCGGCGGAGAGGCCCCTGGTGGGGTGCTGGACGTTCCCCCCGCCGGCCCTGCCGACGGATCTCCCGGTGGAACAGTAGCTGGTACCTCCGTCGGGCTACTGCTAGGCGACGCCGACGGAGAAGCAGACGGACTGCTCGACGGAGACGACGACGGGCTGCTCGACGGAGACGACGACGGGCTCGCGGATGGAGACGCAGACGGCATCTCCGTCGGTGAAACGCTACCGCCACCAGGACTCGAAGAAACCGCTGATGAATTGCTCGAGGGAGACGCTGACGGGCTGATTGAGAGCAAAGATGACGGGCTCGCGGATGGAGACGCAGAGGGCATCTCCGTCGGGCTACTGCTAGGCGACGCCGACGGAGAAGCAGACGGACTGCTCGACGGAGACGACGACGGGCTCGCGGATGGAGACGCAGAG
>Ga0160420_100355_pt1 | contig 21478 bp, 27 predicted proteins | sample CelAP2metagpilot_FD_108197 | JGI IMG/M metagenome (GOLD analysis project Ga0160420, IMG submission 108197) | Phycosphere-associated microbial communities from algal ponds in Kailua-Kona, Hawaii, USA - Cellana AP2-5-5 metagenome pilot | ecosystem: Engineered > Artificial ecosystem > Aquaculture >... | reverse complement strand
CCCCCACCCACATACATATATACACATATACATACAGACGCGGCCCCTACCACGGTAAAGCTGTACTTGAATAAGACCTCCTTCTCCTTCGATGACGCCGAGAGTATCGAGCCCACGCAGGTACTGGAGCTGACCGAGGAGGATCACAAGCCCGACAAGGTATATATATAAAGGAGGGAGGGAGGGAGGGAGGGAAGGAGGTTTAGGACTTTGGCTACTTGAACGAAAATGGATGTCCGGAATCATTTTTCATTTGAAAGAAGCGTCGTGGACTGGATGGCATTGACCCCTCCCTCCCTCCCTCCCTCCCGCGAGTGCAGGTGACGCTGCTGAAATTCGTCAAGTTCCAGCGCGTCTCCTCACTGACCATATTCATCGAGAGCAACGGGGGCGCTGAATACACAGCTCTATCCAAGCTTCGATTGTTTGGCACGCCGCTGCAAGGCACCGACGTGAACAAGATCCAGAAGCAGGGGTAAGTGGGCGAGGGGGAGGGAGGGAGAGGCGTGAAATGTGGGACTGATGGGTTGCGCCTTTGTCTTTTTATTTTTATCACAGGCAACAAAATTAATGCCTGCAAGGGTGAGGAAGAGGGGGAAAAGAGGTGTGTGGAGAGAAGGAGAGGGGGCGCTTGCCCACTATCTGAGATGCTTTAAAAGAAAAAGAATTGGACGAGAAACATCACTCTCTCTCTCTCTCTCTCTCACGTTCTCCAGTCGCATGCGTCAGATCGTGGTGCGGCTGTTGCCCTTGTGTGCAGGGTTTCCACTGTATTTATTTGATTTACCTTCATAGCCGTCGTCTAAGTCTTCTTCATGGACATCACATTCTTCTTCCTCTTGCTGTACTTATCTTTCTGTTCGTGGCCATCGTGATGGTGGTGATCATGATAGTGATCTGCTTGACATGGATACCATGTGAAGATCTTCATAATCGGCATAAACACATAATAACAATCGTGTTGATTATTATGACCTGCTTCTCTTCTGAATCATCGTGACAATGATGATAATTATCATCTGCTTCTCTTCTGGATCATCATAGCATCTGCTTGTCATCTTACATCCAAAGCATCTGCTTGGGTCAAATTACATTATATTTTGGGAGCAGTCAGCTTTTCCGGCATATCCTGCATTACAGAGAAGGGAGGAGGGGAGAGGGAGGGAGAGAGGGAGGAAGAGGAGCGAGGGACGAATGTCAAATGAGAATGTCCCGGGGTCCAGCGGCTCCATTGAAGGGAGGGAGAGAGGAAGGGAGGGAGAAGGACAGGGAGGAAGGACAGAGAATATGGTTTCTATCGTCAGCATCTTTTAACGTTGCATTCCCTCCCTCCTTCCCTCCGTCCCTCCCTCCCTCCCTCCCTCAAGCCGTGCCTGGGCGACGGCGCGTCTCGAGTCGTCCCCTGAGCTCCAATTTTCATAATCTTTGGCCAAGATCTGACACACAGGAGGGAGGGAGGGAGGGAAGGAGGGAGGGAGGGAGAGCAATGGACCTGTTAGTCTTGCATTGATTTCGCATCATCCTTCCGTCGGTCCGTCGGTCCGTCGGTCCGTCCCTCCCTCCCTCCCTCCCTACCTTGACAAACCGAGGCACCATCACCTTAAGCACGCCCTTGATGACCAGAGAGCCCCCCGACTCCAAGACGTGGAGAGGAATCATGTTACCCCTTGGGACCTGGAGAGGGAGGGAGTAAGGGAGGGAGGGAGTAAGGGAGGGAAGGAGGGAGGGAGGGAGGGAGGGAGGGAGGGCGTACCTGGGCATCCACCTGCACGGAGACGGTGGACTGCAAGATCTTGGAGGTGGAGATGGCCGTGTTGCGGTAGCTCACCACGTTGCGTGCCTTCACTGTGGAGGGGGAAAGGGAGGGAGGGAGGGAGGGAGGGAGGTGAGAAAGGAAGGGAGGTCAAAGGGCAAGAACAAGAGGAAAGGGAGGGAGGGAAGGAGGGAGGGAAGGAGGGAGGGATGGAGGGAAGTGCCTACCTTGAAATGTGCCATTTGCAATCTCAGCGATCCGCGAGCCCGTGAGCTCGAGCTTGTAGATGTTGAGGGTGCTCTTGCCCTGGGCAGGGTCCACATTGACCTTGACGTAGAGGATGGGCGTCATCTGATAGCCGAAGAAGGACAGGGAGCCGATTTGGCAGCTGGGGGGGGAGGGAGCGAGGAGAATCAAGTATGAGTGTACGCCATTGAAACTCCCTCTCTCCCTCCCTCCCTCCCTCACTCCCTTCCTCCCTCCTTCCCTCCCCTCCTCGTCCACCTACCGAAATGAGTCCTCTCCCAACCTGACGATGGCATCAGCATCAAGCACTGAGTACTCCGAGGGGGGCAACGCCATGTAGTCCTTGAGGGACCGAATGCCTTCCATCTACAAGGAGAGAGAAAGGAGGGGGGGGAAGGAGGGAGGGAGGGAGGGAGGGAGGGACATAAGATCCGTGTACAGACGCCTAAATCCCTCCACTCCCGTCAAGCATACAAAGCCTTCACCAGACAGGACTATCGACATCCCCCCGAAGATCCACCAATAGAAATTTGTGAGTCCCAGTCTTGCCCTCCCTCCCTCCCTCCCTCCATCCTTCCCTCCCTCTCATACCACGTCGCACTCAGCGCTCTTGGAGGCCTTGAACGTGACTTCCTTGCCGTTGTGCGTCCCGCCATACTTCAGATTCGAGGGATCCGTGGTGGGAGGGGTGCTGGAAGAGAGGGAGGAGGAGGAGGAACGCGGGGGTGTGGTGGAATCCGGCGTTGGGGTGGAGCCCATCCACCGGCGGAGCAGCATAGAGGGAGCCTATGAGATGGTGCAACGGAGCGGCCCGGGAGGGGTGAGAGACGAGGGAGGCGCGTGGCTCTAAGGACTGACTGACTACTCAAGCTTACCGTATGTCTACTCATTGTGCGTTGTGTGGGTGCTGGCCATGATGGTTGGAGTTGTCGCAGTGGAGTGGAGGAGGGGGGTGAGGAGGAAAAGAAAAAGGCTCGGACCGGGCCGGGCAAGGACAACAGAAACACGACCAGATAACAGCACTCCAGATAAATCAAGCGCTGTTTCCGGCCATGCGTACGGCTGCTACTGCTAGTGTTCGTACAGCTTGTGGTAGTAGGGGTGGCCGAATCTCTTCTTGTACCTTCCATGGGCTTTCTATGGAGTGGGCTTCTCTGTTGTCGCGGTGGCAGGACAGAGGGGAGGTGGAAGAAGGAAGAGTGGGATCGGCCTGCTTCTTTTGCGCCTGGATGTGTGTGTGTGGGGAGAGTGACAATGATTGCGCTGCATGGCTTTATAAGTGAAGAACACAGAGAGAGTATACCTTGCTAGAATTTGAGTTGCTTTATGGTGAGCTTGGGCATCATTACAAACTGAGGCTCCGGAAAGGTGTGCTGCAACTTCTCCCGGGTAGGATATTGCTGACGACTGAAGGAAAAACAACAATGAACAACCTTGCGTGCCAACCTTTTTCCCGTGAATCACAGGAACTTTTCGATCCATGGCTCCTTATATGTTATTTTTCATTCGTTCATGGATATCAATAATATCACAGCAGTCTCTCAACTTATATGAGGCCTTGCTTTGCTGTGGCAAGCCCTTAGACTCGTCTCTTTTTCATTCTCTTTCATACAAAATATGCAAAATATTCATTCACAGAGCAGCTCCCTGTATGCTTATATATATATAGTACCAAACTCATGTGAATCTATATTCTATCTGCCCCCCCCCCCCTCCGATGGGGCCATTTCGGGCTTGCTTGGACTCAAGCCTAACTGTCTATGTCACCAATAAGACCCAAGGCACACGCGCCCCGAACCTGAAGCAGTTAGTTTTTTGACACACACACCTGTATACCAACTCTCTCTCTACCCCCGTTGAGCGCCAGCGTACAGCATCCCTGTCACAAACAGGCACAGCCTTCTCCGACCCTTCCCTCTCCTACCTCCTCTCTCGCGTCACGGCTTGTGTCCCGGTGCACACCCTCTCCTATATTCAGAAAACCCTATCAATCTACGACCATATGATAGACATATAGGTATGTAAGTGCTTCCTTAGAAAAAATAGTGGTCCAGAAGGGGCGCAACGCCCACGACAAGCAACACGAGCAACACCAGCTCCCTCACGGCCTCCATCGCCGCTTCGCCACCCTTCGCCACAAAGCCATTCCATCCATTCACCAGTGCATAAACGGCAAATACCAAAAGCAAAGCCTTAGTACTAGTAGTACTGTGGAAAAGAGTCTCCCCGTCGTCCTCGGCGATCACGTGGGAGGTCCCGGGACCGAGGCGGAGAGGGTGGCTGTTCCTCCTTTTTAACTCAGCCCGTAGAGGCATGGGCGTGGCCGTCAGCGTGATGACAGGCGCTTTAGTGGTGGCAGAGGATGAGGATGAGATGGAGGAAAAACAAGTAGCGGCTATGCTTGTCGGAATGTGGGTCGAAACAAACCCGCCGAGGCCGTGCGAAGCAGTGGTGGTGGTGGTTGTGGTGGTGGTAGTGGTCATGTTTGAAGCCGTGGTTGCCCTGCGGTGCTGGTAGACCGGGATAGAGAGGTGGATGCCTGCCGGCCTATGTATTTGTGTACATTTATAAAAGCATGTGAGTGTCAGTTCAAGAAATGGGCATAAGTAGGGGAGAAAGCCTGCGGCAGAGCTGTCGTAGCAAGTCGTAATGAGGCACGAGGGAAGGAAGGGTGAGATGGAGGAGGAGAGAGGCAGACGCCAAGGGGTATGATTTGAGTCAGTTGTAATGACAGCTCAATTGGGACGAATGAAGTGCAGCTATACAAATACGAGAGGAAGGCATTTGTATGATAAAGAACAAGGCGATGACAGGCAAGGATAAGGCCGCTGGCACAGCCGAACATCAATCATTGAACTTCGATAAAAAAAGCTTCAAGAGTCAAGTGTACACCAACCCCTTCTTTGCTTTGTTTGCACTAAAGATGTCGATTATTTGAAATTCGTTAAACGTTCTTCATGAAAACCATTTCAGACGCGGCTATCGATGCGCCTGTGAAATGTCCCACTCTTTGTTTTGGTTCTTTGTGGTGGTGGAAAGGCATTTGGAAAGAACAGAAGAAAAGTGGGGCGGGTGGAAGAGACCCCAGAACCGTTGGCAAAGCGAAGCATTGTAATCATTTGTTCCTGATAAGACAAAGACACACTGGAGGACTCATTTTTTTTTCAAACTTCTTTGCTTCCTCTATGGAGGCATGTCTGTCTACATTTTGGTCTCACGGAATATGTCGCTTTACCCTTCCCGCTCCCATTCCCTGCCTCTATCTTTCCAAAAAAAGTCGCATTCATTCTTACATTCTTACGCCAATACATCCAAACCATCACACAAGCAAACCCATGAGCAGCAGCGGCGGTGGCTTCACGGAGGATGATCAAGCGCGGCTCTACAACCAGACGGTATCTCATGCCGTGGCGAAGGGTAGCAAACGCGGCTTGGGATTCTCTTCCGGTCCACCCTCGCCTCCCCTACCCCCAACGCGACTATCATCACCAAGACGCAAGGAGGCCAAGGCGAACGCCCGAACCGACGACGATGACGATAGCGACAAAAGAAAGCAGGAGATAGAAAGGAAGGAAAAAAATAAGGGAAAGGACAGGCGGGAGAAGAAGGCCAGCGGCGGCAGCAGCAGTAGCAACGGCTCTCTCCGTCGACGCTCCCGTTCGCGCTCCCCACATCTCCACCACCGCGAGCGCGACCACAGCCACCGCAACCGCTACGAAAGAAGACGTGAAGATAGGCATCATAATCAACGCGAGGAGGAATTTCGGAGCCACAGTAGCGAGCGTGAGACGAATGAGAAAGAGCATCAGTTCAGAGGACGAGAAGAGAAGCGCAGTCGCAGCAGGGGGAGGACGAGGGATGGAGGCAGGGAGCGACTCAGGGACGACATGAAAAAGAGAGAAAGGAGTTATAGTAAAGAGGAGGAGGTAGAGATAGATGAATTTGGGAGGGAAATTCAGAAGGCTAGGACACATGAGAGCAAGAACAATGGAGAAAGTAGCAGAAACAAACGAAAAAGTTGGAGCAGGAGCTGGAGCAGGAGCAGGAGTAGGAGTAGGAAACGAAACTGCTCGAGCCGTCGAGGCGGTCAGAGCCGTGACAAGCACAGAGAAAAAATAATTGATAGGTCGAGGGATACGAAGGATGGAAAGATCTCAACCGAGTCCACCATCCTCTCCATCAGCGACCGGATCAAGAGGAAGGTCGCTGCTGCTGCTGCTGCTGCTGCTGCTGCTGCTGCTGCTACACCTGCCTCTTCCATCTCCACCATAACTACCGACCCTAGCTCAGCCTCCCTCTCAATCATCCAACGGAAGCTCCGGGAGACGGCCCGACAAACCCTGGAGAGGACGAGTCGAATGGACACGGAATTAAAGGTCGCTAACCAGAAGGGCCATGGATGGGAAGGGCAGGATATGCACGCGACTGCCGAGTTCCTTCAGGAAGAGGAGGCGCTTGCCATGGGGGCGGAGGGAGCGCTCGAAAGGCAGGAGGCGAGAAGAAAGATGATTGCGGCGATTGAGGATGAGGGCATTGAGAGTTTGAGTCAGCATACAAAGGTAGCGAGGGGACGAGGGAGAAAGGGAGGGAAGGAGCAGGAGTGTGTAATGATAGCTCAGATCCACATGGATTATCCCTCGATTTTCCCACATTTTTTTTCTCGATCTCCCCCCCCCTTCCCTTCAGGTCGGCCAGGAATGGAAAGCCAAGGAGGCTCTCGCCCGGGGCCGGGCTGCCAAAAAAGCACGCAACGCTGCCCGTCGTGCCCGTCGCTCCCAACGGGAAGAAAATGCCCTCCTCCCCCTGTATAAGAGCCTGAAGAAAGGGGATAAAGTGGAGGCGAAATGGGGCAAGGACAACCTGTGGTACCCGGGTCTGATCAAGGTGGGATCTTATTACATCGAGGTTTATCTTCCTTGGTTCTCTTGTCCTCTTTCAGATTTATGCGGTGTGTCTGATCCTTTCCCTCCCTCCCTCTCTCCCTTCCTCCCTCTTTCCCTAGGCCTGCATGCATTCTGGCTATCCCATCATGAAAGCCGAGGTGGTATTTGACGGGTGGGGAAACATAGACGAAGTGTCTTGGCAAGACATAAGGCTCCTTCAGGCGGGGTCGGAGGATGAGGACAGCGAGGAGGAGAGCGAGAGTGAGGGAGAGACAGAGGGCGGGCAGGAGGGAGGAGAGGAGGAGGAGAGGCCGGTTGTGGGAAGGCCGCGGGCGGTGTGGGAGACGTCTTCGGAGAAGGAGGATGGCAAGGGTATGATGCTGATGGACCGAGAAAAAAAGTGGGCGAGAAAGGAGGAGGAAGAGAAGGAGAGATTAGCAAAGCTTTGTAAAGAAAAAGAAGAGGAGGAGGACGACGAGGAGCAGGGCTTGCTTAGTCCTGTCCTCCTTCAGGCCAAGGCCCCTTGTGCTTCGGTGGTGGCTGCGGCGAGTGGGATGGGAGGAGGAGGAGGAGCAGGAGGCGCAGCAGCAGCAGCAGGAGGTGGCTGGAAGGCCCGTGCCGCAGCGGCGAGAGATGCGGTCAAACGAAAACAGCAAGCGGCGGCAGCGGCTGCAACTGCTGCTACTCCTGCCGCTGCTGCTATCACTGTTACTCCTACTGCTCCTGCTACTGTTCCTGTTGCTGCTACTGCTGCTGCATCGGGAATGTCGGTTGCGGCGTTTGCTTCTAAGCTGGCGCTGAAAGTAGAGGAGGAAAAGGTATCGATGTTTTTACAGGATCAGGAGAGACCCAGATTGTGCATGTCGTGGGGTGGAGGGGAGGGGAAAGGGAAGAAGAAATAGGGAAAGGAAAGGGAGGAGGAGGAGGAGGAGAGTGAATAATGGAGTAGGGGTGTACATAGATTCCCGCGGGGCTTGTTGTGCTTGTAAAGGAGACATTGAAATGTAAATAATTGAGCCAGGGCCTTGAAGGTGTAGGCGGATAGATGCCATGAGGAAGTAGGTACCCACCCGATTAAGGCTAGGAACCAACCAAGAGCATTCTGCACTGATCTAATCCAGGTAGGACACATCCTCAACCTGCCCAAGCTGCGGGAGCCAGCTGTAGTAGTAGAGAAATAGGGGGGGGGGGGGGCGAAAAAGCAAATAATGACTGAAATATGGATAATCAATGGAGAGCGCGACGAACGACGGTCCAGCCCATGGCCTTCCACTCTTGATCTGAGGCTTGTGGTTTCTCCTTCATTTGTGAGTGATTGCTTTGAAGTGCTTGGTTGCTACTTTTCTGAGGGGTCAATGAGACAGCTGGACGTTGTCGGTTGGTCGTAGTCCGCGCGAGTATGACGGGTGCACGAAGCCTCTTCCTTCCCTTCCTCCTTCCCTGGCCCCCTTCCCTCTTCCAGATCTTGTCGTCTCGCAGTGATCATTTGCGCGGAGTGCACTTGGCTCTCCTCCATCTCCTTCTTCTTCTTCCTCCTCTCTTCCTGTCATTTCGCCTTTTTTTCCTTCTCGGTCTTGTTCATTTTAAACTTTGTCCCCATGCTCTCCAGCGACCCTTACACTCTTTGCCACCCCCCTCTCTCTCCCTTTGGGACCCCCACCATCCTTTTACACAGCAAAGATTTTTTTCATCGTTTGGTGATAAAATATTTGAACAACGCCGTGGGTTAGAAGCAAGATATATCTACACACCCACGTCCTTTCTACCTTCCCTCCCTCTCTCCCTCCCTCTATCCAAAATAGGCTTATTGTCTTGCACCCCTCTCGATATAAAACACATCTGCCACTCCCTCTCCAATCAACCTATCTCTCTCTCCCTCCACGTTCACACGATGTTTACCAAAAAATCCAAAATATCGGCGTTCGCAATGGCCGCCTGGATATCCTCTCGTTGCAACTTGGGAGAGGGGGGGAAAGAGGAAAGGAGGCAGGATTAGAGTGAGAAGAGCAGGGGAAAAATACACGTCGAAAATGCAGCATAAGGAAAGGAAAGGGAGGGAGGGAGGAAAATAAAAAAAAAGGCGTACCGTCCGGCGCTTGCTCCTCTCGCTGTAGCACCACGCGCGGATGGTCAGCTCCAAAATAAACATCTCGCAGGCCTTGGCGAACAAAACCAGGACCTCCGCACTGATCATGTGAACATCTTCATCACTTTTCATGATGCGCTTGATTCGGGCCAGAGGGAGGTCGATGTAGTTTTTGAAGTCCTTATTGGGGCGGGGAGGGCGGGAGAAGGAGTGAGAATGGGAGGAAAAGAGGATTAGTTTATGGCCTTGAACGACTGTAGTGATCATTTCACATGGCGTGGAAGGACGAGCAAAGCGCTTGCACATGTCAGAAATTACACAATGAACACTTCTGTCACCAGTCAAAAATCTCCCTCCTTCCAAATCACGCGCTATCCACGCACCCACGCATACATCCACATACACGCACCTGTTCCGTGGCCAGACTCAAGCTTTCCATCTCCGCCAGTTGCTCCACCCAAAATTCCTTGAGTTTCCGGATCAGATTCTGCAAGTGCTCTGCTTGCTCGGCATCGGTGGGGATGTAGGGTTGTTGTACCGCACCACCTGCACCAGAACTCATGGCGTGCTTGATGCAGATGTTGTGCGGCGTGGAGGAAGACGAAAAAGGTGGAAGTGAGCGGGCCTGCTTTACAAGCAAGGAGTCCTCTTGAAGGTTTCGTACTGATGAAACAGAAGTCAAATGCTGTGATTGTGCGCGGTGGGTGCGCGAGTTAGGGCATCAGAAGCGAGCAATCCACAAACGAACGGCCTCTCCAGGCCGATTTGCACCCCTTCTCTTCCTTCCCAACCAGCACCTGCTTTTGATTAATGTCCAACTGGTCGGCTTGGAAAGTAGGAGTGGGGAATCAAATGGAGAGTGGCACGGGCTTTGGCTGGAAACGCGGACAGATAATTGAGGCCTTACAGGAGGACGACTCCCAGACGCCCCCTCCCGTGAATCAAGTGAAGTCAACTCAAGCCCCACCCCCCAGCCTGTTGTTCGTCCGCTTTCGGACACTTTCTCCCTTCTCTTTTTGTCGTGTGTATTCTTTCTTGGATCATCATGGTATGAAAGAAATGCACTCTCCTGGGATGATTCACGCCTCTTTCGTTTTCACTCTATCCCCGCACAGCTCGTCACCAAAATCATGGGCAACGTGTTTCCTCCTTCTCCCAACGGCGACGGCATCCAGCGCCCGCAAGCCCCTGCAACACCACGAACCCCGGCAGTTGCTGCCCGGTGGCGGCCGCATCATCCCCAGTCCGGCTGTGAGAAAATTTTTTGCAATGGCTTTTGCGAGGATAACTGTCGCTTCTCTGTTTCGAGGTTGGCATCTGCCTCCTACCTTTCTAGACGGGACAGGAGGAGTGGGGAGGTTGATGAGATGGACGAGGAAGAAAAAGAGGGCAGAGAGACATCGACACCCGTATCTAGATGGTGGCAACAGAAGCGACAAAGGGAGGAGCAACAGGAGGTTTTGGAAGAAGAGGAAGGTGAAGAGATCGGGAAAGGTGTGGAGGCAACGAGACGACACCACCGGCACTTAACCAAGCGGCATAGAATAATTCTGACGAGCGTGGCCTTGGACCGGGCGCAAATGGAGCAGGAGGCAAGACGAATACAGTACCCACGGATAGGATTGGGGAAAGGCGATGGGGAAAGTATCATTTCTCAAACAGTGAAGGAGACAGGGGAAGAGGGGGACGAGGAAGAGGACGAGAAAGAAGAGGAGGAGGAGCAAGCGCAGCAGCAGCAGCAGCAGCAGGGAGGAGAAGGACACAAAGTGGTGAGAAAAAATAGCGGACAAAAGCGAGGAAACCGACTAGTAGAGGGCGAGAAAGTACATGAAGAAGAAGGAAAAGATGAGGAAGGAAAAGATGAGGAAGGAGGAGAGGAGGATGGAGGGGGTCCTCAGATGAAGAAGGCAGAGGCCGAGTTTGGAACGAGAAAGAGCGAGATGAAGAGTATGCGTATGACGGGGGATAGAGAGGAAGAAGAAGAGGTGGAGGAGGAAGAGGAGGATGAGAATAAATACGTGAAAGTTTCTTCAGGCGGAATGGTTCAAACGGAGGAAGAAAAGAAAAAGCCCAGAGGGGATGGGGAGGAGGAGGAGGAGAGAGAGGACGAAGAGGAGGGGGATGAGTAAAAGGAGGAGGAGGATTAGGCAGAGGAGGACAAAGAAGAAGGGAAAGAGAAGGAAGAGAAAGAGGAGGAAGAGGAAGAAGAGGAAGGTAAGGTTGGAGGAGGAGGAGTGAAAGGAGGGGAGGAGAGTATGAAGTCGCAGAATCTGAGAATCTGGTGGTGAGTGTGGCGTGGCCAACCACGGCGATGCCGACGGCGACAGTGGAGATGATGAAAGAGGACGACAATATCAAGGAGATGGAGAAACATACATTTACACACACAAACATACGTATATTTACGCAGTATTTCACAGAAGGACTCCTTCAATCAAGGAGCCGGATGAGGTCAGAACTGAAGCCAGCTTCCATGCGAAAGAAATGGCTCTAAAGACTAGACATATATCGAAGGCCCGAGCCCCAAAGAGCAGAAGCAGATGCGAAAGCACGAAAGCATTACCACAAGATTGCCTATCTGCCTTACATAAAAATTAATTCCTCCTCACCTCACCTCAGCTTCCCCTCTACTATAACAACCCCCTCCTCTACCCTCCGCCCCGTCCGCTGCAACCATTCCAAAGCCTGTTGGTGATCGTTGGCCAGTCGCAAGAACAAGCCCATGGCATTAGCTTTGTTTGCAGGCACGACACGCTGCTCATAAATGTCCTGCAAGCTCTCCGCTGTCCCTGACACCCGTCTCAACAGACCATTCAGCTCCTCATCCATCCCTTCAACCAAATCATAGAGGGCGATCCGCTCCGTATCTGCCTCATTGAGCACTATATCTCCCCTATCCATCTTTGTCACCGTTGCGTTCTCTAACTCCTCCAGCGCCATATCCATCGCAGCCTGCTTCCCTTCAATATACCTCAACCCTCCGTCGATGTCCCCCCAGGCCTCCGTCAACTCATTCACAGACCCATGAAATGCTTGCGCTAGCCCTAACACCTGCAAGAGGTTCTCATCGTCCTCCCTCACACCTTGGTTTTGAATCTCACACACTTCTAGGTCATCCTCGACCCCTGCTTGAAACATTTTTATCAAATCACTCAATTTTGTTGTGCCGAACTCTCTTTCGAATGCTGCAGGGTCGCCGGCTGTGCTTCCACCCAAACCAACAACCGACGACTCGGAATCTGCAGCAGTTGCAGCAGTGACAGCAGCACTGCCCGTAGTGGCAGTAGTAGTAGTAGTTGTGGCGAGAGCAGATGCTGCTTTAGGGGCAGCCGTAGCTTTAGCAGTATCAGCAGCAGCTGTGGAGACCCCCCCACCACTACTACCACCGCTGCTACTACTGTCGAAGCTAAAGGGCGCAGATACCGGTGTGGCTGCGACTGTTGAGGTTGATGCAGGAGCAGGAGCAGGAGCAGGAGCAGGAGCGGGGCCTGGTGGTGGTGCTGATGCCGGTGCTCCTGCTGCTGTTGTAGGGGGGATGGCGGCTGGCGCGGCAGAAGACAAGGTTGGTAGGGAGGATGGGGTGGCAGACGCAGGAGCAGCGGTCGTGGCAGCAGTAGAAGCAGCAGTTGGAGCAGCAGGTTTTGTCGCGGGTGTAGCGAAGGAAAAAGCGGTGGGGGCTGCAGTAGACATTGTGGTGGTGGCAGGAGCAGGTGCAGAAGGAGGAGCAGCTGTAGCTACAGGAGCAGGAGTGGGAGGAGCACCGTTTCCAAAGAAGAAGCCAGAAGACGACGCTGGTGTTGGTGCTGGTGCTGAAGTAGTAGTTACAGGAGTAGGAGCGGGAGGAGCACCATTTCCAAAGGAGAAGCCAGAAGACGACCCTCGTGTTGGTGCTGGTGCTGAGACAGTGGCGGTAGCATCGTTAGAGGAGGGTGCTGCTCCTGCTCCTCCTTCCTTGGTTGCTCCACTTGCACTCGTTGGCGCTTGAGTGGCAGCACCACCAAAGCTGAATCCTCCAAAAGGAGCAGCCACTGGAGCTGCTGATACTGCTGTTGCTGCTGCTGGAGTGGTAGTTGTCGTCGCACTGCCGGTGCCAAAGGGCGAAGCAAAAGAAGCAGGAGCAAGAGCAGGGGCAGAGGCTGGAGGGGCAGTACCAAAGCCAAACCCAGATGCAGGCGCGGGTGCAGGTGCGGATACGTTGGATGTGGATGTCGAGGTAGAAGCAAAGGAGGGGAACGCTGGCGGGACTTGAGGGGTTTTGGTGGTCGTCGTTGCAGTTGGTCCGGTGCTCCCACCAAACAGGGAAGCAGAAGTGAGCGCAGGAGCTGGTGCTGGTGCTGATGCTGTTGTTACTGGTGTTGATGGTGCTCCAAATAAGGTGGATGGTGCGGGAGCAGCGGGTGCGGTGGCTGCAGAACTACTACCGAAGAGGCCTCCACTACTAGGCGCCGCACCAAAAAGAGACACGGGGGCTTTCTCCGTCGCGCTATGCAAGGTGCTGGACAATGCAGAAGGGGTTGATGCCGTCGAGCTGAACCCGCTGAAGACACCAGCAGCTGATGTGCTCGGGGTCGTCGTTGTCGTGGTGGTAACAGGGACAGGCGCACCATACGCAGGAGCAGCGGTCGACGCACCCCCAAAGCCAACGCCTCCTGCGGCTGGAGCCACCGGGGCGGCCGGCTTAGCTCCGAACCCAAACCCACTTGCAGATGGGGTTGTTATCGCCGGTGTACCTGCCGTGGTCGCGGCGCCGAAGCGAAAGTCACCCCCGCTCGGTGCGGGCGCAGGAGCTGCGGGAGTCCCGAATGGACTTGGGGTCGCTAGCCCTCCCCCCGTGGTGGTGGACGGAGCGGGTGTGACCGCGAATGGGTTGCTAGGCATACCGGTTGTTGCACTTGTTGTAGCAGGCGCCCCAAACCCAGAGGGCGCAGGAGCTCCAAAGGCAGAGGGTGCAGGGGTACCAAAGCTTGCGCCGCTGCTGCTGGTGCCGCCAAAAAGGCCACCACCCGTCGAGGTCGCTGGTGTTGTGCCGCTGCCGCTGCCGCTACCAAAAGAGGGTGGCGTTGCGAAACCCCCAAAGCCGCCTCCAGGGGTAGTCGTGGCCCCGCCCGGGGTGCCAAAGGCGGACGAAGCAGGGGGAGCGGCCGCTTGCCCGAAGCCAAAGCTTGAAGGGGGGTTCTTGCCAGGTCCACCAGCGCCCGCGCCACCAAAAGAGAATGACATTATTTGCTACCTCCGTCTCGTGTATGCAGGACAGCCTCCTGTCAGTGTCGTGGTTGAGTCATGCAGTTTTGAGAGGACACCTTTATGAGACGCAAGAAAAGCACCGCCACGGCGATGACGCTGATGAGGAGGTCAGCCGTGCCCTGCTTGGACCCAACCACACTACCTCGAGAATCCAAATATTTTTAACCCCACCACTGCAACAGGAGAAAGAAAGACACACCTAGTCTCTCCGTCGTGCTCAGCTCGCGGCTTACATTTCCTTTTTCGGTCGCCTCTGGAAGTCAGGCCACCTCCCCACCCCCTCTTATTGCTAAGCCTCTACCCCGCCACCCCAAGTTACACATTCGACACGCCGAAGGATGGTGGGCTTGACCAAGCGCAAGGTTCAAGCGGGTAGTCGAGATTCGGAAGGTGGCGGTCGCACGGAGAGGAGCCTGGGTCAATCCGCGGAGGATCTCCAGAAAAAGCTTTACAAGCACTACAACGAGACGAGCTACCTAAACGCACAGTGGAGAGTACGTACGCACTACATTCATAGCATGGCAGCCCGGCTAGCTAGCCCTCTCCCTTGTGTAGTGAGCCAACTGTCATCATATTTCATTTTCATGTCACCCATATCCCTGTCCTAACCGCACCACCCTTATCCCTGCCTCACTCTCACGCCACAGCACTCCCTCACCCGCGTCTCCCTCGCCCTGTCAGCTATCTTGGTGTTTCGACTCTACAAATTAAGGGGCGAGGAGCTCACCAAAACATCACTCTCCTCCTCTTCCTACTTCACCTTCCTGCAAGCAAACCTTGTCGAGGCCTTGGGCGTCCTTTCAGGCCTGCTCATTGCCCACTATATAAGCAACCCCCTCCCCCTGACAGGAGGAACATACGTCTTACCATGGTCCTTCTACGCCGCCCTCCTCCTGGCATTGTTGGAGGTCGGAGTATTCTACCAGTACGTGTCCTCCAACCCCGCTTACGTCTTGCACATCGACGCTACCTTGCCCGTGGGTGCCTTGTTTTTCATCTTTGTGTGGGGGGCGGATCTGATGATGGGTCGAAGTCAACGGCGCGCGAGACAAGGTCTCGAGGCCAGCCAGCGCCTGGGACAGACAGTGGCCCCGCGGCAGACTAAGCTCGAATAAGCGGAAGAAAGAATTCTTGGGGTGGAAAAGGAAAATGTGAATACAACAAATTAACCTAGCAATAACACCTGAAGCGATGGAGATGAAGCGGTACCTTGAGAGGGCAAACCGAGCGACTCGCAAATAAACCCCTTCCTTGAACACGCATTGCTTGCTGTCGTTTTTTGGCTCCCAAGTAGTTCTAGTATTTGAAAACGAGTTATTCTGTCTCTCACTCCGAGAAGAAATTACATAGCCCATCGAAGAACACCAAACCCGGCGGGATCCTTAAGCTACTCGCCTCAAAGTTGGAGCTTTTATATTCAAAAAAGATAATGCATTGTTGAACAGTACTTGAGCAGAAAATGGCAACGGCTCTACTTGGGAAAATAACATAGAGAAGCACGGAATTTCTGGGTTTTTGGGTTATGGGGAGGTTGGATTGCGCGATGCATGTTATACATACATACATATATATATAATATACATGTACATATATTGGAGCTGTACAGGTCCCCGTATTATATAAGTGCAGAAGACCTGGGCGCCCTGCATATGTAAAATGATGCACATCAGAGTTCATTACAGTACCGGCCTGCTTCGGCAGACATGCGCCGAAGAGAGCACTATATAGGAGCCTGTGGACTACGAAATCCAGCCGCGTTGATCGTGTGCAACTCTACTTATTTGAACGCATCACGCGAATTCCCCTCCATATGGACGCATAGCTTATGTTCCAACGGCTCAGGCGAACGGACAGCCCGAGAGCGCTCTTAAAACCTGACCTGTGCTTGGCTCTCCACCACCCAAGACTTTCTCTCTCTCTATATATATATCACAAACACACACGATCACAGCATCATGCCGACCGACAAGAAGGAGGAAACTTTGGGGTTGCTAAAGACGTCAAAGAAGAAGGCGGTGGAGTACGGTGCTGCAGCCTCTGCTGCCTCTCCTAGATCACAGAATTATTCCTCCCCGCGCTCCTCAGAGGGCGAGCTCTACACGGCTCTGACTAAAACGACCACCACGAGCCGCATCCGAATTGCCAATCTTTGCTGCTCCATGGAGACTAAGCTCGTCACGGAGTTGCTTAAGCCGCTCAAGGGCGTGTTGGATGTGAAGGTCAGTGAAGTGGGCCGCGTTGCCGTGGTTCGTCATACCGAGCCCGCCACGGCCACCCTCCTTCTATCCACCCTTAACGCCGCGCACCTGGGCGCTACGCTTCAAGAGGTCCACACCAGCCACCACAAGGATGCCGAGGACCAGGATCAAGAGCATTGCTCGGATTGGGCCGGTCAAAAACGCCTGCGAGCTTGCCTTGGCACCATGAACCGTGATGCCGGCCCGTGGGCAGCTCTCTTCGTCGCCAGCGTCGGATGGTTGCTGTCGTTGGTCGGACACTACTTCGATTGGTCTTATTCCCTACAATGGGCCACGGCCGGGCCCTGCCTCCTCCTAGCTTTCATGCCCTTGGCCTTGCCTTTATTGCGGGCCGTGCAACACAGACGGGTGGATGTAAATGTGCTCATGGGGGTGGCTGTGTTAGGAGCCGTGTTACTCGGGGATTTACCGGAGGCTCTGGGGGTACTCCTACTGGTACTACTAGCGAGTCGGGCGCGATCCGCGGCGCTTGATTATGTGGCACGGTTGCTGGATTCGACGACCGGCCGACTGGTCCAAGCCCAGGTGGCCCATGTTGTCTCGTTTGCTGCTACTGCTGCAGCTACAGATGGAGGACAAGGGCAGCCGAAGGCCGGTAAGGATGTAATGGCAGATGTGCCGTTGACCGCCGTTAAGGTTGGAGACGTGGTACTCGTCCGTGCCGGGGAGCAAGCCCCTGTGGATGGGGTAGTAGTGCATGGAGAGGGGGTGATGGACGAGTCTGCCTTAACGGGTGAATGCATGCCGGTCGAGAAGGAGAAAGGGAGCCTGGTGGCAGGAGGGAGCATCTGTCAGACGGGTGCGTTGGAGGTACGATGCACGGCCCCGGCGAGTCAGTCGAGCTTGCGAGTGATCCAGGATTTGGTGCATGATATCGCCACTACCCATGCGCCCTCTCAAGAGCTACTCGATCGCTTCGCCTCCTACTATACTCCTATCGCGCTCGCCCTCTCCTTCTCTATGGCTCTTGCTCCAGAGGTCTGGGCGCTGCTACGAGGGGAAGGTGTGACCGAGCGAGGATGGCAGGGGGCCCTGTATCGAGGGCTGGATCTTCTGGTTCTTGCGTGCCCCTGTGCCCTGGCGATGGCCACCCCTTTGCCCTTCCTCACCACTCTGGCAGCATCGGCGGCAAGGGCAGGAGTACTGTTCAAGAGCGCGACGGCCTTAGAGGCGCTGAGCACCGTTCAGGTGCTGGCCTTGGACAAAACGGGAACTTTGACGGAAGGCCGGTTTCAGGTCAGTGGAAGAATACCACTGAAGAGGACGGCCAAGCTCGATCCTGAGGTGGTACGACTGCTGGCGGCTAGTGTGGAGAGTGTCGTCGCCCATCGTTTGTCTGCAGCGGTGGTGATGGATGCATTGGGATGTGTGACGGATGCGTTTTATGCCGCCAAAGCAGGAGGAGGGAAGGGGAGGTACGGTGGTGATGGGAATGGAAGGAACAACAAGAAGGTGCTAGCCAAGGTATCAAAGTTGCGACATTTGGAAGGAGTAGGGATGGAGGGGGTGTGTGTGTTCGAGGAGGCGGCCGAGCCGGAGGGGGGCTATTTGGTGCGAGTAGGGAATAGCGCCCTGCTGCAAAAGGAGGATTTGAACGACCGTGCATTGCAAGCTTTCCTGGCCCGCTACCCGGGCGAGGCGCATTTGTATGTGGTGGTAGACGGCATTCCAGAATTGGCTCTCAGCCTTGCGGATCGCCTGCGACCAGAGTCAGGGCCCATGCTAAAGGTCCTCGTAGACGAGCTCAAGATCGAAACGACGCTCTTGACAGGAGATTCTTTGGAGGTAGCCAAGGCCGTGCAAGCTCGCCTCGGGCCCAAACTCCTCCCCACGATCCGGGCGAGGATGAAACCCGTCGATAAATTTCATTGGATTGAAGCACGGCAGCTCCAACCGCCCTCTTCTCGAGCGGCCACGTCGGCTTTGCGTCGTTCTTCGGTCTTTGCTTATTTGGCTGTGCCTTTTTCAGGGAGCAAGGCATCTTCCTACCAGGTCACGGACGAGCCGGAGAGCTTGGATGACCTAGAAGCAGCGGCAGGTCTATCACGCTCCGAGGAAGAGTATTCGCACGAGGGGCTCTTTAGCCGTATCTTTTCCCGACGCAACACGTCCTCCTCCATCACCTATCTGTCCGCACAAGGACAGCAGCCGCAGCTGCTACCGATGAAACAATGCATCGTCGCCATGATTGGTGACGGGATCAACGACGCCCCCTCCCTGCGTGCTGCGGACGTGGGACTGGCGATGGGGGAGCACGGCACGGCTTTGGCTGTGCAGGCCGCCGACGTGGTGTTGCTGACGGATGATCTTTCCCGGATCCCCCAGGCCATTCGCATGTCTCATTTCGTGCGATGGGTGGTGGTGCAGAATTTATTTTTGGCGCTGGGTTTGAAGGTATTGCTGATGCTGTTGGTGCTCTTGGGACGTGAGGTACAGCTGTGGGAGGCGGTAGCGAGCGATGGCTTAAGCTTGATGGCCGTAATCATAAATGGGCTGCGGCCCTTGTACATGGCGCGGAAGATTTATGTGTAGATTTGTTTGTGGGTGGGTAGGGACGGATGGAGAGGAAGGGACCATGGTTGGATGGTCTGGTTTGAAGGGAATGAGATAGGGTAGGGCTGGATTGGGAACTTGTCCGATGAGTACGGAGGGAGGAAGGGCGATGGCCTGAGAAGGGTGGACCGGTTGGACACCTTAGTGTATACATGCAAAGTGATAACACGTCGGTACAAGTTTTGAAAGCATAAAAGCGAAAGAAGGAGCGGTAATGAGCTACAGAGCTTTAAGTGCAGCAGGGACAGTTTCCTTTCTAACTTCCCCAAACAAGATGCGAACTCGAGCCAATGGAAGATCCGTATACCACAGAAATAAGCAGCGTTTCACTATTGCATCAGTTCGAACAAAAAAATGTTTTTTCAGCTTTCTGTCATATCATGTCCATTTACCTTTACACATTCCCTCATGCGATAAACCGATCATCTCCTGGATCCGGCAAACGGCACTCGTCGCGTTTGCCCATGATTGAGTACCGATTCTCCGCCACTTGGTCATAAGCCCCATCGCGCATGGTTTGCGGCAATAACATTTTAGCTGCCTTCTCCAACGCCCCACCCAACAAAGGATGTGGTGCCGCGACCTCGGCAATGCGAATGGCCGCGTCCGATTTGACCGAAAGGCGCTTGTCTGACTCCACCACCAGCATCGACGACAGGTCATCAGGATCGCGGCCGCACACCGTCATAAGCGATCGCCCCAGCTCACTCTGCAAAGGCGCCACGCGGATCTTCCTGTTGATATCTAGGGCTAGCAGAGTGTCGATGCCCCGATTGCAGAACATACAAACGCCGTCAAACAGGACGACGGGCCGCAAATCCGCACCGGCGGTGCCGATAGGAAAGACGCGATTAAAAGTAGCCAGGGCCTCGTCCATCGTTGGCCTGGGAGGCGGCGGTATCGCGGTGGCATCCACACTAGCGCCTGTAGATGAGGTGGACGCCGTGCTAAAGTGCGCAGTGGTAATCTTGCCTGCAGTGGTGGCCGCGCGACGCATCCAGGTCGCCGGGCCAGCACGGTACACGAAGGCTCGCATGCTGCTAACAAGGAGGGTTGAGATGAGCAGGAAAAGACTGCAAGAAGACAAGACGGACATCAAGACGAGACGATACACGTCAGGTCGTCGTTGCGCGGACCGCTCTGCGTGTCTGTGAAGGGTAGTGAATGGGGAGATGAGTCAGTAACATCGTGGAAGGAATGAAGCAGTTGACTTGGGGACGTTGCGGCGGCGTTGATGATGGCGAGAAATGTCCCCAAACGCACCACAAAAGCTCTCGGTAAAGACCTTTCAGGGCTGTCTGCGTCCACTATTGTCACTATGACGTGGTCTCTCATCTGTGGTAAATGTGCCAGGGGTTCAGGCCCTCTCTTGTCAACGCATTCACTCATTCATCCCACCATCACCACAGGCGACGGCAATTGCTTTTGCCACAGCACGATGTCTTCCTCCGAAGAGGACGACGAAGGGGGCCGCATTCGCTTCACTACCGAGGGGGACTACGATGAAGGGCAATGGATGGATGACGGAGAGTTTTACGCGCGGGGCGGGGTACGTATGGGGCTGTCGAGGGAGGAAGACAGGAAGCAGGGAGGGAAGGAGGAAGGAGGCGGGTGGGGAGGCTCGATGCGGACACCGCACAGCGCGTCGATGTGGAAAGGACGGGAATAAGGGTGTTGATTGATATTAAGATACGAGCTTCCATATTTATCACCCATCCGTCCCTACTCCCCCTCCCGGTTTCCCCCTTTCCCCAGGCGCGGCAAGGGCAGCGGATGACCAAGGAAGAGGCCCTGTACGGTTACGAGGACAGTGACCCCGAGGACGACGACAGGGGGCGACGGGATGGGAGAGTAAGTACAAAGCAGAGGGAGAGCGACGTGCATCTGCTTGTTTGATAAGCCTTGTGTAATAAATTTTCACGTACGACCATACCCTCATCCCTTCTTCCTTCCCACCTCCTCCACCCCCAGCGCAACCGCCGCCGCAACAAGGACAAAGATGCGCCTCTTCGTGCCGTGGCCTTCGTCAGTAGCACGCGCCCCACCACAAGCAACAACAGTAGCGGCAACAGCAGCAGCAGCAGCGGGCAGCGGAAACGAAGATGGGAAGAGGAGGAAGTGGAAGAGGAAAAGGAAGGAGGGAAGTGGGGCCTGGGCGCAGAAAGAGGAGGCGTGGGGTTTCAGTGGAGCCAGAAAGAGGAGGAGGGGGAGGACGGGGAATACGGAGGGCAGGCGGGTTTGGGCGCGAGGGGGGTGAAGAAAGAGGAGGAGGAGGAAGGAGCAGGGGAAGGGGAAGGGATGGAGGTGGACGATGTGCGATCGAAGTTCCACGATTTGCTCAAGGAGGGAGGGGCGGGTGGGGGTGGGGGTGGAGGGGGAGGGGGAGGAGGGGGAGGAGGGGGAGGGGGGGGACATGGTGCGTTTTGGGGTGCGGTGCGGGCAGCAGAAGGCAGTG